>Ga0207705_10000052_pt1 | contig 168319 bp, 146 predicted proteins | sample KBSC13metaG_FD_184314 | JGI IMG/M metagenome (GOLD analysis project Ga0207705, IMG submission 184314) | Corn rhizosphere microbial communities from Kellogg Biological Station, Michigan, USA - KBS C1-3 metaG (SPAdes) (version 2) | ecosystem: Host-associated > Plants > Roots > Rhizosphere >... | reverse complement strand
TTGATCAGCGCTTCCCGTAACATTGGATCGAAATGCCCGCGCCTGCCATAACGTTCAGTCCCTAATATCTCCTCGTTTTTCTTTTTCATACACTTTTTTTAGTGTATAGTTTTTTCCGGACGAGTCACCTTTTATTCTCGAGGGGCCGTCTTTGACGGAGCTTGTGGCACAGTAGAGTCTGAGCCGGAATGAACGGGTTATTGCGCTCTTGTTAAATAAACATCCAGGACAGCTTTTGATGAACCATTCATAGTGGAAATTACACCATGCAGAACCAGGGTATTGGTATCTAACTGGATAATAGTTAACGGGTAAGGCCCGCTATTATAATTAGACGGCCATGGAAGACCATATTTATAGCTTACTGTTAATATTGAACCCGCTACATTGTATAAAAAGATCAACCGGGTCGCAGTTTGCTGAGAGCCATTAATCTGTATGACCTCGGAAGTAAAAAAGCTGGCGTTCTGCGAAAAAGTAGCTGTGCTATCGCTGTTGAATTGGTAATAGGAGTCTGCATTAAAGGTACTACCCGTATAGGTTGTATCGGTAATAGCGCCTGTGCTTGTGGTTAAAACTTGTAACCGTTCCTTGTTTACGTGCCATTTACCGATAATAGAACCTGTTATCGGAGTTGTGGTGAATGCGGTATCTAAAGTTTTTGACGTTGATTTTGATTTGATCACAACAGGCACGACATTCCTGGTCTTGGTGCAGGCATAGCAAAACAACATTACTCCCGATATGATGATCAATGCGTACTTCGTTTTCATTTTTGTAAGGTTTAAATTTAAATGCCGTTGTTGAGAATTAGCAATTTATAACTTATTACGATATAAAACTGATTAATGCTACACCCCGCCATGGCAAACGTATCAAAACTTTATATGCCTCAGGTTCTTCCGGTCAGGAAGTCTTTCGGATCGCTGCGAGTTGAGTACTTATTGTGCCGAAATCAGAATTGAATTATTCCAACTAAATCAGCCACTTAACATACAAATCTAAAAAATTTCTAATTCCCGTTTGCAGAATAGGCATTTCTCTCTATATTTGCACTCCGCAAACGCGATTGTTGTTTGTTAATGCGAAAGTAGCTCAGTTGGTAGAGCACGACCTTGCCAAGGTCGGGGTCGCGAGTTCGAATCTCGTCTTTCGCTCTAATCCCTTCCACCAAAGAAGGGATTTATTGTTAAAGGGTAATATCTTTATAAGATAGAAGGCCGAAAACAATGGAACCACGCTCAGATGGTGGAACTGGTAGACACGCCCCGATTGAAATCGGGGTTCCCGTTAAGGGAGTGCGCGTTCGATTCTGAGACATTAAACACCTGCTCGGGTGGTGGAACTGGTAGACACGCAGGACTTAAAATCCTGTTCCCGTCAAAGGAGTGCGGGTTCGATTCCCGCCCCGAGTACCGAAGCGGCATTTTCCAGATTGAGTTCTGGAATGCCGCTTTTTTCTTGCCCAAAAACCTGCTTTAAATGGACAATATGGCCGAAAATGCTGTTTACCCTTCGGGTTCGACACTCGTCATTTTTCTTGCTATAGCTCATACCTTCAGGGAACACTAAAAATTGTATTTGCTGTTTGGTGAAATAGTCAGCAGAAAGCCATTTAGAGGGCAATTTAGTGCAAAAATCAATAGCCAAATCAACGCATTCTTCGAGGTTCGACACCTTATTTGAGGCCTTCCGTAAATTCTCCTCAATTTCCTTCTTTTCAAGGCGATATTTCTCCGAGTACGTACGATATAAGTCTGCGTTTATTTCTTCTTCAACAAAGCGTTCTTCTAAACGAGTAATCTTTTTCTTGATGTCGGTATACTGCTGGTTCAATTGCTGATAGGCGTCTTCATGGCCTTTGGTCAACTGATTGAATGTCGTAACTGTCTGCGTTTTGATCAGTTCGATCAATTCAACGGCCACGTCGAGTTTGAAATATTCAAGTATACCAGCAAAAGCCTGGTTCAATGATTTTGCACTCTTGTTGTTCCCGCAGCCTACGGTGTTGCACTTGTAATAATATATCTTCTTCCTTTGCACGATATATCCCCGCATGGGTTTGCCGCAATCCTCACAATGAATGAACCGTTTTAAAGGAATTGCATCATTTTCTTCTTTATAACCATGTATATTTTTGTTGAATAAGCCATTTACTTGCAGAAACAACTCTTTAGAAATCAGTTTTTCATGATTTCCTTCCACCAACTGTCCCTCTAAGAAATTATGCGCCATTAAGCCACAGTAAAAGGGGTTTCTAAATATCTCTGAAAGATGATGTTTGCATAGCTTTAAGCCTTTTTCAGCAAGCCGTAATCTAATGGCTTCGTTTGATAGGCATTCCTCTGCTTTCCATTGAAATGCTTGTTTAAGTAACTTCCCCTTTGAGTTAACGACAATACTACGCGTGCTGTTGATTTTCACAATGTCAAAACCTATGGGTGGGCTTGTTGGCCAGTCACCCCGTAACAGCATTTCTTTGGTACCTGCCATACATTTTTGTTTCCGAAGCTGGTTATCAAATTCGCCGAACAGGAATAACATTTTCTGCTGCATCTGACCGGATGGATTCGAAGTGTCAATGGGTTGGGTTACTGATACGATCTCTATTCCTAACTTCCTCAATTCACTCGAAAGCCATATCGAGTTGTCATTGCGCGAAAAGCGCTCCAAACTATATACAATGATATATGATATCTTTTCCCTGCATTTTTTCACATAAGAAAGCATGGCAGTAAATTCTTTACGTTCATCGGTCTGTGCGCTTTCATAAGTGCCGCCAAAATTAGCCATGATGGTGTAGCCGAATTTCTGCGCATATTGGTTACAGGCTTTACGCTGGGTATCCAGGCTCAAATTATTATCTGCCTGCTCTTTGGTGCTTACCCTGGTATAGATCACGCAATTGGTTCCGCGAACAATGCGGGATTGTTTGCCTTTGGCAAACGTGTCAAATATGGAAGTTTCTGTCATAAATACGGGCATTTAGTATCATTGTAATGACCCCAATTTACTAATTTTTATAGCATTCCTAAAGACTTTTTTTCACTTTTTCTTGTTGATAACAGTGATAAATAATCAATGAGAATCGTTTTATTGTTGTAATAACTTCTTGCGCTTCTTCATCCGTTAGATGTGCAAACAAAGGACATGACTTTACTTCTTCGATAGTAATATCATGCTCCCTGCTGCGATCTATGTTTGCTAATACGAACCTTTTCACCTTGTCTTTTTATGCTTTTAAATATTGCCATAGCATATCCTCAGCTTTTGCCAATTGTTCTGATAGTTGCCACGGTGGTAAGGTGTTCCCGGCTGATGCAATGGCAGCCATACTTATTACTTGCAGCACTTGCAACAGCCTTTTTTTATTAGGAATACATAAATCTGATTCTGCTGCTGTCAGTAGTACCTTACGCGCATACTCAGTATGTGTTACTCCTGACCCAATTGCTTTCATTTTAATATCCTTAAATTGTTTGAGGGTAACCTCAAAACGAATTTCCTTTCGCGGCCTTTTCTGTTGCTTCCATTGCCGCTTATACTTCCGCCGGTAGTTGCACTTTGCGCTATCAATCTCCTCCGGTGTCCCATCCAGGACACCGGCTTCTAAAAGATATGCGTACAGTGCTTTACTGCGGATTTTCATATTACTGCATTAATGAGAGCGGTTCATCAGGAATATCACCCTTCAATGATATAGGTGAAATCTTTGCATATGTTTTGTATTTGAATGACTTGTAATACGGGGATGTTCGTCCTTTAATAAACGGATGATTGCCCGAGAGGATAAGTGTTCTGTTTTCTGGCAATAGGCGGATTTCATCAACTGTCAATAGCTGTTTTACACGTTCTTGTTTTTTGTCATCGACATAAATACATTTGCCGCTTAATGATTCCAAGTCACGCAACACCTCCATCGAAGTAATTCCAGGCAAGTATATCTTGGTAACGCAATTGGATGCTATATTGTCAGCTTCATCTTTATACATTGTTTTAAGCTGTCCAGGGCTCTGCACACAGATGAAATTGCCGACTCTGTGCTTACGGCAATTGGCCAAAGCGAGGGGTAGCAGGGGGACGTAGAGGCTGCTTGCTTCTTCCAGTATGATAAACAGGTCCAGTTCTTTTTTGTCCGGCAGACCTTGTAAGATGTGACCATACAACTGTTCAAAAAAGATGCTGTTTAGAATACTCACATATTTCTGGTCTGCAATCGAATTATGAAGAAAAATGATTGTTGGTGTTTGTCTCAATTGGTCAAAATCGATTGAGTCATACGCTGTAGTCCTGGCAATTTCAGGGTCGTCAAACAATTGTAGGGCGGCTTTTGCAGAAGCCACAATATTTTGCAAGGTCTTTTCGGGAGTGCTTATTAAAGCCTTGTAATCAAGGATGAGCTTGTCATCTTTGGTTTTTGCAATCCATATATCTACTTTTTTAGGTTGAGCAGCGAAAAATTTCAGAATATTGAGGACGTTTGCCAAATTCCGATATTCTTCTGGCTGATATAATACTAAGCGGATAAATATTTGAATGAGCGTTTTGCTTTGCAGGCTCCAAAACGGGTCACTGTTACCGCCTTTATCCAAGCTTGAGGCAACCAACAAATGGGCTACTTTGTTAACGTCATTGGGCTTCCGAATCCGCGAAAGGGGGTTAAAACCCGCGCTGATAAAACTATCGGAAAAATTCACAGTCTTTATGAAAGGGCGGGATTGGCTTAAAAAACCGCTTGCCAGCATGAATAACTCCTTAGATGGATCATTGACCACCATACTGCAATTCTTTAATGAAAAAAGATTTGGGATTAAAATTCTTGTGCTTTTACCGCTGCCAGTTGGGCCACTCAACAAAACATTTTCAAACGACTTTAATCTTGGGAGTTTGCGGTGTTTGGACACGAGAAAACCTTTATTAAACCGCGAAGCAATATCTGTTTCGCTACCAAACCCTGCGTTGAAGCCTTGCTTTTTCTCAAACGCATCTGTGAGCGCGTTAAATGAATCTCCGAGTAAAGAAAAAAAAGCTTCCATGTCTAAATAATTAATGTTCAAATCCTTTTTTGATATAGGTAACTATGGCCAGTAAAAATGTCAGTGCATACTCCATACCCACAACGAGGATATAGCATAGGAACTTTAGTATGCCGATAAGTACCCTCATGATTACAGGTTTAAACTGTTCGCTATATGCACTGTTGCACCTTTGGCTTCCAACATCTGCTTGTACATATTTGCAACGGCCATATATGTATTGTTTTCGGTAAAAGATGCAGGCTCATACAGGAGCCATACCTGGATGCCTGAGAGATTATGCAGTGTGTCGCTTTTTTCAAGCTGACGTTTAATAATTTCGGGGTGAGTATGCAGCAATTCAAGTGTGACTGGATTATAAAAGGACACCTCTGAATTTTCCATCAGATCAGAGTACACTAAAAGATATTTATGCTTTGTAGAAGATATTGAGAGTACATTCAACTGCCTGGCAGCTGTCCGGTATATAATGGAATGATCAAGGGAGCTCTCGGTATGCGTACCGCCTATAGCGGTACGCAATTCCTTTTTGAAATGTGCCACTTGTGCCGAACGCAATTGCGTATTGCCCATGTACCGGTCTGCCTTTTCAAGTGTGATAATTTTTTCAGTGTTCACATCTTTGTCCGAGATATAGGTTACCCTTACTCTGATGCCTTGCCATATATCCTGGTTTAATCCAAACTGCGAACTAATTTCATCAGCATCTGGCTTTACGCGAAGTGGGTCGCTTTGGTCAAAGACTATAACAAGTTCCTTGTCATATTGTACAGTGCTGGTGTTGCACGCAACACATAAGCAGGCGACTAATAATAGACACATGCTGTAATTAAATATCTTTTTCACGGCTGTTATTGTTTAAAAGGAAGTTTGTCTTAAAAGTGAACGGGTATGGCTCATCAAAGCAATCTGGCTTGCGGTTGTCAGGGCGGTGCATCAGGTTATGCTTCTTCCACAGCGCATAACAGGTGTATGCATTGTTGATGATCCGTTTCTCCGAAGTGGCGCCAAAGACCAGGATTGAAGCATTCAAACTGCGGAGGTCGCTGTTTTCCTGTTGTACTATGGTTATGGCTGCATCAATCCGTGCTATTTCAGCATTAATAGCCCTCTTCTCTTTACGTAGACGTAAATATTCTCGTATCGCTTCAGCCTGTTCAACTGTGGGCATGTAGAAGTAATGGATAGCAACAGCTATGATAAATAGCAGTATAGAAGTGAATATAAATGGGAGCGGGCTAAAGTGAATATTGATGGCATTGGCATTCATTGCAGCTGAAAGGTACTCCGCTCGGGATATAGCCATATAGATAAACAGGGTTATTAGTAACGTACTTAACCCCAACGCAATCAGTCTGCGCTTCCAAATCGTCTTGCCGAGATTGATTAGTCGCAAAAAGGTCTGCGCGAACATGGTAAGCACCCCGGCAAACAATGCGCCCATAAAGATTGATTCAATAAGGCTGAACCCCCATGTACCCCAAATATTTATCGACATAACCCCATCAAATGAACAAGTGATGCCAATACCCAATTCTGCAAAGATTAATTGCTTGAGGTATGCCGGAAAGGATGTGTTCTTGCGCTTCGATTCAATTTGAACGTCTTTTCCCCTAGCGTTTGCCATTTTGTTTTGCAGATCGCGTGTTTGGTGCTCTGTAGCCTCTTGTTTCTCTGATACCTCTGCAAGGGTAATCTGAATCTGTAGTTCTGCATCTACCTTGTCAATTTCGCCCTGATGGCTTAAATGAGGGCCCTCAATGTAGGAAGACATGTGGTCACCTAATACATGAGGTAGATTTTTAGCTCCTGTGCGTTCCGCATCATGTTTTGCATGTTCGTTAATTTCATCGCAGGAAGATTTTTGGGTTGCCTCCAATGTTGGGTTTTGGTAGCGGGTGTTTTCTGTTTTCATCTTTGATTGGTTTTATTGTTAATGGATTGATTTATTTGCTGTGGGTTTTCTATCGACGTGTCGATACCCTGCCTTTCAAAGAGTTTGGTCAGATTGAAGTCGGTGCTTTTGGAAGCAACTGAAAACAAATAAGCCGAGCTTATTTTATTTTCAACTTCCACTTCAAGGGGTGAAATATTAACCTTTGATGCTTTTTTCATTATTTTTACTTCTTGAATACCCCACAAGGTCCTATGGTTTAATGCATTACAACGAACTTTTATGCACTTTTTTTAGCTTTTTTTTGCCTTTATCACAGCTATGTATGTTAGAAGACTTTACACTTGAAGTATTATGGGAGTTAAGAAAGGATATTAAAACGGCCTTCAAGGATTGTTATAATGAAGAATTGCACATATCAAAATATGTAGGCAACACCGATTACGATGATTTGATTGAATTGATTCGCATAACTCTCAATCTAAAGGACAAGAAAGGCATACCTACTGACGTGTTTTTTATTAAATTCTTCAATTACGACGTATTAACGTTCCAGCCAGGTAAATTAAAAATTCTTAAGAGGTTTGTTAAGGCATATAAATCGTCAACCAGGGCTGATGACGAGGACATCAGTATCATTGAAAATAATAGATGCGCTACTGGGAATCCTTTTTTTAAAGGTGCGAAGATCATCGATATCAAGTTTAAGCAAGAATTACTTAACGGACGGACGTATTCATTAAACGATTTTTATTTAGGCAAACAAATTGGCAGTTGCCAATGGTTTGGAATAGTTAATGACTGGGATCAAAAAAGGGTTATCTATAACACTGTTAGAGAACAACTGACAAAATGTTTTGATAGATATAGCAGAGTAACCGCCGTTATACATGGCCCCGGAGGATGTGGTAAGTCTACTTTCCTAAGAAGATTAGCTATTGAATGTATTAAAGAATCTTTCGAAATTCTTTGGATAAATGACTTTGGAGCTTTTTGCAACTATGATTTAGAAACAATTGCCAATAGTTCTACCAAATATCTGCTGATTATTGAGGACTGGGGAATAATCGAAAAAGATCTTCAATTAACAAACTCATTCTTGGCAAACATGCTCGTGCTTGAAAATATACGAGTCCTCATAGGAGATCGTAACGTATTAGAAAAAAGCTATCGTAAGTATGTCTTCGGCTTCAATTACTTTGAGTTGTCATCAGAAGAGAACGAAGATATCCTAAAAAAAATACTTACATACAACGATATTTGGAGTGAAACAGCAAAGAAAATACTAAATCATTCTGCTATTTACCATGCGCCTTTATACTTAATTCTATTTGTTCTGGCACGGGTTTCAGAGAATGATAATTATTTAGAAACGGATGATGTCTTTTCCACATTCGATGACATTATAATTAGCGATCAGAAAAAACTATGCGAGTTAAATTATAAAGGTCTGGCTTTAGCACTTTACTACTGGTCCTGTGTCTACAAAGAATCCCGCATACCTATTACCTGGCACGGCTTCCTTAAACTGGCAGATCATTACAACGGTAACTCCTCGATAAGTGAGCGGTTATCACAAATTGATTCATTTTCTATAGTACATAAAATTTTGCTTCATTATATTTCAGTTAAGACATATGTTAACCCCGATCTAAATGGGAGAAAAAATGTATTTTTTCATCACGAATTATTAGTGGAGGATGGATTATCGGTGTCGACACTCAAAGATTGGCATCCTTATGATAAAAGTATTAAATATGAATTGTCAAAAGTGCTTTTTGAAACCGGTCAAAAAGATACTTTCATTAGTTTGATTGTACATTTAAGCAGAATTGAGGATGATATTTTAACCTCGTTAAGCCCATTTTTAAAGGCGGATGATATCCTCTCCTGCATGACCGATCATTCTACTCTTCCATTTTATCTCTCATACGTAACCGGTTCAGATAATTTACTAGAATCATTTTGCTCAAGAAAGGCCGATATTACCAGCGATAGAACCTGGATTTTAAGCTTAACGGGACTTTTATATCATTGCACCTGTAGCAATGAGGCTTGTGTTGTTTTACTAAAAAGAGCTATTGACAATGGTTGCAAATCACAATTGATCTTAAAAATGTATGACCTTTTTTCGAACGGAAAGCGAGAAGATGCCGAACGCTTACACAGGTCTTTGGTGGTTGATCCTATGCCGATGATTAAAGTAAGAAAGAAATTGCGGGAATGGCAGCCCAAGTCGAACAGCAGACCTTGACATAAACTTAATTTTATGATACACTTTATTAAAGTGCATCATACGTTAAGGATGGTCGTTTGGTGACCCGATAATTAAATACTGATGATATCTAATGGTCCGGTCACCAAATGACCAAAAATGAAAACCTTAAAACTTAACATTGAGAATATCCAAATCCTTAATGAAATCCAGACCGCCCTTTCAAAACATGAGTCTTTAACTAGAGATGAAAGAGATTTTCTTATTAGTTTTCTGACGAGAATACCTAGCCCTAAAGAATTTCTTTCAAAAAATATTCCCTTGAATGAAATATTCGAAGTCAACATTTGGGAGTTGAAAACTTTAGAAGTTCATTTAGAAAAATGGATCGCTCTTTTTGAAAATATACCGGGTTATGATTACTCTCCTTGTTGCCTTATTGTGGGAAATAATGCAGAACTACTCAGCAAAAATGTTATTATGATAGCCACTTTTGCCCCATCCATGTCGTACAATCTACAAAATGACACAGGATACGAAATCCATTTAAAGGATGATGGTACAGCCTCATATCAACTCCCCACAATAAGAGATGCTGAACAATACCCTGAACTGTACAGTTTCAAAGGAACCTGGAAAGAAGCCTATTTGCTCCTTATCCAAACCCTTCAAAAAGGCTGGCCGATGGAAGAGTTCCCTGAAGAACTTCAAAAGTTTCTGCCGAAACAATGAAGTTCAAATTACCAAGCACCGCTTGCCTCACAGCATCGGTGCTTTTTTTATTGCCATTTTGACCTGTTTATACCATTGGCATACACATTGGTACTGTAAGCATATGGCTGTCATCAAAATCCTTTCCCGGCATAACCCCTCCTACGCCTCACTGATCAATTACATTTTGCAGGAAGGTAAAAATGAAAAGCCGGAAATCATCAGTCATAACCTGCGTTCTGATACCATTCCTGGATATACCAAAGAATTCATTGAAAATGAATCCTTCCGGCAGCACACCCGCTCAGACCAGGTATATCTTTTTCATGAGATCATTTCATTCAATGCCAGTGAGGATAATAACCAGATCGGCCCGGAAGTCATTCGCGATATTGCAAACGAGTATTTCCGGTTGCGCGGTCATGAGGGTGTGATGCTGGGGGCTGTTCACCGCGACAAGGAACACGTGCACTTACACGTGTGCGTTTCTGCTTTACAATTCAGGACTGGTACTTCGTTCCGGTTGTCAAAAGGCGAGTTGCGGGAATTGAAGGTTTCTTTGCAGGACTACCATAAGCAGAAGTATCCGGGAATCTCAAAGAGCTTCCCGGAACACGGGAAAGGAAAAGCGTATCTGAAAGATTTTAAATGGCACGCTTTGCAAAGAGAGCAAAGAAACCTGCTGAAAGAGCAAATCAATGACAAAGTGAGAAGCTGTTTTGAGAAGTCAGCTTCTCAGAAAGAATTCCTCGAATTGCTCCGGGAGGAGAATCTGTACCACTATGAACGAGGTGGTAAACCCTATGGCATTGAATACGAAGATACAAAGTTCCGTTTTTCAGGCCTGTTGGAGCCGGAGCAATTCGAATCTTTGTCCATTGATTTGAAAGAAGAAGAAAAAACATTGGACGAAATCCGTTCCATCCGGGAAGAACGTGATGGCAGAGAGCGTGATGAATATGATAAGGAGGATGAAACGGATTTCGACAGGGATGATACAGATGAGGACCGATAGAGAATACGGTTGCAAGATAGCGTGTCCCTCCGAAGACAGTAGTAGTCTTTACGTTCGCGACACGCTATCTTGCGGGGGCAGTCTGCCCCCGTACCCCCTGAAATGCAGGGTTAATTCTACCGCTTTTTAAGGTTCAAAAAGCTCTTGTTGGGATGTGCTCTCTGCCGCGAGACTTTTGTACCGCCTGGCAATATCCTGTTCAACCGCGCTTCGCTGCTTGCTGAATTGAAAGCGCGAAGCCACGATCACCTCGTCTTTATACAACTCCTTTTTTGTATTCAATGTACGGCTGTCAGCGCTGAACGGCTGCGATGTTGCGCCATCGATCATCAGCTTTAGGTACATCGAGTAGCGGGGCAGGTTTACCAGGTCGGTTTCATTGAATACAGGGTGAAATTCTTTTGCCAGGTACGCCGCGTCATTTGCACCGACACGGAAGGAAATGACCGTACCGACATTGCCAAAGATAGCCGCCCGGATCTCATCCTTTAATTGTTCAATGTACTGATTAGCCAGGAACAGCCCCAGGCCATATTTGCGGCTTTCCGCCAGAATATCGGCAAAAGAATCGGTCAAAAAGGAATGGCACTCATCTACGTACAAATAGAAGGGTCTGCGGGTGTGTTCCGGCTGCTTTGCCCGGTGTAAGGCGGCAAGTTGGATAGCGGTTACCAGCATGCTGCCAAGCAGGGCTGAAACATCCTCGCCTATGGCGCCTTTACTCAAGTTTGCGATCACTATCTTGCCTTCATCAAGCACTCTGGAAAGGTGGAAACTGCGTGCCTTTTGACCGACTATGTTTCGCAATAGCGCACTGCTCGAAAAGGTGCCTACCTTGTTTAAAATAGGTGAGATAGCCTCTGACCGTAATGCGTTGGAGTATTTACAAAATTCATTATGCCAGAATGAAAGTAAGGGTTGTGTTTGAATTTTGGAAAGGATGTGCGTGCGGAATGAAGCATCAGTTAATAAGGGTTGGATGTCGAGCAAGGTCGCATCCTGGTATTCTAAGAGGGTCAAGAGTGTGAACCGCAGGATATGTTCTAAACGCGGCCCCCAGTTATCCGCCCATATCTTTCTGAATGTGCTTAATAATCCTGAGGCTACCAGGTGGTGATAGTCGGGATGAACTCTTTTTAATGGGTTAAACGCAATTGGAAAATCCAGGTCCTGCGGGTTGAAATAGATCACGTCTTCAGTTCTTTCGCCCGGTATGTAGTTAAGCAGGTTTTCTGCGAGATCCCCGTGCGGGTCAATGACGCAAAAGCCATGGCCGCGCTCAATATCAGCAATAGCCATGTTTTGAAGCAGGGTTGATTTTCCTGTTCCCGTTTTACCGATGACATACATATGCCCTAACCGGTCCTTATCCTTTATACCAAACGGAATCTTTTTGCTTTGGTAATTGGTGATGCCGATAGGCGTCATTTGAAATGAATTATTGCTCATGCTCATTTTATAGTATGAAAAAAGGGTGGTAAAAAACAGGAGGGTAAAAATACCCGATAGGTAAAAACGTCGCCCTTCATTGCACCTGTTTGGCATGACATACTTGCTGTATACAAACTAATCAATATGATATAATGAATGAGCTGGGTAAGGGATCACGTTTTAATAGAGTCATTTCTAATGAGGAGCAACGAAGTCCCTTACCCAGCAGTAAGGACACTATTCGTTGCTCCTCTTTGGGTTCCGATCACTATATTTTTAGCGAAGAAACCATGCAATCATTTCGTGAACTCGGAGCCGTGTTACAAGCCATACATCATCGCTTACTGGCTGAAGGGTATATTATAAACGATGGACAGCTAACAAAGCCAAATGACAAAGCAAGCCCTAATTGAAACAGACAATGGAGAAGATGAAATTCTGAAAGATATCCGGAGCGGCATTTATCGTAGCTGTTATTTGATATACAACCGAAAAAGCACGGATGAACCGGAAAATCAGAAGAATTCTTTGAAATATCAAAAGTCAGAAAATGCCAGGTTTGCTTATCGGGAAAAGCTCAAAATAGCATCAGTTACCTTAAAAAGTTTTTGTCTTGACGGGATAATCTCTGAAAAACACTCCGGCTTCAAGGAAGATAGCGAATTGACATTTGGTAAGGATGGTACTATTCAATACCGCATTGAACGGCCAAAATTCTACCAGCTTGTTCAGTTTTTAAATAAAGGTTATTTCAAAGGTGTGATCTTTCTTTGCTGGGATAGAGCAAGCCGTAATAAAGGAGATAATAATATTATCAGTAAACTCATTATGCAGGGGGTGGATTTTCGGTTTGCCCTTGCCAGCTACGAAAAAACAAGCGCAGGTGCTTTGCACATGGATATTGACGGCATGTTTGCCGAGCATAACTCTCGCGTTACCAGAGAAAAAGTCACTTTAAATATTAGGAATAAACGGGAGCAAGGTATTTATACTTCCAAAGCGCCAGTTGGGTATCTCAACCTCGGACAGATGGAGCATAAGCCTCAAGACCCCAAAAGGGCGCCTGTTATTATTAAGTTGTTTGAATTATATGCAACCGGGGAATGGAGCATGTCGGCGTTAGCACGTTGGGCCACGGAACAGGGTTTTACTATGCCTCCTACCAGAAGAAGAAGGACATTGGAAGAACGTATGGCTGAAGAGGAAGATGATATGCAAGTTATTATACAGCCGTTATGCAGGCCTCCAACGGTAAGTAATATCCAGGCAATACTTACCCATCGGTTTTATATCGGTGAAATCCGGGGTAACGATAACAATTATGTAAAAAGCAACAGTCACCAGGCAATCATCAGCAAAAGTTTATTTGAAGTTGTACAAACGGTATTAGCCAAGAAAAATGTAAGTATTTATTATACTAAAAAGTTAAACCATCCGATGCGTGGCATATTACGATGTGAAGGATGTAGTAGACTGTATACCCCCTATCTCAAAAAAGGAATTATGTATTTTGGGTGTCATTGTAGTAAGACATGCCCCAATGCGAAAAAAAGCATCAGCATCACTTTGTTGTCTGATAAAATAGGCGAACATATCAGCCAGTTGTCTCTTACCGATACTGAAAAAGTTGAAATCAATGCGAGAGCAGCTACTGATATAGCTATACTTGAAAATACACGCCAAACACAACTTGAAATAACTAACCGCAAGAAAAAGAAACTAACGGAAGATCTTTCTTACCTTCAGGATAATAAGCTTACATTGCTCAAAGCAGGCGTATACACACCAGAATCAATGGTGACTGAGGAAGAGTCTCTAAATAAACAATTGCTGGCAATAGAAGATAAAAATGGCCTCTCCGGTGCAAAAATTAAAGAAGGAGTCGCTAACCTGTTAGAACTTTCCGAACTTCTAAAAAGCCTTTATTTCTATTACGAAAATGCAAATCCGCATGAAAAAGAACAGATTATTAGAATACTGTTTTCCGAACTGACTTTGTCCGAAAATAGCTTGAAATATAAATGTAAAAAGGGATTTTCGGCCCTTGAAAGCCGCTTTGCCGGCTATAGTGCACAAGAAACCTGGCTTTCCGAACTGGCTGAACATTCATCGTCCGTAAAAGCGGGTGTTGATGAATTGCGCTTATTCTTAAAATAATGTCTAAGTGATTATACACTATTTTATTTTTTATGGTAACAGAATTCGTTTAACTAAGATGCGATCTTCAATACGTACAATCTTTGATAGTATTTTGAGTTATCCCCACGACTTGTCTTTAGGATATTTTTAACTCTCTACTGTAAAATATAGGAGTTGATAATATAAAAGAATGGAAGATGAACGTCGACATATTCCAAATAGATTACGGATGCATCGCAAACACATGCGGTATACACAGAAGCAGGTGGCGGACCTTTTGGGGCTGCACCCCGCTCAGCTGTCACAGTGGGAAAACGGGGTGAAACTTCCAAGCACGATAAATCTCATCAAATTAGGCATCATCTACCGAACCTTACCGAATGATCTGTACTTTGAATATTACCAGGAACTAAAAGAGCATTTAAAAAACAAAGAATGGGAACTGTTTGAGACATAGCTACCCTTAAATAGTTCAAACAACATTTTGTACCGCCATAGATAAGGCGGGTGGATTTGATGCGCTTTTTTATTCATCCTTTGGTATATATCGAACGAACGCAATCGAAATCTAATAATAATAACGTGCGAACGTACGCACCATTAAAAGTAATATGAAAGAAATTAAAAGTCCTATGTACAGTCCACAAGAAATACAACTGGCGCAGGAATTAGCAGGCAGCTTGGACGATCAAACGTCTATCAGTTTCTACCTTTCCTGCACCAAGAAATATTCGCACCGGTCATTGCGGAAAACGCTGAATCATGTCCTTTCCATTCCCCGAGCCAATATCAGGAAATCACGCGGCGCTCTCTTTAATCATTTAGTCAGTCAGCTTGATCAAATTGACCAGGAAGATGATTTAGATTATGAGGATACTCTCTATTAGCCTGGGTACGCGCGATAGCGGTGTTGCGCTTTTGTCCCACAATCAATTAATTCACTGGAAAATGCATTCCTTTCATGAACGGTGGTCCAGTGAAAAGCTCACCTATATGCTCAAAAAGTATGACCGGTATATCACGCAATACCGTATCCGGCATGTAGTGATCAAGATTCCACCGGTGACCCATCATTCAAAAGCGTTCCTGGCACTTCTCAAAAAGCTTTCGGAACTTATTGTATATCGTGGCTGTATGGTTGCCTGCCAGACCAAAGCTGATATTAAAGCGCTCTTACCTGAAGTTACCAATACGGAAGCCCTTATGAAATACGTGACCCTGCATTATCCGATACTATTGCCCGAACAGGAACAGGAACTGGCAAGCAGGCAGCCCTATCATATAAAGATGTTCGAAGCTGTACTGGCAGCTCATGTGTATAAGCGACAAATAGCTTCTGCAGGTGATCGGATATAGCAACACCAATTCCTAACGCTCAGAAAGTAATACTTGATTTATGTGGTGGTACCGGCAGTTGGAGTAAACCCTACAAGGATGCCGGGTATGACGTACGAGTCATTACCTTGCCTGAGTATGATGTCGAACGTTGGCGGGAGTATCCTGACTTGGTTGCCGTGCTCCACAGCAATACGGTGTATGGTATACTTGCTGCCCCTCCTTGTACAATGTTTTCGATTGTCCGCAATGATGCAACCGCTAAACTTCCCAGGGACTTGCGCAAAGGCATGAAAACAGTAAACGCTTGCCTTGAAATCATTCATGAGTGCCTCTATGAACCATTTCGCGTATCACAAAATAGTGTGCAGTTTTGGGCCTTAGAGAATCCACGTGGATACTTACGCAGGTTCCTCGGGATTTGTACACTTGCCTTTGACCCGTATGAGTATGGCGATCCATATACCAAACGAACCTTTTTGTGGGGTATGTTTAACCATCCGAAGAAACATCCGGTGGCTCCTTACAGGCCGCCGGGGACTGAAAGAACATTTGCCCGAAAAGTGGAAGCGTTTAAGCATTTGAAAATCCATCAAATACCCGCTGGTTACCAGAAAAAAACAGGTCTTGACCTCGGAACAATCTTACGGAGTATTACGCCGGAGAAATTTGCGCAAGCCTTCTTTGAAGCCAATAGATAGTATCATTCTGCCACCTCGACCAGGGCGGCAGTTTTGTATCACCAAAAGTTACCAGATGGATAACTTTACCCTCCTTATCTGTGCTTATCCTGCTTGCTATGATTTTTCATAAAGCCCGTGTCATTTATGAAAACTAAACAACAAACTTTCGCGACCCTGATTAAAGAGTTCGAATATCTGCATGATCTGCGTACTGTCTTTAATGACTTCTTAACCCTTACGACCTGCGCCTTCTCACAAAACCCTGCAACAGGCAAATCATATGATGAAGAGTTGTATTTGCAGGCTATTGCGGTTTACAAAGAAGATACGTTCCGGCATCATTTTCCTAAAATGCTGGCTTGTCTTACCTGTGAAATGGAGGATAGGGTTGGCAGCGGTGAGGGCAATGATGTATTGGGTGAATTTTATGAGCAGCATCTATACCGTAAAGGAGCGTCACAATACTTCACGCCCTGGCCTATCTGTACATTTATGGCAAAAGCGAGCACAGATTCAATTGATTTACATGCAACACGTGAACCATTACGTATTCTTGACCCCTGCTGCGGCAGTGGCCGTATGCTTTTAGCGTCTGGAAAGGAAAACGGGCCTAATCATGAATACTATGGGATAGACATTGATCACACCTGCGTGAAAATGGCAGCAATCAACCTGTTCTTAAACGGCATGTTTCATTCTGAAGTCATGTGCGGCGACGCACTTGACCTTAACGATTTCAGGGGTAGTTATAAAATCTCATTTCTGCCGTTTGGTATATTTAGAATTGCTGAAAAAGAAGAATCCTGGTTATGGACGCTTCACAAAAATTCGTTTCAGAATAAAAGGCCGAAAGAAGAAAGCCCGGCACTGGTGTTCCAGGGAAAGAGTATTAGTAGGGAAACCCAATTGAAGCTGTTTTAAAGTAAACAGGGGCTCCATTATAGCCTCTGTTTTTATTATCTTACTCATTGCTTACGGGCATAATGATACCGATAAGCGACACGATGAACGCCGTTAAACCCACCGTAGTAAATCGCTATTAGTGAGTCTTTCGTCAGCGTGACATTTGTTAAACTGTCTATTGGCGAGTCTAGCATGTAGATGACTTTGCCATTCTTCCTCAGTTGCCAATGATTGGGCTTGGATATTTGAAATTGCTGAGGAAAAGTGCCTAGCTGACCGCCTAAGGGAGAGCAAGAAGTTGCATCGAGGTTAGCATTTGGCACATATACGCCATTAGCCTGGTACTCCGAATATACATTTGATGAACAATAGGAATGGATGTCTTGAATATCCCACTGAAGGAAACTGTCATGTGCGCCAACTAACGTAGAATTCAAACTTGTCATCGTCCATTTACCTATCAATAAATTATTTAGAGAATCGGCCTGGCCTTTCGTCAAAAGATCGCTAAACGAAACTTTGAGGGTATGATTTGCTGTGACGTTAGTAAGCGCATAACTCGTTTCGCCGTCTAGCACTTTAATAAACGTTCCGTCAAGCCAAACGGAATCAGCGTGAAAGCCGTCGTTTGGTATAAATGCGACTACGGTGTTTGTACCGGTAATAACCGGCTGAGTCAATGGACTGACTCTACCATTTGGGCCTGCGGAAGCTGTAATAGTAAACGCTTTAGCGAACGTCGCGCTTATCGTATGATTGGCAATTACATTGTTAAAGGTATACGTACCTGTCAGGCCGGCTGCTGAACCATCAACGGTGAGGGTCGCTATTGCGTACCCGGAATCCGGGGTAATCGTATATGTACAAGGCTGTCCGGACGCAACTTCAAATTCTCCCGAAGGAGCCAAGGTACCATGAGGACCCGCTGAAGCGGTAATTTTATAGATGACAAGCGTCGGTTCTTTTATAGCTTTTTTTTTGCAACCGAGAACTAGCACATTAGTACAAAGTAGTACTAAAACTAAAGGTTTCATAATATCGATTTTAATATGTGACGACGATTAAAGCTTGGTTATAAATTGTTGGTTACGTTGTTAGAACGAGCACTACAATAATAGGGATTAAAATCCCTATATCAAAACAATTTGTTTATTTTCCTTGCACTATGGTTAAGGCTATTAAACATAGGCGTAATGAAAGGGCTATTTCGACCTTAGCCAGTAATATCAGAAAATATCGACAAGACCGTAACTTAACAATTGAAGAATTAGCAAATCTGGTTGATGTTGACTATTCGCAAATAGGAAGAATGGAGAGAGGTATTGTTAACCCCAATATTTCAATCATATTTGATATAGCTGATGCTCTCGGGATCATGCCATCGCAATTAATAGAATAAGATTCGTTCGTTCTAAATCCATTTTATCATCCATTTAAATAAACATTTAGTTGGTGCTGGGAGTTTAAGACTCATAAAACCCATAGATAACATCTACGAGTACTCGAATGTTGCGAATTACAGTCATGAATGATAGTTTCGACGGCTATGGATCCTTTGAAGCGATTCCGAAGCTTTTAAGTGTTTCACTCGGAGCGTAAACTCTTTACAGGATTGGCTGTAGCAACGCTCATTGATTGAAAGCATATAGTTAAGAATCCTATTATTACAACTATCGCTCCAGAGCAAATGAAGATCCACCAGCTCATAGTTATATGACTTGCAAAGTTTTGCAACCAATAGTGCATGATAAACCAAGCTATGGGTGAAGCAATAGCTATTGCGACTAATACAAGTGTAAAAAAGTCTTTCCCAAGCAAAATGAGTATACTACGAACGGAAGCTCCCAATACTTTTCTTATTCCTATTTCTTTTCCTCGTTGGAATGCAGCAAAGAAGGAAAGGCCCAATAAACCTAGGCTTGCAATAAAAATTGCGAGTCCAGAAAATACTGCAAAGGCACGTCCAAATAGCCAATCACCGTCGTATTGCTGATTAAATTTGTCATCGAGAAAAAAATAATTATAAATATTTCCAGGGAATATAAGATTATACTTTTCCTTGATAGAGCCAATCGTTTTATCGAGATGATGAACGTCAACTTTCACTGAAAATGGCATATTTGGAGCGGTCCCAGACATAAACATAACAGGTTCTATCGGGTAATGCATAGACCTTTGATGGAAATCGGTCACTACCCCTACAATAGTGTATGGGCTATTATTCCATATGATTTTCTGCCCAATTGCATCCTCTGCTGATTTAAATTCAAGCAATTTGATAGCGTTTAGATTCAAAATTAGATTATGCCGGCCAACGATACCATTAGGACTAAAGTCGGCATTCGAAAAAGCCCTACCGCTAAGTAATTTGATCTTGTAAAGTGCGATAAAATTAGGACTTGTCCAACTAACATAAATAGGAAAGTGGGGCGCATTAAGGTCATTATTTCTTCGGATATCCAGGTCCCGGACTAGTTCCTCACCGGGGAGGTTGCTTGAGAATGCTGCATCAGAAACGCCAGGTATTTTTTTTATCTCATTCATAAACACATTTTGTTTATGTAGAAGCGTCGAATCCCATATCGCAAGTGTGGGCCCACCAACAACAAGCATTTGCGACATATTAAAGCCCAGACTTTTTCTGCTTACATAACGCATCTGTTGGTAAATAACGAAGGAACTTATAATCAGCGAGATTGTGATAGTAAACTGGAAGACAACTAATACTTTTCTCAAAGTAATTCCTTTAAGCGGGCTTGCAAATCTTGCTTTTAATACCAGCGCTGGTTTAAAGGATGAAAGAATTAATGACGGGTAAAAGCCAGAAATAAACAGCCCTGTCAAAATGAATGCTATCAATAAAAGCGAGAAGCTATAACCACCGATGCTTTTGTAAAATAAATAGATAAGAGATAGCTTATGCCCAATCAAATTATTAAAGCCTCGTTGCAGGATAATAACAATAATCGAGGCAATGATTATTGAAAAAAGATTTATAATTATGGACTCAGTCATAAATTGACCAATCAAATGCTGTTTCGTCGCTCCAACAACTTTACGCACCCCTATCTCTTTGGCTCGCTCGATTGATTTGGCAGTGGTAAGATTGACATAATTGGACCAAGCAATAATCAAGATAACAACTGCGATTACAAATAGTCCCCAAATGGTAACCGGATTACTCGTATTAGCTATATCATATTCAAAATCTGAATACAGGTGCGCGCTCTGAACCGGCTGCAAATAGAATTGTTCAACACTACCCGTGATTCTGGTGCCACGAAAATGCCTTTGGCTAAAATCATGCAATTTTTTTTCAAAGGCTTGATAGTCGGTTCCTGGTTTAAGCATAACATAATGCCAAAATTGGGAAGTGGTAAAACTATAGTCTGCATCTTTCCATGAATCTTTCCCGGCATAAAGTGATATATATGAAATAAGGCAGTCGAATTGCAAATGGGAGTTCTCAGGAGTATCATTGCAAATGCCCGTAATTTTAAACAAATTTGAATGTACACCCCAGGCAATCGTTTGACCTAAAACTGACTGGAAGTTGTCGTCATGGATTGTAAACATTTTCTCAGCTAGCGATTTGCTTATTACAATTGAGTGCGGTTCTATTAACGCAGTCTTAGGGTCACCTGCTATCAATGGGTAACTGAACATGGTGAGGAATGGGCCTTCGACAGCCAGTTCCCGCTGATTTGCAAACATTTTATCATTAAAAAATAAAATACCCTTTCCGCCCGGCTCGACTCTCGTATAGTCGACGATTTCTGGAAAATCTGCCTTCATTGCTTTGCTTACCGCTGAATAAGTCATGGTACTGTGCTGGATAAGTTTACCCTTTTGGTAACGATCGTTATAAACACGGTACAGGTCTCCAATATTTTTATTGAAATGATCATAACTCAATTCAAATCCAACGTATTCCAAAATAAATAGGCTTGCGGCCATGGCTATAGCCAGGCCCCAAATATTGAGTAGCGAAACAAACTTATTTTTAATAAGAATACGCCATGCTGTTTTAATATTGTTTTTTAACACCGGATTTATTGTTTTTAAAAAATAGAGTATTCGTATTTCTCGAACTATAAATTATTTGCAATTAATGTCTTTTAAGTTAAGAGGTAGTTTAACTAATTTATAAATTTCATTGTAATTTATAAATTATTTTTAATAGATTAGTCACAAATTAAATCCAAATCGTGTCAAAGCAGATGACCGAGACCTTTAGTTCACAAACTACCCGTCTTTCTTTGGGATATAAAACGCTTGTTGAAAATAGAAATAATTGAAGTAATAGGCAAAAATAAGTTTACATGAACGATTTTTTACTGACCGTTACCGATTACTTAGCCTGAAATTATGATTAAGCGGCTCACGTAGTGACCTCTTATTAACTATGCTACTATAATTTTAATAAATACGCTTTAATGCCGGAGCATGGTTGCGGCAATTTTTAAACTTAATTCTTTATACAAATGGAAATCAGAACAGCAAGATTGGGAAACATTCGGGAATTGTTGACCAATGACCAAATGAAAAAAATTAAAGCAGGGCAAGCATGTAACAGCTATAAGTGCTGCATCAATGGCGGCTGCAGTTCGTGTGTATATACACAGAACGAAAACTGTCCTTCTGGTGAAGGGAAGACATCTTGCTGCTAAATCACAAGAAAAGCAACGTGTTCAAAGTAATGCGTTGCTTTCTTGTGGATGTTTATTAGCATGCTAAAAAAACTCTGAAAAGTTTTTATGAAAATCCTACAATCATGCTGGGCATGCAATCGGCCAAACCTTCTTGAATATAGCGCAGGATGGTCTTTTGTGGAATATAACATTATGAGTTGGGCATTAAGCTGCCTACAATTAAACAAATACTATGATGATCTACATTTATATGCCGATTCAGTAAGTGCTAGAACATTAATCGATGAACTTCAATTACCCTATCATCAAGTTCATTGCGAATTGGACAAGCTAAATAAATTTGATTCAAGACTTTGGGCATTGCCAAAAATATACGCGTACTCAATGCAGGAAGAGGCTTTCTTGCACGTTGATGCAGACGTTTTTATTTGGAAACCTTTTACCGAAGAACTTTTATCAAGTGGATTAATTGCACAGAATTTGGAATTGGTAAATAACTACTATGAGAATATCATTCGGAATTTGGAAGGAAACCTGAAATTCTTTCCCAGAGAGCTTCTCAATGAGATGAGACCCGACGCCAAGTTCTACGCTTATAATGCTGGAATTTTTGGAGGTAATGACATAGAATTCTTCAAAGAATATACAAGCGCGGCATTTGATTTCATAACGAAAAATACTGAGTGTTTTGATCGGATTGAGGTAGGTGATTTTAACGTCGTTTACGAGCAATATCTCTTTTATCTTATGGTAAAAGATAAGAATAAAGACGTTGGCGTGTTATTTTCCGAGCTATATGAGGAATATCGAGATTTTGGTGACTTTATAGAAGTTCCCCATAATAAGCAATACTTGCATTTACTAGGTCGATATAAACAACATAAATTTTCCTATGAACAATTGGCGGATAGATTGCGATTGGATTATCCTGAATATTATTATCGCATTATTGCTCTTTTCAAAAGCAATAATCAACCGTTGAAAAAAAATTACTATTTGTTCAGCCAATGCACGACAGAAGAAGACTTCGTTAAACAATATCGCTTTTTGAAGGAAAGTTATAAGAATGACAGTCTAGCGCCGATTCAGTCACGAAACAGGCGTAGGATACTTCAATCCAATGGATTTAGAACCGAACTTGTTAAACAGGCTGTTGACAAGATGGTTTCAAACACCAATAAAACTATTGACAATTATCGGTGCCCGTTAAAAGATATAGAAATCTTTGAAAACGACATAGATAATGTTTTAAGTACAACATTTTCTAAATATTCGAGCGAATATTTATATGGAAGGGATATTAATTCCACGGAGTATTTTCAAGCTCTATTTGGCAATGCAGTGCATGGTAAAAATACTCAAGTTACAACGGACCAACTATATCGAGTTATAGAGAGTGAATTTGACTGGACTGAGATCGACCTCGATGAATATGGTCAAATGATATTATTTGAGCAACTCGAATTAACGCCGTCAAAATATTATACCGCGGTTGTTCCCGAATGGGATTCTGTGGGATATTCAATATTCAATATCGACGAGCTAGATCTAAATATTTTGAAATTATGTGAAAATCCAACTTCGATAAATAATGTACTAAAAAAATCAGCGCTGCTATTTGATCCAATAGATATAGAACAGTCTGGAGCCGAATTTGAAGAACTGATAATGGGTAGAATAAAAAAGGCATTGAAGTCGAAAATAATAAGAATTATTTGAAGTAACTGCTCTCGGTTGTTATAGCTCTTAAAAGCGGTTCAAAACACTGGGATACTGAAAAATAATTCTCAATCAACATTTGCGCATTTGCCCCAAGTTTTTGGCGCAGTGAAATACTTTCAACTAAGGATATAACTTTTTCTACAAATTCTTCTGGTGAATCAGCAACTAAAAACGAGTTGTTTATTCCATCCTCTAATCCTCTTGCCCCATGAGATGCTGTAATTAGAGGTTTTCCGTGTGCTAAAGCTTCAACATTTTTAATTTTGATTCCTGCTCCAAAACGTACTGGGTTGATAATAATGTCCGCTTGATCATAAATTCTATCTATGTTTTTAACAAAACCCTTACAAACAATTTTTGGATGCTGGAAATAAAGATTCTGACAAACCGTACCATATATCCATAATTCAAAATTATATGTTTCAGAAATTTTGGACCAGCAGTTCTTGACAAACCAAATGATGCCGTCTTCATTAGGCGGATAATTGCTGGCGATAAAAGCAATCTTTTTTACCTCTTTTTTTATAGTGTGTGTGCGCGTCGGAACGGGATGTGGGCATAGCAACGCCTTACCTGGACTAGTGACCGCCGTAATCTCATCAAAATCGTTTTTACATAAGACAATGATGTGATCGTATATATTAAGTATTTCGATTTCTGTTTCTCTCGGCAACGTCTCAATTTGTCCTGCATAGTCGAACTTTGCAAACTCATCGGCTCGGTTACTAAAAATATCGTGCATATCGAGTATTAGTTTGGTGTCCTCGACCAAATAATTCAAAAAGTAGCTAGAATAGATATATTCGAAAATCATCGCATCAAAATGTTTGCCAGTTAAAAACTTTTTGAATCGTCGACCATAAGCTTCGGGGGTGAGGTCTTTTACTTTTTCAAGAACAAAAAAACCTATCGTAAATTCTTTCATTATAACTAATTCGGTCCCATCTTTCATTGGACCTGTATAAACTACGGTCAATTCAACATTTTTCGCGAGATATTCAATCAATGTCGAAATTCGCATTCTATGACCAGAACTCTTTGCCCAAAAATCAACGCTTGTTATTAATAGAACTTTCTTCATTATATTAACGGAATCATGGTTATTAATCACTTTTTACTGCCAAAAGCAATCGAATTATTCTAATTATTTTGATAATATCTTCTTAATATTCACTGCAATTTTTTCGGCAGTACTTATTCATTTACAGTAATCTTTAAAGGTAATGCCTCCGAACGGGTGATCACTATATTTTATTATATGAACTATTAATAATCCTTGAAAAAATTGATAAATCCTGTGTGATGATATTTGCCTCGAATGTCGTTCCAATTGGCAGATGCATGCCGGATTCGGATGTTTCCTGAATTAAACGTATTTGTATTTTTACTATACTGCGATCATCAGTTGACTTCAAAAATAACGACTCAAGTTTAGCTCTTATCGACACCTGTTGTTTAGATTGGCGACTGTTTAATACGATCGTTATGATGTCTCCCTGATGGACATTGTGAAAACTTCCTTGTTGAATCTGAATATCTCCTGCAAAAACATTGTAATTGGCAACGGGCGCTTTGTTTATTGTCAATTTGGTTTTGATAATGTCAGGATAGCGTATAAACCATAATAAGCTAACAAGCAATAAAAAAACGCTTGAAAATAATATTTTACCCAGAAATAGAATCTTAACTGGAATATTTGTGATTATGGCATTCACTTCTTCGCTATGGCGAATGGATTTTTCTTCTTCGTCTAAAAATTCCTTTTTCATTAGCGTTAAAAGTTATATTAGGTTCATCAATTAGCGCCCAGCTCTAACTGATTCCTTACTAAGGTATAATACGCGCCGTTCAACGATACTAGTCCATTATGGTTGCCCTGTTCAATAATTCGTCCCTTTTCAAGAACAACGATATTATCGGCACTTGAAACAGTACTTAAGCGGTGGGCTACAACAATGACAGTTCGCCCTTTAAAAAAATCAGCCAAGTTGAGCATGATTATGGACTCATTGTTAGTATCGAGCGCGTTAGTAGCTTCATCAAAGAAAATATATTCAGGATCTTTGTATACAGCTCTTGCGATTAGAATACGTTGTCTTTGACCTTGACTTATTCCATTTCCATCTGCGCCGATTTTTGTATTTATCCCTAGAGGCAACTCGTCAATAAAATCTTGAATATTTGCCGTTTTGATGGCATGTTGCAGTTTGGATGTATCTGTGATGTCATCAGCAACAGCGATGTTTCTTTCAATAGTGTCCGAAAAAATGAAGCCGTCTTGCATAACCACGCCGCAACTTCTTCGCCAGGTTTTTAATGATAAGTCGCTTAATGATACCTCGCCAATCTTTATATCACCGCGTTCAATTTCATAAAATCGGAGTAAAAGCTTCAACAACGTAGTTTTGCCACTGCCGCTCATGCCTACGATTGCCGTTGTTTTGCCTCGCGGTATATATAAATTAATATCATCAAGCACAGCACTATTACCAGCGCCAGGATAACGGAACGATAGTCCGGTAATAACAAGATTTCTATTACTTGGCAACTCATCTACTAACTTCCGGTCGATGGTTTCTTCATCATCCATCTCATGTATTTCGTTTAGCCGTTCCAAGCTTATTTTCGCGTCCTGGTATGACTGAATAAAAAGAAGAAATTGTTGAATAGGGCTATTTAGTTGCCCCACAACATATTGTACTGCGATCATCGCTCCTAGTGTAAGAGAACCATTAATGACAGCTGTGGCACTCAAAACTGTTATTAATAAGTTGGCGCCCTCATTGATCAGCATGGAGCCGCCTTGTTGATACTGACTTAATGCTAAACTTTTGATGTTAAATCGAAAGATTCGCGCTTGCGTGTGTTCCCATTCCCATCGTTTTTGACGTTCACAATTGTTTAATTTAATTTCCTGCATGCCATACACTAATTGCACAACCTCGCCTTGGTTTTTCGCGCCAGCCTCGAAGTTTTTATAATTAAGTACCCTTCGGCGTTCAAGAAACAATGTTATCCAAAAGCTATATAAGCAACTACTGATAACAAATACAAAAAAGATCGCCAAATTGTAATATGCGAGTACGATCGAAAATATCAAGAGATTAAACAAAGAAAAAATTGTAGTGAGCGCCGTACCGGTAAGAAAAGTTTCTATGTTTTTCTGGTCATTCATGCGTTGCATGATATCACCAGTCATTTTGGTATCAAAAAAACTTAAAGGCAATTTCATCAATTTAATAAGAAAATCGGTGAGTATAGAAATATTTACTCGAGTGCTAATGTGCAGCAGTATCCAAGAACGCATAAATTCGACAATCACTCTTCCTACGATGAGTGATGCTTGTGCGATAAGGACAATATAAATGAAATGCAGATTGCGCGTATTAATACCGATGTCAACAATGGATTGTGTTAAAAAAGGCACCACCAATTGCATTAAAATTCCTAAGCTTAAACCTGTTAGTAATTGCAGAAATAGTTTTCGATAAGTAACAAAATATTTTAATAGAATCGACCACTTAACTCTAGGATTATTTTCGTCCGACTGTTCAAAAAATTGTGGCGTTGGTGTTAAAGCTAAAGCAAATCCTGTCCCAGACTTAAAATCATTGATCCAACTTTTTTCAAAATCGGTTTCTTTAAGTACTATCGACCCCATAGCAGGATCGGCAATGTAAAATTTGTCTTTTTTTATCTTATAGAGGATTACAAAGTGATTTTCCCTCCAATGCAAAATGCATGGTAAATCGATTTTCTTTAACACCGTCAAACTTAATTTAAGGCCCGCGGGATTTAATCCAATCTTTTCAGCGGTTTCACTCAAGCCCAACAGTGACGTGCCCTCACGATTAAAACCCGCTATTTTGGACAGAGTACGCAAACTGAAATTGCGACCATAATATCTAGCAACCATACGAAGGCAAGTAGGGCCGCAATCCATAGCGTCGAGTTGCTTTAAGCAACGAAATTTCCTCATTAATTTTAACCGCTGATAATTATAAAAGTATTTTAGCCCTAACCCGTTCTTAATTCAAAAATAGTTTCTGCGTCATCAAGTTATGTTTGATGAAAAGGTCTTCTCAGCACCTCACTCAACCTACGAGTCGATGATTTTCGGTATCTCCACATGTGGAATGAAATTTATTAATATTTCATATGAAATAACTGACTTTATAATATTAGACAATGGCTGCCTTAACGTTTACTATAGTTATTTAAAACTATCTACCTCATCGGTCTCGATTCAATTATGTTAATGCTCTATTTTCGATTTCATAACTCAATAGAAGTTTGCCTTAGTTTATTGGAAATTTACTTTCAATAAATCAACTAATAAATTCTCTGCGAGCGGGTTTAATAATGCAAATGCTCGCAGAGAAAATAATTAGCAAGCGCGGATGCTTTGTCCAGGTAAGCAAGACGGATTAGCTATACATGCGCCGCAAGTACCACCATTTTCCCAACAGCACTGATAAAAACTTGTCGCCGCGCCTGCTTTAATTTTTTTCATTTGGTCTTTTGTTAACATCGCCTTGACGTTACTAAATCTGGGTTCTTCCCTTTTCATAATTCTAAATTTTGAATGATAAATTCACCGCAATCAAGCTCCGGTGTTTGAGCTTTATTTTAAAAAATAGTAGCATATTACAAGATGTATGTAAGCCTTTCCACGTCATAATTTTCAGGTAGTCGATACCCATTCACAAAAATGGTCGGGGTGTAATTTATTTCTGATCTATTGCACCAGTTTCTCATCGCCTCAACTTTTTCAGTTAGCCCAAGTACTTCGCCGTTCACTGGGTATTTAGCAGCGAGAATATTGTAATTTTGTGTGGAAGATAAATACCATTCTTCCAGCGCTGACTCAATTTTCTCCACGTCAGCATGTGCCGACATGGACATAAAATGTTTAACGATAGGTATTTTATAGTCAGATTCATCCTCACCGACCGTAAATATGATCTTGAGATTGATATTTTTATTACCTTTTATCATTCTAACTAGTTTTGGATGAATTTCAGCACACGGTCCGCATGACACGCTACAAACGCCAATTACAGTATTTGATGCTTCTGGATTACCGAAATCAATACCCAAATGTTGCCAACCATCCGCTGCTTTAGGTTGCTGGATTAATAAACTGTTAAATATCTCTGGACTATTTTGAAGCCGTGCGAAGGCACTTTTAACTGAATCGTAATCTTTTGAAATCAAAAAATACGGTTTTAGGCCATACCACGCAACCATAGGCAATATTATCAATACGAAAATGTATAGCAATGATAATGTGCCATTCGAGAGCAATGGTACAAAAGAATGTGGACCTGCCCAGAAATAAACAATACTCCATATCAGTTCTCCTGCAAGTATGACTTGCACACCGATACACAATGGACACCATTGTTTAGCGATGAAGGATTGGTAATAGATGCTAAATGCGATGTACGGGACCGCCAGAGCATTCATAGACGAAAACAAGATCGTTTTGTATTGAAATGCTAGCCCAGGAGCGAACAATATCGCTGAACTTATCGCGAAATAAAAAAATCCTATTTCAGACCAACTTATGCCTGCTATTTTTGCTGCCTTACTGCCAAGTATGGCATCGCAATTGGTTTTACCGCCAACACTACATAAACTCTTTACGACGGAGTTACGCTTATCAATCTCGTACGCTATTAAAAAGCATGTAAACAAAAACCCAGTTATTTTCAATGTCGAAATGGTGGCTAAAGCAACAGCTATATTAGATGTAATATTTAGAGCAACGAGCGAAAGGATTATGGCAATGATTGCTGAAAACCATATGTAATTTTTATTTTTTATTCGCTGCTCTTTTTTTAGCTGACTAGGGTAGTCTTTTTCTTCACAGTCATCATTTGCCTCGGCCAGTAAAGCGACGTTTTTGAAATGCGAAAAGAAAATTTCTTTTTCAACCGTAACAGGTCTGCGCTTATCGTATAGATAACTTACAGTGTCATCAGTAATTTCTGTTACGAGCACAAAGTCGTTGCCAACAAAGGGGATATCTAACCAAGCAATGAAAGGAGCGTTTAATTCTTCAAACTGGTCAGATCGAACATTGTATGCAGCTGTGCCAATGTTATATCTTTCGAAAGTGTCACTTATTGCATATAAGCTAGGATAATAAGGATTCTCTTCAATAGCGGTAGATAAAGACGAATCAGTAATTTTCAATCTAAGTATCCGCTTATAAGCCACAGCAACTCGCGTGATTTTGGTTTCAAAGGTCTCGGCCATCGATTATTGTGTTTGCTTAAATATTAAAGCCAACACTAAACTAATAAGAAAAAATTAAAATATCAATAGTAATTAGAGATCGAAGGTTATTAAAGCAATTGAGCGATTTTCGGATATTTCATATTTAAAGAATCATGAATGAAAGTTTATTCATCGTTACAACGGGTAATTAATAGTTTAAGGTAGTCTGTATCAATCGTGCACTCCCTACTATAAATAAACGAGCCGTCAAAAGACGGTGGAGAGTAACGCAACCGTCTGCGAGCTGAGCAAACGGTCCATACAGAGGGAGCATAGCGACTGGATGGTATGTTTTACACGAGCTCCGCAAATCAGGGTTTGATTGGTGCCGGCGGCAAAAGAAGGATAATCAAACGCGATCAGCGGAGTGAAGCCGTTTGCGAAAGAGCAGGCGAGCCAGACCAAATGAGCGTCAGACCTTATGCATACTGAGTGAACGTCCAAGCTCCACGGAGTGTGTGCGCCAGGACATGAACGAAGCGTGTATAAGGGATGCGGGAGCGAATGTGAGGAACGACTTTGCAGCCGCAACAGGCATGACAGGCACAATAAACCGTGCAGTGCAATGTGTCCGAAGGACTTATTGCACGAAACCTTGCCTGGCGTGATTGTCTGTGCTGCTTAGGAGTGACGAACACCGATCATCCTTGATGATCAGTTTGCAGCCCTGGTAGGGATTGTCATCTAATTCGTCATGTTCCTGGCTTAGTGCAACTTCAAATGTTTCCAGCTGAGTAATGCGCGACTTTAGATTAACTCGCTGGACGCTTTTACGATGCAGGTCATCTACGACTTTCAACCTGTTCTCCAAATTTAACACAGGTGTTGCAGGCAATGGCGCTTCTTTCACTGCTACGGTTTCAGTTTTAGGTTCCTGTTGCTCTCCAGGCTGAGGGCCTGACGGCTGTTCGTCCTTTAACTGATCAGGTTTAGACTTTCCGGCTTCTGTCTTGCCGTTAACCTGCTCTTTCTTCACTTCTGCTGCTGGTAAAGTTTTTGTCGCTGCTTTGGCGGTTCCATTCTGAACTGCGCCGTTGTTTTTTGTTTCCATTTTCTTAATGGGTTTAAAGGGTTAAAAAATTTGTTAACTGCTTCTTTTGTCCTTTTCCCTTCAAAAGCTTTTTTAAAAGAAAAAGGAAAAAAAGAAAGCCCAATACGGTGTGTCCTAAGCAGCACAGGAGAGCTATAAGTCCCGCAGGGTGGTCCCGGAAAAATCCGGGGCCATTATGCGCTCGGATGTGCTGCGGACACTACCTTTGCGGCTCTTTTTTGCCTTTTGAGAAAAAGCTGGAAAAGGATAGTACAAGCAGTATTAACCGAAACCCTGTTGAATGGCAAACAGCCAGGTTCCGATGGAACAATAAAAACGTCGGCCGTCCACAGAAAAAGCATACCATTAACAGGGTATGCTTTAGTTATTTTAGGATACCCATCACTGGGTCTCTGCTTCTTCCTCAACCAATACTTCAGTAGCTTCTTGCTTATGAGGTACATTCAAGATAAAGTTCACCGCTTTCTGCGCCCGGCCACTGGCATAAAAGATCAATCGTTTGTCATTGCGCAAGGCTTCGATCCAGCTCTTGATATAGGCAACGTTGCCATCAAACTCCTTGTCGATTATACCGGCAACGGAATTAAGATAACAAGCGCCGATCTCGGCAGTGAGTTCCTCAATACTGTATTTTTCCGAACCAAAGCTGGTTGGCTCTACCACTTCTTTCCGGTTAAGCCTCGACTGATGCCCGGTGCTGTGGATCAGTTCATGAAAGAGGGTGCAGTAGTAGCTTTCACTGGACATAAAGGAGCCTTGCTTGGGCATATGAACCTCGTCTGTTTGCGGCGCATAATAGGCCATGCCTTTGCCGTGAATAATAGTGGGGCATTTGGGCATACGGGCTACAATCTCATCACACAGCGCAATCGGTGTATGCACGGCTTCCGCAACGGGAATTTGCAGCGTTTCAGGAATGTTTTCGCATTGATCAATATTAAAAACTACATAATAGCGCAGCACGGAGATATATTCCTTTTCTCCGGTGCTATGCTCGTTATCGTGCTTCTTTTCCTGCCGTTTCCAGAAGGTGACCATGTGCCCATGTTCGCCCTTTTTGATGTTTGCCCCAATGGCTGTGGCTTGTCGTAAGGTGAGGAAATAGTTTTGGGCGTAGCCCAGAGAACCCAACAGCCAGGTATTTATGCCTCTGTAGGGTAACTTAGTGATCAAGTTTTGCGGGTGCCCGGCCTCAGTCCAGGGTTTCCTCCAGGGAACGACCTTTTGGGCTAATTGCTCAATAATGCGGTTGGTGATGATCTGGTAGACATCGGTGCGTTGTGCTTGTGTGTTCATGACGTACAGTTTGAATTGTTAAAGAATGGTTTTCTTTAAGCGTACGTTGAAATGGAATAGAATATAAGAGGGTTAAATGTATGCTATTGGGTAACTTTTGTGTAAAACTAAAGCCGATACATTCAGAACAAAAAGGCTTATTCTTTTATACTGTATTCCTCATTTTTAAAATTGCATGTAGGTCATTAAAAAAGTTCGACATTTCACCTATTCCCTGTACAAAGCCTGATACTAAAGTGTCGGGCTTTGTTGTTTCATAATATTGAGATTTATTTACAAAGTTTACATTTCTATTTACAATCCAAATTCCCGCGCCGAAAAATACCAAAGTAAATTCGCTGAATCGATTTTCATAGGATATGAAAAATAAAAAAAATATCTATAAACCAGAGATTCCGAAAACGCCCGCAAAAAATTCAACACTGAAATACATTTTAATAGCAGTTCTGCCCATCGCGGCTGGAGGTATGTGGTGGTGGCAAAGCAACTCGAAGATATCAGTAAACGCAACTGCGGTTAGTTCTGATTCTGTCATGACGACCGGTGCAAATGGCAATATCAATGAGCCGGATATGGTAATGGTGCAGGGCGGCAGGTTTGCTATGGGGGGCAATGAGAATAACGATGAAAAGCCTATACATAATGTTACGCTAAGCAGTTTTAAGATAGCTAAGTATGAAACTACGGTAGCACAATGGCAAAAAGTTATGGGCAGCAATCCTTCTTATCATAAAGGCTGTGTGGATTGCCCCGTAACAGGTGTAGGCTGGGATGAGGTACAGACATTTATAGAAAAGTTGAACACCCTTTCCGGTAAAAACTATCGACTGCCCACAGAAGCAGAATGGGAGTATGCTGCGAGAGGCGGTACACAGAGCAAGAAATTTGAATATGCAGGTAGTAATAATGTCAATGCGGTGGCCTGGACTTCTGCAAACAGCGGATTAAATACTCATCCTGTTGGACAAAAAGAGGCCAATGAATTGGGATTGTATGATATGTCGGGCAATGCATGGGAATGGTGCAACGATTGGTATGATGAAAACTATTATGGTAAAAGTCCGGGAAATGATCCGAAGGGCCCTTCAACAGGGCCGCATCGCGTTATCCGCGGCGGTAACTGGAGCCGCGAACCCGCTATCAGCCGCATAGCCTATCGCATCCGCGACAAGATAGGCTACCGCTGGATCGGGTTCCGGCTCGCTTCTTCTCTTTAGTTTACCGATGATCTTGGAACCCCGCAAGTTAAGCCTCGACGCTTAACTTAATAAAAACATTTAAGTGTCGACACTTGAATGGGCGGGACAGCGGTGTTTTAGGCGAAGAGATTCTTCTTATGAGTTAACCTCAAGCTTATACCCCTTGCCGCGAATAACAACAATGTTGATATTGGGATCAACTTCCAGTTTTTTTCTCAGTTTTGATATGAACATATCCAGGCTGCGCCCAACAATAACGCCTTCATCTTCCCATATCTCTTTTTGCAGCCGGCTTCGCTCTATGATCTCATTGGGAGACATCGCGAAAATACGCAGTACACGGGTTTCCGTTCCGGTCAGGTCTGTTGTTTCTCCGTTGATGATCAGCTTGCGGTTCTTAGCATCAAACAAAACAGCGCCTAAAGTTAACAGGTCATGATGCTGACTGCCAGGTAAGGCGCTTCGCGGCTTAACCGATCTGAAAAATATAAGACCAACAAAGGCTAAAAGAGGGAGGCTGCCGAGAATATAACCTTTGGTTATTGCATTTATACCTTGCGGTTTGAATTTGATATTGATCGTGTAAGATGCTTTCGGGTGTTTTCTTCCAATGCATGCTACAATGTCACCCTTTTTATTTCCGGTTATAGCGAATCCATAGGCTACGCTGGCATTGCCACCGTTCAAAACATTAACGACATAATCGCTTGTGAGCGGGTCGTTGGCCAACAAACGGCGGGTAGTATTCACCAGTGAGTCCGGTTGAAAAGTAAGATCATTCTCAAAGCTTATAAGGTATTCATTTGCTGAGACCTTTTGTACCGGCAGCACTCTTGATGTACGGTCGCCAGATTGCGAAAGCAGTTCATCGCCGATCTTGCGAAGCAAAACTTCCCTTCGGGAGGTATCAAATTTGTCGTTGCCGGTCATGCTGAAAGCGGCGCAGGTTGCAGCGATAAACAAGAGTAGTATTAATCCCAGCAGGTACTTGCGTTTCCCGGAGAAGAGATTTCTGCTATCAGGCATTGTGTCACGTTTTTATTTACAAAGTTTACATTTTTATTTACAATCCAAATCTCTCACACCGAAAAATATCAAAGTAGATTTGCTGAATCAATTTTTACAGGATATGAAAAATAAAAACATGAAAAGATTATTCGCATTTGTTCCGGCTATCCTGGTGGGATCATTTCTGCTAAATTCTTTTGTGCTAAAAGAAAAGGAAGCGGGGGAGAAAACAACAAAAAGGACTACAGCAGCGCCTGTACCCATCGTTTTAAGATCTACTGATGGCGGACAAACATGGCAGGATATTAGCAAAGGGCTGCCTGAAAAATTGCAGCGGGAAGGTGTGTGGAGTCATGGTTTATTCGCAAATGACCGTGGGCTTTATTTACGTGCCGGAAATGGGGTTTATCACAGTGAACCAAATTCCACAACTTCTTTTTGGACAAAAGAGATTTTCCCTGGTGAACAGCGTGAGATTGCCCCTGGTAGGAACGGGATATTTGCATATGATTTCAGGGGGCAATTTTTACAAAAAATAAACGGGCAGCGTGATTGGTCGCCTATGTACACAAATTTTCAGGAGCAAGCCGTACGCCTTAACAGAACGATAGATTGGATGTACACGAATTATAAAGAGAAACAAGTATCCAGCGTTTTTGAAACCACGGGAGGCACAGTTTTCATCGGCTCCAACAATGCTCTTTATAAATCCGCCAACAGTGGAAAAACCTGGAAATATGTGCGAGTTGGAGGCTGGGTAATGAAAATGGCAGAGTCAAACGGTGTGGTCCTGGCTGCCAGCTCACAGGGAATATTAAGATCGACCGATGACGGTGAAAACTGGGATCGTGTGATTAGTGAAGGGGGCGCTGGTGTCGCTGTGGAACGTATTGATGGCGGATTTGCTGCTATAACCTACAACACCATAACCAAAATCAACACGGTACACATTTCACTGGATAGTGGAAAAACCTGGAATGACTTAGGAGAAGGACTTCCGCCTTCCTTGAATAGTTCATTAATCAACCTAATAGGCGGCCTTCAATCTTCATCGGATATTTCATCAATCAAACAAGCGGGTAAATATTTAATATGTGGCCGCTCAGATGGTATATTCCGGTCATCTGACATGGGTAAAACATGGAAAAAACTATCACTTCCCGCTATAGAAAATTATGGCTTCGATCTATCTGTTTCGGGCAACGTGATCTATGTCATACCAAATAAAGGATGTTGAAGGCAAAGAGGTTAGGAAAATAAATTTATAGCCAATAAATAAAACGGCCGGATATTCTACCCGCCGTCTTATTTACAATTTCCATTTTAAGCAATATCACAGCCATAAAACCCAATCCTACAGACGGATATTTTATTTTTGCGATTTGGGTTTTCTATTTATCCGAAAAATTTAATGTACCTTGCCGACTTAACTTAATAATACAATGGCAACAGGAACAGTAAAATTTTTTAACAATTCAAAAGGCTTCGGTTTTATCACACCCACTAGTGGCGGCAAAGAAGTGTTTGTACACGTTACAGGACTGATCGATCAGATCCGCGAAAACGATGAAGTTACTTACGATGTAGAAGAAGGCAAAAAAGGCCCGAGCGCAGTTAATGTTAAAATAGCATAAACGGCATTGGCAAGATCGACAGAAACATTCAGTAAAAAGGAAAAAGAGAAGGCCCGCTTAAAAAAGTCAAAAGACAAAAAGGAAAAGGCCCAGGAACGAAAGGCTAATGCCGGCAAAGGCAAAAGCCTGGAGGATATGATGGCTTATATTGATGAGCACGGGAATATCACTTCAACCCCACCCGACCCATCAAGGAAGATCAAGATCAATGTGGAAGATATCCGGATTGGCACCGCCAAACAGGAAGATATTCCGCATGATACCGTCAGGAATGGCGTAGTGACCTTTTTTAATGAATCAAAGGGCTACGGCTTTATCAGGGACCTGCAAACAGAGGAAAGTATCTTTGTGCACATTAATGCTTTAACCGAGCCGTTAAAGGAAAATAATATGGTCACTTTTGAAACCGAGCAAGGCCAAAAGGGACTATCTGCAATTAAAGTAAAAAAGAAGTAATTATGGCGGTAGTCAAAACAACAGCATCGGCCGTTCAAAAGGAAAATTTCAGAACGAGATTTGCAGAAATTATTAAAAACAATGCCAAATTAAAAGACCAGTATTCCATCCAGTTTTTTGAAACGGCTCAAAAAAGCAATTATGGTTTTACCGGACGCGATGGAAAATCTCTGAATATTTTATCGAGCCTGACTATAGAAGAACTCGAAAAATATAAAGTCTTGAAAACCTCCTGGCAGGATTAATTTACCACTGACTTAAAATCGTCAGTTAAAGATTTAAAATTTCTATAATGCATGGATAAAAGCTGGTCATCGACCGGCTTTTGTTATTTATGACCAGGCCGATACTCCTCAACTAAAGTCGGAAAAAGCGTCGAAAAGACGGTTTACGTTCCGCTTATTCTTCCCTGCAAACCAATGATTTACACCATTTTAATAAAAGTTGTCCCAAAACCGGCTGCCTTTTTATTAATACTGAACCCTTATGAGCGCTGGAACGTATAAGTGAGATAAGTCATTTTATCGATGCCTTTGAACGTAACTAACGCAATTAAATTTTAGAATCATGAAAATACTGGTAGCTGAAGATGATCTGCTGATGCTTAAAATGCTGGAATTCCGGCTGAAAAAGGATGGGCATGAGATCATCGTGACAAACGATGGAAGAGAAGCAGTGGGAAAGCTCGCCGAATTTCAACCTGACCTGGTAATAACGGACATTATGATGCCGTATTTATCGGGCCTCGAAGTGGTTAGTGCGGTAAAAAAGAAGTATCCGACAGGAACACCGGTGATCATCTTGTCTGGTATGGGGCAGGAAAACGTGGTACTTGAAGCATTCCAGTTGGGCGCGGACGATTATATAACCAAGCCGTTCAGCCCGAATGAACTTTCGGTACGCGTTCGCAGGTTTGATGTGTCGGTGGCAAAATAAAAGACTTTGTTTGGCACAGGTCAATTAGTTGACCTGGCCGTTTTAACTTAAAATTTTGATCATTAAAATTTACTCACTTACATCGCTGTGATAAGATTGCAAAGCCAGGAATTAGCGCTGGTATCCATTGTTATTGTAATGCTCGGCATCCTGTTCTACATGCTATTGTACGTGTATTTTAAGACCAGGCATGACGGAAAGCACGATAAATGGCGGATGGTCATGGACGAGCTTATCCACGAAGCCGTATTTTATGAGAGCGATGATGAAAGCTCCCCTGTCCCTTCAACCGACCGGGTAACCAAACTGATGGGCAATGAACATTTCCGGGCGCTGCTAACTGATGCTCTCGTATCGGCTAAAAAAAATATGGCAGGTATTGCTTCCGATAACCTAAAAAGTCTTTACAAAAACCTCGGTCTCGAAAAGTCGGCATTGAGGAGTTTGAAAAGCCGTCATTGGCATGTCAAGGCCAAGGCCATCCAGGAACTAACGGTAATGGAAATAGACGAATTCGTAGCCCAATTATACCCTTTCACAAACAATAAAAACGAATTGGTGCGCATGGAAGCCCAGAGCGCCTTGGTTCAGTTCAATGGATTTGAAGGACTGCGGTTCCTGGATATCGTCACCTACCCTATTTCGGACTGGCAGCAGATAAAGTTATTACAACAACTATCAAAGGTACCGCCAGTGAATATCAGCATCGACGCATGGATCAAATCGGATAACAGCAGTGTGGTGGTATTCGCACTGAAGCTTGCGCGAAATTATCACCGTTTTGAATTGCACGACGAAATATTTCCTTGTTTGGATCATGAAGATCCAAGGGTACGACTGGAAGCTATCAATTTCCTCAGCGAGATCGCTACCGATGAAACTTCCGATCAATTCATATCAAGATTTTTAGGAGAAGAATTCAAACATCAGCTGGCTATGATCCACGCTATGCAGAAAATAGCATCGGAAAAGGATATCCTGTTTTTGGTGGACCTGCTTGATGATAACAATAACGAAATGAAACTTAGCGCCGCACGCGCCCTGGCAAAAATGGGCGACAAAGGCATGATATCCCTGCAGGAGCATGTAAAATCGGCCGGTTACCCCCTCAACGAAATGCTGACTCAAATAAAAGGAGAACTAGCGGCATGAGCTGGCAAACCTTTATACTACACCTGTTCACCTATGGGATCCTGCTATATTCAATAGTGATATTGATCTGCTATGTCTTTATTGGCGCTTTTTCCATTGGCGAAACGAGCTTATACCTCAATAAAAACAGCTTTACAGATTACAGGATGCTGGCATCATCAAACGAGGCGCCCAGTATGAGCATTTTGGCCCCGGCCTATAATGAAGCCTCGACGATCATCGAGAATGTTCGGTCGCTGCTTTCGCTGCATTATCATAACCTCGAGGTTATTATTATCAACGATGGCAGTAAGGATAGTTCCCTTGAAAAGCTTATCGAAGCTTATGATCTGTACAAGATCGATTTTTTTGTAAACGAACAGATAAAGACCAAGCCCGTTAAGGCGGTATACAAAAGCCGCAACCCGGTTTACCGCAAGCTAATAGTGGTGGATAAGGTTAATGGCGGCAAAGCCGATGCGCTGAATGTCGGGGTCAATGTGGCCAAAAACGATTATTACGTTTGTATTGATGTGGACTGTGTTTTGGAGCAGGATGCCATCTTGAAACTGGCAAAGCCGTTTTTGGAAACCTCTTCTCACCGGGTTATTGCCGCCGGCGGCGTGGTACGAATTGCCAATAGCTGTAATATTGAAGACGGCCACCTGGTAAAAGTAAATCTACCCAAAAAGTTCTTACCGAGGGTTCAAACCCTGGAATACATACGGGCCTTTTTATTGAGCCGTATGGCCTGGACAAGGCTTAATGGCCTGCTCCTGATATCAGGTGCTTTTGGCGCATTTGACAGGGATATTGTGATCAAATGCGGTGGATACAACCCCAATACCGTGGGTGAGGACATGGAACTGGTAGTGCGCATGCGCCGCTACATGGAAGAACTCGATGAGCCTTACCGTGTAAGTTTTATCCCCGATCCCCTGTGCTGGACAGAAGCTCCCTCAACTTACAGGGTTCTGGGAAGGCAGCGTAACCGCTGGACAAGAGGTACCATTGAAACGCTTCGCACACACAGAAAAATGTTCTTCAACCCTAAATATGGGTTGATGGGCATGCTGAGTTACCCTTATTGGTTATTCTTTGAATTCCTGGCCCCTATTATTGAATTTTTTGGGACGATCGGCCTCATCGTGTATTGCTTTACCTATTCTGTTAACTGGCAGGCAATAATCATTATGATTGGCGTCATCTGTATCGGCATACTCTATTCAATTTTTGCCATACTGATGGAGGTGATAACCTATAACCAATACAAACACCATAAGGACATTTTACGACTGGTGCTGGTGGCCATTTTGGAGCCTTTCATCTTCCACCCCTTTGTTACATGGTCGGCCATCATGGGCAATATCGACCTGCTGAGAAAACGTAATTCGTGGGGTGAAATGACCAGGACGGGTTTTGCAACAGAAAAAAAAGTTATAATGACATTAGGTAATGAAAAATAAGGCATCACAGGAAAGAACTGTACTTACAAAGTTCACAGAAGCCGCAGCAGCATTTGCGAGGCTTTCTTTGGTGTGGTTGTGCATCATTTTGCTTTTAAGCATCTTCGAGCTGGTCTATAACGGCATTGTTCACCAATTCCCTAAAAGCATTGGCGGCGTATTTGGCTGGTCGTTTTTAAACGACTTGTTATTCTGGCTCAAAAGCCTCATCTATATTTTTATAGTTTATATCCCGCTTAACGTGTTTTCGCAAAAATTTGCGCGCACTGTTTATGCGATATTCATTGTTTTAATGGCTGTAATACAGCTAAGCCTTACGAGCTATTTTACTACCTCGCTGGTGCCTTTAGGTGCCGACCTGTACGGCTACTCGATGAAAGACATTAAGCAAACCGTGGGCGCGTCCGGCGTTAGTTTTACTACTATTATCGCGTTAGTGGCCATACTTGCCTTCAGCATCGCCGCTTTGCGGTTCCTGGCGCCCCGTATCAATACGCACCGTTACCTGTTTTTTACCCTGCCCCTGGTTTCGCTTTTGGTTGTATTAGTTGGCGTGCAGGCATTGGCAGGTCAGCCTGATTTTAAGTCCGACTTCGATAATAACCTGGCCATCAACAAATCCGATCATTTTTGGAGCGCGTCTTACAGGCACTTTTTCCCGGGCGCGGATGACGTAGATATTTATGCCGACAGCTATATCAGTGATTATGGCGACTCTGGTAAGGATAAGTCCTTGGCTTTTAAATATACCGATCCGCAGCACTATCCTTTTTTACACAGCGACAGCGTTGCCGACGTGTTGTCGCCGTTTATAAAAAGCGATCCCAAAACGCCGCCTCATATCGTGATCATACTGGTCGAAGGTTTGGGGCGCGCGTTTACCAACGACGGCGGTTACCTGGGCAACTTCACCCCTTTTATTGATTCTTTATCAGGCAAAAGCTTGTACTGGAAAAACTTCCTGAGCGAAGGCGGTCGTACTTTCGCGGTTTTACCGTCAATTTTAGGTTCGCTGCCTTTTGCAAAAAACGGCTTCCTGGAATTGGGCGATGGCATGCCGCAGCACTTATCCTTGCTAAGCCTGCTGAAATATAACGGGTATCATACCTCCTTCTATTACGGCGGCGACTCGAAGTTTGATAACATGAGGACATTCCTGGAAAAAAATTCCACGGACGAGATCAACGATGAGAAGTCGTTCCCTGCAGGTTATGTGCGCTTGCCTGCTCCAAATGGATTTTCCTGGGGATATAACGATAAGGAACTGTTCAGGCACTACCTGCTTACCCGCGATGAAAAAACAACCCAGCCGCAATTGAGCGTGGTATTGACCGTGTCAACCCACAACCCTTTTGCTATAAACGAAGAGGATAAATATTTGGCCCGGTTTGAGCAGCGTATGACACAATTGGGTTTTACCGACGCGCAAAAAGCTGAACACCGCAACTATAAATTACAATATGCCAGTATCCTGTACCTGGACGATGCCTTGCGCGGATTTATTAACGCTTATAAGAAACGCGCCGATTTTAATAACACGATATTCCTGATCACCGGCGACCACCGCATGCCAGAAATACCCATGAGCGATAAGATCGACCGTTACCATGTGCCGCTGATCGTTTATTCGCCGATGCTAAAACGCAGCGCGCAAATATCTTCGGTATCAACACACTTTGACATCAGCCCGAGTTTGCTTTCCTATTTGCACCATAACTACAAGACCAAAGGGCCAACGTTAGTAAGCTGGATGGGACAGGGTTTGGATACCAACCGCAACTTCGAGAACCTGCACAACTACCCGTTAATGCAGACCAAAACGGATATCATCGACTTTATCAGCGGCGAATATCACCTGAACGGAGATAACCTGTTCAAGCTAAACGCTGAGTTGGGCGAAGACCCGGTACATGATGACGATAAAGCCAACCAGTTGAAGAACGCATTCGATCAGTTTAAGAAACGCAACAACCAGATCGCTACGGGCAACTTCATCATCCCCGATTCGATACACCAGCATTATAGCCCGGTTAAGCATTAAGTATTCCTGATAATCAATCGGACACGTTCCGGCATTGGTTTTCAAAAGTAGACTCTCGTATCAGAATTGGTACACGGGATTTTGCTCCCGATCTGCATAAAGATTTTAATATTCCTAATATTTGCGCACCCGAAATAGGACGTAAATGTTTCTGAATACTATTACGATCAATATTCTCTCTGTAATTTTCATTGCAACTATTTTCAGGTCGGCATTTGGTTTTGGCGAATCGCTGATCGCCGTTCCGTTGCTCGCGCTTTGGCTTCCATTAAATGTCGCGGTACCACTTTCGGTATTGGTATCTGTCACCATAGCCGGTGTTGTGGTGGTTCAGGATTGGAGAAAAATTCATTTTCGCAGTGCCGGCGGGCTTATTTTCTATACGCTTATTGGTATTCCATTGGGGATTTGGCTAATGCAAAGCGCTGATGAAAGAATAGTAAAAGTCATTTTAGGATTAATTATTATCATATTTTCTATTTATTTGTTAATTGGGAAACGACTTTCAGAACTCAAGACCAATAGTTTTCCATGGCTTTTCGGGTGCGGTTTTTTAGCCGGAATTCTTGGCGGCGCTTACGGCCTCAACGGGCCACCACTTGTTATTTATGGAGCAAAAAAACGATGGTCGGCTCAACACTTCAGGGCTACCTTACAAGGCTATTTTCTTATTGCCAGTATGATAGGTATCATAGGTTATTGGCTTGCGGGCCTACTTGTTCCATCAGTTATTCGCTATTATCTTTTCAGCATACCCGTCTTATTGCCGGCGGTTCTTATTGGCAGAATGATCAATCACAGGTTGCATGGCGATAAATTTTTTAGATATGTCTATGTTGTTCTTTTGGGAATAGGGACATTCTTAATGGTCAAGTCTCTGTTGGGCTAACTATGACCGCCAAAAATTATTTCCTGGTCGCCGCTTCCTCCGCAAGTATCTGCGTCATCATAGGGCGGTAAAAGGTCCAGAAGAAGCTTTTGCGTTCGGCCGGGTCATCAGAATCGTAAAACAACCACCTGAATGCGCCCACGCCTTTGAAGTAAGATGTGGTCATGCCTACCGGGTTATCGCAGAAATCGCCGGAGAAATAGTAGAACTGGTAATCCTTGCCCTTATGCATGATAATAGCAGGGAAAGTCGTCGGGATATTGTATTTCTGCAACTCTGCAGTACCCTGTGGATTGAGGCTGATGTCGAACCGTGATAAGGCATGATTGACCGAAAGATCGGGCGCTATCACGTCAAACCAAAAAGGGTACTTCATTTTCGCGGGCAGCGAGAGTTTCTTCTGCCCATAGCCAAGCGTTATGATATGCGGTACCGGGTCCGTTAAATGTGTGCTGTCTTCAAGCACTACCACCTGGTCGTCAGTATTCACAAATGCAAGGCCGGCTTTATGAAACGGCCATTTACTTGAGTGACTCTTTTTATAGTCATTAATGAGCCACCTGGGTAGCTCCTTGTTCTTTATAGTATCAAAACTGTCGAAATAGCGTACGGTCCAGCCCGTCCAGTGCATGGCAAAAAGCTTTTCAAACTTGTTGCGGTTGTCCGCATTGGTGGGCGAACCTATGGTATTAAATTCGGTTATGATCAACTTATGTTTGGCCTTCATATCAGCCAAAAACTCCACATCCTGGGCGCTCATGCCGCCATATAAAACACCCGAACGCTCGGTGTTGCTTTTTTGGCTGTACCACTCGTTTTTATAAATACCGTAAGTATCCGTGTAATAGGCCAGGTCGGCGTCGCTGCTTAACTGATTCAGCTGTTCGGAAGAAAATCTTTCCAGCCCCTTGATCCTGAATTTTTGATCCTGCTTGGGAAAGAAACCGAAATAATCGTCACCGATGTGATATAGATCCGTACTCGTTTTGGTATAGCGCAAATTATTTAGCAGCCAGGTCAGCGAAAGATGTTCCTGTCCGCCGCGGTCAAGCACTGTTTTATCTACGATCGCGACTACCAGTTTTGTTTTAGGCGAAAAACACCAGGCCGCCCACATCCACAACGGGAACGATAATATAATCGGGATAAAAAGCAGCAGGATATGTCTTTTTTTCATTTAGTTAGAATCTTCTTAAATAGCCTACGCCAATATCCAACTGGTTCCCGCGGGTATCGAACTTATATTCCTGGTTGTCAAGGCTGGCAGTAACGAAGAAAACATTTAAGCGCTTAAAGGAATGATATAACGCTGCCGAGACATTATTGGAAGTTAGCTTATAGTTATTACTGCTATTAAGCAAATTGATATCCTTGGGATCATCCGGAGAAATACCCGTCCCCACACCTAAAGACAAATAATCATCAGCGCCGCCGGTATAATATCTCACGTGCACCGAGTAGGATTGCGATATGGAGCTATTCGACGGGGTTAGATATGTCCGGAAATTAAGCCAAAAATTACCAATGTATTTGCCAACAGAAGCCGTATAGATCCAGGTATCGCCCGTAAAATGCAAATACCGGAAACCTACCTCACCCTCAAAACTTGACGGCAGGTTGGCATACAGCGAAAACCCTGCTCTCGATTGTGGGAACACACCCACATCGCCCGAATAGCCACCGCTTACATAAGCATAAAATGTTTTTGAAATATGCGGATAGGCGTCGATCTCGTACTGCACGCCGTTGGTATTAAAGCGATTAGCATAATTGATAAAGCCGATGATCGAGCCCATACCCGTTTGGCGCCCATATTCGATGCTGGCTAATTGCCATGGGGCATTAAACTGTTTATCAAAATGAATATAATCGTAAGTAATGCCTATTTTATTGACCGATGAATTGTCCCGTACCCTGGCCGCAAGCGCGCGCGCATCCGAATTCGTGGGGTCTTGCTTGATCAGCGTGTCCAATGTCGTATTGGCCTCGCTGAAACGCTTCAGATCATTCAATACTTTGGCTTTTAATAGTAATAAGTCTTTTGATTGCGGGTGAGATTTTAAGCCATCCTGCACCAATTGCAGAGCTTTCGGCGAATTGTTGTTCCAGTATTCCAGGCTCCCGTAAGCGAATGCAGCATCCTCATTATCCGGATGTTTGCTTAATACCATGTTAAATTCAGCACGGGCACTGTCAGTTTTATCCGTCCAGGTATAAACCCGGCCTAAGAACACGCGGATATCGGAATAGTCGGGGCTTTTTGCCAACGCCTGTTTGCTTAAAGCGATGGCTTTTGTATAATCCTTCTGATCAAAAGCAGCCTTGCGGGCCTGCTGAAATAACTCGTCGGATGATAGTCCGTTTTGCGCGGACACCATTTTAATGGAGCAGACAAACACAAACAGAAGAAAGTATCGTTTAGCGGTAAACCGGTATAAGTTCATATCCGTCCTTATACGATTACAATCCAGACTAAGTTTTACTTGTTTTGGATGAATTGCCCGCTCTCAAAATGCTCATTTTGAAAGAGATATGAAATGAAAAGCTTAGTTCGGCATCAGTTCTTTACAAGGGCGGGGCTTTGAAAGCCCAATTTCTTCAGACCGTGCTGTACTTCCGGGCAGCTCATGAAAAGTTTCCATAGCAGCTGGCTGCGGTAATTTTCGATCATCACCACGATTGGGCCCTCGTCGATAGCCAGGTAAGATTTTCCGTACCAGTTATGCGATTCGCTGAAGGCATCGGTAAAGCCATACCGGCCCCATATTTTGTCACCCAGGTCATAATAAAAATGGCGGAGCGCTTTCATTGAATATTCGGGCGTATATGGAAATGCGGATAAGGCAGCCGTTGGACTGATCACACCCAAGTCGTTCGTGGGTGAATGGGCATTATAACCTTCAAAGTTATCACTGGCGGTCAATCCCCAGCAATCCGGTCCATAGCCCTTATAATGTTTAGGATTATCCACGCAATAATCGTGATTGATCAGGGTGTGATTGACATTCTGCTCCCAATAATCGGCATAACTATCCTTTAAGCCCCTCGGATCCAATCCCATAAACGAATATTGCGAGAAAAACAAAGGGCCGCCATAATCAAATCCAAGCGGCAGTTTGTGGCCGTAAAAGGTCTTCCCGTTTTTAAAAAAATCACTTTGTGCCCAGCCGTTATAATAAACACTGGGCGGAATTGGGTACCTGTCACCGCATTCGGCCAGGATATAGGTTATCATACACTCATTAAACCCGCGTATAGCGAAATTCATGGCCCAGCCGTTATTGGGCGACCAGTGCCAATACAGGTTGTCGCGCCCGTCGCGGGTATACCAGTTCCATTCCACATCATTCCAAAGGCCGGTGATGCGGCTCCTGAGTTCGTCCTCCTTCTGATTATTACCGGTAAAGTATTGACGCGCACACAACAATCCTTCGAAAAGGTAGGAGGTTTCCACCAGGTCTCCCCCATCGTCCTTGCGGCCAAAAGGGATGATCTTCCCGGTTTCGCCATTCATCCAATGCGGGAATACACCGTGATAGGCATCCGCCTTATACAAGAATCTTACGATCTTAAGCATGCGATCCACCGCCTGTTCATGACTGATCCATTTGCGGTGATCTGCCACGATGAGTGCCATAATACCAAAACCCGAGCCACCGGTTGTTACTACTTCTGTCCCATAATCATAGGCAATGTTACTGCGTTCACGCGCCAGGCCGCTGGTAGGATGTCCAAAATCCCAGAAATAGCGAAATGTCTGTCGCTGAACTACGTCCAGTAATGCGCTGTCTGATAAACCTTTAATAATACCGACCGGCTTGATGCTATCGATACTTGTTTTTTGCGCGAAGCATGAAGATGTGATCAGGAACGCCAGTGATATGGTTAAAAATAATTTCATCGTATAATTCGTTATAGGTTAGGGCTTTGGAAGCCCAAATTTTTCATACCCGTTTTCACTTCCGGGCAACTCATAAATAAGTTCCACAACAAACCGCTGCGGTAATTTTCGATCATGCCGATAATAGGTCCTTCGTCTATCGCCAGGTCGGAGCTTGCAAACCAGGGATTATCCAGGTTAAAGGCATCGTAAAAGCCATATTGCCCCCACATTTTATCGCCCAGTTTGTAGTAAAAAAACCGTAGCGCAGCCATGGATTGTGTGGGCGTATAAGGTAAGGATGAGATGGCGGCCGTGGGAGCGATCACACCGAGATCATTAGTTGGCGAGCTTGCATTATAGCCGTTGGGGACGTCGCTTGCCGTAAGCCCCCAGCATTGGCTGCTATAGCCATAATAGTTCATCGGGTTAGCAACGCAATAGTCATAATTGATCAGGGAATGGGCCTTATTTTGCACGTCGTAGCTGGCATATGTATCGGATAATCCGTTGGGATTCACCCCCAGGAACGAATAATGCGCGAAGAATAGCGGACCGCCCCTGGCAGGGCCGAGGGGCAGTGTGACGCCGTAGTAGCTGCTTCCATTTTTCATGCCGCCATTAAGCGCCCAGCCATTATCATACACAGCTTTTGGTATTGAATGCGTATTTGAGGATGCCGCCATAATATAGGTGATAAGCGCTTCATCCCACCCGCCGACCTGCTGGTTCGTTGACCACCCATAGTCGGGACTCCAGTGCCAGTAAAGCGTATTTTGCCCGTTCTGCCTGAACCAATCCCATTCAACCCCATTCCATAGCGTGTTGATATCGTTGCGCAGGTTGGTCTCACCGGTAGTGGCACCATTAAAGTATTGCCTGGCGGTCAGCAAGCCCTCCATCATGTAAGCCGTCTCGACAAGGTCGGCGCCATCATCCTGAGTACTGAAAGGCACCACGGCGCCGGTAACGCCGTTCATCCAGTGCGGGAAAGCCCCGTGAAACTTTTGTGCGGTATTCAGCAAAAAACCTACGATCGTTTGCATCCTCGCCAGGCCCTGGGCACGGGTAACAAAGCCACGGTTAACGCCTACGACAATCGCCATGGCACCAAAGCCAGAACCACCAGTAGTAACTATATCGCCCGAAGTGTTACGTTCACGGGCAAGCCCGCTTACCGGGTGCCCGAAATCCCAGAAATATTTGAAAGTTTGCTGCTGCACCAGCGTGAGCAAAGCATCATCGCTGATCTGTGGAAACTTATCCGCAGAATCGATAGCGGTATTCAATTGCAGCGATAGCGGGGAACCTAAACTGCCTTTATTGGTTGCTTTAAGGCTCGCAGAGACCGCCAGCGTATACCGCGAAAGTGGTTGCAGGGCGGACGAAGGCGTAATGACGATGGTACTGTCGTGGTTCTCGTAGGACGCTGTATAAGTGACCTGGTTGCCTGCGTTTGCCGTGAAGGTAACGCTGCCGGGAACCGAGGCGCGGTCGAGCGCGGAAGAGAACGATATTTTTACCACTGGCAGCGTATTCAATCCCTTGTAAGTAAAGCCACTGTAAACACCGTTTACCTTCAGTGCATTTAAACTGAACGACGAAGGTGGCGGTGGCGGCGGTTGGCTCTTCTGCTTGCTGCAGGCACTGAACATGAACAATAATAATACCGCCGGCCAAAATTTCAGAACCACCATTCCCCGCAAATCACTACTCAACGAATTGATCACAATTATAAATTTAGAATAAAAAAGGCTGCTGTCTGTCCGCCAGTTGGCGGACGGACGAACAGCCTAACTAAATCAATCAACTATTATTTTCCCCTGCCCTCAAGGCCAACTATCGCGCTGATCTCGGTGCCGGTTAAAGCTTTGTTATATATTCTAACCTCGTCCAATTGGCCGGTCAGGTAACTGGCCCAATCCTGGGACCCGGTAGCCGTGGTAAGTGAAGGGTCTGTTTGAAACTGTACGGTGCCAAATACCATTTTCGACGCCAGTTGAAAATGAACCGGGCCATAACCAGCCTGCGTTTGCGTAGCCAGAACAGATCCGTTTACATATATTTTAAACGTCGATGTGGTTTCGTCATAACTTACGCCCACGTTTATCCACTTGTTCCATGGATTGTTAACCGTGAAATTCCCCAACCATGCGTCCACACCATTATTGTTCACATGTATTTTAAGGTTGCCGGTTGTTGGCGTTGAGCCATTTTCCCAGAACATAGTCAGGTTACCCCAAAAATTGTCACCATGGGCTATGTCTAAAATACCGACGATGCCATTTGTGTTTTGAGGGCTGTATACCCAGGCCATAACTGTAAAACTCGTCATGTTTTGAATTGCATCTGGCGTATTCGTTACAACATAGGCTTTGGCTCCGCCTTGCAGCGCCTGTTTTTCAAACCCTTTGGCAAATGTGGTGCCGGTGTTTTCTCCCACAGTGTTTGATACGCTATCTACCAGGCTCCCGTCAAATGCCCAGTAGCCTACAAGGTTTGCGGCAGCAATTGATTTGGTGCTTGTATAACCGCCTATGCTTAACGGTGGAGCATACGATTTTGGGTTAAAATCCTTTTTGCACGACGATAACCCTGCGCCAAGAAGCGCCAGAGCTACGAAGGATGTACTTAATTTTTTCATAATTGATTATATTTTAATTATTAATAGCCAGGGTTTTGAGTCAATACTCCGGCACTCAAGTCAATTTCGCTCTGCGGCACTGGCCAAACTTCGTTTTTGTTAGCTTTCCACCCCTTAGGTCCAAAAACCTCTGCACCACGGCCCTGGCGTATCACATCAAAATAACGATCAAACTCCATTGCCAATTCCACACGGCGCTCGTGGTAGATGGCTGCTAAAAGCGCTGCCTTGTCGGTGGTGGTTACTGGCGGAAGTATGGTATTATCACCCTGGCGTGCCCTGGCTCTAACCTGCTCTAAAGCAGCCAATGCCGGAGCAGTGTTGCCTAACTGTGCATTGGCCTCTGCGTTCATCAATAAAACATCAGCGTAACGTAAAACGATCTTATCCTGCTGCGCGCCTTCATTAAAGCCTGACACATACATGCTGAACGGTACGTACGATTTATAGTTATACATCGGATTGTCGCCAACGGCAGGTATAGCATCGCCTTCAGCTGTCGTTGTACCCCTGAAAATTATCGTCCCGTTTTTGCGCGGGTCACCAGGCTCAAAAGCGTTTGCCAGGTCCTGTGTTGGAACATTGAAGCCCCAGCCGCCACCGGTTACGCCGCGAACGCCCTGCACCTGCGAATATTGAGAATTTGAAGCGTCGGGATTGTTTTGTAGCAGCGCGTTCTGAATTTCAAAGATCGACTCTGAGTTGTTTTTATTCTCCGTTCTGAACAATTTTTCAAAATTAGGAAACAACGAGTAGCCCAATCCCGAAACCTGGTCGGTAAGCGTTACAACATCAGCCCATTTGGATTGATACAAGGCGGCTTTTGCATGCAATGCAAGCGCAGCGCCTTTGGTAATACGCCCCACATCAGCAGGACCGTATGATTGCGGCAATACAGATGCTGCATCGGTAAGATCGGTTTCGATAGCTGCCCATACGGTTGCTTTAGGTGACCTTGGAATATTGTACTCGGACGGTGACTTTGCTACATGAAGACGTAAAGGCACATCGCCAAATGCCCGAACCAGCCTGAAATAGGCATAAGCGCGGATAAACTTTGCCTCGCCCAAATAGCGTGTTTTTAGGGCCGCGTCCATATTTATCGCCGGAACATTGTCAAGCACCTGGTTGGCCAGGTTAATGGTCCGGTATTCGCCGCCCCAGAAGTCAGCTATTTGGCCTTCGGTTGAACTGGCAGTAAAATTATCAAAATCGTTCATGAACGATGCATCGTCCGGGCTGCTGCCTTTTTCGGCATCGTCAGATCCCATGCTTTCCACAGCGATAGGCGCGAATGCGATATTCGTCCACTCGTGTAAGTTCGCGTACATAGCGTTTACAGCAGAAGTTGCATCTGCCTGCGTAACCCAAAATTGTTTTGTGGGTACTACCCCTTGCTTGGGTTGATCCAAAAAGCCCTTCTTACAGCTTTGAGAGACTAGTAGTGTTGCAAAAAGACCTAGTATTAAAACTCTTTGCAAGTAAATTTTCTTCCTTTTCATTTTATGTTAATTAAAAAGTAACGTTCACACCAAAATTATACGTTGCATACAGCGGGTATACATTTGCGTCGAGACCCGCATTGGTAGGGCCGCCTCCAACTTCGGGACTGAACCCTTTATATTTAAAGACATTCAGCGGGTTTTGGGCATTAGCAAATAATCTCACCTTCTTTACCCCCACTTTTGATAACAGCGCCGATGGCAACGTATAACCCAATTGCGCATTCCTGATCCTGAAATAAGCACCGCTTTCTACATAGAAAGAGTTTGGAGCGGCGTTGGCATTTGAACCAACCTTTACCGAAGGATAGGTATTTGAGGTACCTGCACCATGCCAGCGATTATCATAAAAATCTTTGGTAAAGTTCTCATTGCCGAAACGGTAAGCGATATTCGCATTGTAGATGCTAACACCCGCAACTCCCTGGAAATCTAATGCGAGATCAAAGCTTTTATAGGTAAACGAAGTGTTTAAACCATAATTGTATTTCGGATTCGGATTTCCTAATACTACCCGGTCACGACCATCAATCACGCCGTCTTTATTTTCGTCAACATATTGAAAATCGCCGGCTTTGGCAGTTGGCTGAGGGCCCGAACTTTGATCCTGCTGGAAAATTCCCTGCACTTTATAACCGTAAAACTCGCCAATTGGCTCTCCTTCTACCGTTCTCGTCGCCAAAGCTCCGTTGGTAATTCCATTACCACCACCATAGATCGGGTTTCTGCCTGTTGATACATTTAATACTTTATTGCTGTTATAGGCAAAATTACCGCTTATCGAGTAGGAGAAGTCACTGTTTACACGATCTTTCCAGCTCAGCAAAATTTCCAAACCGCGGTTCTGTATATCCGCCTGGTTGCCAATCGGGCTGCCCGTTAGGCCCAGCGATTGTAATACGGGTATACCAAATACCGCGTTTTTAGTAACACGGTTGTAAAAATCAAACTCGAAATTCAATTTTCCGTTCAATACCGCGCCTTCTAAACCGACATCAGTATTATGTGAACGTTCAACCACAATAAACGGGGGCGTAATCGTAGTAACGCTCGACCCTGGCTGCGCCACACCGTTAAAGATGGCGAAATATCCACCATTAACGGTAGATACAGCAACATTGTACGGAAGATCGGCGTTGGCTACTTCACCATAGCCACCACGAAGTTTCAGGAAGCTGAATATGTTCTGATTCTTCATGAAGTCCTCGTTGCTGATCACCCAACCCAAACCGATAGCCGGAAATACTCCGTAACCATTGTTTGCTGGCGGGTTATAAAACTGGGAATTACCATCGCGGCGAACCGACGCGTTTAACAGGTACTTGTCCTTGTAAGAATAATTTACCCTTGCAAATTCCGATTGGAAGGTAAGTAACGAACCACCGTCGGCAAGAGTTCCATTTGTGCCGTTTGCGCTGAAATAATATTCATAAGACCCATCGCCCGGCACATTTTGAGCCGTGCCTGTGAACGAATATCCCTGGCGTCTTTCGGCCGAATACCCTAATAATACAGTTACGTGATGATCCTTCGCAAAAGTATTATCATAATTCAGCGTATTTTCCTGGAGCCAGTTACGGGTCTCGCCGCGGCTGCGCAACAAAGTCGATTGCGTGCTTTGCTGCAAAAGTGTCGCTTTATAGATCGGCGTATAATTCAGCGTTTCATCTTCAGCAAAGTCGCCGCCTAATGTCGATTTCAACACAAAGTGTTTTGCGATCGTCAATTCAGCGTAGGCATTGCCGGTAAAACGGTAATTAGCCGAGTGCGAATTGAAGAAATCGAGCGTAGCCTGCGGGTTATAGTTATTACCGCCACCCAGGTTGTAATCACTTGGATCGCCGTAGGTGCCATCGGCATAAAACACCGGCACTACCGGTCCTGCGCCATACAACTGATGAAATATACCACCGTCAATATTTCTGCTCCGGTCGAATTCGCCGCTGGCGCTTATGCCGAATTTGAAATTTTCATAAGGGTGGTAATTATCGGTCAGGTGAACAGTGTAACGGTTAAAGCTGTTTGTTTTAACAATACCGTTCTGATCGAGATAACCAATTGACAAATTGTAATCCGATTTTTCTGCACCGCCATTTATCGAAACCTGGTGGTTTGTTACAAAAGCATCGCGCAATATCTGACCGTACCAATCAGTTCCTGTACCAAACGAAGCAGGATCGGCGAACAAGTTCGACGCACCGTTTTCAGTTTGCAGCTCGTTGATAGCTGTAGCATATTCCGTTGCGTTGGCCATCTTCACCTGGTTGGTGACATGCTGCCAGCCCGCGTAAGCGTTATAGTTAACGGTTGTAGTTCCCTTTTTACCTCGTTTGGTAGTTACCAGGATAACGCCGTTAGCCGCGCGTTCACCATAGATAGCGGTACTTGATCCGTCTTTCAAAACGCTGATGTTGTCAATATCCGCAGGGTTCAAAAAGTTGATATCATCGTAAAGTGCGCCGTCGACTACATACAGTAACCCGGTACCACCAAAGATTGTTCCCATACCACGCACTGTGATTTGCGGCGCGGCACCCGGAGCACCCGAGTTAACAATGTTTAAACCGGCCACTTTCCCTTGCAAAGCACTTAAGGGGTTAACAGATGCCTGCTTGGCGATCTCGTCCCCTTTAACTGTTACAATTGAACCGGTAACATCCACTTTCTTTTGCGTACCGTAACCTACAACTACTACTTCATTCAGTGCGTTTGATGACGCCTGTAATTTAATGGCAAGCTGTGTTTGTCCGTTGAGGGGTACCTGCGTTGTTGTGTAGCCAATATAGCTGAATACTAATGTGGCATTTGAAGGAGCGCTAAGTGTGAAACTCCCGCTTACATCGGTTTGTGTACCTGTTGTTGTTCCTTTAATAGATACACTTACACCAACCAGCGTTTCGCCGCTTGTGGCATCGGTGACCGTACCCTTCACCGTTACATTTTGTGCAAAGGCTGAATTGATGAACAGAAAACAAAACAGTACCAACCCTGAAATAGTAAAAATTCTTTTCATGTGGTAATTTTGAATAATTAAGATTAGAAATAATTGGTTCTTGTAGTCACCACTAAACAATTGAACTGTCTAATAGTTGACGCTAAGTTGTGGACATATTGTATTTTTAACAAAAAAATGCACTATACATTATTACATCATTCAAAAAGTAGTTTCTCAAAAGTTTTTTAAATTCCGTATAATAATCTGATTAACAAGTAATTAAAAATGCTTAGTGTATTCGCAACATACTACATTTAAGAAGTACAGCACAATAAGCAAACAATGGGCTTTGAGAGGTAATGATGTAGTAATTAAAGTTCCATGAGAAACTCCACCAGGTTCTTATCGTGCTCAAGATACAATGGGTTGAAACCCATTGTTACAAGATATATCGAGCCGACGGCTCTTAGATAACAAATATCCTGGTAAGACGCGGCGCCTCGCCCAATAAATTAACAACGGATTTTAATCCGCTGGGTTTAAAGCTCCATGAGAAACTCCACCAGGTTCTTATCGTGTTCAAGATACAATGGGTTGAAACCCATTGTTACAAGATATATCGAGCCGACGGCTCTTAGATAACAAATATCCTGGTAAGAGGCGGCGCCTCGCCCAATATATTAACAACGGATTTTAATCCGCTGGGTTTAAAGCTCCATGAGAAACTCCACCAGGTTCTTATCGTGCTCAAGATACAATGGGTTGAAACCCATTGTTACAAGATATATCGAGCCGACGGCTCTTAGATAACAAATATCCTGGTAAGACGCGGCGCCTCGCCCAATAAATTAACAACGGATTTTAATCCGCTGGGTTTAAAGCTCCATGAGAAACTCTACCAGGTTCTTATCGTGCTCAAGGTCGAGCTTTTTGCGCAGGCGGTAGCGCCTGATCTCGACCCCGCGGAGCGAGATGTTGAGCAGTGAGGCCATTTCTTTACTACTCATATTCATGCGCAGGTAAGCGCAGAGTTTTAAATCGTTTGGCACCAGGTCGGGGTGCTGAGCCTTCAATTTTTTGAAAAAGCTTTCGTGAGCTTCGTTGAAGCTATTCTCAAACAGGTTCCAGTCGCGTTCGTCGGTCATCCCGTCGTTGATCACTTTTTGTATCCTTTTTAGCTGATCGCCGGATAAAGTTTTCCCGGAGCTATCCTTCAGATGAGTGATCTCTTCACTTATTTTTTGCAGCAACTCGTTCTTATAAACAATATTCATTGCCGAATTGGCCAGCTCGCGGCTCTTGCCCGCCAGGTCGGCCTGCAGTTGTTCATTTTTGATTTTTACAATGCGCTGCTCATTAGCAACGGCTTCATGTTTCAGGAACTCTTCATGCTCTTTTTGCAGTTTCTCACGTATATGCCGCTGGTGGCGTTTTATTTTTAACCTGTAATAAGCCCTGATAAGGTAGTATGCAGCGATAGCGAGCAAAGCATAAAACACCCACGCGACCTTTGTTGCATACCATGGCGCCAAAATTGTGAAAGTGTAAACCGCCTCCGGCGAAATGTTCTGTTCGTTTATTTTCGCCCTCACCCTGAAATGGTAAGTTCCCCTATCCAGGTTGGTAAATTCTTTTTGCGTTTGGGCCGTCCAATCCGACCATTGGTGAGCATATCCCTCGAGGAAATACTGAAACCTCACCTTTTCCTGCCGGTAAAACGGTAGCGAGTATGATATGCGGATATTATTTTGCGAGTAAGGTATTTCTATTTCGGCGTTCCCGCTATTATTAGGTATCGCAATAAACCCATCGGTAATATTCTCAACCTTGCGGACCAGCACGGGGGGCAGTTTTACCTGGCTTCGCTGCGATGCGTCTTCGTCATTCAATATCACAAAGCCATCATCAACGCTGATCAGGTATATTGAACTGTTTATACGGCTTATGTTTTCATAATGCTGCACCATGCGGCCATCCAGTATATTGAAACGATTGGAATCGATGCTTGACCGACCCGCCTGCGAAAAATCAGCCAGGGACACACGGCCACGGTTGATGAACCAATATTTTTTTCCCAAAGCGGGGATGATCCTGTTGGAAGCAGCAAAGGAGCCCAGCTTTTTGTTCAACTGCTGGTATTTGTAGAAACGGTCGCTAATATCATCATAAGTGTAAAATCCCGAGTCGGACGCAAATACCACCTGGTTATCCAGATTGAAAACATTAATGTTATAACTGCCGGGCAGGCCAAAATGCTCATCATAGTATTTTACTGATGTTGTCTTTTTCAGATCAGCACTTAAAGTAACCCGGTAAACGCCCTTGTATGCATGGCTAACCCATATTTCGCCCTTGCTCCCCTCCTCCACATATTTTGACGGTTCGCTAAAGCCATCAATTTTATGATCGAATACCCAGTTGCCCGCATTATCTTTTTTATAGATCACCAGCCCGGTGTATGTGCCTTGTATCAATAGGTTATTATTGAGCTTCTTGATCGTCCAGCCGCCGTTAATAGATGATATCTTCGAAATGCTATTGCCATTTACCTGGAACGTGCCGTCATTATGCCCGCAAAGCAGGCGACCGTCCTGTAAGGATAGGTCCCACACCTGCCCCTGCGAGCCCGGGATCAGGTTAAAATCAAATGATTGAAATAGTCTTTTGCTGCCGCCTGCAATCCAGTCGCTGTAAAAAAGTCCCTGGTTGGTTCCAAGGTAAATCTTGTTATTGAATATGATACTCGAATAAACCGTGCCAAAACGGCCCGTCTTATCAAAATAAAAATACAGCGGCGAATTCACTTCGATGCGGTCGATGCCATTGTCAAGCCCGGCCCAAAGATTTTGCTCATTGTCCGTATATAAACTTAGCACGGTATTATTCTGCAAGCCGCTTGATTTGTTGATCTCTTGTACAACATGGCCGGCGGTATCAATTACTACAACACCGTTTAATATGGTTCCGTAAGCGAAGTATTTGCCGGGTATAACGGCACCGTTATTTAACTGGTAAGTCTTCAGAAATTCATCGGCCTGGTTTCTCCAGGCCATAAATTTTTTACCGTCATAAATAAATAGTCCGTTTTGCGCGGTACCAATTAGATATTGATTACGCGGGAAAGGGAGTATCGACAATACACCGCTGTTCCCAAGGATATTACTTCCATTTATGTATTCGAGTTTTTTGTCTTTCAATTCGAATAATCCTGCATTTACTTGCTCCACGAAATACCGCCTGCCTATTTTAAACAGGAACAAGAAGGGATTAAGACCCTTTACTACGTCAATTTTACCCTGCGAGTAAATATATATTGAACCAAAGGACTGAAAAATGATCTGGCTATCCTCAACATAGATTTTCCAAATCTCCTCGTTAAGCGGCTGGTATTTTTTGGGAATGAGATTAACGAGCGAGTGATACCTGAGCTCGCCTTCCTTGTCGTTCGCCCAATAACCAAATTCGCCAAATCCGCCAGCATAAACCTTGCCTTTCCCATCGGACACCACCGACCGGACAATCAATCCGTTAGGCATCGCGTACGATTGCCAGTACCGGCCATCAAAAGTCAGCAGGCCGCCCGAGTTACCAAAATACATAATGCCGTGCTCGTCCTTGGTCACGGACCAATTTTGGTTGCCGGACTGATAGATCGCTTTGGTATAATTCTGAACATAGGGCACGCCAATACTTTTGATATCTGCTGCGTTGCTATAGCATATGAGGAGCAGAAGAAAAGAAAAAATAGAGAAGGCTACCTTACGCATCATTAAAATCCAGCGAACATTTAATTGGGAAAGATAACACGAAATTATATTTTTTGAATAGCTAAAGGATAAATCTCCGGTTCAATAAGATTGTATAATAGCGTAAGTCCTATTTTACCGGCTCAATAAATATCTGTTTGATACGCGGAAATTCCTTTTTAATCCGTTTCATTATTCTTTCGATAGCGTCGGTTATCTGTACTGTCGTAAGATCATCTTTAAAAACCGTGTTCAATTGTAATATCACCTCCTCGGGCGCCAAATACATTGAAAAATGTCTCTTAACCTTTACAACCGTGCTATCTTCCTCCGCGATAGCTACAATTCGCCTCAGCGTTTTCCTGCCCGTTGTTTCGCCCATCAGCAGGCTTTTGCTTTCCCGGACGAGAATGAGGGAGATAGCTATCAGCATCACCCCTATCAGCATCGATGCTGCGGCGTCAAAATGAGCATTGTGATAATAGTGCCCCAATGATATACCGCAAAAAGCAATAAATAAGCCCAGTATATCACCGGCGTCACCCAGCAGAGTTATAAAAACGGACGGGTCTTTGCTTTGTGTTATAGCTTTCCAGAACGATGTTTTACCGCGTTCACGATTAAAAGCTTTTAATGCCGTCGACATCGAAATGGTTGTAAATATTAACGCGATCAAAAGGATAATATAATTCCAGGTTACATTGCCGGTAAAATCGGGCCGTCGAAAACGCGTAAGTCCTTCATAGAACGAGATGCAGCCGCCGACAATAAAAATGATAAGAGATACAATAAACGACCAGAAGTACAACTCACGGCCATAGCCGAAAGGACGATACTTGTCTGCACGCCTTCTACTTATTTTAACGCCCCATATCAATAGTAATTGGCTAATAGCATCTATGACGGAATGGATCCCTTCAGAGATCATAGATGAACTGCCGGTAAAAGTCGCTGCTAAAAACTTCGATATCGCAATAAGCACATCAGCGGCCAGTGAAATGTATAAAAATGATCTTGATTTCATTGGCAAAATATCAGTTCAACAAATATTCAACGAACATGTTTCCTGCTCCGCCACCATTTTATTCCAAACACCCACTTAAAAATTTTAATCCAAAAGAAACTTATTGGCACCCTATTTGTTGACTATCCAATATTGCACAGCTATAACTCACTTAAAAATATACATAATATTATGAAAAAGATCTCTTTACTATTATTGATGGCGGTTACCTTTTTTGCGGCATGCAAAAAAGATCACGTAGTCACCGGTAACAACACCGGTAACAAAAAAATCGACACGCTGCAGGGAGCCATCACCGCAGACCGTACGCTGGACCCCAGCAAAAGTTATTTCCTTAAAGGGCAGGTGTATGTCAAAAACAATGCTACGCTGACCATACCGGGCGGCATAACCGTTTTTGCCCAGGTGAACCAGGATCGCTCGGCTAAAAGCGCCTTGATCATTACGCAGGGGGCAAAGATCAACATTAATGGCACTATTGACAAACCAGTAGTATTCACTTCGGCTGCCACTGCGCCGCAACCTGGTGACTGGGGCGCAATTGTGATCTTAGGCAAGGCCCCCACGAATTCGGCTTCAGGCAACAACGCAGCGGGTCTGCCGGTTTCGGCCGACACTCAATACGGCGGCAATGTATCGAATGATAACTCGGGTTCAATTACCTATTTGCGTCTTGAGTATACCGGGGGCTTAAATCCGCCTGCCGAGGATGAATGGGCAGTAGATAAAGTGAGCGGACTGGCAATGTTGAGCGTCGGCTCGGCAACCAGGGTGGACAACGTCATGGTAAAATATTCGAATGACGACAGTTTTCAGTGGGTTGGCGGCACGGTGAACGCCAGTCATTTGATAAGCTACAATGCCGGGGATGATGATTTTGACTTCGATATGGGTTATGAAGGTAATCTTCAGTTTCTGGTCGGTTATCGCGCTCATGCATCTTCACAAGCATTGCGCGCAAATGGTGTTGAAAGTTACAACGATTCTGTTCCTACAACCAATACACCATTAACCCGGCCTGTTATTTCAAATATGACCATTATAGGCCCGCAGGGTGTTGACGCCGGTGAAACCAATGTTTGGATGGGTGTTTATATGCGAAAAGGAACCCGCCTGGCGATCAGAAATTCGCTTGATGCAGAGTATACCAAGGGCGCATTTATGGTTTGCCCAAAAACCCGCCCTGTAATATTGGACAACAACGATGCTGAATTCAGAGCCAACCTGGTGCAAACTGATACCCTAAACCGTGCATTTGTCTTTGATCATGGCCAGGTGACTGCATACCCCGACCCGGTGCTGGCAACTTTTGAAACCAATACTGTTAATAAAGACAGTGTTTTGGCTTCATCTGCCGACATGAAGTTAGTGGCAATGTATACCAGCAACGGCGCACCTGATCTTACACCAGCTTCGGGCTCACCGGCTTTGAGTGGTGTCGATTTTACGGGTACTGACTTTTCAAATTCATTTTTTGTCCAAACGACTTACCGCGGTGCGATAGGAACCAGTAATTGGGCCGCACAAAGTACCTGGGCCGACTGGAAATAGCATTTGTTTAAATTTAATATATGTTAAGAAAAGCCGATGGCCCTTAGTCACCGGCTTTTCTATTTTAAAAAACACCGGGGTTGATCTGCATTTGTAATCCCGGCTCAATTTCGCCGTTCGTATTTTCAGATTTTACCGTTACCTTGTATCAACCAATAAATCATGAAAAGAAAAACCTTTATACAATTAAGCACTACCTTAATGGCTACTCCTTTAATATCGCCGCTTAGTGGCTGGGCCCAGACGCCACGTTTAAAGAATTGGGCCGGCAATCTAAGCTATAGTACGGCTCAAGTGCAATACCCCCGGTCGGTTGAAGAGGTGCAAAAACTGGTAAAACAGCACAGCAAACTGAAAGCACTGGGCACAAGGCATTGCTTTAACACCATTGCCGACAGTAAGGACGACCTGGTGTGCAGCAAAGAATTGAACAAGGTAATAGCCCTGGATACCCTGAACCATACCGTTACGGTGGAAGGCGGCATCAAATACGGTGAGCTGGCGCCTTACCTGCACCAGCATGGCTGGGCGCTGCATAACCTGGCTTCCCTGCCGCATATTTCTGTCGGCGGATCTATCACCACAGCTACGCATGGCTCAGGTATCAAAAACGGCAACCTGTCCTCGGCGGTCACAGGGCTGGAAATAGTTATTGCCGATGGCAGTATAGTTCACTTCTCCAAGGCTGCCGACCCCGAAAAGCTGAATGCTGTAGTAGTCGGCCTTGGAGCAATAGGTTTTATAACTAAAGTTACGCTGCAAATTGAACCCACATATATGGTGCGCCAGCGGGTGTTCCTGAAACTACCGATGTCACAGCTGAAACCGAATTTTGAAAAGATAGTTTCGGCGGGGTATAGTGTAAGCCTGTTCACCGATTGGCAAAGTGACAGCATCAACGAAGTTTGGATAAAAAGCCGCGTTGATACCGGCAAAGATCATAACCAGCCTGATTTTTACGGAGCAAAAGCCGCTACCAAAAACCTGCACCCTATTTACGAGCATTCTGCCGAGGCTTGCACCGAGCAACTGGGTGTACCCGGTCCCTGGTACGAGCGTTTGCCGCACTTTAAAATGGGTTTTACACCCAGCAGCGGTAAAGAACTGCAGTCGGAATATTTTGTTCCGTTACAAAACGCTGTTGAAGCAATAGAGGCTGTTTCGCGTTTAGGAAAGCAGATAGGCCCTAACCTGTTTATTACCGAAATACGAACTATCGCCGGGGATAACCTATGGATGAGCCCATGTCACAAGCAGACTTCGGTCACCATTCACTTTACATGGAAGCCCGAAACCGAAGCGGTCCTGAAACTATTACCGCTTATCGAAAAGGAACTGGCTCCTTTTAACGCCAGGCCGCATTGGGGTAAGATATTCACGCTTGCACCAAAGGTGCTGCAATCGCGCTACGAAAAATTGGGTGACTTTAAAAAAATAGTTGCTGAATATGATCCCAAAGGGAAATTTCGGAATGGGTTCCTGGAGCACAATATTTTTGGATAGCACTTCCAGAAAATCTATCTTTCCCCGTCTATAACAAACCTCCATGTACGATATCTGCTGCATCGGTCATATTACGCTGGACAAGGTGGTCACACCCAGGGCTGAACTATTCATGGCCGGGGGCACCGCGTTTTACTTTTCATCGGCCCTCGAGAATATGCAGACGGATTATTTGCTGGTTACTTCCGTTGCTGAAAGCGAGATGAAATATGTGGATGCTTTGCGCGAGAAAGGCATCAACGTTTGGGCCTATCCAAGCGCGCATACGGTTTATTTTGAAAACATTTATGGTGAGAACCAGGATAACCGCAAACAAAACGTATTGCAACAGGCGGATCCGTTCAGCGTTGAACAGTTGGTTGATGCCGAAGCCAAAATATTTCACCTCGGTCCCTTGCTTGCCGGCGATATCCCGGTTGAGTTGATCAAATACCTGGCATCAAAGGGAAAGGTTTCGCTTGATGCGCAAGGTTACCTGCGAAAGGTAGTGAAGCAAAAAGTGCACCCTGTCGACTGGCCGGATAAGCAGGCCGCTTTGCAATATGTAGATATTTTAAAAGCCGACGAGGCCGAAATGGCAGTTCTTACCGGTTGCAAAGACGTAAAAGAAGGAACAAAAATATTAGCAGGCTGGGGTGTAAAAGAAGCGGTGATCACTAATGGCAGCATGGGCTCGGCAATTTATAACAACGGCGTTTTGTATGATATCCCGGCCTATCCACCTAAAGTGGTCATAGACGCCACGGGCTGCGGCGACACCTATATGGCCGGGTACCTGTACCAGCGCACAAAAGGTGCAGGTATACAGCAATCCGGGCAGTTTGCAGCAGCAATTGCCAGCCTGAAAATGGAGTCGCCGGGTCCTTTTACAGGTACCGAGGAAGAAATATTGGCCCGGCTGGCGACAACCTAATTCCATAATTATCAGTAAAAGGAAGTACAAACTATTCCATTTGCTGTTATCTATTATTTCCTTACATTTAAAACCAATTGGTCACCCTGTTATGAAGAAAATCCTGACTGTTATCCTACTCGTTATTAGCTGCCAAGCCTTTGCACAACAGGATTCATTAAAAACCTACAATACGGAGCGTATACGCATCACTTCAAACGGGATGGAGTACCTGGGTGGCTGGGGCTTACTGAACCTGGCTACAGGAGCTTATGCGAATTGGGGCACCGGGAGTAAAACCATTACTGTGACCGTAGGACAAAACCAGGTTCCGGAGAGAGTTAGTTCTATTAGCCCGGAACTAAAATATTTCGCCCAGATGAATACCATTTGGGGCAGTGTCAACTTTGTAACAGCGCTGCTGGGATACACAGGCACACAAAACGGCAAAAATAAAAAGCTAACCGCGGCCCAAACTTTACACGAACAGGAAAGGATCGAAAAAATATTTAAGATCAATAGCTACTTTGATGTTGCCTACCTTGGTGCCGGTCTTTACCTTAAACTGGCCGGCGACTCGCGCAATTCACCGCTCATGAAGGGCTACGGCGAATCTATCTTAATGCAGGGCGGATTTTTACTGATTTTTGATCAACTGATGTACCGGTCTGAAAAAAATCATGGTGTCAAGCTCAGGAATTTCCTGGAAAAACATCCTATCAGCTTTGATGGGCGAAGAATAGGTATCATCTTCAATATGTAGGGGTTGTAACTCAAACAGCGATCTATCTATATAACTAAATTTTCTCTTTACTGCTCTCTTTACTTCCCCTAATCGTTTTATAAAAGTAACAATAGCGATACGCACGTGGTACAGTCTTCATAATTGTCATAATGGGTTGCTATATTTGGGTATGAACCGATTAAGGCAAATGAACCTGAAGTACCTGATTTTTACCGTCGTTACCTGCTTAAGCGCCGCGGTATGCAAAGCACAGGTTGGCACTACAACCATTACCGAATGGCAATACGGTAAAAACGGGGCTGTATCCCTCACCTATGATGACGCCTCAAGGCACCAGTTTACACGAGCGCTACCCGTGATGGAGAGGTTGAAATTGCCCGCAACCTTTTTTGTGATCACGGGCCCGATAACAGGCTCGAAATACAAGGGCAAATTCATCGGGAGACCAGTGGAAGAGATCATTAAAGAATCGGCCACTGTTCCAACTAACGACCAAAACTTCCTGGAACGCTGTTCAGCCGCGGGGTACCTTGGCTATAAAGGCACCATCTCCTACCATACCCGTGCGGGTGGGATGTACGATTCGGGCCATAAAGACAGGGCCTTTAAATTGATGGATTCGTTGTACATGAAAGTAAGAAACGGAGACTTTAAGCCCGGATATGAACCTTGCCCTGAATATTTACAGGCTGAAGGTTCGAGCTGGGACGATTTTAAGAAAGATGCCGCTGAGGGTTATGAAATTGCCAGCCATTCTATTACACATGCTACTATGCCTGGTATGGATTCGGTCAACATTGTCTACGAATTGCAAAAGAGTAAGGAAGAGATACTGAACCACCTTGGAGCGAAGTACACTTTCTCATGCGAAGTGCCCTATGGCTATGAGACCGGACGGGTGATGCAGATCGCCTATCCCTACTACGCTGCCTTCCGTAACCGCATGCCCGAGCCCTGGCTGAAAGAGATCGACCGCGCAAGCAGGAAACCCCCGCACCCTGCTGATAAGGACTACGTGCAATGGCAGCGCGGCGCGACTACCAAAACGCCTTTACCGCTGATGAAATCGTGGGTAGATACCGCGTACAACAACAAAGACATGTGGCTGGTACTGGTGGTGCACGGCGTAGACAGTTTAGGGTACGAAGCGCTGAATGCTTCATTGCTGGACGAATATTTCCAATACATCAAAGGCAAACAGGATAAGCTATGGGTAGCCACATTCGGCGATGCCACGAGGTATATGCGTGAGCGTGAAGCTGCCCGGGTAAGATCTATTGAAAAGAGCGGGAAGATAACTGTCACCCTTAACCATTCACTTGACAAGAGTCAATACTATCTGCCGCTGACGCTGAAAACTTACGTTCCGTCATCCTGGAAAAGGGCCAAAGTGCAGCAGGGGAAGCATGTGCATAACGCGAATGTGATGAAAGATGACAAAGGCAGCTATGCGCTTTACCAGGCGGAGCCGAATGGTGCTAATATTGTTTTAATAAGATCTTAAGGGATTATTATCACCTTACTGTTTCTTGTTGCAAAAAGAAACCGATGGGCACTTGATATTTTACATTTACAGGTATCCCGTATAGATATCCGGGTTTCCACCTGGGCGAGGCAGAAATTACCCTCATAGCTTCTTCGTCGCAACCAGAGCCTATGCCTCTTAATATCTTCACATCAGTTAACTTCCCATCCAGTTCTATAGTGAAAGTCAAAAACACCTTGCCCTGTATGTTATTCATCTTAGCAACAGCCGGATAATGGATGTTCGTTGCCAGAAATTTATAAAATTCACCAATCCCGCCTTTAGGTAGCGGTTCGATTTCAGCCGTGGAAAATTCATAAACTTTGCCTGAGGGAAGATAACTCGTTCCGCTGGTTCCTTTACCTTCTTTAAAAAGACAAACATATTTTACCGAGTCACGAAATATACCTCTCCATTCCCCTTCCCTTAACCCTCCAACAACGGCGCCGCGATCACTGATAAACTTAAAATCATCATCGTATAAGGTTAAAGTGCCATTACCATCTGTCACTGTAACTATACCCGTTGAATCCCTTGCGTCACTGATTATGGTCAACCGTCGATCCTTATCAAAACTTGATATATAATAGAGTTTTCCATTGGGGTAATAGTGGCTTGCCTCACCCGTCCGTTCTCCATTGTTGTAGCTCTCTATCAGCTTACGGCTCCCATTAGGAAAATATTCAACGAATATTCCTTGCCTCTTGAGGTTGACAGTCGGCGTAAGCGTTCTCCCCGTCATTTTCGGTTTCCCGTTCAAGTAAAAATCACGTACCACATAGGCATTCCGAACTTCAGTATCAGGTGCTGATATGACGCGGATATAATCCGCGCTATCCTTTACAGTAACAGATTCGCCCGATTTTTTCAGGAAATAGATGTCTGAATGATCTAATTCTTCTTTAGTTAATGCCTGTGCATTAGCGATTGAATAATATCCCATCGAAATCGATAGAATAAAGAGGATTTTTCTGATCATGCGATTGAATAGGTTAGGTAAATATAACCAATAGGGCGGTAAATGATCCAGTTTTTTTTCAGCATCATCGAGTCAGATTTAGATAGCGGTAAATACACATTTCCTGTTTTAATTCCGGGCCCGGCCGTCGCGGGCTTTCAACTCTCCTCAATTTAATAAGTGATTCAGGTCATAAATTATCAAATGCTGTATCATTTCTTACGCTGGCCCGATGAAATACTTTTGAATCCGTTATTGTCATGGAAATCATTTGCCGATCATGTTATCCGCATTCAAATATGTATCGCTGTTAGTTTTGCTCTTACCCGGGTCAAATGTCCTCGCCCAGGACAGCACGCTGGCAGGCAAACCTCTGCGATGGAACCTGGAGCAATGTATCGATTATGCCAAAAAGAATAACATCCAGATCAATTCGCTAAGACTGAGCCGCCTGACCAGCCAGCAGGAATATCTTTTGGCCAAAGCCGGACGACTGCCAGATCTTTCGGGGTCAGCCTCTCAAAATTTAACGCATAGTAAGGGCGGCAACAATACAGGAAATGGTTCAGGGTTTAACGCATCGGGGCAGTATGGATTAAGTTCATCGGTCACCATTTACAACGGCAATTACATCAATAATAATATCCTGCAAAAGAACGCACAAGTCGAATCGGCAAATCTGAATATTATCCAACAGGAAAATGACATTACGCTCCAAATAACGCAGATATACCTCACCATCTTGCTCGACAAGGAAACCATCGTCGCCGACACTTCAATCACAAACACCTCAAATGCACAAGTAAAGCTTGAACAACAGCGTTTTAACGTGGGCAGCGTCGCCAAAAAGGACTTGATCCAGATACAAGCCCAAAATGCTGCGGATCAGTATAATCTGACTACGGCAATAAATACGGAAAGAGGTGACCTGTTAACCCTCAAGCAGCTTTTATTATTACCAACCGATGCTGATTTTGATATCGGGAAACCGGGCGCCGTCGTTGTGAATACAAGCGTAACTCCGCTTAAAACTGCGGAAGACACTGCTTTGAAAAATCGGCCGGAAATAAAGAATGGCCTATTAGCGGTGCAGGTAGCTCAGTATGATGTGAAAAAAGCCGAAGCCGGCTACAAACCCACGCTAAGCGCCAGCGGGGCCATAGGTTCGCAATATTCGGGAGGCGGCTATTTTCCCCAGCTGAACAATAATTTTTACCAGCAAGCGGGACTCACCCTGGCCGTGCCCATATTCACACGCAGAACAGTTAAAACACAAGTTGAGGAAGCTAAGATCAACGTCGACCAGGCGCAGCTCAATTTCACTAATACCAAAATAACGCTTTCGCAAACGGTTGAACGGGCATACCTCAATGTACAAAATGCGCAGGCGCAGTACGATGCGGCCAATGTCCAGTACAAATTCAACCAGGAGAGCTATCGCATAGCGAACGAGGAGCTAAAGATCGGCTCTTTCAGCATAGTTGATTTCCTTTTACAAAAAACCCTGTTCGTTCAAGCTCAACAGGCCCTGATACAAGCCAAATATAATCTACTGTTAACGCAGAAGATTTACGACTTCTACAGGGGCGTTCCGGTCACACTATAATTTAAGATCAGTATGAAAAGGATTTATAAAACAATCATCATAATCGCGGTCATCCTTATTGCGATAGTGCTGGCATGGCTCCTATTCGTACGGAAGCCGGTGACCCCGGTGACGGTGCTCGCCGAAAAACCAACGCGTGGCTACATCGCCCAAAGTGTAACCGCAACGGGAAAAATTGAACCGGAAGATACCGTAATGGTAGGTACGCAGGTATCGGGCATATTAAGGAACTTGTATGTTGATTTTAATTCGAAGGTAAAAAAGGGACAATTACTGGCCGAACTGGACAAATCGCTGCTGCGGGCTACGCTTGATCAATTTAAAGGCAATCTGCAAAATGCCGAAAGCCAGCTCGTGCTACAGAAAAATAATTTCAGCCGCCAAAGCCAGTTGTACAAGGTAGAAGCGATTAGCAAAGCCGATTATGACAGCGCCGTTAATGCACTTGAGGCAGCAAAATCAAGCGTCGCCAGCGCACAGGCACAGGTAAGATCGGCGACCAAGAACCTGTCTTACGCTGATATCTATTCGCCGATCGACGGGGTTGTGCTTAACCGGAACATTAGTGTCGGGCAAACGGTAGCGGCAAGCTTCAGCACGCCTACCCTTTTTGTAATAGCCAGGGATATTACGAAAATGCAGGTGCAGGCTAATGTCGACGAGGCCGATATCGGCGAGGTAAAACCCGGTAACCGCGCAAGTTTTAGCGTCGACGCTTTTATAAACGACCAGTTTGCCGGGACCGTAAAAGAGATAAGGCTGCACCCTTCCGTATCGGCAAACGTGGTAACCTATACGACGATCATCAATGCGCCGAATAATGATATGAAATTAAAGCCGGGTATGACGGCGAATATTATTATTTATACGAAGGAAGCAGATAGTGCGCTGCTGATCCCGGCGAAGGCATTAGCCTTTACGCCCGACTCCTCCTTGATGAAGGACTACCAGATCGTAGGCAAGGTTAGCCATAAAGGCAAACGTAATGGTAGTAATACGGCCGGTGGAAACGCGCCGGCCAACCTGGTATCGCGTACCGCCAAAAGCCGTACCGATAGTTCAGGAGTAACCAGGCAAAAAGCGCTCATCTGGATATTACAGGGTAAAAACCTGATCCAGAAAAGAATCGGGATCGGGTTAAATGACAATAGTCATGTTGAAGTATTATCCGGCCTGGCAACCGGGGATATGGTAGTAACAGGTACAACGGGAGGCGCCGCCGGTGCAGCGGCTGCAAAGGCCACAGGCAGTCCGTTTTTACCGCAACGGCGTCCGGGTGGCAGAGCAACGCGATGAACGGGAAAATATTAGAAATAAAGGATCTTAAACGCGATTTTGTCATGGGAAGCGAAACTGTTCATGCGCTGAGAGGTGTTTCGTTTGAAGTAAATGCCGGCGAATTTGTAACCATTATGGGAAGCAGCGGGTCGGGTAAAACAACTTTGCTTAATATTTTAGGATGTCTTGACAAACCAACTATCGGCGATTATTTGCTCGATGGCGTTGATATTAAAAAATTATCGCGCGATGAACTTGCTCAATTACGCAACCATAAAATAGGCTTCGTTTTTCAGTCGTATAACTTGTTACCGCGTACGACAGCGCTCGAAAATGTGGAGTTACCGCTGCTATACAACAAAGAGGTTAGCGCTACAGAACGGCGGGCAAAGGCGATAAAAGCCTTAGAAGCCGTAAAATTAGCCGACCGGCATGATCATACCCCAAGCCAGCTTTCAGGGGGCCAGCAGCAGCGCGTAGCGATAGCACGCGCCCTGGTAAACGAACCGGTAATGATATTGGCCGATGAAGCCACCGGCAACCTGGATAGCCGCACATCGTACGATATTATGGCGCTAATGCAGGAATTAAATACACAACAGGGAAAAACCATCGTATTTGTAACCCACGAGCCTGATATTGCCGCCTTCAGCAGCCGGACGATTCGGCTTCGGGACGGCATGGTACAAACCGATACGATCAATCAAAACAAGCGGTCGGCAAAAGAGGTGCTGGCGAGTTTGCCCCCGACCGATGATTATGCAACATCAAAATGAGTTTCATTAACCTCATACGGATAGCACTAAAGGCACTGGAGCGAAATAAGCTGCGGGCGTTTTTAACCATGCTGGGTATTATCATCGGTGTTGGTTCGGTGATCGTCATGGTGGCTATCGGGCAGGGGTCAAAGCAAAGTATCCACGATCAATTGTCAAACATGGGTACCAATATGATCACGATCCAGCCGGCCAGCAACCTCAGCGGCGGCGTAAGAATAGCGGGCTCCAGTTTTCAAACCCTTACCATCAAAGATATCGTTGCGCTAAAGGCCGGCGCTCAATATATTACAGAAATATCGCAGGGGGTAACTGCCAGGGGGCAGGCCATTAACGGCGCACTCAACTGGCCTACACAAATGGCGGGCGTGAGTCCTGAATACCTGGATATCCGCAAACTAACGGTGAAGGATGGCATCGCCTTTACGGGCAACGATGTAAGGACCTCGGCGAAAGTGTGCCTGATCGGGCAAACGGTGGTCACTAATCTTTTCCCGGGTGGTGAAAATCCTATCGGTAAAGTGATCCGCTTTGGACATATCCCTTTCCAGGTGATCGGGGTATTAAGCCCTAAAGGTTTCAATGCCTTCGGGCAGGACCAGGATGATATTTTAGTTGCACCATACACAACCGTGCAAAAGCGCATATTGGCGACGATATATTATACCAATATCTACGCATCGGCCGCCAGCGAGCAGGTTACGGAAGCTGCCGTCGCCGAAATGACCCAAATACTCAGGGACTCGCACCGTTTGACCGAAAGCGAAAGCAATGACTTCACCGTACGCACCCAGCAGGAACTCATCGCAACCCTAAGCTCCACCAGCGGGCTGCTTACCGTTTTGCTGACCGTTGTGGCAGGTATCTCATTGGTCATCGGCGGTATCGGAATTATGAACATCATGTACGTTTCGGTAACGGAACGCACCAAAGAGATCGGGCTGCGTATGTCAATAGGCGCTCGGGGTAAAGATATCTTAATGCAATTTTTGATGGAAGCTGTTCTCATCAGTATAACCGGCGGTGTGATCGGTGTGTTGGTTGGTTTCCTTTCAACACAGATCGTCACGATGACCCTGGGCTGGCCCACTATAATATCGCAATCCTCGGTTGTATTGTCCTTTTTCGTTTGCGCGGTTACCGGCATTTTTTTTGGTTACTACCCGGCGCAAAAAGCATCAAGGCTTGATCCTATCGAGGCGCTTCGTTATGAGTAACGAGCTATAAGTTTTGAGTTCTGAGTCCCTCCAAAAACAAAGACTTCCGAAGTTTTGAAAACTTCGGAAGTCTGATCGAGCTTAATTATTTATTGAAAATATCGTCCGACAAATTGGTGTTCGCCGTCGCACCGGTCACTTTATAATTGATCGGGAAGCCGACGATGCTGTTCACTTCGGCAAACGGTATTTTCACGCCGGTGTTGATATCGCGATAATCGCTGAACTCCATATGCGTGGCATTTGGTACGGCAGCATATTGAGCGACCTTCAGGCCGGTTTTCGCATCATAAAAATACTTCACGCTAATACCGTCAGGCTGCGTAACCGTCACCAGGTACACGGGCGCGCCATTTACAATACCATATTTATCATCCAGTTTTACGGTATAACCCGGTTTATCGAAATCAAGCTCAGGGAAAAGTTTGTACCGCGCTTTTACGGCGCCCTTCTCCTGTCCGGCAACTTTCTGCATGCGACCCTGCTGCTTTAAGCTTACACTGTCGCCATTGATAGCAATGTGCAGGAAAACCGCATTTCCAAATTGGGGCACTTTAATATCCTGCTCAAATTTATCCGGCATCTTGTAGTTATTGCTCCTGACGATCTGCGTACCCTGGATCGTGCCTTCTGAAGTCGTTGTAAGGTCCTTAATATCTCTCACCTTATCAATCCCTCCTATCGCACCAAAATATGCCTTGATAACCGACGCGGCGGTAACGGTTTTATCCATTTGCTGACCGCTGAACGCGTTGTTTTCCGCGTTAACGTCAGGTTGGATATGATCGGGGTCCAGCATCACGTAAACTATTTTCGAGGTCGATTTATACCTGAATGTCCATTCGCCGCCACGTTGCCAAATTTCAGCCGGCAGGTTCACACGCGATACCTTTCCATTCTCCTCTTTCACATCTATTATGGCCGGCAGCGCCATCTGGCCTTTATTTTCAATAGTGATCAGCGCACCTTTTGCAGGATCGTTATTGATATAATCGATCGATTTCACACCCTGGTCATCGCTCCAGGTGCTGAGAAACCATTCGTTCCAGAACCAGCTCAAATCCTCACCCGCAGCGTTATCCATCGAGTGGAAGAAATCCCATGGCGTAGGGTGTTTGAACGCCCAGCGCTTGATATAAGTCCGGAAAGCATAATCAAAACGTTTTTCGCCCAATATCTGTTCGCGAAGGATGGTTAAACCCAATCCCGGTTTTTCGTAGGCAGCGAACCCAAGATTGTTGGCCTGGATGACATCAGGCACATTCATAATAGCATCCATACCCGGAGCAAACATACCGGGAGCCTGTTTTTCGATGTCCGCTCTTTCGTAGTATTCGCCATTGTTGAACACTCTAGTGTCAACCTTATTAATAAAGGTGTTAAAGCCTTCGTCCATCCACGCATATTTACGTTCGTTCGATCCTACTACCATCGGGAACCAGTTGTGACCGAACTCGTGGTTGGTTACTTCCCACAATCCGCCTTCGCGGCTGCGCATGCTACAGAATACGATGCCGGGATATTCCATACCGCCTACGTTACCTGCGACATTGGTAGCAACAGGATAAGTATATTCAAACCATTCCTGCGAATACAACTCGATGCAAGCCTTCACATACTCGGTGCTGCGGCTCCAGGCTTTCATGCCTTTGCTTTCGATAGGATAAACCGATTGCGCTAACGATTTTTTGCCGCTTGGCAGGTTGATTCGTGCGGCATCCCACAAGAAAGCCTTCGAAGCCGCCCAGGATACATCACGCGCATTGGTGCACGAGAAGTGCCAGGTAAGGTTTGCCTTTTGCGGATGAGACGCCGCATCATTCAGGTCCACAGAATCTTTGATCATTACGGTCTTATCACTGCCTTTTGCTGCGTTTACCCTTGCCAATATCTTTGGTGCCAGTACTTCGGCGGGGTTCAGCAATTCACCCGAACCAACAACAACAAGGTTGGCGGGTGCGGTCACGGTATAGTCGAAATTGCCATATTCCAGGTAAAACTCGGAGCCGCCCATATAAGGAATAGTGTTCCAGCCGGTTACGTCGTCATAAACTTCCATGCGAGGATACCATTGTGCCAGCTCGTATATCCAGCCGTTTTTGGTTTTCACACGGCCCATCCGATCGATACCGTATTCGGGAACGTCGAAAGCATATTCTATTTTGATCTGTATAACACCCCCTTGCGACTTCAGCGCATTTTTTAGGTCGATACGCATACGGGTATCGGTCACTTCGTACGCAGCTTTTGAAGTCTGTTTGTTCTGGATGATGGAAACGCTTTTGATCTCATCGCCCTGTGTAAAAGCGGCGATGTTGAAGCGTCCTGCGTCAACAGGGCTTGCCGCCTGTCCGCGCGAATCTTCACGGAACAGGTTCTGATCCAGTTGCAGCCATAAAAAACCCAGCGCATCGGGGCTGTTATTGGTGTAAGTAATAATTGTGGTGCCCGTTACGCGGTGTTTAGCGGTATCCAGTGTAACGTTCAGCTTGTAATCGGCACGGTTTTGCCAGTATTTGACACCGGGAGCGCCACCGCCGGTACGGTATTCGTTCCCCTGCTGTCCTTTGTAGAACAGCGGGTTAAATACCTTGTGCTGGTCGTATTTCGGGGTGTCCTGCGCTTGAGTGGCCAAAGCGCTGCCAAGCACTAAAAGTGATAAGGCGACCTTGTTAAGTTTCATAAAAAGTTAAATGTTGAGATTTAAGAAGCAAGATAGGGATTTTGGTTGATTCGTTGATTAAGTTAAATAGTTGATTGAGTTTAAGACGTTGGATGACTATAAACGTTACACATTTTAATAATTTAAGACCGAAAGTCCGCATAAGTCCGAAAATCCGGAAGATGAATTTACGGGCAATTACGAATAAATTCTCATGCTTCTTTCGGACTTACGCGGACTTCCGGACTTTCGGACTAATTTTCCTATTTTTGCGATTGATTCGGAAAAACTCCCTATCGCAATAAATGGATATATCAGTAGTAGTACCATTATATAACGAAGTTGAATCGTTACCCGAACTTACCTCGTGGATAAACGAGGTGATGATCGCAAACGGCTTCACTTATGAGGTCATCCTCATAGATGACGGCAGTAATGACGGTTCCTGGGATATGATCCTCAAATTACGCCAATATAATCCTGCCATCAGGGGTATCCGGTTCAGGCGCAATTATGGTAAATCGGCGGCGTTGAACATTGGTTTCGCTGCTACAAAGGGCGATGTGGTGATCACCATGGATGCCGATCTGCAGGATAGCCCGGATGAGATACCCGAATTGTACCGCCGTATTACCGAAGATAAATACGACCTGGTGTCTGGCTGGAAGGCCAAACGGCACGATCCTATCAGTAAAACCATCCCGACTAAAGTGTATAATGCAGCCACCCGCCGTATGTCAGGCATTAAAAACCTGCACGATTTCAATTGCGGCTTAAAGGCTTATCGCAGTACCGTGGTCAAAAACATCGAAGTTTACGGTGAGATGCACCGCTATATTCCTGTTATTGCCAAATGGGCCGGGTTTACCAAAATCGGCGAACAAATAGTAGAACACCGCCCACGCAAATACGGGAAAACCAAATTTGGCATGAGCCGCTTTATCAACGGCCTGCTCGACCTGCTTTCGATATTCTTTGTCGGTAAATTTGGCAAAAGGCCAATGCACTTTTTTGGCACAATGGGCGTTTTAAGTTTCCTTACGGGTTTGATCATAGCTATATGGATGTTGTCGGATAAGCTTTATTCATTATCCCATCATATCAAAATAACCCGCGACGTTACCGCCCAGCCCCTGTTTTACATTGCCATTGTTGCCATTATTATAGGGTCCCAATTGTTCCTGACGGGCTTCGTGGCCGAGCTGGTTTCGCGCAGCTCGCACGACAGGAACCATTACCAGGTTGAGGAAACGATTTGATGTGCAGATTTCAAATGCGCGAATGTGCAGATGCCTTGAATTTCGAAATTATAAAATCAACTAATTTGCATATTTGCACATCCGCACATTTGCACATCTAAAAAATGCTCTTCTCCATCATCATACCACTTTATAACCGTCCGCAGGAAATCAAGGAGTTGCTTGAAACGCTGACTTTACAGACCTACAAGGATTTCGAAGTTTTAGTGATCGAGGATGGTTCGGTAAATGATGCGGAGGCCATTGTCAAAAGCTTTGCCGACAAGCTCGACGTTCGGTATTATAAAAAACAGAACGAGGGCCAGGGCTTTACGCGGAATTATGGCTTTAAGCTCGCTAAAGGCGACTATTTCGTGATATTTGACTCGGATTGCCTGATACCTGAAAATTACCTGCAAACCGTAAATGACTATTTGAAAACCAACTGGCTGGATGCTTACGGCGGTCCGGACGATTCACATCCGTCATTTACTCCTATACAAAAAGCCATCAGCTATAGCATGACTTCCCCTTTCACCACGGGCGGCATCCGCGGCAATAAAAAAGGTATAGGCCAGTTTCACCCGCGCAGCTTCAACATGGGCGTTTCACGGAAGGTTTGGGAAACGGTGGGTGGTTTCATCATAACCCGTTCGGCCGAAGACCTGGAGTACAGCATCCGCATCCATTCGGCAGGATTTAAGATCGGTTTGATACCCGATGCTAAAGTATATCATAAGCGCCGCACCAACTTTTTGCAGTTTTATAAACAGATCCATTTCTTTGGGCGGGCAAGGATCAATCTGTACACTTTCTTCCCCAAGGAATTGAAATTGGTGCACTTCTTCCCCGCTGTATTTACGCTGGGAGTGCTATTTACGCTCATAGCCAATATTTTTTGGGGATGGGTTGCCAAAACCTGCGATATTTTGCTGGCGATATGGATTATGTTGATATTTTTTCACGCGCTGGTGAAAAACAAATCGTTAAAAGTTGCATTTTTGAGCGTAATTGCCGCCTTTATCCAACTGATAGCCTATGGGTTAGGATTTATGCAGGATTTTTGGAAGCGTGTTGTATTAAAAAGATCATAAACTAAGCATGTATCACCCCTTTTCGGTCGCAGACACTGTCAAGACTGCCTGGTATCTTCTGAAAAGAAATTTTTCGGTCATTTCGATCTACTCCTTACTTGGGTTTTTGTGCGTCATTGCTTTTAGCACTATCATCTATATATTCCTGAACGGTAACGTAGTTACTTCCATTGGCATCGTATTCCTGCTGGTGAGCATCAGCTTTATTTTCCTCGGATTTATTAAACTGATATTCCAGTTGATAGACAAGGAATATTACGACTTTGAGTTCGGGGATATCATACCCGGGGTCAAGATGTTGTTTAGTTATCTTTTGCTGCTTATTATGGTGAGCACACTGTCGGTATTGATCACCAACGCTATAAAAGCGTTGGACGAAGGGCTCACACAAAATATATTGGGTATAGTAATCGGCGGTTTTTTCCAGTTCTTTTTCCTCTTCTACTTTCCCATTTGCGCTTGCTTCATCGTAGATGATTCATCCGGCGCGATCGAATCGGTGGCGCAAAGTTTTATGCTGATCAAGGGCAATTTCCTGAAATACCTGCTGTTATTCGTCATTATCGAGGTGATGGTTTTTGTGGGAACGGTGACGGTGATAGGCATGCTTTTCGTTATACCATTTGTCAATATCCTTTTGGTTGTCGCCTACCGCAAGCTGATCTACAGCAAACAGGATGTGGACGACGACCTGGCCGAAACCAAATAAATTATGGGCCTGAAAGCTGCACTGAGCCGGGTTTTTGCCGCATGGGTAAACAGGGATATTAACCGTATCCGCCAAAATTCCGTCGCTTTACAGCAAAAAACATTCGAGTATTTGATCGCGAAAGCAAAAGAGACTGCCTTTGGCAGTGATCACCATTTTGAGAGCATCCGCACTTATGATGATTTCAAAAAACAGGTGCCTGTCCGTGATTACGAGGATTTAAGGCCCTACATCGATCGTATTACCCACGGCGTTGAAGATATCCTCTGGCCGGGCAAGCCTGAATATTTAGCCAAAACGTCGGGCACTACATCGGGCGTCAAATATATTCCCATCACCAAAGAAAGTATGCCCGAACATATCAAGGCAGCAAGAAATGCCTTGCTCAATTACATATACGAGACAGGCAAATCTGATTTTGTGAACGGTAAAATGATATTCCTGCAGGGCAGCCCTGTGATGCAGCAAAAGGCGGGTATATCGGTAGGCCGGCTTTCGGGTATCGTCGCTAACCTAGTACCGGCATACCTGCAAAAGAACCGCCTGCCCAGCTACGAGATCAACTGCATCGAGGACTGGGAACAAAAGGTAGATGCCATCGTAGAGGAAACTTTGCACGAGGATATGACGCTGATATCCGGTATACCGCCCTGGTGCCAGATGTATTTCGACCGGCTGAGCGCCAAAACCGGGGGCAAAAAGATCAAAGAGATTTTCCCGAACTTTAAACTGTTCGTGTATGGCGGAGTGAATTATGAACCTTACCGTGCACGGATAGAGGAAAGTATCGGCTTTGCGATCGATTCCATAGAAACCTACCCCGCTTCCGAGGGGTTTATGGCTTTCCAGGATTCGCAAAAAGACAAGAGTTTATTATTACTGACGGACGCTGGTATGTTTTATGAGTTTATCCCGGCAGAAGAATATTTCAATGAAAACCCCGCGCGATTAAGCTTGAAAGATGTCGAGCTCAATAAAAACTACGCGCTGATACTGAATACCACGGCGGGCTTATGGGGTTACAGCATCGGCGATACGATCAAATTTGTTTCGAAAGATCCCTACAGAATATTGGTTACCGGGCGCATCAAGCATTATATATCGGCTTTTGGCGAGCACGTGATCGGCGAAGAAGTCGAACAGGCGTTAATGAGCGTGGCGAAAGAAGAAGGTGTGGATGTTGTGGAATTTACCGTCGCGCCGCAGGTCAACCCGCCAAAAGGGGAATTGCCTTTCCACGAGTGGTTCATTGAGTTTGGTAAAAAGCCGGGTGATTTGAAAGCATTCGCTTTAAAAGTAGATAAAGCGCTGCAAACCAAAAATATTTACTATTTTGACCTGATAGAAGGTAACATTTTGCAACCTTTGATCATCCGAAGCCTGCAAAAAGACGCGTTTATTAGCTACATGCGGACACAAGGTAAACTGGGGGGACAGAATAAGGTGCCGAGATTATCAAATGACCGGAAGATAGCGGATGAGTTGGAACGTTATATTGTTTGATTGTTATATTGTTTGATTGCTATATTGTTTGATTGCTATATTGTTGAAATATTAAGCGCAAACAATGGAAAAAAGATATTTACAATTAAACGACTTGACGTGCTACAAGTCAGCATTTGCATTTAGTAACGAGGTCTGGGACCTGGTTATAAAATGGGATTATTTTGCAAAAGATACGATTGGAAAACAGTTTGTAAACGCAGCCGACTCTATTTCCGCTAATATTGCTGAAGGTTTTGGGAGATATCACAAAAAAGACAAGATAAAATTCTATTACTATAGTTTAGGCTCAGTAAAAGAATGTGCAGATTGGTGTAATAAGGCAAAGATTAGAAATTTAATCTCGGAAGATATCTACGTTAAGGTCAATGAAGTCCTGGAAAGACTGCCACGTGAAATACACCAATTGATCAAATTTACGAATGAAAAACTGAAGACTTGATGGCGTTGGATCAACAATACAACAATAAAACAATACAACAACTTAGCAATACCAAGAATATTGCCATTTTAGGTTCTACCGGGAGTATTGGCACCCAGGCACTGGAAGTGATAGGTGAAAATCCATCCCTGTTCCAGGCTTATGTACTCACCGCTCAAAACAATGCCGAACTGCTTATCCAGCAAGCGCTAAAATATCATCCTGCCTATGCTGTCATTTGTAATGAGAAATATTATCCGAGGGTAAAAGAAGCCCTCGCGTCCACCGGCGTCAAAGTATTGGCCGGTATCAATGCCATTAATGAAATAGTTACCGATCCGAAAATCGATACCGTACTTACGGCAATGGTAGGCTTTGCGGGACTTGAACCGACGATCAACGCCATAAAAGCCGGAAAAGATATCGCTTTAGCCAATAAAGAAACCCTTGTTGTAGCCGGCGAATTGATAACGAGCCTGGCAAAAGAAAATAAAGTCAAAATTTTACCCGTTGATTCTGAACATTCGGCCATTTTCCAGTGCCTTGAGGGTGAGAACAGCGATCATATTGAAAAACTGATCCTCACCGCCTCCGGCGGGCCGTTCAGAGGAAAAACGCTGGACTTCCTTGGAGATGTAACACCCGAAGCGGCTCTAAAGCATCCCAATTGGGTGATGGGCTCCAAGATCACCATCGATTCGGCCTCGCTGATGAATAAGGGTTTGGAAGTAATAGAGGCCAAATGGCTTTTTGATATTGAACCGGATAAAATTGACGTGGTGGTGCATCCGCAATCCATTATCCATTCGATGGTACAATTCCACGATGGTTCCATCAAAGCGCAGATGGGCCTGCCGGATATGAAGCTGCCTATACAATACGCGCTGGCTTACCCTGCTCGTATTAAGAACAATTTTAAACGATTTGATTTCGCCCAATACGCCAATCTTACTTTTGAAAAACCTGACACAAAGACATTCCGCAATCTTGCGCTGGCTTTTGAGGCGATAAAACAAGGCGGAAACATGCCATGTATCGTCAACGCGGCCAACGAAATCGCAGTGGCCGGATTTTTGAACGGTGGAATTGGTTTTGTAACAATGAGCGACGTTATTGAGTCTAGTATGCAGCAGGTTGCTTTCAAAGCCGACCCTTCGCTGGACGATTATTTGAATACCGACCGGGAAACACGCATCTTTGCGCAAAATTTGATAGAGAAAATACTGTTAAAGACATTTACAAATTGATTTAGATATAGAATGAATATAGTGATCATGGTGGGCCAGCTGTTAATGGGCCTTTCTCTTTTAGTTATTTTACATGAATTCGGGCATTTTATCGCGGCCAGGGCTTTTGGCATCAAGGTCGAAAAATTCTACCTGTTCTTCGATGCCTGGGGTGTTAGTCTTTTTAAGTTCAATTACAAGGGCGTTGAATACGGCGTAGGCTGGCTGCCCTTAGGCGGCTATGTTAAGATCGCGGGTATGATAGACGAATCGATGGATACCGAGCAAATGGCCGGTCCCCCGCAGCCATGGGAATTCCGTTCAAAACCGGCCTGGCAGCGTTTGATCGTGATGATGGGCGGTATTACCGTCAATATTATCGTTGGTATTTTCATCTTTTGGATGCTGACCGTTAAATACGGCGAAACCTATATCCCGATGAGCAGTGTACACTACGGCATTGTTCCAGGCCCGGTGGGCGAAAAGATCGGCCTTAAAGCCGGCGACAAGATAACAGGTATTAACGGCAAACCAATCGAACGCTTTGAGGATCTGACCAATCCAAAAGTATTTTTAGACAAAACCGCGCTCAACGTGCAGCGCGGCGATCAGCAATTAAACATTAGTGTACCTTCGGATATATTAAATGATATTTCAAGCAAAGGAATTGGTGGAATCGACCAATTTATCAGCCCGCTGCCCCGTTCAAAATTTGCTGTTAAATCCATAGCGCCTAAAAGCGGCGCTCAAAAGGCGAACCTGGTTAAGGGTGACAGTATAGTGGCGGTAAACGGGCAACCGGTGCTATTTTTTGACCAGATACAATCGATCTTAAAATCGGAAAAGAATAAGCAGGTACAGCTTACCGTAAAACATGATAATACGACGAGGCAGGAAACCGCGCAAATCAGCGGCGATGGTACGCTGGGCTTCTTCCCCGATATAATTTTACCCCAGGAAAAACATTTGGAGTTCGGTCTTTTCCAATCGCTACCGGTTGGCGCTACCAGGGCATGGGCAAACTTCGCCGATAATGCAAAAGGCTTAAAGAAAATATTCACCGGTGACGTTAAGGCGCGTAATGCTGTCGGCAGTCCTATCGTAATGGCAGAGATGTATGGCAGTCATTTCGACTGGATAAAATTCTGGAGCCTGACAGGTTTTATTTCGATGATACTTGCGCTGATGAACCTGCTGCCTATACCGGCGCTGGACGGCGGCCATGCGGTGTTCCTTATTGTTGAAATGATCAAAGGCAAACCGCTGAGCGATAAATTCCTGGAAAAGGCACAGATCGTTGGCTTTGTTTTACTGATCGGCCTGATGGTATTCGCCTTCGGCAATGATATCATGAAGCATTTCCGGTAAGAAAAGCCTTAAAAGACAATATAAGGGCCCGCTGGCAAATCAGCGGGCCTTTCTTATTTGATTATTTAAATTTCACTTTATACAGCAGGTTCGATTGCCGGCTCATCTAGGCCTTTTAATGGATTGCGCTTGAAAATAGCGCCGAAGATCAAAGCGAATATCAGCACAACAACTAATGCTATTGCTTGAGCTTTGATTACTTTTCCTATCGACATGTCTTTTTGATCGTCGAAAGTTTTCTGCATATCAGCAACTTTTGTATCAATTGTTGCCTGATCAGTGCCGCTCTGCTCCATCATCGACCTCGAGGAATTTACGATCGCGCTCTGCGTTTTTTCCAACATGTTAGGTTCGACAAGTTTTGCGAAGACCAAATCCCGCCCTATTGCGGTAACTATATAAGCTACCAAAAGCATGATAAATATACCTGTAAATGCCTGCTTAAATGTCCAATATCCTCCTATTTTTTTCCTAAAATCAATACAATAAAAAATAAGAATAACTATTGGAATGAGTAGCGAGAAAAGAATCGGCCCAACTAATACTACCATCCAAAAAGATGTGGTCATTTGTGTCATAAAATAAAAGGCGAAGATTCCAAGGACCAAGACAATAACGCCAAATATCAGACCATTATTAAGTCCGACTTTCCTAATTTGTTTATCCAAACTTTCCATAATTGAGAGAGGTTTAATTGATTAGCCCGAATATACTAATTACTGGTATATCAAAACCTTGCTACTTAAAAGAAAAATAAAGAATAACTCCAAGCTTATTAAGCAGTATTGTTTTGGGCCTCGTATTCAGGCGGATTTTTTTTGAGAATAGCGCCGAAAATAACGGCAAAAACAAATAAAAAGATCACAGTGATAATGTACCCCTGTATGATGCTGCCTACGGTGATATTTTTTTCATCGGCAAGCTGTTTCTGAATATCTGCTCTTTTTTGGTCGATAGTTGCCTGGTCTGCACCGCCCTTTTTCAACATGGTAGTTGTAGCCTTTAGCATGGCGGTCTGAGTTTTACTCACCATGTCTGGCTCAATAACTCTTGCAAAAACAACGTCGCGCCCTATTACCTGTATAACATAAGAGAGAACGAACATAATGAAGATCCCTGTTACGGCTTGCCGAAAGGTCCAGTAACCCCCAATATTTTTACGTAAATTGAAGCAAAACAGCAGAACGATCACTATGGGAATAAAGACCGAAAATATTATCGGGCTGAACACAATTAACCAGGCGCTCCCGGTGTCAGCTGTCAACATATAGAAGGATAAAATGCTTACAGCCAATAAAACAACTCCAAGAATAAGGCCTCTAATTGTTGAGGCTCTGCGAATCGTGTTTTCTAATTGTGTCATCTATAAAAATTAGTTAAAATTGATCAGTATCTCCAATACTGCCATATCAAAGCCCTTATCCAAAGCATTTTTTGCGATCTCGTCTTTTTCAGGCTGGGAAGGTTCTATATTCTGGAAAAAGCACATCATCGGGTAGAATATCTCTTTTAGCTCAGAATCATCCGGCAGTTTCCGGGCCACCTTGCTGATCTCGCTAACAGGGCTTTCGATCAATATCTGGTTCTCGATCACCGGCTCGTAGATACGATGCTCGTCCTGGAACTCGTCCTCATCAACCAGTAAAAACTCTTTCAGGTAATCTTCCAGGTCGGGTTCGATATCTTCGTCCCTGCACTCGTTAAGATAAAGTAAGAGGTTTAAAAGTTCAGTTCCGCGGTCGAGTGTTTTCTCTTCGATATCTTCCCATTCCCTGGTTTCAAGGTAATCGTCTTCCAGTTTTTTTACGTCTTCGCTAAAAAAGTTGATCAGCAACAGGTCGAAGAACACCTCGCGTAATGATTCCAGTTTTGGGTTGTTGTCAAACACTTTATCCAGCAGGTCGACCTTACTTAGAAAATTGACAGGCGATGAAAACACCTCGCGGAAGTTAGATTCAAGTAGGGTTACATCAAAATTATTGTATTTGGAAAATGCGCTCAACGCAGCCCCAATGGCTGACTCGATTTTAGGGTCGATCATGGTTTATGATTTGAAAAGCTTATTGTTATTTACAGTTAACAAAACTGAGCCTTTAAGTTTTTTCCCGAGGAACGGGGAATTATAAGATTTTGATTTATTATTGCCTTTATCGAATGTCCATTCCGCGGTTTCATCGAAGATCACCAGGTTGGCATCCTGCCCTTCAGCTAAAACCGGTACTTCCAGCCCCAGTATTTTGCGCGGATTGATTGCCATTTTTTCTATGATCATGTTCACCGGCAAGCCTGCTTCCAAGGCGATGGAGAAAGCTGTTTGCAAACCGATCATGCCAAATTCAGCCACTTCAAATTCTACATTCTTAAATTCCACCTCATGCGGCGTATGTTGTGAAGTGATGGCGTCTATTGTACCGTCTTTTAAGCCGTTCAGCAGGGCTTTCACATCCTTCCGGGTACGCAAGGGTGGCTTTACCTTATATTGGCTGTCGAAGCCTAATAAGGCCTGGTCTGTGAGCAACAAGTGATGCACGGCAACATCACAGGTGACGGGGATGCCTTTCTTCTTCGCTTCTTTGATCAGCGAAACCGAGCGTTCTGTCGACACAGTTGTGAAGTGTATTTTCGAACCTGTGTATTCGGCCAGGTAAAGGTCGCGCGCCACCATCAGTTCCTCGGCAAGTGAAGGTATCCCCTTCATGCCTAATAATGTGCTTACTTCGCCTTCGTGAACCTTGGCCTTGCCCGCTATCGCGGTATCTTCCGGGTACGACATTACAAGTGCATCAAATCCTTTGGTATAGAGCAGCGCACGCTCCATCAGGCCGGCATCCTGCACCGGGCGGTTGCCGTCGGTAAAGGCTTTTGCGCCATGCTGGAACATATCATACATTTCGGCCAGGTCCTTGCCCTCCCGCTTGTGCGAGATCGTGCCCATCGGGTATACGTCCACCAAATTGTTTTTGGCACGGTTCATCAGGTATTCGATCTCCGCCTTGGAATGTACGGGCGGTACCGTGTTCGGCATCAGGGCCACTCCCGTAAACCCGCCTGCGGCAGCTGCCTGGGTCCCGGTTTTCAGGTCTTCCTTTGTTTCTAATCCTAACTCACCAATGTTGCAATTGAGGTCAAAAAAACCCGGTGAAAGCTGTTTTCCCCGGGCGTCAAAAGTTTCTGCGTCTGAGTTGATCTTTTTTGCGATCTTAACGATCTGGCCTTTTTCGATCAATACATCGGCAACCTGCTGGTAAAAGGGCGAACCCGGGTCGGAAATTGTCGCGGATTTGATAAGCAAATTCATTTGCGCTGCGTTGGGATAGAATATGTGTCGACTTATGCTGCTTGCGGAACCTGCTGTTTACCAGTTTTATAGAACCTGATCAACAAAATTTCAGCGCCCAGGAAAATCAATGCCAAAATTATACAAAGTTTCCATAATTGAAGCCCCAAATTTAATTGGGATACTTCGCCCCTTAATGAGCCTGGTCCGCCCTGCAAAATATTACCTGCTTGCGGGAAGATCGACTTGAGGTCGGGAGCAGCCAAATAACTCATATCCGACTCCTTGCGATTATCATTAAAAGCGATGGCCGAAACCAAACTATCCTGTCGTTTCAGATTATAAATACCGGTTTCCTGCAACTGGTCCGAAACAAATAATCGCGTACTTCCCTCCTGTTGCCGTACATCGGGAATGACAGCCCTGTCGTTTTTTATCAATTTCAACACCTGCTTTTCATTCATAGCTATCGGGGCTACTTCTACACTTTCATCTTTTCCCAAAGTGTAAAACAGAGGCTGGTCGTGCCCGCTCAGCAAAGCCAATCGCAGCATGATGGGTACAAATAAAGCATGACGCTGCAAATTGCTGTAATCATCGTTCAACGGCACTGCCGACACATATACCTTGCCCTTACCGCTGTTATAGCCTGACCAGAAAGGTTGCCTGCCCGGTAGTTCCATCAGGCTTTCACCTCTCACTGCGGCACTCAGCTGGTAATATTTTTTTACAGAAGGCAGGTCGGGGTTTTGCGGATTGGATTCGAATATATTTTTAAACACCACGCTTTGCAGGTTGATACCAGATATTTTACTACCAGTCGTGACCAGTTCGGCCGGCCAGGCCGCTCTCACAGATTGCAAAAAGGCCTTATAATTGGCCAGGTCGGCGCCATCAGCCGGGAAAACCGCCAGCGTGCCGCCATTGTTTACATAATATCTTAACTGTTGTGCCAGCCCGGTGGAAATAGTTTTGACGTCGCTAAGGACGATCATCGGGTAAGTACTTAACGACGCATAATCAACATTGCCATCCGTAACCGCTTTTGCGGCAAAGAAATTATCAGTAGCGAAAACCGCTTTCAAAAAAGGATTTTCGGCGCCACCGTTGATCACCAAAACCGGCAACTGCTGTTTTACATTAAAGGTGAAATAAAATTGATTATCAAAAGTAACCGGGTTATCCTGCAACTGAACCCGGCCGCGCTGCCATCCGCTTTGCAGACCCGAAAAGGAAAGTGTATCATTCTGTACCGAGCGCGCATCAATAGTATACGCACCCAATGCCTTTTGTTCGTTATTGATGACGAGTTTTAAAGGTATCTTCTCAGCTTTTTCGCCGGCATAGTTATGCAGCTTCACCACTATCTTTTCGCTTTCGCCCGGGCGATGCGCAGCGGTAAGCAGCCAAACGGAATCCACAGCTACATTAGGTAATTGGCTGGCTTTGAGCTGGATAAGATTATATCGAATGGAACTGTCCGTTTTAATAGCCCTGGCATCAGCCATATTTTTCTGAAAGTCGGACAGGATATATGCTGCACGCATTACGCCGTGCTGTTCTGCCAGCAAGCTTTGCTGCCGGTCGGCGATCTGCTGCAATGATCTGCTCTGCGGGCTAATCTTTACCGCGTCAACCGCATCGTTAAATTCGTCGCGGCTTAATAACCGCTGGTGCTTCCCTTCAAAATCCTGTGTTAGCAGTTGAAAACGGTCGTTGATGCTGTAGGCTGATGCGATCTCTTTGGCCCGCCGTTTGGCCTCGTCCAGCAAAGTGCCTTCCTTGTTGAGCGTTTGCATCGAGTACGAATTGTCGACGAAAACGCTCACTGCCTGCTGCTTGCCCGAATTTGCCGCGTTATTACCCGGAAGGTATGGGCGGGCGAACGCCAGCACCAAAAACACGATAGCCAGTAAACGAGCGGCCAGTATCAAACGCTCTTTCAGGTTCCGGCGGGAGGCCTGCTGCTCCTGTATTTCCTTTAAAAACTGGACATTGCTGAAATAAACCTTCTGGTACCTGCGGAAATTGAATAAGTGGATAACAACAGGTATGGCCAGCGCCGCTAATGCAAAAAGAAAGGCAGGATACAGGAAATGCATGTCAAACAAATGTGCGAATTTATGTGCAGATGTGCGAATATGCGGATATGCAAATGGCACTTAAAACAAACGCACCAGTTAATCCATTTATTTCGTATGGATTGGCATATCGGTTGTTCGGGTTTTCATTATAAGGATTGGCGGGGTAAATTTTATCCCGAGAAACTGGCGGTGAAGAATTGGTTCGATTATTATTGCGAGCATTTCCGCACGCTGGAACTCAACGTTACCTTTTACCGCTTCCCGCAATTGTCATTCCTGCAAAACTGGTATCAGAAGGCGCCCGCTGATTTCCGTTTTTCGGTGAAGGCGCCGAAGGCCATTACCCATTTTAAACAGTTTCACGATACCGCGCGGATGATCAATGATTTTTACGAAACGATTAACAGCGGCCTGCACGAAAAGCTTGGACCGGTTTTATTCCAGATGCCACCGCGGTTTAGTTATAATGAGGACCGGCTGGAGCGCATTATTAACAGCCTGAACCCTTCATTCAATAATGTAACCGAATTCAGGCATGTAAGCTGGTGGCACGAGGATGTTTATAAAGCGCTGGCTGACAATAATATCTCCTTTTGCGGGCAGAGCCATCCCTTGTTGCCTGACGATGTGATCATTAATACCGCTTCAGTTTATTACCGCTTTCACGGCGTACCGAATTTGTACCGTTCGCCTTACTCTGAAGAGTTTCTTCAAAATGTGGTCGATGCGGTTGTAGGAAATAAAAAAGCAAAGCAGGGCTGGTTCTATTTTAACAATGATTACGACGCAGTAGGTGTCCGCGATGCAAAAGAGATGCTGGGTTTAACCGATCAATTCGACTCTTCGCCGGAATGATGCCTTCTCTTCTTTTTATGTTTCTTTTCTGTAGTATGTTTTTTTGATTTCTTTATTGTGGGGCTTGTAGCGGCTTTTACCTTTTGCGGAGCGACGGTAGTCGGGGTTTTATTGTCGATTGAATCTTTGCTCAACTGTTTTACCGTAAAGCTGTTATCCCGCAGTCCATATTCAAACACACGTTTAGCACTGGTAGGCTTCGCATCCTTACCGTTGCCGTCATAGATCGGGAACTCACGCATGAGTTTTCCTTCCTTGATGTAGAAGTTATCCTCACCGCGATAGCCCTTTCTTTGGTTCTTGGTCAGTTTTGGGAAGTCGAGTTTGTTCCCTTTGCCGCCACTAAATTCAAATGCGTAGATCGTTGCGTAATTGGCGCTATCGGTTCCGCGTGCCTGGATCAATATTTCCGGGTTGCCGTCGAGATCCATGTCCGAGTTGTAAACATCTACCAAAGTACCGTTAAGGTCGCCTGTTGTGGTAGTATATTTTTTTGCGACCGAATCCGAATGCAATATTAAAAACGAGCCCGACGCAGTGGTTCCTCTCCCCCAACTCAGCACATCATAGTCCTGACCCGGCGACACTTCGATCAATTTGTGGAAATGGAACGGAGTTACATAGTCGGGCCTTTTTACCGGTGCTGGCGGTGCTGCAGCCTGTTGCGGGGCCTGTGTGCAACCTGCGATTGTCAACAATCCAATTGATAGGAATAAATAAAACCTTGCGCTCATTTTTTTAATTATTGAATGAGTGATTGAGTGAATTATTGATTGGGATTCATTTTTATTCATTAATTCAATAATTCAGTCATTCATTAATTATACAGTGAATCGGGTGATAGTTCGCCTTTTGGTTTACCCGGCGTGGACATGTACACACGCAGCGCGCAAACCTGGCCCGCATCAAAATATTTCAGTGTAAATTTATGATATCCTTTTTGCAAAGCAACGGTGCCGCCCTGTTCTACCAACGGATGCTTGCCATCGTTATTCACAACAGGCTGGTCATCGATGGTCAGTACCGAGCCGTCATCCGATTTGGTTGAGAACTGGTACAGGCCATCCACATCAATACGGATAAAGCCTGAATATATTACCCCGAACAAAGGGTTATTTTTCTTCAGTACCGACATGTTGAAACTCTTTACCACACCGCTGTCAACAACCGCCGCATCCTTAAACTGGTCGGTATTGTTAAATGCCCCCTGGAATAATTGATATTTCAGGCCGGCGGTATTACCCTGGTAAGCAACCGGGGCCAGCGGCGCTCGGTTATACATCACCGAATGGCTTATCGCGCCGCGTTTTCCCGATGGGGTTATAACGATCGACTCCATCTCACGGTATTGGTCCTGCGGTACATCATATTTCATCGGGATATGGTATTCGATATCCGTCTCGCGCGGCGTATAGCCGTCAATGGTATAATATACCTTCGCGCCTGCCACCGAAGGCTTCAATTGCACATTCATTTGCGAACCAAACATAATGGTATCCTGCGCACCTATAGCTTCGGGAACGCGGAAGTCATAGTTATTTTTATCAAGAAAGGCCAGGTGAGCCGGCAGCCGTATTTCTGAAAAATCTTTAAAGTTCTTATTGGCCAAAGGCGACCAGGCCACTTCCGATAAGGCCAGTAATCGCGGATAATACATGTATTCTACTTTAGCCTCAGTCGGGATATATTCCGTCCATAAATTAGCCTGAACGCCTAATATAAACTTCTGTTGCTCAGGCGTTAATGATGCTGGAGTTGGATTATAACTATAGGTTTTAGCGAGCGGCGTATAACCACCGATGCCTACCGGCTCACCCGTGCGTCCCTGCGCGTGATCAAGGTACAAACCACCGCTTGCGGGGGTCATCACCACATAGTGACTTTGCCTGGCCGCTGCAATACCACCGGCTTCACCGCGCCAGCTCATCACCGTGGCATTGGGCGATAAGCCGCCTTCCAGTATCTCGTCCCAGCCAATGATGCTGCGACCCTTTGAGTTGACAAACTTTTCAATACGTTGGATGAAATAGCTTTGCAGCCCCTCTTCATTTTTCAGCTTTAGTTTTTTGATCAGTTTCTGACAGAATTCTGAATTTTTCCAGGCATCCTTGGGCGTTTCATCGCCGCCCACGTGGATATATTTGCTCGGGAACAACTCCATTACCTCAGTCAGCACATCTTCCAGGAAATCAAATGTTTTATCCGTAGGGCAATACACATCGTGGAAAACACCCCAGGTTTCTGCTACCTTATAAGTTTTCGACGGATCGCAGCTTAACTCGGGATATGCGGCTAACGCAGCGGTAGAGTGGCCGGGCATTTCGATCTCCGGTACAATATTGATATAACGGTCGGCTGCATATTTTACCACCTCGCGTATTTGATCTTGTGTATAGTAGCCCCCGTAAGGCGTGTTGTCGAACTGTTGCGGCGTACGATCGTGGTAATTGCCGATAACCGTTTGCGCGCGCTGGCTGCCTATTTGGGTAAGTTTTGGATATTTCTTGATCTCGATACGCCAGCCCTGGTCGTCGGTCAGGTGCCAATGGAAATTATTCAATTTGTAATAAGCCATCATATCGATTGTCTTTTTAATGAACTCAACCGAAAAAAAGTGACGGCATACATCCAGCATCAACCCGCGATATGCAAAACGCGGATAATCTTCAATTTGTCCGCAAGGTATTTTGATGGATGCCATGTGGTCGGCGGGGATCAATTGCAGTAAAGTTTGAATACCGTAGAATAATCCTGCGCCTTTACCTGCGATGATGATCTGTTGCGGGGTGATCGTTAACCTATAGCCCTGATCGGGCAGGTTTTCGGTACCTTTGGAAGTCAGAACAATACTATTTGTGGCGCTTCCGGCGTCACCGATCTTCAACTGGTTACGCAGGTTTAATTTTTCTTTCAAATAGTCGGTAAAAAAACCCACCGCCTTATTGTTAGCGCTATCAGCAAACAGCACGGTTTGCTGGCTCAGCACAAATTCACCAGCACCTTTCTTAACGGAAACCGGAGCCGGAATAATACCCATATTGGGATCGTTATCCTGCGCGGTGGCAGTCACCGAGGCAATACACAAAAAAGAAAAAAGCGGCAGAATAAAATTTTTATACATCACAGTTTATCAATTTATTGATCAGAAGGCGGTGAAGTTAACGGATTTTAAAAAATAGAGTTACAAAATCCTGTAAAAACCGCGCTACAATAAAAAAGCCACCCTTGGTGGGATGGCTTCAATTATTTTTTTTCAGGTTTCGCTTCAGCCTGTTTTTTTGGTCGGTGCGGCCTTGTTTTGCCGTATGAACCCATTGCTATTTTGCCTTTTGCGGTCTTTTTATCGCCTTTTCCCATGATTTATGATTTGATATAATTAATAAATCAATGATACGATAAAATGTTTGATACTAAATCCTAAGCGCGTGCCTAGATTCAAAAATTTAAAATAAAGCTGCCGGGCTATCTATCAACTTTTCAACATTACGCCGGAACCTGGTGTTCCTTGGCAGCCAGGTAGCGCTCGGCGTCAATAGCTGCCATACAGCCTGTGCCGGCTGCTGTAACTGCCTGGCGATACACATGGTCCTGGGCATCGCCGCAGGCAAAAACGCCTTCGATATTGGTCTTACTTGAACCGGCCTGGGTAATGATATAGCCGTTCTCGTCCATCGTGATCCAGTTCTGAAATATTTCGGTATTGGGATGGTGCCCGATGGCCACAAAGAATCCGGTAACATCCAGCGTCTTTTCCTCGCAGGTTTTATTGTTGAACACCTTAACACCTGTAACCACCTGGCCGTCACCGACGATCTCTTTGGTTTCGGTATTATAGAGCACTTCGATATTATGCGTATGCATAACCCGGTGCATCATTGCTTTGGAGGCACGGAACTCGTCCCTGCGCACCAGCATATATACTTTTTTACACAATTTGGCCAAATAAGTAGCTTCCTCAGCAGCGGTATCGCCAGCCCCTACAATAGCCACATCGTGGCCGCGGAAAAAGAAACCGTCGCATACCGCGCAGGCCGATACACCAAAGCCGTTGTATTTTTGTTCGGACTCCAAACCCAGCCATTTAGCCGAAGCGCCGGTGGAGATAATAACCGTATCAGCCAGGATAGTTTTGGTTTCATCCACGATCACTTTATGCGGTGCACTTGAAAAGTCAACAGACGTTACGTAACCAAAACGGATATCCGTGCCCAGGCGCGCGGCTTGTTTTTCAAACTGCTCCATCATGAACGGGCCCTGGATACCATCCGGGTACCCGGGATAATTTTCCACCTCGGTAGTTTGGGTAAGCTGGCCGCCCGCAAGCAGGCCCGTATATAAAACAGGCTTCAGGTCAGCGCGGGAGGCATAAATAGCTGCTGTGTAACCGGCGGGTCCCGAGCCTATGATCAAGCATTTAACGTGTTCGTTCTCTTGTGACATCAGTATTCGAAATGAGCTACAAATTTACGATTTAAGGGTGCATTAAGCAATAGGTCATCGTCACCTTATTGCCATAGAATTGAGGTCACTTCTTCAGCTCTTCCAACAAAACGCTCATATTGCCATAATATGTTGGCAATTCGCTAAATAAGCTATCTGCTAACTGCTGATTATAAGTGTGAACCGAAGCATTTCGTTTTAATATTATAATAGACCAAATAGCCTCATCGTCGATAACTCCTTCAGCATAAGCCGCCGAAAAAACGGACCTGGGACTATTTAAATCCATTAATCCTCTTTTTTCCAAATGGTGCTTCAAAGATTTCCAGGCCAGGTCGAAGCAGTATTCAAACCTTTGGATAGCACCATCGCGTTCGAGTTGTGACGGCCGTTCCAGCAATGCCTCTTTAAATGTTTTTAAAGCCTGCTCAAAAGTGGCTATTTTCGCGTCACCGTAATTTGTCATAGCCGTTCGGTATTTTGTAATGCAACTGACTTAAATTTATCGTCTACTTTCCTGAAATCTACCAAATCAATTTTATACAGCATTGGTAATTGTTCAATATCGCCAATGATTTTTGATAGCTGCCACGAAGTTATTTCAGCGTCCGCAACAATGCCAACATCAATATCCGACCGTATCAAAGAAGTTCTATTCGCCTGGGAGCCAAAGATGAAAGCATTATAAGATATGCCTGAAAGATTTTTATCCAGCACTTGTTTTATCCAAAGCAATATTTGTTCCCGGCGTTTCATTAACACAAATATAGCTAATACTTACTTACCCGTATTGGCCTTCAGTACCCGAATAAAATTTCCACCCAGTATCTTATCGATATCCGCTTCGCTGTAGTGCAGTTTCAGCAACTCTTCGGTGATCTTTGGATAATCCGTCACATCATCCATACCCTGCGGGTAAGATTCGGCGCCGTCAAAATCCGATCCGATACCGACGTGATCGACACCGATCAGTTTCGCAATATAGTCGATGTGTTTGATCAGCTGGCTCAACGGCGGCCGCACCTGGTCGGATTCAGCTTTATGTATCGCGTTCAGCCTGATCTTGGCCAGGTCGACGTCATGATATATTTTTTCCAACGAATCCAGTTCTGCGCGATGGGCGCGCAAAAATATTGATTCTTTATGAGCGTATGAGCTATCAACAAAACCGCTGTAAAAATTTACAAACACTACTCCCCCGTTTTTCGCCAGCGCTTTTAGTTGATCGTCCTTCATATTACGCTGGTTGGGATCTAAAGTATAAGCGCAGCTATGCGATGCGATAACCGGCTTTGTTGAGGTTGCAATGACATCATAAAAGGTTTGCTCGCCAACGTGCGATACATCCACCATCACACCCAAATCGTTCAAATGGCGTACGATCTTTTTGCCATAGTCCGATAACCCGATATGGCCGGCTTTCACTAACGAATCGCGATGATGCGTTTCATCTGCCGCGGATGTAGACCAGGAAGTACTATTATTCCATGTCAGGGTCAGGTAACGCATCCCGCGCTTGGCCAGCTCGTCGATATAATCCATCCGGTCCTCGATCATGTGGCCGCCTTCCACGCCTATCATCGCCACGAATTCGCCTTTGTCTACCGCTTTTTTTACTTCGGCTGCGTTTCGGGCCAGCACCATTTTACCGGGATTGCGTTTGATCAGCGCGTACAGCGAATCTATCTCCCGGTTAGCAAATTTGAAGGCTCTGCCTGTTCCATATTCTTCCCCGCACCAAATGGAGAAAACCTGCACATCCAGTCCGCCTTCTTTAGCGCGCGGCAGATCCAGGTCGCCGATAGTTTGACGTTTGGAAAGATCAACCTTAGTGATCAGTTCATTCGAAAGCGCATCATTGTGGGTATCAACGAGGATGGCTTTAAAATGGATGGTTTTGGCGTTTTGGGCGTACCCTTTCAGAATAAATAGTAGTGGGAGAAACAGGAACAGTTTTTTCATCGAGGGAAGATAGGGATTATTTTAAACAGGTCAATGATGGTCTAAACGGTAAATGACGATACCAAATGCAAACGACAGAAGGAGCATCCCGATAACGAGGAGTGATATCCATACCCAGGCACTTTCGGCAGGTTTCCCCAGCTTTAGCATACGTGCGCGTTCCATTTGCCTGGCAATGCCGCCGAGGATAAACAAAAAGCCGCCTATGGCAGCAATAATTTCATGGTAGCCGATGTGCATGTTAAAGCGGGTATTAGTTCGCAAGCATGAACTTAAGCATTTTATTATACAATTAGTCTATAATTCTACTGCTTCACAAATCTGTTACAGTTGTCTGAACTAAGACTCACAGGATTTAAGGATGATAGGATTATCTTTACGTTTCGCCAATTTACTTCCGGCTTCCGATCACGTCTGAATGATCCCCACATTAAACTGTTTCTCGATCGGCGCGTGGTTTGCGGCTTCAATACCCATGGAGATCACCTTCCGTGTCTCCAGCGGGTCGATGATGCCATCTACCCAAAGCCTTGCCGCAGCGTAATATGGCGTTGTTTGAGCGTTATACCTGTCGGTGATCTCTTTCAGCAATTCCGCTTCCTTCTGCTGGTCAACTTCTTCGCCTTTTGCTTTCAGGGACGATGCCTGAATCTGCAGCAGGGTCTTCGCTGCCTGTGAGCCGCCCATTACCGCTATTTTAGCCGATGGCCACGCATAAATGAGGCGTGGATCATAAGCCTTGCCGCACATGGCATAATTGCCAGCGCCGTAGGAGTTGCCGATGATGATGGTGATCTTGGGCACCACCGAGTTTGCCACCGCGTTCACCATTTTGGCGCCGTCTTTAATGATACCCCCCTGCTCCGACCGGCTGCCGACCATAAAGCCGGTTACATCCTGCAAAAACAGCAGCGGGATCTTCTTTTGGTTGCAATTCATGATAAAGCGTGTGGCCTTATCTGCCGAGTCGGAATAGATGACACCGCCAAATTGCATTTCGCCCTTTTTTGACTTTAAAACCTTGCGTTGATTAGCTACAATGCCCACGGCCCAACCATCAACACGCCCCAGGCCGCAAATGATGGATTGGCCGTAACCTGTTTTATATTCTTCAAATTCGGAGTTGTCCAGCAAACGCAGGATGATCTCGCGCATATCATAAGGGTTTTCCCTGCTGATCGGCAGTATGCCGTAGATATCCTTCTCATCCAGCTTTGGCGCAGACGGTTTGATGCGATCAAAACCCGCTTTGGGGAAATCGCCGGTCATGCTCATGATATTGCGGATAGAATCCAGGCAGGCCTTGTCATTGGGTTGTTTATAATCCGTGACGCCCGATATTTCGCAATGCGTTGTAGCGCCGCCAAGCGTTTCGTTATCCACGTCCTCGCCGATGGCTGATTTCACCAAATATGATCCCGCAAGGAAAACCGAGCCTGTGCCCTCAACGATCATGGCCTCGTCGCTCATGATGGGTAAATAGGCCCCACCTGCCACGCACGAACCCATAATGGCCGCTATCTGGATAATGCCCATACTACTCATGATGGCATTGTTGCGAAATATGCGGCCAAAATGCTCTTTATCGGGGAATATCTCGTCCTGCATGGGCAGGTACACACCTGCCGAGTCGACTAAATAAATGATGGGTAAACGGTTCTCTATAGAAATTTCCTGCGCCCGTAAATTCTTTTTGGCGGTTATCGGGAACCACGCGCCCGCCTTCACAGTGGCATCGTTTGCCACCACTACACATTGCCTGCCCGATATATAACCAATACCGCATACCACGCCACCCGATGGACAGCCGCCGTGTTCGGCATACATACCATCGCCAACAAAAGCGCCCATTTCGAGCCAGGGCTTATCTTTATCGATGACGTAGGCGACACGCTCACGCGCCAGCATCTTGCCTTTTTCCTTTTGCTTCGCCGCTGCCTTTTCACCGCCGCCCTCGTGGACCTTTTTCAGCCGCGTGTGCAAATCAAATACAAGCTGTTTGTTGATATCTTCGTTTTTATTGAAATCGAGGTCCATAACCGGTTCTGGATATTGAGTGTAATTTTAGGAAAATAAACTTGTTATCCGTGCCTGATGGACATAAAATATACTATTGAAGTTTTCATCTAAAATCGTAAGTTGCATAGGTAAAGCTTAAAATCCCTTATCCAATGCAAAAAATTCTGTTCTTAACCGCCAGTTTGTTCATCGTGTCACAATCCTATGCCCAAAAGGGCCCCACGCGATATATGCACTCAAAATATACAGGTAAAGACAGCGCGGTGGTTTATTATAATGAACATTATAAATTAATTGAACCCGATTGTGCAGCCATCATCCGATACGGGCACTATGATAGTCTTAAGTTCATTTTCATGAGAAAATTTAGGGATGTCAGTAAAAAAGATACCTCGCTAATTTTGGCACAGGGTAGTTACACTAAAGGGGGCCTTAGGGACGGAGAATTTGTCATTCATTATCTTAATGGGAAACTGCAAGCAAAAGGGCGGTATAAAAATGGAAAAAATGATGGCGATTGGGTTTTTTATTACCCCAATGGCCAATTAAAAGAACGGTCAAGTTTCAAAGACGGTAATTATAACGGGCAGTATGAAACTTATAATGAAGATGGTTCACCTATCATGGTTATGAAGATTTCGGGCGATAAATGCCAGATCATAAATATATGGTCTGGTACAGGCACGAAAATCATCGACAATGGGAATGGCGATTATGTATTTTATAGCCTGGGATTAACCTGGCAGGGGAAAATACTAAATGGATTACCCGATGGCATCTGGTCGTTCCAGGTTAATGATAATGTTTTTGGCAGCGAGGTTTTTGAAAAAGGGCGATTTATTAAGGGTCGTAATAAGTCGACTTTGGGCGATAGTAGGTATGATGATAAATCGCGTATACGTTTTGTGCCAGATATACCTAAGTTAGAGTTCTCTAATTCCGAATATTTAGCACCAGATCCGAGCACATCATGCGATGGCGTGGATTATTCGAAAAATAGTAAATGGTATTGGAGAATATTTGATTGAGGTCACACCCCGATCTCTCTTCACTGCCACCATCCTACTGGTTACTTCTTCCTGTTATCGACACTAAAGTTGTTCGGCCTCTTCTTAACCGGGGATATTGACTTTACGATGGTTTCGCCTTTCATCTCTTTCCTAACAGGTTTTTTTTGCGACACCCGGTCCTCAAAGGCTTGTTCCAGTAAGTGTTTGATATATTCTTCAGGAAAATCTTCCTTTTCCCTCACCTGCATATAACGGTATTGTTTGCCGTTTCCCAGCAGTATTTTCTTTGGATCAGCAAGGTTAACGCCCCAGTTAAATCCGAAATTGACATGGTCGCTGGCAACAGCGATACTACAAAAAACGTCTCCTACCTTATCCGTAAGCGACCAGCCAAAGGCAACCGCATTGTAATTGTCGTAAATGAGCTCGTTGGCATCGGGATAAAGGTCCCACACAAATTCGCGCAGCCATAAAGCCGCCGCTTTCACCTTATCGGGATAAGGCAGCAAAAATTTCACCAGGTCGGCAACCTCTTCTTTGGGCATATAACCAAAGATAAGTTTTATTGATAATCTATTATTGAGCCGAAAACGGGATTCGAACCTGCGACCTACTCATTACGAATGAGTTGCTCTACCAGCTGAGCTATTTCGGCTAAAATTAGTTGGCAAATATAGTTTAGTGCGTGAAAGTAACAAATTTAGATGCAAACAAAATTGTGCGATCCAGACGCCGCGAAAAAATTAATTTTGACTAAAATAAAAAGGAACATAAATATTTTATCATTACTTATTGGTAACAAAAGATGGCTAATTTGAATTTAATAGAGAATTAAAATTATTTCGATGCAAATAACATTAAATAACGCATTAAACCAATTGGATATAAATCAATTCCAATTATTCGCAAAGGTGATGGAGCATGGCAGCATGTCGGTAGAAATATACAGACCGCAAAAGGCCGATCTGCAGCAACCGCACCGGCAGGATGAACTTTATGTAGTGATGAGCGGAAATGGAGAGTTTGTAAATGATAGCATACGGCATGACTTTGGTTCGGGGCGACGTGATTTTTGCACCCGCGGGCATTGAACACCGTTTTGAGAACTTTTCCGATGATTTTGTTACCTGGGTGATATTTTACGGGCCCGTTGGAGGAGAAAAATAATGATTTTACAATTGGCGATAAAGAATTATTTTAGAAGAAATATTTATATTTAAAGTCCAAAACCTTTTGAAAATGAAAAAGTTGTTTTTTGCCATTTTCGTTGTTGCTTTTATCTCAATTAGCGTCGCAAATGCACAAAAACAGGCGCAGCAAGACAACAATCAATATATCATGGTGGTGCAGTCTACCGGGGCCAATCACCAAACACATTACAAGCTAACTAATAACAATAATGTGGCTATGGACTTTACGCTTTATAAGCAGGTGACCAACGGCAGTTGGGACATAACACACCATCTTAACCTGCAACCCGGTGAAACTTACGAGGATGTCAATTCATTTACGGGCCTAACGGGTAAATACGTAGTGTATTCGGCGCCGCACAGCGATTGGGCATCGTTCCCGTCAGCGTTCGATATGCAAAAGCTACAGGCCGCCGGAGGCGCTCCGGCATCGGCTGCCGCTGCGCCCGCCCCTACCCCTGCGGCTACAACCCCGGCTGCAAACCCCGCGCCGGCAAACCCGGCGACGAATAAGGACAGTGCACCTGTACCGCCGCCGCCGATGTAGTAAAAAATATCAGGTGAGATTCCTGTCACGGAACCAAACCTCGTCGGGTTTGGCATCGAAGTTTTCCATCAGGCTGATGAGTTCGATAGGGTCTGCGGATGTGATCAGCAGTTTGCGGTTCGCCGGCTTCAAAAATTGCTGTTCCACCATTACGTCCATCTGCTTAAGCAGGAAATCGTAAAAGCCGTTCACATTCAATATGCCGATGGGTTTATGGTGTAAACCCAACTGTAGCCAGGTCAACACTTCAAAAAACTCTTCCAGCGTACCGAAACCTCCAGGCAGCATGATAACGCCGTCGCACAGGTCGTTCATCAATTGTTTGCGCTGGTGCATGGTTTCCACGATGTGTAGTTTCGTTAAACCGGTATGGCCCACTTCCTTGTCCATTAAAAATTGAGGTATAACTCCTACGGCTTTGCCACCTCGTGTAAGCATATTATCCGCCAGCAAACCCATCATACCCACTTTGCCGCCGCCAAATACGAGGGAAATATCGCGTTCGGCCATAATTTCCGTCAGCAACTCAGCGGCTTCTTTTAGTACCGGGTCGCCGTTAAAATTAGCGCCGCAGAAAATGGCAATGGATTTCATTGATGTACTGTTAGGTTGTTTTATTGTTAGTCCGTAAGTCGGAATCCCGACAGCTATCGGGACCGCATAAGTCCGAAAGATTGATACCTGTAATTCTTTCGGACTTACGCGGACTTCCGGACTATCTCGAATAATTCGGTGCTTCCTTTGTGATCGTGATATCATGCGGGTGCGATTCGCGGATACCGGCTGCTGTGATGCGGACGAAACGCGCTTTTTGTAATGCTTCTATATTCTTTGCACCGCAGTAGCCCATACTGGCTTTTAAGCCGCCTACGTATTGATAAACAACCTCGGCCAGCGTACCCTTTAAAGGAACTCGGCCTACAATACCTTCAGGAACCAGCTTTTTGATATCATCCTCTACATCCTGGAAATACCGGTCCTTCGATCCTTGCTCCATCGCTTCAATAGAGCCCATCCCCCGGTATGACTTAAAGCGGCGCCCCTCGTAAATAATCGTTTCACCCGGAGATTCCTCAACCCCTGCAAATAACGAGCCTGCCATTACCGAACTAGCACCTGCAGCGAGCGCCTTGGCGATATCGCCTGTATGTTTGATGCCGCCATCGGCGATCACAGGTACACCAGTGCCTTCTAAAGCCTTGGCACATTCATAAACCGCGTATAATTGCGGTACGCCAACACCGGCGATGATACGTGTGGTACATATCGATCCCGGACCAATGCCTACTTTTACTGCATCAGCACCGGCCTCCGCAAGGGCCAGGGCACCTTCGGCAGTGGCTATGTTACCGGCTATAACCTGCAGGTTCGGATATTTTGCTTTAACTTCTTTCAACTGGTTGATAACGCCGCGGGAATGGCCATGAGCGGTATCAATCGCGATCACATCCACGCCTGCTTTCACTAAAGCGTCAATCCTGGTCATCGTATCGTGTGTAACACCTACTGCGGCGCCAACTCTCAACCGGCCATGCTCGTCTTTACAGGCTATAGGGAAGTTCTTGAATTTTTGTATGTCTTTATAAGTGATGAGCCCAATCAGCTTTCCTCCGCCATTTACTACGGGCAGTTTTTCGATCTTATGATTTTGCAATATGGCTTCGGCCTGGGTAAGCGTAGTCCCCTCGGGTGCGGTAACCAGGTTTCCTTTGGTCATTACCTCGCTTACCGCTTTGGTGGCATCCTTTTGGAACCGAAGATCGCGGTTGGTAATAATGCCCTTCAATTGCTGGTCAGCGTTGACGATAGGGATCCCTCCTATTTTAAATTCCTTCATGATCTTGAACGCATCGGCGAGCACTGCATCCTCGTGGAGCGTTACCGGGTCTTGTATCATACCGCTTTCAGAGCGTTTTACCTTACGCACTTCATCGGCTTGCTGCTGTATGGTCATGTTCTTGTGCAGCATGCCCAGGCCGCCGGCCTGTGCCAGCGCAATGGCCAGCGAAGATTCGGTTACGGTATCCATAGCTGCGGAAACCAAAGGAATGTTCAGCCTGATCTTGCGCGTTAAAAACGTTGCCGTGTCGACTTCGCGGGGCAATACTTCAGAATAAGCCGGGAGTAGTAAAACGTCATCGTAAGTTAAACCTTCGGCGACAAATTTGGAGGGATCTAATTGCATGGCAAATAATTTTGGAGTTATTATTTGCCGGACAAAGATGCGAATTAATGTGCGGATGTGCAAATATGCAGATGTGTGAATTTAAAAGGATTCCATTTGATTGCTTTATTGTGACCGTTGAATCATTTTCACATCTGAAATCCGCAAATCGGCATATCAAACTCCATTTGCACTGTGCATATCTGCGTATCTCATAATAGTGTTTTAACGATGCAATTAATGTTGAATAATAACTTGTTTTTCAATAACATCCATGCCCTGTTGAATAATGTGCAGATAATAAGTTCCATTCAATAGATCACTGGTTGCAAGAATAACATTTTGGTCGCCATTAGAGCTTTGACCGGATTTAAGAACCTTTCCTGTGGCGTCAAATAACTCGACCGAATAATTTTGTGGTTGAAAAGCTGTTTGGCCGGCGGCAGCTGCCTGGGCTTGGGTAGTAATGTTGCCATTTTGAATTGTTAATTGATTGCTTGCCGGATTTGGGTAAATTATTACAGCAGAACCACCTGTGCAAGGACTCCATATAGTTACGCCGCCCTTTGCAGATGTTTCTCCGCAAGCATCTTTAAAAGTAACCGATATACCCCCGCCGCCTTTAACACTTACATAAGTACTTGGTGAATTAGGATTTTGAAAATTATAAGTTCCGGATGAAGGATTATCAACTGTCCACTGCCAGTTGCCAGCGGACATGTTAGGCGTTGCAGATACGTACCATGTTTGGTAACCATTGGCGCATGGCCCGCTCATTGAAGATGAAACAGCTTATACTGCCGGGTATGTAGTAATATTTAGAGTTCCTGCCATATTAGGTAATTGATTAACAGTTGCTGTAAGCGTAGCAAACCCTTGAGAAATTTTAGTCACTGTCACTTGATTTCCCGAAGGGGCCAAACTAACTATACCTGTGGGCGAAACACTCCAAGTTACAGTTGTATTTGGAAGTAAATTTGTTGCTGTATAAGTCGTGGAACTGCAAAAAGCGGGTGTGCCGCTAATTATAGGTGTATTGTCAATCTTGGCAACATAGTTCTGCCATTGATTTGTTCTATTATCCATCCACGCGGCATATGCTTTCATCGCATATGATGTTATTCCGATATAATCGCCTTCATAACCATACAAAAAGCCGTTTATTGGGGCGGTTGTATGAGCTACACTACTTACCTTTTGATTAGAGAAAGTATTACCTCCATCAGATGAAGTGGCAACATATGTATTGGTGCTAAAACCACTGGACTGGTCAAAGGCGTAATATATTACGTAAACGATTCCGGTAGAGGAATCTACGCTCACCCATGGAAAAAAGGTTTGCGTGGCGTTAGAAATACTGACAGTAATAGGTGTGGTCCATGTCGAACCTTGATTATCAGAATAGCTAACCTGCACAATTGCTTTACCATTTCCGTTCTGCTTTACCGGTAATGTCACATATATCCTCCCACGATGTATTCCTGTTGACTTATCTATAGACATTGAGGGGAAATCATTTACCCGGATTCCATTAAAAAGAGGATTTTCTTCATCATGTGTAGTGGTATTATATTGCCTAATTCCAACATAGCTTAGTACCCGTTGGGCAGAACTAAATGTTACACCACCATCTAATGATTTAGAAAAGCCAAGTCCTTTAGAAGAAAAATCAAATAAACTATTCCCATTATAATCAGCCCAGCATATGTATACTTCACCATTAACACCACTTTGGACATTTGCTCCCTGTCCCCAATAGTTCGTAAGGGTTATTGGATTAGAAAAAGTAACTCCATGGTCCGTAGATCTGTTAAATTGAACAAAACTACCGGGTCCCATCCAACCACAATAAAGGTTATTAGCATATGGACTACTTGGCAAATCGTCGGCCACAATCATTTCTTTATCAAACGTCGTGTTGGTAACTCCTTTATTTTGACTGCCCCAGTTCGTACCGTTATTCGCTGTCATTTGAACCGCATAACCATTAGGTTCAGCACCGAAATTATTAGTCACCGGAGTCATGGTTGCAATATAACCGTTACCTATAGCGTCAAACGCGGTTGAAGGATCACCTTTTCCTGATCCATTATTTGGCAAATAATCAGCACCGATCCATGAACTACCACCATTTGTCGTCCAATATGCACCTTGAATGCAGTTACCAATTTGGACGGTATTTGAAGACAGTAATATAACATTTGGACTTGTTTTATTGATACTTAAATGAATCTCCGACTGTGGATTAGAGGAAGGCAAAACTTGTACCTCACCAGATACTTGAGCATATGGTGATGCACTTAAATTTGAAGACGAAGTAGAATTATAGCTCGGATCGGGAATTACAGCCGTTTTTCTCCGATCAATCGCGGCTTTATTTGAAGTATCTTTCGTCTGACCATTTGCAAGATTAATAAAAAGCATAATCGAAAAAAAGAAGATTGATAAGGCATTGATTAAGGTTTTCATAACTAGGTTTTAATGAACTGAAAAATTCTTTAGTTGCCAGGATTGATATAAAATCGGGCTATTTATATAATGACTAAATTTTTGGCCTATTATTCCGACATAAGGTTTAAAAAAATAATGATCGTTGAGTTCAGTATTAGGCCCCAGGTAGTGACGGAAAATATCATAACAACCAGCAAAAGTTTGACCTGCATAGGACATGGTTGTTTGACCTAATGTTGCAAAATTATCACTACCATATATTTTCCCAGTCCAATGCTGGTTGTTTTGGAATGGAATTAAAAAGATTACATCGGGAAAATTCAGCTTGCTTAATGAGGTCGCTGCAGATGATCCAAAGACTTGAACGGTATCTCCTTTTAATCGAACATAATTGGTGTCATTGCCCGATGGGTACTGATATTGCCAAACGGAAGATTCTCTCCCATCAGGTAAAATCCTTGTGCCAACAATGCTGACTTTTACAGAATAATGAATAGGCAGAGTAGGATTGTTTGGAGTCGATTGGGCAGAATCTGTTACATCATATTGCCATGTATCCCCTACATCATTCGGGTAATACTTAGATAAACCAGGATTCTCAACATTCTTCCGGCAGGCTAACAGGAAAATAGATGATAAGGAAGAAATCGATATAACCAAAATGTAGAGGATTTTCATGATTTGTTGGTGTTTAAACTGTTTCATAATTACTACGTAAACTACCTGTTCAATGCTACAATATCAATCCGGCTGCACTTAATAAGGCCCAAAACAAAAATTTACATGTAAAATATCGATTGAAATCCAGTTACTTTTCAATATTTATATATTGTCAGTAAACACCTTCATACTTAACGGGAAAGGCTTAATGGCTAATAAAGGTACAAAGCCATTATTAATATTATCCGGGTGTTTTCACGGTATTTTTTACCGTGAAAACACCTGCTTTATTTTATGATTTTCAATGAACTTACTTGAATTACGTTCAATTATTATTATCGAATGATATAATATGATCATAAATCAAAACCCTCCGCACACCTGAAATCCGCACATTGGCACATCAATACTTCCCGACAATAACCTTGTAAAATTCCTCCAGGTCGAGGTATTTATTGGCGAGCCGGATCAATTCTTCAGAGGTTATGGTCTTTACCACTTTGGTGTACCGGTCATAATAATCATAATCCAATCCCGAAAAATACAGGTTCTTGAATTTATCGGCGTGTGATAATACGTTTTCAAGGCTGCCCAAGAGTGAACCCATCATGTAGTTACGCACCAGTGATAATTCTTCCCCGGGTATTAGTTCCGTTTTCAGGATATGGATTTCTTTTTCAATTTCCGCAACCGCATCTTTACACACATCGGCGCCCACTTCTGAGGCAATGAACATCGCACCGCCTTTGTTCATCGAGCTAAGACCAGAACCGATACCATACGTGTAGCCCTTGTCCTCACGGATATTGGCCATTAACCGTGAGCCAAAATAACCGCCTAAAACCGTATTCAAAACCTGCAATGCCGGGAAATCGGGATGCAGGCGGGTGATCATAGGTAATCCCATGCGTATGGCCGACTGCAATGCATCGGGTTTTTCAACATAATAAAAGTGTTCGGCAGAAGGTTCCAGATCAGGTTGCGTAACATCTGTCTGAAGGGGAAAATTGGCCCAATCTCCGCCAAAAGCATCCGTTATCAAGTCTAAAATATCCTGTTCGACCTTACCGGCAACGATGATGGTACAGTTCGATGGCTGGTACATCTCCTTGAAATGTTCCAGCATATCCTCCCTGCGCAGCGTTTTATAATCTTCAAATTCAGCGCTAAGCCCGTAGATCGTGTCGCCATAAATGGCTTTGTTGAATTTACGGCGTGCGACAATATCATTCTTTTGCAGGCTCACCTGCAGTTTTTGCTGCTGGTTGCGGACGAAAGTCTCCAGTTCTTTTTCGGGAAATATGGAATCCGTGATAACGTCCTTCATTACCGGCAATGTTTTTGCCAGGTGCTTATTGAGCGTATATAAGACCACCTGCGAATGATCGTGCCCGCAATCTACTTGCAGGAAACCACCGTAAAAATCGATCTGGTCGGCAATTTCCGAAGCCGAACGGGTTGAAGTACCCTCCGTAAGCATGTTGTTTACAGCGACGTTCAGCAAAGGCTTCGCAGGGTTGAATCGCAGGTTCTGGAATATCCATTCGATACGCACCAGTTCCTGGTCGCCCGAATTGAATGAAAATATATTACAGCCGTTATCCAGTTTGCTATGCTCAGGCTTGATGAGATGGATATGCTCGATGCCTTTGAAACCGGGGGCTGTTGTTCTGTTTATTTTAGTCATTTGTCAATAGTCATTAAGTCATTGGGGCATTGGGTCATTAAATAAGTCATTAATCATTCAACAATGACTAATGACCTAATGACTAATGCCTCTCCGCAAGATAAACCAGCGTCGATGAATTTTCTTTTCTAAATACTTTCTGCGCTTGTTCTTTTATTCGTTCTGCTGTAATGGCGAGGTACTTATCAGTTTCGTGGTTTAGCATATCCGCGTCGCCGAACAGTTCAAACATAGCCAGGTTCATGGCCTTGTCGAGCAACGACATTTCGGAAAACACCATCGTCGACTCGGTTTTGTTCTTCACCTTGGTCAGTTCGTCACCTGGCACCAATTCAATTTTTATTTTTTCGAGTTCTTCCCATATCGCGGCCTCGGCTGTTTCAATACTAACATGCTCGGCAGGTTTGCCTTCCACCACGAACATGCCGCTGTCAAAACTACCCATATTGTAGGCGTGAATCTCGCTGAAAAGCTCCTTGTTCTTCACCAGGGTGCGGTGCAAACGCGAAGAATTGCCCCTGGACAGGATATCTGATACCAGGTCGATCTCATAATAGCCTTCTTCCAGCCGCGCCGGCATGCGAAATGCGATATAAAGGTCGTTCAAAGGCACCTTGGCGGTCACGCTTTCGCGGCGTGCTTCATGCTGTTCCGGTTCTTTCGGTAAATTCCGCAGGTACTTTTCGCCGGCGGGTATCGGTCCGAACCATTTTTCAGCGAGCTCCCTCGCTTTTGCGGTATCAATGTTACCCCCAATAACCATAACAGCGTTTTGCGGGTTGTAATGCTTTTTGAAAAAGGCCTTTACATCCTCTATCCTTGCATCTTCAATATGTTTGAGTTCCTTGCCGATAGTGGCCCAGCGATACGGGTGTTCTTTATAAACCATCGGCCTCAATTTGAGCCAAACGTCGCCGTATGGCTGGTTGAGATAGCGTTGCTTAAACTCCTCGACCACCACATTACGCTGCACCTCCAGGCTCTTTTCGCTGAAAGCCAGGCTCAGCATCCGGTCGCTTTCGAGCCAAAACGCGGTCTCGATATTTTCGGCAGGTAAAGTGATATAGTAGTTGGTAATATCGTTTGTTGTAAATGCGTTATTCTCGCCGCCTACGCGTTGCAGCGGCTCGTCATATTGCGGAATATTGACCGAACCACCAAACATCAGGTGCTCGAACAAGTGCGCGAACCCTGTTTGATCAGGGCTCTCGTCCCTTGCACCCACATCATATAAAATATTCAGCACAGCCATTGGGGTGGTGTGATCTTCGTGAACGATCACCCGCAGGCCATTATCTAATACAAACCGGTTGAACTTAACCATGCAGAAATTATTAATTAAAAATGGATTGCAAATGTATAAGTTTTGGTTGATTAAGTTGATTAGGTTAAGCGGTTGATTGAGTTAAATGATTGCAAGCTTCCGATAGTTGGCGCCTTTGTTCTTTAATAAATCCAACCTAATCTAACTCATTCAACTTAATCAACCGAATCAACTACCCTTTAACAATTAATTAATTTTTCTTGCAAATTTTCTTATTAGTATTATATTTGCCTTAGTTATTAACAGATGTTGATTAGTTACTAACAATTTTCCTAAAATCTTACACTAATTTTATGTCATCATGACACAAATGCAGCTGATCCAGCACATTACAGGCTTTGATAAGCATATCAAAGTAGTTAAGTTACGCAGCAAATTACAGGAACAAAGTTTCTCGCTCCGCGAACTTGTCGACCTTACCTTTTATCCCGATAAAGCTGTTGCTCAAAAAGCATCGCGCTTATTGCAAACCATGCTGTTGAAATTTCCGGAGAGTTACAAAGACGATATCGGCTATTTCGTGGAGCATGTTGCCGATGCTGATTGTGCCAATTGCAAAAAGCATTTTGCTAAAATTATCGTGCACCTAACTTCGCCGGATGTATCAAAAGAAGTGCGCATGGAGGTAAAAACGATCAACTTTGAAACTGTGGTAGACTTATGCTTTAAGTGGATGAACGACGCTAAGATGCTCACAAGGGTGCGTGCGTCAGCTGCCGAAGCGTTGTTTAACCTGCGCCATCGTTACCCGTGGATAGCCGAAAAACTATCATCTCAGCTCGAAATAATAATGCCCGGCGCCGCGCCGATGCTACAGGCAAAAGCTGGTTTTATATTGAGCTTTCTGCATTGCGAGGATTAGGCGAAACGCTAAACTCTAAACACTAAATCCTTAGCTCATCCTTACATTGGGGTTTGAAGTATTGCCCCCGCTTTATTTTCCTATCTTAGTATTGCCATGCTTACCCACGATGAACTCATAAAAGAGATCAGCAAAACCCTTGTGAAAACCAAGGTGGTGAAGCTAACGGCTATCCTTCAAAAACAGCAATTCGCTTTACGCGACCTTATCGATATTACTTTTCACCCCGATAAAAACATCGCTTTCAGGGCGGCCTGGATATTGGAAAACCTTTTTCTTGAAAAGCCGCAAACCTACCTTGATGACCTGGACTACCTCGTGTCGCGTATCAAAGATGTAAATTACCCTAGCTGCAAACGGCACTACGCTAAGATAATAATGCACATTACCGCGCCGAAGGCACCTCCTTCCATCCTTGAAAAACTTATAAACATTGATCTTGAACCTGTTGTGGAACAGTTTTTCGACTGGCTCATCGATCCGAAAATACTGATCGCGGTAAAGGTATTTACTGCCCAGGCCCTGTTCAACATGCGCGAACGTTACCCGTGGATCAGGGAAGAACTAGCCGGGCAACTCAAATTCCTGATGCGTGACGGCACCGCCGCGATACAATCAAGGGGGAAAAAGCTGCTGGCGCAGCTTTAGTTTACAGTTGGCAGTAGCCCTTTGCAAACTGCAAACTCAAAACTGCCAACTCTCTACTCTACCGGTTTATCCTCGCGATGCAAATGTGTGCTCACCTGGTCGTGGTTCAGTTTAGCATGCAGGGCCGACTCGCCATCATCAGCGTACATACCATAGGCATTCACCAGCACGCCCTTCAAACTATATTTTGGCGAATTAATGGCATAAACTATTGAGGTGTCTGACGGATTGCTTGCGCCCTCGAAACGATAGAACTCGTCTATCTCGAAGTCCTCCGCACTCATGTGGATATCGTTTGCTTTATCGTCGATGGTATCGCCTTCGATGCTAAGGTTGGCGGTGTATCCGCGCTTAGCCAGGTCGTTGGTGGCATCCACCAGGTTTTCGTAGGTTTTCATGTTATCGTTCTCCAGGTAATTAGCATTAATTATAGCATAACCTTTAAACAGGCCCGTTGTTTTGGTTTTCAGCCAAGCCTGAAGTTTATTAACTTCGAACAAGCATGGAGATAGTCGTAAGCAAGGTTAGTTTAAAAGAAGTGCAGCCGCTGCGCGACTTGCGGCTGGCTGAAATTGATTTCCAGTTTGTTTACAATAAATGCCATGGCGCCGGCTGGGCCGACACTTATCTTTTTACCATCGACGGGGAAAAGGCGGGATATGGTTCGATTTGGGGTAAAGATAAACGCGAAGAGCGCGATGCGATATTTGAGTTTTACCTGTTAGAACCTTATCGCAGGCTTGCAAATAGTATATTTCCTGAACTTCATAAGTTCTCAGGGGCCTCTTATGTCGAATGTCAAACCAACGATCATTTACTTACAGGTATGCTGTTTGAGTATTGCGCGAATATTTATGCGGACCGCATTCTTTTTGAAGACAGCATTACAACCGAAATGGAGATACCCGGGACGGTTTTCAATAAAACCGTGAATAATGATGGCGAGACAGAATACATTCTTGAACAGGATGGCCAGGTTGTTGCCACCGGCGGTTATGTATGGAATTACAATTTTCCGTACATCGATATGTATTACGAAGTGAAGGAAAGTCATCGTCAAAAAGGTTTCGGGACGCTCATCACACAGGAGCTGAAAAAAGAAGCCTACCTGTTGGACCGGGTCCCGGCCGCGCGTTGCAACATCAACAACAAAGCTTCAAAAGCCACTTTGCTCAAAGCTGGCATGAAAGTTTGCGGCCATATATTGATCGGTGAATTGGTTTGAATCGTTACCATGAATAATAAACTAAACTATTACAAACAACTCTGGAACTTATCCGACAATGGCAACCCCTTCACCACGCATTCGAGCTTATTACAACCTGTATCATATAACGGAGCCAGTTGTATTTTGAAGATTGCTTTGGGAGATGAGGAACGCCGGGGAAACGGCCTGATGGCCTGGTACAAAGGAAATGGCGCAGCGACTGTGCTGCAATGTGACGATAGCGCACTTTTGATGGAGCGAGCGACCGGCCCACAGTCCCTGGTTGAAATGGCCAAAACCGGTGGGGATGATGAGGCCAGCCACATTATTTGTTCGGTTGTGACAAGACTGCACGCGCATAACGCTCCCTATCCAAAAAACCTTGTACCGCTGCATATATGGGTTAAAAGCCTGGAATCAGCTGCCGCCAGGCTTGTGGGTATTTTTGTTCAGTGCAGTCAAATTGCCAATGATCTGCTTAATGAACCTATAGACCAGGTTGTTTTACATGGCGATATCCACCATGGCAATATCCTTGATTTTGGCGCGAAGGGTTGGCTGGCCATCGACCCGAAAGGTTTGTTTGGCGAACGCGGGTTTGATTACGCTAATCTATTTTGCAATCCCGACATCGCGACAGCAATCGCCCCGGGCAGATTGATGAGACAGGTAGATATTATTTCAAAAGAAGCTGGCCTGGAACCCAAAAGGCTGATACAATGGATAGCAGCCTGGGCCGGATTGTCGGCGGCATGGGCGTTGGAAGACGGCACGAATGCGGAGCCGGCGATGGCCAGGATTGCGCTGAATGAATTAAATATTATTTAATTTCGGCTCCCAGCTCTGTGCTTCTCTGTGAAAATCTTCGTGTCCTCTGTGGTTAACTCCGTTTGTTCATTTAACCACAGAGTTCGCAGAGGGAAGGCACAGAGGTCGCAGAGGAATAAAGATCATAAAAAAATGGCTGCTGTTATTAACAAAGATTCCATCGATTTTTTAAAGGACCTCGCGCAAAATAATAACCGTGACTGGTTCAACGCGCACAAGGAACGTTACCTAAAAGCACAAGGCAATATTGCCGCTTTCGCGGATGCGCTGATAGCAGAAATGAATAAGCATGATCATATTGAAACCGTTTCAGGAAAAAAGAGCATGTTCAGGATCTATAAGGACGTGCGCTTTTCGAAAGAAAAAACACCCTATAACCAGCATTGGAGCGGCAGCCTGAAAAGGGCGACCAAAAAGCTGCGCGGGGGTTACTACTTCCGTATTGAACCGGGCAATTCGCGCGTGGTTGGCGGCTTCTTCGGCCCTGAGCCCGACGATCTGAAACGGATCCGCCAGGATATTGACGCCAATTACTCCGACTGGCGTGAGCTGCTTGCCGAACCTGGATTTGTAAAAACATTCGGAAAACTATTGGGCGACCGGCTGCTGTCCATGCCACGGGGTTATCCCAAAGATCACCCGGCCATTGATCTTTTATGCCATAAACAATTTTTGCTGAGACATACCTTTACCGACGAGGAAGTATGCCGGCCCGGCTTTTTGCTTATGGTGAACGATACTTTCAGAAAAATGCGGCCCTTTTTTAATTATATGAGCGATGTGTTGACGACGGACGCTAATGGCTTGTCCGTTTTCGACTGACCACATAAAGTTCTCATTCCCTTTAGGTTCTCTCAATTTTATAAAGAAACATTTTTTATCTTAATGACAACTTCGGTCGTCTAAATGGCGCTTTTTTTGCATTTATTTCCCATTAATTAATTTATAAATAACTTTACAACAAAAATTAACGTATACTAAATTCATATTAATTTGAACTTTACTGTTTGTCTAAACATTGGGATCGCATACCTCGACAGGGTATGCTATGCTTTCCAGATCGCTTTTAGCAGGAGGACTTATTCATCAATTTTCAACGCACAGAGCGAAGTTCAAATGGCTTCTTTCCAGCTATAAACTAATACCTTTTAACCTGTTTTTTTGACGGTGTACTGATTTTTCGGGATGAGATGATTGGGCACAGTTATAATTTAAATAACAGATTTTAGCGATTAAAATAAGATATTTTCCCGGACTTAAGTTTGATATGGAATTGCAGACTAATCGCAGCAAATTGCAAAAAGAACTGGCGCTGATAAACGGCACCCAGGATCTGATATGGTCTGTGGATACTCATCTGCGCGTTATTACGGCGAACCGCTCTTTCCTGGATACTATCAAATCGCTTACGGGTAAAACTTTAAAGGAGGGGGACGAGGTTTTGGTCGAAGAATTTGGTGAGGAGCAGATAAATAGATGGAGAAAATACTACAACCGGGCATTGAACGGTGTGCAATTTACCGTGAGGGACAATCACTATGACCCTATAAAACAAGCTTTAGAATACAGCCTGATCTCGTTAAGTCCTATTTACGATGAAGATAATACTATTTTTGGTATCGCATGCTATTCGAAAGATATCACTCCGGATACCCTAAACATCATCGAACTGAAAGATACGCGGGCGAAACTTGAGAAAATACTGGATTCATCGTTGGACATGATCTGCACCATTAATGAAGACGGCTATATTTTGAATGTTAACGCCGCGTCGGAAAAGATACTTGGCTATAAACCTGAGGAGCTCATCGGGAAGCCCCTGTTTGACTTTCTTTACCCGGAAGACCTGGCCAAAACCGAAAGAATGGCTGCCAGCGTGATGGCGAGTACCGATATGACCAATAACGAAAACCGCTACGTGCGTAAAGACGGCTCATTGGTTCCGTTAATGTGGTCGGCGACGTGGGATCCAAAAGAGCGGGTCAGGTATGGCATAGCGCGCGACGCCACGGAGCGAAAAAAAATAGAAGATGCATTACGATTAAGCAACGAGCGGTTTGAATACGCAGCAAAAGCTACGTCGGACATCCTCTGGGACTGGAATTTGGTAACCAACGAGGTTTATTATTCCGACAACATGAAAAATCTATTCGGCCACAAGGCGGGCTATATCGATGACAATCTGCCTTTTTACTTTGACAACGTGCACCCGGACGACCGCGAAAGAGTGGTGCTTTACCCCGACCAGGTAAAATACGGCACTATGGTAAACTGGACGCAGGAATACCGGTTCAGAAAAGCCGACGGTGAATATGCTTTTGTGCTGGACAGGGGCATCGTGATACGGGATGAAAAGGGAATTGGCATACGCATGATAGGCGCCATGCAGGATATCACCCTAATAAAACAACACGAATTGCGCGTTATGCAACAAAACGAACAACTGAAAGAGATAGCCATGATCAATGCCCACGAGATCAGGCGGCCGGTTGCGAGCATTTTAGGACTGGTGCAGCTATTTAATCAAAGCACCATTAAAAATGCTGCCGACAGGGAATTGCTGGACCATCTCGAATCGGCCACGAGAGAGCTGGATGGAGTGATCAGGCGGATTATTGATAAAACGGTGAGTTAAAATACCGGTTTTGATTGCCGATAATTTATATGCATATCCTGGGCACATACTCCTCTACGATTTAGCCTCGGTCATATGAAAATAACCAGGCTCCCGGCGCCAATCCGCGCTAGCCAATACAACAGATGTCTCTGCCTGGCGAACCGGTATTATCCAATATTTACGCAATAAATCATTTTTTTCGTCTTCAGGCAGCAGAGAAAACCCATGTTTCTCATAGAATGCGATGGCCCATTGAGCATCCGCCCAGGTTCCTACGAGTAAAGGTGTTGCAGACAATTTGCACAGGTGTTCAAGCAATTTCCCTCCGATACCCTTTTTTTTCTCAGCGGTCCTGACGTATGCATGCCGGATCAAAGTAACTTCTTGTTTAAACTGTATTCCCATAACTCCAAAAATCCTGTTACCTTCTATATAGTTCCAAAACTGAACCCCCTCATCAATTTGCCTTTGCAATTCCTCTTTGGTCATATAAGGCTCATGCCACCGATCTGCCGGGATCACGCCGCGGTATGCAGAGGCCCCATCATTAATAATTTCATATATCTCGTTAAAATCTTTAGGTTCACTTTTAACTATCATATCTTTTTGGCGCCTGCGTTAAAATACCGGCTTTGCTCGAACAATAAAGACGATTGATCCGCTTCCAGGGTTGCCGCCAAGAAAAAATTTGTTGAGGAGTAAAACGCTTTCCATCCTTTCACTTTCACCATTTTAGGCTATTTACCTGTTTTACTACAGCATGGTACGAAGCAAAAAGTTCCTTCGACAAGTCGGAGAGACCTTAAGGTATAATATAGAAAAAATCAGGGAGCCCTTTTATACGTGCTCAGTATCTTTTGAGTTCAGGAAAACGACCTGGTTATCAATATATCCAAACGTATCGTACAATCCTTCCGCTCGGGGCGGGAAAAAATAAAAACTCCATGAACGGGTTTTGTTAAGGAATATGCTACCTCAAATTAATATTGCTTTAGTGGAAAAAATTATATATAATTTTGTAATTATTAACCAAAAATAAACCTGAAAGTATTTGAATAAATCCCTGCGCTAAATCACAGAACATGGCAGTCATATAACTGTTATACAATTAATTAAAATTGGTCAAACCATGAAAACGCTATTTTATTTAGTGACAGTACTATTGTTGGTATTGTCTGCCGGCAGCTCTTTTGCACAGGTAAGAGCAAAAGGAAAGTCATTGCCCAAAGCACAACCTGGTGCGAATTTTATTGTTACTAAAAAAGCCTTAGCCGCTTTTGAAACAGATTACAAAGGTGCGGCGAATATTAACTGGAGCAAAGTTGATGAGAGTTTTCATGTCAGCTTTATCATGAACCGGCAAAAAAATGCAGTTCTTTACAATGGCGACGGAAACATGATCTATCACGTCATATTCGGTTTTGGGAAAAATTTAACAAAAAATATAGCCGACCAGGTTAACAGCGAATATCCGAGTTGCAAAATTCAAACAGTCTTTCACGTGTTCCAGGGTCGCGCCGAAGTATGGTTTGTGGATTTGGAGCAAGAGAAATCCTTGATCCAGGCCAGGGTGGAAGATGGGCTGCTGATGGAAGATTATCGCATCAGAAACCAAAACTCACTATAAACGCGCTTAAAACATTTCGAGCAAAAAAGCCCCTCCGACGAGTCGGAGAGGCCTTAGGGTATAATATAGAATAAATTAGGGAGCCTGTTATACGTGCTCCGTCTCTTTAGGGTTCAGGAAGACGAACTGGTTATCAAACATATCCAGCCTGATCGTGCTGTCTTTGTCTACTTTGCCCGCTAATATCTGTTTTGAAAGCTCGTTCAGGATCTTCTTTTGAATCACCCTTTTCAATGGTCTTGCGCCATATTGCGGGTCGTAACCTAACTGGGCCAGCCAGTCTAAGGCTTCTTCAGAAGCCTCCATGTGAATGCCGAGTTCTTCCAGTGTTTTTTGCAATTGTGCGAACTGCAGTTTCACTATATCTGCTATTTCGTCGCGGCTTAACGGGGTGAACATAATGATCTCGTCGATACGGTTCAAAAACTCCGGGCGGATGGTTTGCCTCAACAATTCGAACAACTGGATCTTGGTTTTGGCGATCACTTCATCCTTGCTGTCCTCATCGTAATCCTGGAAATTTTCCTGGATGATGTTGGAACCGATATTAGATGTCATGATAATGATCGTATTCTTAAAGTTCACCACGCGGCCTTTGTTATCGGTCAATCTGCCATCGTCAAGCACCTGCAGCAGGATATTGAACACATCCGGATGCGCCTTTTCGATCTCGTCCAGCAAAATTACGCTGTAAGGTTTGCGACGCACAGCTTCAGTCAGTTGACCGCCTTCGTCGTAACCCACGTAGCCCGGCGGCGCACCGATCAAACGGGACACGGAATGGCGTTCCTGGTATTCCGACATATCGATACGTATCAAAGCACCCTCGTCGTTAAACAAGTATTCAGCAAGGGCTTTTGCCAACTCCGTTTTACCCACCCCTGTAGTTCCGAGGAAAATAAACGATCCGATTGGTTTGCGCTTATCGTGCAAACCGGCACGGCTGCGGCGTATGGCATCGCTGATGGCTTCTATGGCTTCCTCCTGCCCTGCCACACGTTTATGCAGCTCATCTTCCAGGAAGAGCAGCTTTTCGCGTTCGCTTTGTATCATTTTGGAAACCGGGATACCCGTCCAGCGTGATACCACACCCGCAATATCTTCAGCGGTAACCTCTTCCTTCAGCATTCGGTGATCCTTCTGGTTTTCCAGTAAAGTAGCCTTCAGCTTTTCCACTTCATCCTGCGCTTCTTTGATACGTCCGTAGCGCAATTCGGCCACTTTACCGTAGTCGCCTGCACGCTCAGCCTGCTCAGCTTCCAGTTTATAATTCTCTATCTTTTCAACCTTTTGGTTGATGCTGTCCACTACGTCTTTTTCGCTCTTCCACTGCGCGCGCAATGAGTCGCGCTGCGCCGACAGGTTAGCGATATCTTCGCTTAGTTCTTTAACCCGTTTTTCGTCTTTCTCGCGCTTGATGGCCTCGCGCTCGATTTCCAGTTGCATGATCTTCCGGTCGAGTTCATCCACTTCTTCGGGAACCGAATCCATCTCCAAACGTAGCTTGGCAGCGGCTTCGTCCATCAGGTCAATCGCTTTGTCCGGCAGAAACCGGTCGGATATATAGCGCTGGGACATTTCAACAGCGGCAATAATGGCCTCATCGCGTATATGCACCTTGTGGTGTGTTTCATAACGCTCCTTCAATCCACGAAGGATCGAAATAGCATCCTGGGTATCGGGTTCATCCACCATAACCATCTGGAACCGACGCTCCAGGGCCTTGTCTTTCTCAAAAAACTTTTGAAATTCATTCAGCGTGGTAGCACCAATGGCTCTTAATTCGCCACGTGCCAAAGCAGGTTTCAGGATGTTCGCGGCATCCATGGCACCTTCACCGCCACCCGCGCCAACAAGGGTGTGTATCTCGTCAATAAACAAAATGATCTCGCCATCAGCCTGGGTAACTTCCTTGATGACGGCCTTAAGTCGTTCCTCAAATTCACCTTTATACTTGGCGCCCGCGATCAGCGCGCCCATATCCAGCGAATAAACGGTCTTGCTTTTCAGGTTCTCGGGCACGTCGCCTTTGATGATACGGAAAGCGATGCCTTCGGCGATAGCGGTTTTACCCACGCCGGGTTCACCCACCAGTATCGGGTTGTTTTTTGTACGGCGCGACAATATCTGTATCACGCGCCTGATCTCGTCATCGCGGCCGATAACAGGGTCGAGCTTGCCCGATTCGGCATACTCGTTCAGGTTACGGGCATATTTGTTCAGGGCGTTGTAAGTAGCCTCTGCATTCTGGTCGGTTACCTTACTGTTGCCGCGGAGTTCGATAATGGCCTTTTTAAGGTCCTTTTCCGTTACGCCGGCATCCTTCAAAGCTGCACCGGTTTTACCGTTGGCGGCTAAAATACCGAGTAAAATATGTTCAACGGACACAAACTCATCCTTAAATTCCTTTAAATACGATTGTGCTTTTTGCAGTGCCGAATTGGCATCCGACGACAAATAAACATTGCTGCCGCTAACCTTCGGGAACGAGGCGATCTGCTGATCCAGCGTCTCGTTCAGCCTGTTCAGGTTGACGTTAAGTTTCTTCAATAAATAAGTAACCACGTTCTCATCAACCAAAAGCAAACCTTTCAGCAAATGCGCGTTCTCTACCGCCTGCTGCTGATTGCCTTCGGCGATCTCGGAAGCCTTTTGAACGGCTTCCTGTGCTTTTATGGTAAAGTTGTTAAAATTCATACTATATTCCTTTCAAAACACCTGCCATTGAACCATCTATGTAAAAATGTCACTGGAAATTTAGTTTCAAAGGACATTTTGTCTACATTTACCCTTGTAATCTAAACATTATCAGGCAGTACCCGCCCCAACCTGCTTGCGTTTGCGTTGATTTTTTTTATTTTTGATATTCACTAATCAATCTAAGTCTTGAGCAACCAGCAGTATAACAGAGTTTTAGGTAAGAACCGTGCTGCCTATCGCGACTTTTATACCCTCAGGAACCTGGGCGCCGTGCGCACGGGCAGTATCATTTTTTTGATACTCAACCTGCTGCTGCGGATCATGTATTTCGTATTTCCCGAGAGCCTGACACGCGCCCAAAACTATCCCGAATTTAACTACACTAACTGGATCTATATCATCATCACGCCTATTTTTCTTTTGGGCAGCTACCTGCTGATCTATTTCTATAAGAAACAGAATAAAGCCACTATTGTTACCGGTTTATTTGTTTTTGCATTCGCCTTTTTTATCATCTTTTGCGGGATGTATTCGAGCTTTATCGCTACATCCGACCCTCGAAATGCGCTTACCCTGTACCTGACCGCGCTAAGCATCATCAGCGTGGTGTTTGTACTGTCGGACCTGGAAACCATTCTCCTCATCGTACTGGTCGAATTGGTATTTACCTACCTGTTATACTATACCGCCGCCGAACCGATGGAAATGGTATACAACCAGATCATATCCGTTACGCTGCTTTTCTGTTTCTACTTTATATCGCGGTATTTCTACAATTACAAGTCGAGTTATTTTATGCAGCTGATGGATATCCGTGAAAAGAATATCGCTATCGAAAAGGCTAATGCATTTAAGAACGAGATACTCGGTATGGTGGCGCATGATTTGCGCAACCCGATAGGCGCGGTCGAAACCATCGCCATGATGATGGAAATGGACGAGGTCGACAAGGATACGCACGAAAACCTCGAAATGATCAAAGCTTCCTGCGCCAAAGCGCGGGGCATTATTACCGACCTGCTGGACGCAGCGAATAACGAGAACATTAACGTGATCGATGTTCAACGGACAGAAATGAACCACTTCCTGAAGCGGATCATCAACGAGTGGAAGGTGCAGAAAAACGCTAAAAACAGCGTGGTTTTTATCGGCTCGAAGGAACAGATATTCGCGGAGATCAATGCCGAAAAACTACAGCGGGTAATGGACAACCTGATCACCAATGCGCTCAAATTCTCCAAGGATAAAGACAAAATTGACATTTATCTGAGCGCGAAAGAGGGGCACGTCATCATTGAAGTGCGCGACTACGGCCTGGGTATCCCCGCCGGCATGATACCATTCATCTTTGAACGCTTCTCTAAAGCACGACGGCCGGGTGTGCGCGGCGAACAATCAACCGGGCTTGGGCTAAGTATCTCCAAACAGATCATCGAAAATCACAATGGCACCATCGAGGTGATGAGCGAGGAAAGGAAAGGATCGACGTTTACGATTAAATTACCGTTGGTGGATTGATAGTTCATAGATCATGGTTCATAGTTCATGGCAACTCATAGTGAGTTTCTTAATGCCGTTATCATTTTAACCAATATTTCATATTCATTATACAATCTTTTGAAATTATCCTCATCAATATATCCTCTCATTTTCCTGATAAACAAACAGCTTACGACTTCAATTGCAGAGCGAAGCGAGTAACCTAAAAATACTTTGAAAACCGCTTTACTCTGACCTGTAGAGCCTTCAGCAATATTTAATATCACAGAGTCAGCCGCCCTCTTTATTTGAGAGGTCAGAACATAAACTTCATCTTTAGGAAAGCCCTTCGTTAGACGATTAATTTGTTCATCCAATTCCATTGCCTTTTGCCAAACCTGTAAATCTTCAAATCTAAATGCCATATTTCAAACTTAAAAAAAATAGCCATGATCTATGAACCATGAACTATGAACTACTAAAGAACTTAGCGTCAAAATTCACCAGAAACAATTCTTTAGTAGCACGCGTACACGCAGTGTATAACCAGCGTAGGAAATCCATATTGATCATCTCGTCCGTCAGGTAGCCCTGGTCGACAAAAACCGCTTCCCATTGGCCACCCTGCGCCTTGTGGCAGGTAATGGCGTAGGCAAATTTGATCTGCAAAGCGTTGTAATAAGGGTTCAGTTTCAGTTCGTCAAATTTGGCTTTACGATTTTTAATATGGTCGTAATCCTTCATTACTTCCAGGAAAAAGCGTTTCTGATCGTCCTGTGACAAGGCCGGCGATTCGGAATACAGCGTATCCAGCAATATTTTGCAATCCAGTACCGGGTCCTCGGCATAATCGATAAACTCCAATTGTACATCCGCGAAGCGGAAGCCGTATAGCTCCTCTGTGCGGCGCACCTTCCGGATGCGCGCGATGTCGCCGTTAGCGATGAAGCCGGTGCTGCTTTCCTCCTGCTCCTGCAGCCAAAAATAATTGTTGCGCACCACCATCACCTGGTCGCCGCCGGTAAGTTCTTCTTCGCGGTACAGGATGCGCCCGCGAATCTGGCGGTTATACAGGTTGGCGTTCTTGTTACTGCGGCAAATGATCAGCGTGCCATCATGACCGTATTTGTTGTAGGCATAATTCAGGCCCTCTTCCAGCCTTTCGCCCGTCATGCGGAAAACGTCCTTATAGCCTTTGGTGACGATACGCGGCGTAGTGATATTTCCCTGCCGGATGATCTCGCGCATGGCGGTAACATTGTGCAGGATACCCGAATCCTTTTCCTGGCGCAAAACGTCGGTCAGCTCAAAGGTAAACAGATCGACAGCGAAGGTTTTCTTCATTAAATCAAAGTCCAGCGCGGGGCTGTAATCGGCCCCTACCGGCGGCAATTGCGCGGTATCGCCAACCAGTACCAGCTTGCAGTTTTTGGTATTGTACACATAGCTCACCAGGTCGTGCAGCAGGGTATCGCGGTTATGACCGCTGGATTCATCCGAGATCATCGAAGCCTCATCCACGATGAACAATGTGTCCGAAGTGATATTTTCCGCCAGCCGGAAAGGGTCGTCGATATTCATGGCCGACTTTTTCCTGTAAATGCGCTTGTGGATGGTAAAAGCCTTGCGCCCCGAGTAATTAGTGATCACCTTAGCCGCCCTGCCCGTTGGCGCCAGCAGTACCGATTTGTAGTTGTAATATTTCAGCGCTTTGACCAGCGCACCCAAAACGGTGGTTTTACCTGTACCGGCGTAGCCCTTCAGGATAAAGCACTCATCGCCGTTATCGCTCAGCAAAAACTCGTGCAGCTTACCGAAAAGCGCCACCTGCTGCGGCGTGGGCTCGTGCGGGAAGGCTTTGGCGATCTGGTCGGGTGCGGGCATGGGTAAATATGCCGATTTTATTGAGGATTTTAGATTTTTGATTGAGGAAAGAGAAGTTTCCAGTCCCCGCGGGGTCTCTCGGAGAGGACCCTGCGGCGCACAATTACCAATATAAACGATAATCAACCTGCATCCAGGTTCCGCAGGGTCCCCGATGGGAGACCCTGCTGGGACAAAAAAAAGTTACTATTTTATGGTTTACACTTTTGTCATGAAAAATTACATAATATATTGACAATCAACTATTTAATCAAAAATTCACCCAAATTATGTAAACCATGTAAACCCAACCTGGTTCGGGTATGAAGCGCATCGGTAACAGAAACCTTGCTGAAACTAAAGAACCTAAGCCAGTAACTCCCCGCTTTTTCATCAATAGCCCTCGTAATAGCTCCCTTAAAAAGCGACACCGCGAAGGGGATTTTCCCATTCAATTCGATCGTCGAATCCTCCACAGTCAATGTGCCCGAAATGTCATAGCCTTTGGCGGTGAAACTGAACGTTCCGACATTTCCGTCCCATTGTTCCTCCAGGTTGTCAATTTTCCTGTCCCCGCGGGGTCTCTCGCAGAGTACCCTGCGGCGCACGATCACCAATATAAACGATAATCCGCAATGGCTACAAACGGGTGAGGCCGCTCCAATTCATAGAACGCGGCGCTACTGTGCTCATAATCCAAAAAGTCGTCGCATAGGCTCCATTTGCCGCTAACCGGATTGTGATGAATATAGTCCAGCTTTTGATTTAGGAAATCCAGGCTGTAAACCGGCTTGGCATCGAAAGATTTCTCAAACACTTTGTGTTTCTGGCCCTTTGCCCGCTCCCTGTCCGAACAGGCGGAGCTCAGTTTAATGAGCATGTCCGGTCTGCCCATTTTCTCCGGCCGCTGAACCATTTCATAGGCCATAAATCGTTTCCCGTTCCCGACCATTTTATTCAGATCAATATTGTCCTCGGACAGCTGCAAAAGAAGATGAGTATGATTCGGCATGATAACGAAAGCCAGGGTTTTTATACTGTGATTGTCATCAATCAATTTAAACCATTGATAAACCAGGTCGTAGGACGACGTTATTTCAAAAAGCGGTATCCAGCCATAATTCGTAAAAGTGACAAACCACGTATTATTGTCTATGGTATCGTGTTGCGTTTTGACCGCCATATGGTAAATATAGCATTTCAACCAGCATTCGTTCCGCATGGTTCCTGTCGACGGACCCTCCGGTGACATAAAAGCTATTGGTTCCAACTGACATCTGTACCGCAGACCCCGCGGAGACATGGAATCGGGTACATGGAATTAACGTCCATCCGCAGGGTCCCGGTCGGCACACCATCCGGCGACATGAAAGATAGCGGTCCCAACCGACATCCGTGCCGCAGGGTCCCCTTTGGGAGACCCCGCGGGGACATGAAGAGTTCATCAGGCCGGTCAGAAACCCCCGTTTAATGCGCAAATTTTTTCGCGGGTTGTTTATTTTTTAAAAGGTGCTCAAGAGGGCTGCGCCGTTAAGTCGCCTTTCGGAAGACTGAAACCGGTTTACTGAAAGTAACTTTTTATCAAAATTTGGTAATTATTGAATTTTTTGCCTAATTTTATTTAAACAAATTATTAATGCGTGTTTCTATTGAAGATGGCTATTTAGCTAACCTTTATGAAAATGGCAAAAGCAGCGGTAAACCCAAATTTGGGCCGCAGGTTGAATTAGCTTTTATAAAAAGGATTATCCAAATGGAACAGGCGCCTGATACCGGCACATTAAGAAAAATCAAGTCGTTGCATTATGAGCAACTTAAAGATGATTTGAAAGGGAAAAACTCTATACGCGTTACAGATGGTTTTCGATTAATATTCAGGGTTGAAAAAGAAGGAGATAATAAGCGGGTAGAAATCATCGCTGTTGAGGAACTAAATAATCATTATACAAAATAATTATATATGGGAAATGTATTTGATAAAGCGGGCAATGAATTAAGAACGCCGGTTGCCTTTCATCCCGGGGAATTTCTTTTAGAAGAAATAGAGGCGCGTGGATTAAAAAAAGCTGAGTTTGCAAGAAGTATTGGACTATTGCCGGGAAATTTGAGTGAATTGTTTAAGGGGAAACGTCATATCAATGCGCGTATAGCTGTTAAGCTTGAGAAATCACTGGATATAAGCGCTGAATATTGGATAGGCTTACAAACTGCTTACGATCTGAATATAGCGAGGGAATTAGAGCACGTCTAACCAAAACGCGACTTAGTTTAAGAGTTCGCACCGCAACTGTTAACCCCTCTACTTTTTTCAGAACTTAAGCCAGCAATTCCCCAGCCTTTTCATTAATAGCCCTTGTAATAGCCCCTTTAAAAAGCGACACCGCAAAGGGGATTTTCCCATTCAATTCGATCGTCGAATCCTCCACAGTCAATGTGCCCGAAATATCATAGCCTTTGGCGGTGAACCTGAACGTGCCAACATTGCCATCCCACTGCTCCTGCAGGTTGTCAATTTTATCACCGTGCTCCTTCTTGGTTTCAGTCAGCAGGTTTTTAATTCTTTTAAGCGCTTCTTCGCGCGAAATGCTGAAGGGAATAGTCATGTTTAAGCTTGCCATAGTATATGTTTTTGTTCAATGCTGATAACTAAAATACGCCAATTATGTTTGATATCAGTGGGTAGGAAAAGCTTCGACTATTCACATAAGCCATTGATTTTCAAAATATTTATTATATTCGGATACGTCAATTAAACCCGAAGCAATCATGAAACAATTCCTTTTCTTAGCTATTCTTTGCACTGTGCTTTATAGCTGCAAGAGCAAAACATCCGGCGAGCAGGCAAAATCGGATACGACCGCAAAGCTCGACTACCCTTTTACCCCGAGGTACTCCATCAACTGGCAGCACGGCGATGATAAGAATGCGGTTATCGTGCTGAATTGCCTCAAAAAATATGTCGCGGGCGACGTCAAAGGCGCCTTTGAGAATTTTGCCGATAAGGTAACCTTTTGGGGCGACCAGTTTTATTTCAAAGGGAAAAAGGATAGTTTGATAAAGATATTCATCCCGATACGCGATGGTTTCGCAACCTTGTCGAAGGATTTTGATACGTGGGCAACCCTATATTACCCCGATAAAAAGGAAACCTGGGTTACGCTTTGGTACACCGAAAGATGGACGGACAAAAAGGGGAAAAAGGACTCCCTTGTTTATGTCGATGATGTGCTGCTGAGAAACGGAAAGATACTGGAATATGACGAAAAGACGAGACGTTTTCCCGAACCGGCGGTAAAAAAATAGGCGGCCTAAGATTGATATGCATTGATATAGACGCGATGCATGGCGTCTATACTCAGTTCTCGTTCAGCTTTAACTGTTTGATCGCTCCGGTTTCGAACAGTAACTGTTCCTTTTTGGTTTTAGGGTCAAGCAAGGCAGATGTGTAGAAGACCTTTTTATCGAAGTTAAAGATGATGGTAACAAAATTCGAACTTCCTGCCACCTTAAAATTTACCATATACATTTTATCGCCGATTTTTCTTGCCTGGTAGGGTGCGCTTCCTATATTTCCGGATGCCCAATGCCATTTGAATTGCCCGTTGGAAAAGTTAACGTGTACGCCACCTAAATCTTTGTAAACGTAGTCTACCGCGGTGCCATCCAACAAATGCGAAGCTTTTTTGTCCTGCGCAGTGGATGAAAATGATAGTAGAGCTAATATGCAAATGAATAAGAATGTACGGCTCATGATTTGTGATTTGATTTGTTGAATGGATAAGTAAAGATGCTTAAATCAAGTTATTTTTCAGAAAACGGTGCATTAAGGTAAGCCGCCAGCTTTAGAATACTGTTTGCCGCAACGGTAATTTGAGCCTGTGCTTCGGTCCAGTTTCTTTGCTCTATAGCCTCACGAATGCCGGGCAGCGTTTTTGCATCATAGCCTGTGTACATACCGGAAGCGTAAAGGGTGTTTTTAAACCACGGGCGGTGCGGAAGACCATCGGTTAATAACAATTGCTGTTCCGCCTGGTACAGCCGCTCGTTCAATTTCTGGTGCTTGCTGCCGCCCTGTATATCCTTGTCCCATACGGCGGCCAATGCGTTCGTGCTTTTCTTCAGGCTGTCCAGCGCATTTTTCAACGGTGAAAAATCAAGCTGGGGCACTTCGCCCTTTGGCGCGGGCGAAAGCATATTTTTGGTGGGATCATTAGCCAGGTTGTATACATTGGCAGCGATCAATTGATTTTCAAGCGCAGTACTTTTCCGCATCTTGGTTAAAAGCTCCGTCAGTTCTTTTTGGTAACGGTCAACCGTAGCATATACTTCCCTGAAATCAAAAGGCAGCACATCGGCATCCGCCATGCGCAGCGCGGCATGCCCTGCAACCTTCGCCAGGGCCACGCCATACTCAAAAGTAGGGTCCTTAAAACGCTTATAATGATCGTAGGAATCGTAAATGGAATGGTACTCGCCCCCTTCACCTTCGCCCGAAAACTGAAGGTCCAAACTTGGTATGCCAGTATGCTCCAAAAAGGTCTCGAAATCCGATCCTCCGCCGAGGGGGCCGAGCCTGTCGATCTTGCGGGTAAGCAATTCTGTTTTCTCCGAATCCGTAGCGGCTTTTACGATATCCCGTGCCCGGCGCCGGGCATATACGCTTACTTTGGTTTGCGGATCGGTAACCGATTGACTTACTTCTGTCATAAAGGTTTCAAGGGAATTGGAGCCGCCGGCGTCTAAAAAGCCCCTGGTATTGTCGTCGGTATTGATGTAGACGACCGCCTTTTTCTGTAGTTCCTTTTCATGATCTTCTACAAATTCTGTGGAGCCAAGCAGGGCCGGCTCCTCACCATCCCATGAGCAGTAAACTATAGTGCGTTTTGGCCGCCATCCGCTTTTTAACAGGTCGCCAAGTGCTTTTGCCTCGTCCAGCAAGGCGGCTTGTGAGCTTATGGGATCGTTCGCGCCGTTTACCCAGGCATCATGATGGTTACCGCGTATCACCCATTCATCAGGGAAAGCCGAGCCTTTGATCGTAGCTATCACATCATAAGCGGGAACAATATCCCAATTGAAAGCGACTTTCAGATGCACCGTGGCGTCGCCCGAAATATGGTAAGTTATCGGCAATGCGCCGCGCCACTCTGCCGGAGCTACGGGACCGCCCATCGCGGCCAGCATGGGCAGGGCATCATGGTAGCTGATGGGCAGCACCGGTATTTTGGTTAAAACCTTAAGGTCTTTTATATCCAGTCGATTTGCATTTTTTGTCGCGCCGATTCCCGGTGTTAACGGATCGCCAACGTAAACCTCTTCCAATACCGATCCACGCTGCACGCCGTATTCTCCTTTATAGGCCCCTTTCGGATATACCTCCCCCTGGTTGTAGCCATCGTCAGCAGGGTCTGAGTAGATAATGCAACCAATGGCGCCGTGCTCGGCTGCCACCTGCGGCTTTATTCCCCGCCATGAATTTCCGTATTTCGCTATAGCGATTTTGCCTTTCACGCTTACACCCATCAGCGCCAGCTTTTCATAATCAGCAGGCAAGCCATAATTTACAAAAACGAGTTGGCCGCTCACATCCCCATCAATACTGTAAGCGTTGTAAGTTGGCAGCTGACCCTCCTGCCCGCTTGTGGCGTCCTCCGGCAAGGTGGGTTCTGATAGCAAAGCGGTATATTTTGTCGGGGCGGTCATTTCCAGCAAGCGTGTTTTTGGGGTTGGAAACAGCACATAATAAGTTTGGATATGCGCATCAAAACCGTAGCTTTTGTAACGGGCAAGGATTTTATCGGCCACGGCTTTGCCGCCGGGCGAACCGATATGGTGAGGCACAGCTGAAAGTTCTTTTATCGTTTCGCCAATCCGCCGGGCGCTCAGCGAACCGTCAAAAGCATTTTCTATCTCCACCTGTTTTGCCGACGTTGCGGGTGTAAAACCAGTGATGTGCTGTTGCGCGCCCGCAATTGTTGACAGCGCTAAAAAGAGAAGCAAAAGGTATTTTTTCATTGTGATGGCGATTGAGGCTGTAAGATATGGATTTTTTCCGGGGGATACCGAAAGATCAGTTAACGCCTAAACCCGGTGTGTATGGAGACGCAAGGTATTGCGTCTCTACGTACTATACCTTCATCTCAAACAAGCAGCAATCAGGCTCTTGCTGGTAATGACCGGGCAGGTTAGCGGTATCGGCAAGTCTGAAAATGCCGAGGAATTCAAAACCTGCGGATGCATAATGTTTGATCAGTTTGGTATTGTTGCCCAGGGTGTCGAGGCGCGCGTATTGCTTTTTTTGCTCAGCCGCGTAGCCCCTTGCCCATTCTGCAATACTGTCGATATAGCGGTTCCCGCGAAAGGCAGAATTGGTGCAAATGCGGTGAATGTATATGGAATCGTTTTTATCCTTCTCGCCCCATATCTCTTTATCTTCGAAGGTAATGGCCCAATTACACAGGATGACCCCATCGTTAACAATCTTCCATTGCCGCCCCTCCGCGATCTCTTTCAGCAAAAATTCTTCGTTGAATGGTGGCCATACCACCGAATTGCGCTCGGCTTGCAGATCACGCGCATGCTGGTACAATACAAGGATATCGGGCAAATCCTTTACTGTACAATTTCGAATCAACATCTGTTTTGTTTTCGATCAAAGATCAAATAATTTTAGAGGCCGGGGAACCCGAAATTTGCTCTAATTCATTTTTGACATTGCCGTTAAGAAAAATGCCCCCGCGCTCACGCCTGAACTTTACACGATAAGCGACTAACTAATCCAAAAAACATTACTTTTGCCCATAACCGCATGGATAATCTAAGCTACCAGTATCTCGATCATAATTTTAGCCCGGAAAAGGCGCAGGATTATACATTGTTGCTGCACGGGAACCGCTCGGGCTTTTCCTTCGCAGTTGTCGGTAAAAATAAATTGCTGGCACTTTCCAACCCGTTGGACTGGGATGTCCTGAAGGAACCTGCCGCGGAAAACAACCTGCTTCTGCAAAACTACGGCAAGCGCATTATCGGGCTGCCTTTTGGCGCTTTCACGTTTGTCCCGGTTAGCCTGTTCGACCCGGGGAAAGTGGCCGATTTTGCACGTTTCCTGGATGTTAAAGCCACCGATAAGGTATTCTCGCAGCCGCTGGATGCCGAAAACCAGGTGATCTTTAAAATTTGTGCTGATATGCTTGCAAAGATCGAGGGTACCTTCAGCGTAAAAGATGTTGTTTTCGCTCCAAAAGGCTGGATACAAGCCGTTGCAGGCGGCGAAACAGCCAATCAAAATCTTTACCTCGATATATCGCGCGATACCGTTGAAATTCTCAACATAAGGGAAGGCAAACTGCGTTATTATAATAGCTTCGTGTTCACCAACGAGGACGAGCTGGCTTATTTCGTCACCATCGCAGCAAATGAACTTCAGCTGCCATTTAACACCGTTAACCTGGTTGTTAGCGGAGATGCAGACCTGGATGATGACAAATGCAACCGCTTAAAATACTTTTTTGGCAGTATCGAACTAAACACGCTTAAAGTACTTACGCTGCCGAAGCAGGCCGTCCCGCATTCTATTTTATCACTCACCGCTTTATCGCTATGCGGATCATCGGGGGCAAATTAAGGGGCCTGAGGCTTAATCCGCCAAAAAATCTGCCTGTACGTCCTACTACCGACCTGGCCAAGGAGGCGCTGTTCAATATCCTGCAAAATCAAATTGAATTCGAAGGCATCAAAGTGCTCGACCTGTTTTGCGGTACCGGTAATATCTCGCTCGAATTTGCCTCGAGGGAAGCGGAGAAAGTTATTGCAGTCGACCGGAGTGTTCAATGTATACATTACATTAATGATACCGCCCGGCAGCACCATTTGGACCAAATCAAAACTTATAAGGCTGACGTGTTCAAGTTCCTCGAAATGGAAACCGAGCAATTTGACCTTATTTTCGCCGACCCTCCTTACGACCTGAACCGCATACCCGAAATACCGAAGATCATTTTCGAGAAGAATTTACTGCTGGGCGGCTTGCTGATCGTGGAGCACCAGTCGTTACAAAACCTGAGTAATCACCCGACGTTTGTTGAGCAGAGGAAGTACGGGCATTCGAGCTTTTCATTTTTTAAAAACCGATCTGATGGGTAATTTATTGAGTGTATTATTGATTCTTGTTGCCGGCGCAATCCTTGGTTTCCTGATCAAAGGCCTGCTTTATTTGTTTAAAGTCTCCGTGTCAAACTGGTTGATATTCTTGTCGTCAACTATAATAGTGGGCTACGTCTGGGTCTCAATAGCGATGTCCTATCACTAAACGCTAATCACCTCTACCGCCATTTTTCTGAAATATGCCAATTCATCAGATCCCGAATTGGTTATTATCGTATCGACCATATCGAGATCAGCAAATCTTAAATAACTCTCTTTCCCTATTTTGCTATCATCGCATAACAAGTAGGTTTTAGCGCTGTGCGCCGCAAAAGCCTGCGTAATATCCGCCTCCTTTTCGCTGTTTGCGAATAAGCCGCTATAGGATATCCCGTCGATACCCAAAAAGGCTTTGTTTGCTTTATACCTGGCAATATGTTCGTCAGCGATCCGTCCATGAACTGCCTGTCGTTCCGCATCAAACTCCCCGCCTATAATGTTTAGCGACACTAAACTATTTTGCAGTTCATAAACAACAGGGATGGAATTGGTGATCACCTTGATCTTTTTGTTTTTAATGAACTGGCACAGCCGGAACACCGTGCTGCCGCAATCCATGAAAATGATATCGCCATCGTTTATTTGCGCGGCGGCGGCCCGGCATATCTTATCTTTCGCCTCCACATTTTTGGCGGCCTTGTTTACGAAATCATGAGGCACCTCGAGCGGGTTAACTTTCATGGCCCCGCCGTGGGTACGGTAAAGCAAACCATCGGCAGCCAGCGCATTCAGGTCGCGGCGGATGGTGATCTCTGAAGCAGCCAGTTCGGCGGCCATTTGTTTAATATCAACCTCGCCGTTATCGTTTAGCCTTTGCAGAATTATTTGCTTTCTTTTTTGAAAGTTCATTTTTTATATTTTAATTTGTTCAAAATTAATCAAAATCGTTCATAAACAATCAAAATATTTTGCATAAAATAAACATTATAAAAAGAGAGGTCCTTTCTGACAACTGGTACACTTTAAGAAAAATAACCTATGAGGATATTAGTCCGGATGGTTCGGTTAATATCCAAAGCCGCGAGGCCTATGACCGGGGAAATGGGGCTACCATCCTATTATACAACAAGGCAAACCAGACGGTAATCTTGACCAGGCAATTCCGCATGCCAAGCTATATTAACGGTAACGAAAGTGGTTACCTTGTAGAATGCTGCGCGGGATTGCTCGACCTGGATAACCCGGAAGAATGTATAAAAAGGGAGACTGAAGAAGAGACCGGCTATAAAGTTTCGGATGTGAAGAAGGTTTTTGAGGCCTATATGTCGCCGGGATCTGTTACAGAGATCTTATACTTTTTCGTGGCTGAATATGCCAAAGAAATGAAAGTAAATGATGGCGGGGGCCTGGATGAAGAAAATGAAAACATCGAAGTGCTGGAACTCCCTTTTTCTAAAGCTTTGAATATGATGGCGACAGGCGAGATCAGGGACGCCAAAACCATCATGCTTTTACAATTTGCACAGCTTAACAATTTGATATGATCACGTCCAAACCTATGACCATCCTGGTTGCCGGCTCCTATCGTTCCGGTACAAATGACGACCCCGTTTTAATGCAGCAAAACCTTGACCGCCTGAACAGCTATGCTCTTGCACTTTTCAGGGCAGGGCACATTCCCCTCATTGGTGAATGGCTTGCCTTGCCTCTTTTAAAAGCTGCCGGCTCGAAGAAACCAGGAGACGCGCTTTACCAGGAAATATCATACCCGGTGGCACACCGCCTGCTTACCCGTTGCGACGCTGTTTTACGCATTGAGGGCGCATCTACCGGGGCGGATAAGGATATTAAAGTGGCCGAAGGACTTGGACTCCCTATATATTACAAACTGGAAGATATACCAGCGCTATAGCCGATAATATGATGAATGATTATTACTTTTGATACGTACTAGCATTAAGTTGATGAAAATCGCCCTATTCCCCGGTTCGTTCGATCCTGTAACCAAAGCACACGTTGACATTATAAAACGCTCGATAAGTCTTTTTGACAAATTCTATATCGGCATCGGCGACAACAGCTCAAAGAAAGGTTTACTGAGTATTTCCCAACGCGAAAAAATGCTGCGGGCGGTTTTTGAGAACGAGCCGAAGATTCACGTGATCGCATACGAAGGGCTTACGATAGATTTTTGCCGCAGCATAGGCGCCGAATACATGATCAGGGGGATACGTACCGTATCCGACTTTGAATATGAGAAGGCCATCGCTCAGATGAATCATGCACTGGCCCCGGATATCGAAAGCATTTTTATCGTGAGCAAGCCAGGCTATTCATCTATCAGTTCAACCATTGTACGCGAAATTATGCGCCATAATGGGGACGTAAGCCAGTTTATCCCTAAAGAGGCGCTGCCCTTTCTGTGATCATTCCGAGTTTAAGCAGCACATCCATAATTGACGGAAAAGTATTTTTGATAATTGGCGCCGTTTGCTCGGGTTTAAACCAGCGTACTTTAGTTATCCCTTCTTCCTTCTGCGGTTTTAGTTTGCCTGCGCCGGAGTAGTTCATCCTGTACCAGTATGTTTTTTTCAGCACCACCTCCCCTTTCATGATATAGGTATGATAAGTGTTGCATATCTTTTTTTCTGTCCCGCTAACCTTGATGCCGCATTCCTCCTCTACTTCGCGCACGGCCCCGGCCTTTTTCTTCTCTCCCCTTTCGAGCTTGCCCTTCGGCAGGTCCCATTTATCATTGCGGTATATAAAAAGAAAACGCCCCTTGGGGTCTTCCACCACCCCGCCGGCGGCCTCTATCAGGGTTATGCTTTTGGCCACTTTTTTCAGGTACGATTTGGCATCGCGACTAATAATATAAAACAAGCGGCCGCCCGGCTTGCCGTTGTATTGATTGAAAAATGATTTCAGGTCAAAAGTTTGGGCGTCAATCCTTTGGTATCGCTCCACGCGCCGCGGTACCGATTGCGTTATCAGTATCACTTTTTCGTTGATATAAATTCTGTACTTTTGAGCCATGTTTAACAAAACTGAGATCGAACAACAAGTCGCCGAGTTCCTGCTGCAAATTAAAGCAATTAAATTGCAACCCGATAATCCTTTTACATGGGCCTCGGGATGGAAATCCCCGATCTATTGTGATAACCGTATAACGCTCTCGCACCCCACTATCCGCACATATATCAGGCAAAAGTTAACTGTTGTGATCCAGGAAGAGTTTGGCGCCATCGGTTGTATCGCCGGCGTGGCCACAGCAGGCATCCCGCAAGGCGTGCTGGTAGCGCAGGAACTGGGCCTCCCCTTCATTTATGTACGCGCAAAAGCGAAGGAGCATGGTACCGGCAGCCTGATAGAAGGCGAAGTAATGCCGGGAAAACGAATAGTAGTAATAGAAGACCTGATCTCGACCGGGAAAAGCAGTCTGCAGGCTGTTGAAGCATTGCGCAATGCGGGTTATGAAGTTGCCGGCCTCGCCGCGATATTCAGCTATGGGTTTGACGTAGCAACTGAAAATTTCAAACAGGCCAAATGCAAATTCTTTACGTTGTCAAACTACAACGCTTTACTAAAATATGCCGAACAAAATCAGTATATCTCGTCTGATAATGTCGAAGTATTACGTAAGTGGCGTGTGTCGCCTGAAACCTGGGGGCAATAATTAATATTGTTTCTTAATGCTCAGGTGGAGTAAAACCACCGCGGCGTTTATCGTAAACAGGCCGATGATCAATAGTATCATAATGTTTTAAATTAATTTGGTGATCAGGTTAAGACAAATGTCGTACCACAACATAATATTGAGCAATACGCGCTTTTTTACCGTATAATTAACCTATTTAATTATTGATTTAAGCGCCAAGCGGGAAACAATTCCACAAACATTGAGAACATAAGTACCCGCACTCCCTGAAAATTGCCCGGAAAACCGTACCTTTGCGCCAAATTAAAGTGCAGCATGATCACGGTATCCAATCTTTCCCTTCGCTACGGCAAACGTACACTGTTTGAAGACGTTAACTTAAAATTTACACAGGGCAATTGTTATGGCATTATCGGCGCTAACGGCGCGGGTAAATCTACATTCCTGAAAATCCTTTCGGGCGAGATCGACCAAACTTCGGGCACCGTAAGTTTTACCCCAGGCGAACGCATGGCGGTTTTAAGCCAGAACCACTTTGCATTTGATGAATTCACCGTGATCGAAACCGTAATGATGGGACATAAGGAATTGTACACCATCATGAAGGAAAAGGATGCTATTTACCTAAAAGAAGATTTCAGCGATGCTGATGGCGAACGCGCGGGCGAACTGGAGCACTTGTTTGCCGAAATGGATGGCTGGAACGCAGAAAGCAACGCCGCTACCCTGCTGAGCAATTTGGGTATTAAGGAAGAGTTTCATTATAGCCTTGTTAAGGATTTGGACAATACCCAGAAAGTACGTGTATTGTTAGCCCAGGCTCTTTTTGGCAAACCAGATATCCTGTTACTGGATGAGCCTACCAACGACCTGGATATCCATACCGTGAGCTGGCTGGAGGACTTTTTGGCGAGTTATGAAGCTATCGTTTTAGTAGTATCGCACGACAGGCACTTTTTAGATACCGTTTGTACGCACGTGGTGGATATCGACTTTGCGAAAATGACCATCTACACCGGTAACTATACTTTCTGGTATGAGTCGAGCCAGTTAGCATTGAAACAACGCTCTGACCAAAATAAGAAAACCGAAGACCGCGTAAAAGAGCTGCAGGAATTTATCCGTCGCTTCAGCGCGAACGCCTCTAAATCAAAACAGGCAACCAGTCGTAAAAAGGCTCTGGATAAGATCAATATTGACGAGATACAACCGTCAAACCGTAAATATCCAGGGATCATCTTCAATAACCAGGGCCGTGAGGCGGGCGACCAGGTGTTGCATGTTGAGAACCTTAGTAAATCATTAAATGGCGAACTTCTGTTTTCCAATATACGCCTTAGCGTAAATAAGGGCGATAAAATCGCTGTGCTGTCGCAGAACAGTTTGGCTACCACGGCATTTTACAATATCCTTACGGGACGTGATAAGGATTTCAAAGGCGAATTTAAGTGGGGTGTAACTATCAATGCCGCGGATATCCCGATTGATAACTCAGAATATTTTAAAGGAAAAGACGAGAACCTGATCGATTGGCTGCGCGAATACTCTACGGGCGACAAAGACGACCAGTTTATCCGTGGCTTTTTAGGCCGTATGCTATTTACAGGCGAAGAAGTATTGAAAAAAAGCAATGTACTATCCGGCGGCGAAAAAATGCGCTGTATGTTTAGCCGCATGATGCTGCAACAGGCCAACCTGCTGCTATTTGATGAGCCAACTAATCACCTTGATTTGGAATCAATAACCGCGCTGAATAACGGAATGAAGGACTTCAGGGGAGTTATCCTGTTCACCTCGCGCGACCACGAGTTGACTGAAACCGTAGCCAACCGCATTATTGAATTGACGCCGGGCGGCCTGATCGATAAGCTGATGACCTATGACGAATATATCAACAGCGACGTAGTACAGAAACAGCGGGATGAGATGTACGCGTTGGTGTAGTCCGAAAGTCCGAAAGTCCGTATAAGTCCGAAAGACTTAGTCCCGGTCAAAAACATTCTTTCGGACTTTCCGTCTTGCAGACTTTCGGACTTAAAAAAAAATCCGTTTATTTGCATCCCGGAAAAAACGACTTGGTAGCTCAGCCGGTAGAGCAACTGACTCTTAATCAGTGGGTCGAGAGTTCGATCCTCTCCCAGGTCACATTTTAAGGAGAAAGCCTGAAGCAAAAAAGCTTAAGGCTTTTTTTGTTTTTATAAAAATCATGTGGATATAGCGGGAAATCGTAGCCCAGGGCTCCCTTTAAATGGTCAAAATCCAGGTCGCCCTGGATTGAAATTTAATGCTATCTTGTACCTAACTAATTTCAAAATGTTCGCGGCAGTCTAATGCTGTTCAAACCATTGATTATAGCATTAACCTGATACATTCGTATGGATTGGATTATTTTCCTGCATGCATTCACTATCATTAATAAATGCCTGTTGTTCCTGTTGTTATGGTTTAAAAGAAACAGCTCGCTATCCAATAAGTTACTGGCTTTGCTGATATTACTCCCAGTGGTGCCAATCTTCACCGATTTTTTAATGTATACCGGCAAACTTCGGAGCTTTCCTTATATGATCTTTGTTTACCAGATCATCTTTAATCTCTTCGGCCCTGTATTTTTCTATTATTGTTCGATCATGACAGGCAAAACCTTTACCTATCGAAACAGTAAACTATTGCACCTTCTGGTGTGTCTTGTACCATTATATTTCTTAATTGAGTTTGTTTTATTGGATCAAACGGCGCAAGACAGCTTTGCAGCTAATTATTTAGTACCAAACCACATCAGTTTCCGGATGGTAGTGGCTTCTACTATGCCAGCTATGGTTGTGCTTGCTTATGTTTTGGCGTCGTGGAAAATGGTAGCAGATCATAATAAAAGATTAAAGGATGTTTTCACTAACCTGGAATCTTTAAAAAGCGATTATATCATTCAGTTCATTAAGGTGGTTGTAATTGAGATTGCTGTTTTATGTATCGTGTATTGTTTTATTCCGCCCGGGGATGTGGATCTGATATGGGTGCCCATATTGGGTAATATTTTGTATTTCTATATCATTTATAAAAGCTATAATGAATCGCTCATTTTCTCTGAAAAGGAGTATGAACAATATCAAAAAATGTATAGTCCCCTGATTGAATATGAACGGCAAATTGAAGTTAAAAAATACGCCGGATCAGTTTTGTCGGCCGAAAAAGCGACTGAATACGCACTCGTCCTCACCAACGGTTTTGGAAATAAGCATTGGTATCTTGATTCAGAACTTAACCTTAAAACCCTTTCGGTAATCAGCACAATTCCCATTCAACATTTATCGCAAACCATTAACCAACAGTTCGGGAAAAATTTCTTTGATTTTGTAAATACTTACCGGGTAGAAGCCTTAAAAGCTAAGTTGAAAGATAACTCATTTGCCGATTATAAAATTGAAGCAATTGCCTATACCTGCGGCTTTAATTCAAAGACGGCGTTTCAGCGCGCCTTTAAAAAGAATGCCCGCCTTTCGCCAAGCGAATTCCGTAACATTTCAGATTACAAGGCGGTTTAATCGACCAGTAAAAACTCAGATTTCTAATAATAACTTGTTGGTCCACTTTATAAAGTGGGCCTTTTTTCGTGGCCGATAAACTTACTATTGTTTTAAACTTTAAAATATGAAATATATCTCCTTACTATCGTTATTCATTTTCGCCTTCGCGTCAGCGACATTTGCCCAGGAAACCGTGCATGAACTTTCCAAAAAAGCCTATAAAGGCTATTTGTACGATGTAGACAACACCGGCAACGCATTAAACATCACCTACAAGATACCGGGAGAGAAAAAGAATTCAGACGCGCTTTTTGAGACCTATAGTTTCGATAAAAACAATGTATTTATAAAAGTTGAAAATACTTCGGTAGTTAAAGAAGTGAAGCCGGACATTACAGTAACTCATTTTTACGCGTATGTAGGCGGCACATCCTCATTTGATGTACTGAGCATGAAACTAAAGCTGAGCCGCAAAACGCTGCTTAAAACCTGGAGCCACGAAAAACAGGCGTATGTAGTTTCAAAAGTACTGACCGACGAGGTGGTAAAACCTAAAAATGATAACGGCAAATACAAAGGCTATGCTTCCTACATTACCGAAACCACCAATAATGAGGCCGACGACCTTTTCGTGCTGGCGGGTAATGATAGCAAAGAAAAAAAACAGGGCACCGCCTTTTACATATTAAATATCAACAGCGACCTTGAGATCAAGGAGACACCTGTGGAACTTGAAGGTGCTCATACACTGATATTCTGTGATCAGTTGCAGGTCAGCAAAGACGTGGTAATGGTTTTCGCACCCGACAAAGGTGTGGGCGACCCAACCAATTATACTTATCTCCGGTACAGCCAAAAAGGAGAGTTTAAAGCCAAAACAGATTTTAAAAGCCCATCCTCAAATTTGCTTATCATGAATGTGAACGAGGCAATGGGCGCTGTTTTCTTTTGCGGCACGTCAACCAAATCAAAAGACGCCTACGCCGAAGTTTTCTCGGAATTTGCTTCCATCTTTAATCCAGGGTTCACCCAGGATGGCAGCAATAAAGTTGATTTCAAATGGCAAAAGAATGCGGCCGAAAAGATGGCCAACTTTCATTTACTAAAATTCAGCAATGATAAGTTAGATTTTGCGTCGACAGCGCCTATTGATGTGTTTAAATCAAAGTTTATCGCTTCGGGAAGGGGCGCTACCGCTTATAAAGGTAGCAAATTTTTGGTCGAGCGGTTTTTTATTACGCCGAACCAGGAGTACCTGGTAGCTGGCCAACTAACGGGCTCAACCAATATGGGCATGGGTAATCCTGTAAAGACGTATGAAGACCTCGTTTGCCTTTACTTCGACAAATCGGGGCAGTTAAAGTCGCAATTTGGCGTAGGAAAACTAAACAATGATAAAAAAAGCGAGATATTTGATATGCTTCAGAATTTCTACGTGGGAAGGGACGGTAAAACTATCTATTGGGAAATTAAAGAAGTGAAGGGCGTTAAAGGCCACCAATCATTTATGAGCGCTTACTCGGGAGGCGCACCCTCATTATATGCGGTATATTTCCCGCGCCTTGTTAAACTTAACTTGGCCGATAATACCATCGGCGACGTGAAAACGCTTGGCGACGAAAAATTTTATTTACGAAAGGACTTCCAGTCGTACTTAAACAAGGATGATAACAGTATTACCTACTTGGGACATGACGAAGACTTTAAAAAATTATGGCTAGCTAAATATGTGTTTGAATAGGATGCGTCGCATTACCGTCCGAACTGCATTACGATAAAAACAGCCTTGCGGCTCAGCGGATAGAGCAACAGACTCTTAATCAGTGGGTCGAGAGTTCGATCCTCTCCCAGGTCACCCAGCGAGGTGGGGTGTCATTTTTGACACTTTTCCTCGCTTTTTTTTGCCCAAAATCGGCCTTAAAACTATAAAGAAGGCCGATTACAGAATTTAGCCGAATAGTTCGATATTTCTCTCCGTCAAGAACCAAATTTTCAGGGTACATCGAACTAATTATTTCCCGTTTTGTTAAAATATCGCCTTCCTGATACTTTAAATGTAGATTTTCCAAGTTCGATATCGCTTTGGGGATTATTTGGGAAAGATCCGGTGTTTCGTTTTTGAGTCCGCTTAATTTCCCCTCCAGAGCGGCAATCTTATCCTCGTACTCCTGTTTGATCGATTTATATTCCGAGCCATCTATATCGCCTATCATCAATAATTCCCGGGCTCTTAATTTCTTATTCGTCAACTCAGAAATCTGCCTTGTAATATTTTTAATTTCGTTCTTAAATGAGCCGGATTCCTGTTCCATGACATCCTTTAGAACTTCAGCATATAAAGGTGCGATTGCTGGATTTAAAGAAAAAGCGCTCAGTCCTTTTATAAATAAGTTATTTGCTTTATCCGCGTTTACCCGGAAACCGCATTCTGAATTACAGTGGTAATAGTGATAATGGCGTCTGCACCCCTTAGAAGCGCTCGCAGTTAACTTAGTGTCGCATCTTGGGCAATTCAAAAATCCCCTTAGCGGAATAGCTTCATTTACCACCGCTTTCAACCCCTTGGTTTTTCTGCTTCGTCTCCCGGTGATGATATCCTGGACCTTATAAAACAAATCCTCCGAAATCAGCGGCTCATGCTGGCCCTGCACGATCGTCTTCTCCTCATCGCGATATGCCCCGACAACTATTTTACCACAATATACCGGGTGCCTGACCAGTTTGAAAAAATTGTTCCTGTAGGTATTCAAGCCTTTTTCTTTCGCCATTTTCCAAACTTCCGCTACGCTTAGTAAGCCGTTGCCAAGCTCATTGAATGACCACCTCATGATACTTGCCGCAGGTTCTTTCGGCGCAATATATTTGCGGCCCGATTCGTCAACCTTATTCGCGTATCCGATCGGTGCTGAGGCCATCCAGCGACCCTCTTTCTTCGCCCGCCGCATCCCGTTGATCGTATTTAAAGCACGCCGGTCGTTGTCAACCTCAGGCACTGCCAGATAAATAGCCAGGATCACTTTACTCTCCGGCACTGTAATATCGAGCGGCTGTTCAATAGCAACCGGGTCAACAGCAAGCCCCTTAAGTGTCTTGATCATCGCATAGGCATCGGCTGTGTTTCGGCTAAAACGGTCCCATTTCGTAAACAGGATACAATCAATATTCCTCCCTTTGGTCCGTGCCAATTCACCCAGCAGCTTTTTCCATTCAGGGCGGTCAAACGTTTTTGCCGAGTAATCCTCGTAAACAACCTGTGTGATGAAAATATCATTCCGCTGGCAATGCAACCGCAACCGTTCGTCCTGGTCCCTTTGGGAATAACCCTTGTCCGCCTGCTCATCGGTGCTTACCCGCACATATAAAATAGCCCTTTTCATTGCTTCAACGCTTGTTTTACCTCTAATTTAGCCATTTTATACAGGAAATCCAAAACCAATCGGGCCTCTTCCAAACTTACTTCCAGGCCATTATTTTTAAGAATTTCCCTTGCCTTTACAGGCGTAATATTTTGCTTAATCAGCGAAGAATCACGCATTGCCCCTCCATTATTGGAACAATAATGACAATTCAACTAAGTAAAAATGGGTACGGAAAAGGTCGCCAACCTTTTATTTCTTTGCACCAAATCCGGGACCCGAACCAATTCCTGGAATAGCTAAATATTGAATTGAAATTAGATTAATTTCGTGCCTTTATTAATTGGGGCGAGGGATTTTTTCACTAAAAATCAAAAAAACGCCTCCAATCTCACAAGGAGGCGCCCATTAATCAACTATATGATCCCGGCACTCAAAGCCCAGGGGCATTTTAATGATAGGCTGACAACATGAACTGCATTAGTCTACATCTCACTCAACCTTGCATATAATTCTGCGATACAGGCTTCGTCAAGCAACCACTTGTGTTTTGCGATTTCCTTCTTATTTCCGGTCCAGTCATGAGACAAGAATCCGTTCCCGTCACGGCCGTTTTGCCAGGCATAATCCAGATCGTGATGAATGGCATCGATGTATTTAGGGTTTTTATCCATTTTGTATAGTGATTGATAACCTCTGAACAACACTGTTACGAACCAGGGCAGATCAATCTTCAAGCTTAATTTGGGATCGTGCTGCTGGCTATGATAATAATCGAAGGTTGACTTTGCGGCATGCTGTGCTTCCCTTAGATATTCCTCTTTCTTCGTGAACCGGTATAAAAGAACCGATCCTTCAATTACCGAACCGGTGTTGTAGCTCCAGAATGTAGGGTTGACGGTACCGTCCTTGACCTTTTTATCATTATAATAAAGACCGTTCGGTGCTTTTAAGTTGGTCAACATCCAGCTATAGAAACGTTTCCCCCAATCGAGGTAGGTTTTATCGGCAGTTGCCTCGTATAGCTTTAGTGCAACCAGGAGGGCCATACCATTACTGCAGGCAGGCTTTTGGTCATGATGGCCTTCAAGCCAGTATACACCGCCGCCCAACTGGTCGGTCCAGCCACTTATGATAAATTTAAACGCAACCTTGGCCCGCTCAAGGTATTTGGGGTTTTTGGTATTCAAATAGGCTTCTGCATATTCGATTCCTACGAGACCGTTGTCGTCATAATAGCGGTCCGACTTTTCCATTGCAGCCGGATAAGCCTGGTAACCAGGCGGCACTCTTGACGTGTCTTTATAGGCTTCCATACCAACGACCAAAGAATCCAGGTACGGTAAGTATTCGCTGCGGACGGTAGCGTTATGAAGTAGCGCATTGGTAGCGGACATCATTCCGGAAAATGGCCACAGGAAACTTACCTCCTTGATCTGAACGGCGCTTCCTTCGACGTAATCTACTTTTCCAGCGGTATCCCTTGGGAAATATTCAAGGAAAAGGCCGGGGCATTTCTTAACCCTGTAAAGGTGCCATATCTGCCCGTACATTTTTTGTGCCCTGGACAGGCATGTTTTTTTGTCCGTAAGGCTTTGTGCCTTGCCTATCGCCGTAAAAGCGACCATCAACAACAAAAAAGCGCCAAAACGGTGGACGATTGTTTTATTTTTAAGTAGAGGAATCATGCTTAGTAGTTATTATTGTTTTGAAGGTGGCGGGTTTTTTGTGCCCCAATTTTTATTAGGTTCTTTACCCATCACGAAGCGTAAGGAACCGCCATGCATCAACCGGTTGCGGAACATCCAGCAGTTATCAAGCCTTGAATTGTTAAATGTGACTGATTGAACATAAATGTTCGCTGTTGAATTGTTTTTTGTCTCTAACGTCAGGTAATGTCCGTTGCTCAAGTGAATTTTTACACGATCAAAAACCGGACTCCCAAACTCTACTATCGGCTGATTGTCAGTAAATCCTTTAACATCAAATAGCCCCAGGGCAGTCATGACATACCAGCCGCCCATTTGGCCCTGGTCCTCGTCCTGGCCATAGCCGTATCCATGGATAGGATCGTTGCCATAAAATTCTTTGCAAATTTCCCGGGTCCATTTCTGCGTAAGCCATGGACTGCCGGAAAAGTTGAACAACCAGCTGATATGCAGACAGGGTTCATTCCCGTGATTATAGATCGAACTAACGCCGGCAAAGGCATCGATAGTCTTGCCGCCGCCGAAACCCTGGTCTTTCGATTTTTCGAAAATATCGTTTAAATGGCCGTTGAAGTAATCCTTCCCCTGTAAACTTATCAAGGCCGCCGGGTTCTGCGGAACGAATAACGTGTACTGGACAGCGTTGCCCTCCTGGTAGCCCCGCCATGGTGCATAGGGTTCAAATTTTTCGATAAACTTCCCATCGGCTGTTTTGGGCTCGATCAGTTTATTTTCCGGGTTGTAAAGCAGTTGCCAACCGTTCGAATACTTGATAAATTTTTTGTAGTCGTTCGTTTTGCCGAGTGACCTGGCCATTTGCGCAGCGGCAAAGGCACTGAAACTATACTCCAGTGTGTGCGATGCTGAAAAATCGGAACCCGTAGAATCTGTTATAAAATCTCCCCCTTTGTATTCCAAAAAAGGCACATAGCCGTATTGAACGAATGCTTTGACATCCATCTTCCCCGAACCGGACTTTCGGTTGCGCCATTCCAATTCGTTGGCACGGACTGCCTTGTATGCCTCCATTACATCATAATCCCGTATACCGGCCTGGTATGCCGCAGCAACCACGAGCCCTACGAAATTGGTACCAACACCTGAAACATATTCACTGTTCGCAACACCATCGCCAAACCATCCTTTATCCCTGTATATCTGCAGTTGGGTATGAACGAAGTCCTCATAAAAGTCGGGATAAGCCAATGACCATAGCTGGGTAAGATCCCAATAACCTCCCCAAATGGCATCCGTATTAATAAAGTTATACAACTTTCCGCTCGGCGCCGGCTTAAGGCGCCCGATCTTACCGCCGTGTTTAGGATAGTCGCCGTTGACGTCGCTGGCAACTCCCCGCCCAAGCAATGCGTGGTATAAGCCGGTATAGAATTTGACAACATCCGGTTCATTCCTGCTCTGAACGGTTATTTTCTCAAGTTCGGTTTCCCAATTTTGGATAGCCAGTTTTTTTGCCTGGTCAAAACTTAACCTTGACCCTTCTTTGTCCAGGTTGGCCTTCGCATTCGCTTCGGATGTGTAGGAAAGTCCCACTTTGATGATGATCCGCTCGCCTTCGGTCGTTTTATAATTAAGAAACAGTCCGGCTCCGCGCCCGCTTTGCTTCTTCGAATTTTCGTGGATTGTGTTATCGACGAAAGAGCCAACGCTTTTTGGCGCTTTACTCAACTCTCCGTAGATGAACATCGACACCTTTCCATCCGGATCGTATTTTTGTACATATTTCGGGTAAGTTTCGACGAATCCTGCAAAATGGGTAGGATCGATCATATGAATTTCGGCGTTCTTTACCGGTCCGCTTTCTCCCTGCACGTGGCCAATATCAAATATCAGGTGTGCATTATCGCTTTTAGGGAAAGTATACCGGTGAAACCCCACTCTTTTTGTGGCCGTTAGTTCGGCGGTAACCTGGTAATCGTCGAGCAGCACCTTATAATATCCGGGGACGGCCACCTCATTCTTATGATCGAATTTTGACCGGTAACCGGAACCTGGTGTATCCAATCCGCCAGGACGGACCTTCAGGGGGCCAACCGTCGGCATAAAAGACACGCCGCCGACCTGCCACTCGTGAAAATGGACAAAGCCTTCAATGGAGTGATGGCGGGGGTCGTAGCCCACTACTTCCCAGCCTTGCGCATTCCCATAATGGCCATTCGTCGACGGCGCCAGCTTAGCCATGCCTTCCGGTACGGCTGCCGGCGTAAAGAAAAACCAGCGGCTATTCGCTGAACCGATGCTTGGATCAACGTATCTGCTTAGGTTTTGGGCCATCGTAAAACTTGACCACTGTATAAGCACAAGGACCGCACCGGCATATGTTAGAACCTTCTTCATATTCTTTGAGTTATATCGAATTTTTATCGGCTTATTCATATTTTGATAATAGTACCTGCACGCGCTGCATCCAGGCCTGGTCCACCTCCTCCATGTTACTGTATTTACCCAGGCCGTCAAGTCCTGCATATTGGTAGTAGCCATTATTGGCGGGATTTTTCAGGACGACATTGATCAGGTTAATATTCGCTTTAGCGTAGGTTAACCAAGTACTGTTTCCATCGGCTTCATACAAACGAATAAAGGACTGAGATGCCCACCCGCAGTAACATGGACTGACCCTGATATCGCTGGTATTGAAAATAAATCCGTTGTAATTAATGCTGTAAAGGGTTTTAATCATTGACTGCGCCAAAGCCTCCGCTTTGGCTACGTAGGTATTGTCATTCATTGCCTTCGCCCACAGCAGATCGGCTTCGAGCATGATCGCATTATCATAGGTGAACTTTTGAGTGTCCGAATTGCCGTTGGATTCAATTTGCCAGAAATAAAGACCGGTGCTGCTTTCGTACATTTTGCTGTTCAGCCAGGTATTTAATTGGACCGCCCAGTCATGATAAACAGACTTGCCGGTAATTTGATAGAGACGCAGGAACAACTGCAACGCCAAGCCATTAGACTGTGTCGGTTTGACGGTCTTTTGCGTGCTCCACCAAAACCCGCCTCCAAAAGTTGTGTCCCAAAGGCCGCTATTCATCAGCCACTTTGCACAGTTTTCTGCCGCGGTCAAATATTGCGTTTGCGTGGCGCCTGACGTTACATCGTAGGCGGACAGGAAGGCGACGCCCGTAAGCGAATTATCATCGACATACTTGTCGCCCGCTGCGCCTGAACCATCGAGGTTTGCTGCCGCAAAAAGTCCACCGTTGGCGTCCTTTTTATCCCAAAGGTCTTGCAGCCAGTTAAAGGTATTGTTCATACTGGCCAAATAGGATTGATCCCCATTGGCAACCATCGCCGCATCGGCATATAGCTGGCTGGCATTGTACCATTCAAAAGCTCCGGTGGTGTTGGTTGTCGTATTTACGCGATAGCTTCCAAAAGCGGTCAGATAGAAGTTTGAAATAAAGCTATGGGTGCTTTTGGCATTGTTCAGATAAGACGAAGTAACGGGAGGCGTCGTCCCGCCCTGATTACCCGTAGTATCCGTATTGTTCGGCACAGGATTCACATGTGCCTTCCCGCAGGAAACCAATAAAATGCTCAGAAACGCGAAGTGAGCCAACAATTTAATTCTCATATAGATGGATGTTAAACAAGCCCGCAGATGATCTAACGGGCATGTTTTCAATATTACAAATTAATTAAACGCCGTAGCGGTATGGGTATAAGGCCCGGACGCCTGGAATAAAAGATCCACTTTGACATTATGCATATCAGCCGCCGCCGGGAATTTATACGTATTGCTCCATTGGTCATTTGTAACGGGAACAAGGTAAAAATAACTGGCCGGCTGTCCTGCAGGGTCGACATTGTCCGCGTTCGTGCTTCCCCAATATTCAAGGCCGGCATCGGTATGCAAAATAAATTTATAACGCTGATCCCTGCCCCACGAGAACTGGAAGAACGTCACGGGGATTTTCGGATTTTCCCATGTACCGTTGCCGATGTAATCCAATGTACCGATTTCGGTATTATAGGCAGACATGTATAAACCGACCGAATTAATACCGGTGATATTCGTAGTTGCGACATTAAAATTCAGGATGATCCGGTACGCCTTTTTTGCCGCAGTGACCGTCGTGTTGCCAGCCCCCATTTGCAATACGCCTTTATCATCAATATAATAGTTAGTGCCGCTGCCATCGGCTTTGTCCGAAAAATGGTAGTCTCCCGGCTTAAGCGAGGTATAGGACTCAAATACACCATTGGACACCTCTTTCATCTGGATCGATGCTCCTTCTGTTGCTGTGCCGCTTAAATAGACAGCTGCCGGCAATACTGCGAAGCCCGCAGGACGGGTTATGGTTATCGACCGCTTTTGTGGGCTTACCTGCGAATTGGCGGCAAGTGAGACGATCACCGTCCATTTTATGCTGCCGGTGGATGAAGAGGCGATGCCAGCCAGCGATGCTATTTTATTCAAGGTATCCTGGCTGATCGTAGCTTGCGTTTGCACGCCACCGCCGTCGGAAAGAATTTTATAGACTGGATGACTGAAATCACCGCCGGATTTATCGAACGCCACCTCGTAAAGCACCGGATCCGGGGTCGAGGTGGCTTGCCACTGAAAAGCCACATTTCCGCCACCCGGATTCAGCGAAAAATCTGCCTGGTCCGCCGGGGCTGCCAGTGTGGTCACGGCGTTTACATTGGTATTTAGCTTATGTTCATCCTTTTTGCAGGACGCCAGGGCTACTATGGCTATCAAAACCATACTGCCCAATTTAAATATCGGTTTCATGATCATTTCTTTTGTTAGGTTTAATAGCCAGGATTTTGAGTCAAATTCTTATCCAGCAGGGTTTCGTTGAGCGGAATTGGCCACAGGTAATCTCTTTGTGGATTAAACTGCCTTTTCTGTGCCCGGATATACCCGTTGTCTGTGCTTGGGTCGCCTGAAAACTGCGCTCCATGTACATAACCGTTCAATACGATATTTCCAATCTTCCAGCGCCTGATGTCGTCCGTGCGCAAGCCTTCCATGGCCAGTTCGACCCGTCTTTCGCGGCGGATGATCGCCGTCATATTGGCATTGCCCGGATAATTCAAAGCGTTCGCGTCGGTAAAGCCAGCCCTGGCCCGGAGCGCCCCGATCGTTTGGTTCCAAATGGTGGCGTTCATCTGGCCAAGCGCATTCTGTGCCTCTGCGTAATCCAGCAGGATCTCTGCATAGCGGAACAGGTGCAGGTTATTGCCGGATTGAAAATTGGCTAAAGAGCTCGGATCGAAGTATTTTCTCCAATAATAGCCCGTAGGCGATGAGCTTTCTGAGGTTTTGCTGTATTCATCCAGACCGGGCTGAACCGGATCGGTCCCGGGTTTAATATAAATAGTCTTGCTTGGCCCGTTTACATTGCCCTTACTGTTCCATGTATACTTATCATAAACAATAGTAGCGGTTAATCTTGGGTCGCGGTTCACATAAGGATTGGCTTCATTATAGCCGGAACCCGATTGTGTGATGCTGTCGCCGTTAAGCATGATATAGTCATTAACCAGCTCCTGTGTTGGCGCAAGGGCGTTTACACGGCCGCCTACGCTTCTCGGGGCAAAATCCCAGAAGTTGTTCCAGGTACGGGTGGTTGCTGGAACATACTGCAGCGAAAGTATGGATTCCGGATTTGATTTATTTGTCTGCGGGTCATTGAATAAATCTTCATAATTCGGTGCCAGGGAATAAGTGCCGTTCACATTCTGGTTATTGATCAGCTGATCACAAGTAGTCACCACATCCGCCCATTTGCCCTGGTATAGCAATACTCTCGCTTTCAATGCCAGTGCGGCACCTTTGGTGATTCTTCCATTTTCGGCAGCCGTTAACTGGTCTTTCGATGGAAGTGCAGCTGCGATAGCATCCATTTCACTGACAATAAATTGGTAAACCTGTGCCTGTGGTGTTTTGGTTACGACCTTGGCCTGCTCTTCAGTTATGTTATCGTTGATCAGCGGCACGTCCCCATACCATTTCGCCAGGTTGAAATCTTCGAAGGCCCGGATAAAACGTGTTTCGGCTTTGAGCCGGGTTATTGTCGCCGCATCCAGTGTTTTGTTCTGGTCCACAAAGGCAAGAAACTCATTGCATGATTTGATGGCAGAATAATAATTGGCCCAATCATTCTGGAATTCGGGAGTTTGCGAATTTGCTGTACCGCTTGCGATCAGCAGCAGATCGCTGTTGTTGGCAGAATAAGCATTGTCTGATGTACCTTCCAGGTTAAAGTATAAATTGCTGTTATACAGCAAACTGTAGTTATTATTCAGCGCGTTGTACACATTGGCGCTGCTCGTCCAAAAATTCAGGCTGGAATATTGGTCGTTCGGAGCAATATCCAGCTTTCTGCAGCCCGGCGCTATTGCCGCCGCCGCTAACAGAAGTGCTATATTTCTTAATATTTTCATGATTCTTTCTTGTTGATCTAGTTAAAAGGTTACGTCGAGGCCCATACCATAGAATTTCGGAAGCAAGTACTGGCGCGCGCTGTTGGAAGACGTGCCCGCCACAGTTACATTATTATCGAACTCTGATGTTTCCGGATCGATAAAGTTGAGTTTTGATAAGGTCAGAATGTTCTGACCGATCACCGAAACTCTTAATCGCTCGATGCCAATTTTTTGAGTGATATTCTTCGGAAGCGTGTAACCGATGTTGATATTTTTCAAGCGCACATAAGCCGCGTTGAACTTGTACAGGTCTGAACCGGTCCTCCAGTTATTAGTGTTTGATGCTGAGCCGATCGTGGCCAATCTCGGAAACCTGGCATTTGGATTTTCCGGTGTCCAGAAGTCGAGCATGTGTTCGTATACCGTGGCGCCATAGTTATAGTGGAACGGCTCAACAAGCTCACCTCTCAGGAATTCGTCTCGTTTTCCAACGCCCTGGATAAATGCGGTTAAATCAAAGCCGGCCACTGCAATGCGGTAGGTAAATCCGAAAGTATAATGCGGGAACGGGTCTCCAAGGAATGTTTGGTCTTTGGCATCTATTTTACCGTCGCCGTTCAGGTCCTTGAATTTTAAATCGCCCACACCGACCACGGCGCCCGTAGGTTTCGGGTAGTTATTTACATCGTTTTGATTTTGGAAGAATCCATTGGTCTGATAGCCATAGTACTCGGTAATCGGATGGCCAACCTGACGGATCAATTGCCAAACGTCCTCGTTGTAGGTAATCTGCTGGGTATTCCCGGTCAGTTGGAGCAGCGTATTTTTCGTATTGGCGACGTTTGCACTAAAGCTCTGCGTTACCTTACCTGTTTTCAGCGTATAGGTTAACTGCACTTCCCATCCCTGGTCCCTTACTTTGGCAACGTTGGCAACGGGAGGCGCTGCTCCAAATAAGGCTGGTACGTCCAATGGCTGCTGCTCTATATCGCTGGTCACTTTATTGAAATAGTCGACTGAGCCCGTTAGTGCGTTATTAAAAAACCCGAAATCAGCGCCGACGTTAAAAGTTGCGGCGCGCTCCCAGGTCAGGGCCGCGTTGGAAAGGTTTGTTCCGGCGCCGCCCTGCAGCACATTATTGAAACCGTAGGCACCCGGATAGTTGAAGTAAGTGGTTTGATAAGTGTAATCGCCAGCTGTCTGGTTATTACCAACCACCCCATAAGTAACTCGTAACTTCAGGTTATTCATGGTTTTCCTTATGTTTTCCATAAATGGTTCATCGGAGATCAGCCAGCCTGTGTTTACAGAGGGGAAAAAGCCGTTGCGATGGCCTTTCGCAAACTTAGACGAACCATCTTCACGGAATACAAAATCGAGGAAATACCGGCCTTTATAGCTATAGTTCACACGGCCAAAGGCTGATAAAAGGCTATTAGCGTCGACAGCAAGGCTGTTATAGGAATTGGTTTGATCGATCAGCGTTCCGGTGGTTGATGTACCGAAGGTGGGATCGGTCAGCGACTTCATCAGTTGAAACCCGCGTTCATAATAATTCTCGCTGGAGACACCCAACGTGGCGCTTAAATTATGATCCTGGTGAAAGGTGTGGTCATAAGACGCATAAAGCTGCGTATTGAAGGCATTCGATTTTGCATTGTTGTCAAATGTCGTGAGATCATTGCCATAGATCCCGCCGGGCACGTAATTGACCTCGGTCCTTCTGAAAAAGTTACCATTGTTTTGAATTGTTCCGCCAAACACACCTGTTAATTTCAAGTCATTGTTGATCGTCAGTGTACCGTTCAGGTTACCAAAAATCCGGTCATTATCCGCCTGGTTCCAGCCACCTTGTTTTAAAACGCCATATTCGTTGTATTGAGACGCAACGGTGTTGGTTAAAAAGTTACCCTGGGCGTCGGTCCAGCTATAGTTGGCCGGAACACGGTTCGCATCGGCAATGATGTTGTTGTCGCCTACGCTGTTCGTTTTATTCCTGGTTTTGCTGTATTCCAGTATTCCGTTGAACTTGAATTTACCTACAATACTGGTTTGGTTCAGTCTGAAATTATATTTCTGGTAACCGAATTTGTCGCCGGAACCGCCGTTGCCAATAAAATTACTCAGCTGGTTTTGATAACCTCCCGATATAAAATAGCTATTGGATGTGCCACCTCCGCTGATGCTTACGTTTTGAGTCTGCAAAGGTGCGTCATAAATCAAGTGCTGAATGTTCCAGGTGCCATCACCCTGGGCCGCCAGTTGCTGAATTTGTTCCGGTGTGTACGCCGGCGGAAGTCCCGAATTTTCTAACGCCACGTTTTTGTAGTAGGCATTATCGGCTCCGCTTACCTTATGAACCAGGACATCAGGAACCTGCCAGCCGTAGCCGCCATTATAGATCAGCGTGGCCTTCTGGTTGAATTTTCCGCTTTTTGTGGTCACCAAAATAACGCCGTTAGCACCCCTTGAACCGTAAATAGCCGCTGAGCCGGCATCTTTCAACACAGTTACATTAGCAATATCGTTCGGGTTAAGCAGGTTAAGATCGTTAACATTTTGAGACACAATCCCGTCAACAACCAGCAGCGGACTATTATTTCCGGTAGTAGCGATGCCGCGGATATTGATATTTACATTCGCGCCGGGATCCAGCGCGGATTGCTGGATGATCAGATTGGGCGATTCCCCTTGTAAAGCCTGGTAGGCATTTAATACCGGTTTGTCGCCGATATCTTTGGCCCCGATCGTGTTTAACGAACCGTTGACGGTCGCTTTCTTTTGCGTTCCGTAACCTACGACAACCACTTCATTCAGCACATTATTCGGCTCCGGCTGCAAGATTACATTGATGACCAATTTACCTTCAATTGAAATCTCTTGTTTCAAATAGCCAATGAAGGAAAATCGCAATTTGCCTGAAATCTGGTTGTCAGGAATGCTCAGGACGTATTTACCGTCCTTGTCAGCTACCGTTCCGATACTGGTGCCGATCACCTGGACGGAAACACCTGGCATCGGTTGTCCGCGCTCATCGGTTACCTGCCCCGATATGGAGATGTTGCTTTGAACGAGCATTTTTGGTTCATTGGTACTGCTCGCAGCGTAAGCAGGAGTCAAGCAGATGGCCAGCAGCAACAGGGGAATGATCCGCCTGTATGGCTTGCTGAATCGCCACCCAAATTTTCCCGCATTGAGTAATAATTTAATTCTCATGGTAATTGGTTTTGAGGGTTATGAATTGTTGTAAACTTTTATTTTTCTGATTGATGGCTGCTTTTCCATATTCTGATTCAGCGTTCCTTTCCAGTATTCATCAATGTTTTCCAGCGACCTGCCTTTCGTTTCAGGTATGAGCTTCCACGTTACCCAGATAGCCGGCGAGCAAAAAAGAGCGAAAAGGAAGAAGGTCATAGCCGGCCCCAGATTTTCCAGTGATAACGGCGTCAGTTGTCCCACCAGGAAATTTCCGACCCAAAGCGAAAGCGTCGCCAGCGCCATGCCTATACCGCGGATGCGGTTAGGAAATATTTCGCCGACAACCACCCAGCAAACCGGGCCGAATGAAAATGCAAAACAGGCGATGAATATCAGAATGAAAATCAGTATGGCGGGCCCATGGGTTACCCCCAGGCCAAAGAGACTGCCGATACATACCAATGAGGCAACCGCTCCAATAATTCCTGTAAATAATAGGGGTCTTCTTCCCCATTTATCAACAGTAAAAATTGCCACGAATGTGAAGACAACATTTACGATTCCTATTGTTACCTGGCCGCCCAGGGCATTACTTAAGGTAAAACCGGCTCCTTCCAATATTTTCGGTCCATAGTAGATTACGGCGTTAATTCCGCAAACCTGTGATAAAAAAGGAAGCAGTAACCCGATATACAGCGCTTTGCGATAAACAGGTTTGAACAATTCGTTCACATTTGACGCTGATTCGGTTTTTTCCGTTGCCATAAAAGCGTCGATCTCATCTTCCGCCTTTTCCGCACCATCGATCTTAATAAGTATAGTTCTTGCCTTATCGATTTGATTCTGCAGCAATAGCCAGCGTGGCGACTCCGGAACAATAAACAGTGAAATCAAAAATATCCCGGACGGGAAAACTCCCAATCCCAGCATCGCACGCCAGGGTTCGGATACAAAAATTTGCTGCAGGTTCGCACTATGCCAGGCGGCGCTATGCAGATTCTCAATGTAGGCGTTGGAAAAATAAGCTATTACGATCCCCACTGTCAGCGCTAGCTGGTAAAGCGATACCATCATCCCGCGGTACTTCGCAGGAGAAAATTCTGAAATATATAGCGGAGACACCATGGAAGCCACGCCGATTCCCAATCCGCCGATCAGGCGGAACACGACCAACTGGAAGAATGAAGAACACACGATACATCCGGCTGCGGACACCAGAAATAGCAGCGCGGAAAGAATAAGCACGACTTTCCGTCCATATTTGTCACTTAATTTTCCGGAAAAAGCCACACCGATGATACATCCCAGCAGCGCGCAGCTAACAAACCAACCTTCATGAAGGGCGTCCAGGTTAAAATCGTTTTTAACGAATCCCACGGTGCCCGAAATGACAGCCGTATCGAAGCCAAAAAGAAAGCCGCCTAAAGCCGCAATAAGGCAGACCATGTATAGAAACCCTTTTGGGCGATTTTGATTTATTGCAGATTTCATTTTTAGTCCTTAATGAATGCTTTAATAACTTTTGCACGAGTCTTGCCCAGATTGAGCATTTTGAAAGTTGCGGTGGCGGATGGTATAACGAAGGTTTCAGCATAGGCAAATCGATGCTTAACTCCATCCTCCGTCTCGACAAGGATCGCGTCTCCTTCCACCAGCATCAGTACCAGGCACGATTGATTCGTATAAACGGAAATTTCGTGGTCGAATTCTATCCGGTGGACATCATAAAAATGATCCCGGTGAGTCGGAAGGTGGACAATTCTCATCTCCTGAGAATATTCCAAAACCATTGGCCGGGAAATCAATTCGTCTTTAACGCGTTGGCCTTTTCTTTCAAAATCAAGATTATTAAAAGCATGCTCGATATTAATGGGCCTCGGGTTTCCATCCAAATCGAGCCTTAACCAATCGTACATCTTGAAGGTAAAAATGTATGGGGTGGCACTAATTTCAAGTACAAGGTTTCCGGCTCCGGCACTGTGTACCGTTCCATTTGGAATAAGGAACAAGTCATGCTTTTGCGCCGGATGACACTGAACAAAATCGGTGATATTCAACTCGATATTGTTAGCCTGACTGTCTTCGAGGGCCCGGCGGTATGCCGCAGCGTCGATATCGTCCTGGAAACCCAGGTAAACGCGGGCTCCGGGTTCACAGTCGAGTATATAATAGGTTTCGTCCTGTGTGATCGATTCGCCGAAAACATCCCTGATGTATTCAAGGCCCGGATGGCACTGGACGGACAGGTTGCCTCCCCTGACGGTATCAAGGAAATCGAAACGGATAGGGAACTCGTCACCGAAGCGCCTGGCATGTTTACCCAGGATCGCATCGCGGTGGCTAAACATCAGGAAATCGAAAGACACTTCTAAAAGCTTGCCTCCGCTTTCCAGTATTATGCCGTTTTCGGGCACGATCAGTTCAAACGACCAGGCATAGTTGACCACATCTTTATTAACGCCGGCAATCTTTTCTTTAATCCATTGCCCACCCCATGCGCCAGGTTCGAACCAGGGGCGCGCCCTGATGACCGAACTGCTCATTTTGTCAAGGGCTTCGAACAAATGTTCTTTTTTGACCCAGCTGATGCCGGTTGGCCACTGACCGTCGGCAACTATACCTATACGGTCTATTAATTTCTTTTTATGTTCATTACACAGTACCCAATCCACGAAATAATAACGCTTATACATCCTGAACGGTTCAAATAATTCGCTGGTACCCAGATTTTTTATGGACCCGGCCCGCATGCGAAACTGCAATTCATTCTTCGGCAGGTCAATGTAAACTACCGGGGTCCCCCAATCGGCAATGGCTGCCCCCGTTCCATAAAATATATTGATATCGAAGTGCTCATCCGGGGATTGTTTACTTAATAACTCAATGTCAAAAAGATCTTTAATGTTCAATGTGCACCTCGTCCCCCAAACCGAATCTTCGGCTCCGAGGAAGGGTGCTATAAGGTCGCCTATGACGTTCTCGTTTTTCAGGAAGTCAGCACAATTTATCCAGCGGACCGAAAGATTCAGCTGATCAAAGCATTTTGCCAGGGTCTCTCTAACAATGTCCCAAAATACCCCCACATATCCGTCGACGATTACCTGCTTGTGGAGCATGATCCATTCAGCAAGGGAATTGTAATCGCCATGGATAAGGCCGCCGGCGAGGTTAAAAACCGGGTAGATATTGTAACTTTCCTGTTCGCGGGATGAGGAAATATCATGGGGCATCAAGTATTGCCCGGTCTTTCTAAAAGGCGCTCCTTCATCCGATTCTAAATCATTTAAAGTTTTGGCAACTTGGAGAATACTCATATTTGTTATAATGTATATACATATTAAATTTCAGACGTTGAAACGTACGTGCTGAAAGGTTATAATTGGCTAACAAAAATCGAATGATTTGTTGTAATGTACAAACATAATGATATTTGAATTACTTGCAACTTTTTTAAAAGAAAATTTTTCTTTTAAATTGCTGTTCCTAAGGGGGTTTTTATTGCACCCTCAAAATATTTAACTGAATATGTTCAGACATATTAATAAATGCTTTACTTTGATGTATGAAATACTCGATAAATCATAAGGGTCCTGTCCCCCTTCACATCCAGGCCGAAGAAATTCTCAGGCAGATGATTCAGGAACCAGATTATAAGGGCGGCAAACTCCTTCCTAATGAAGTCGAGCTTTCCAAGCAACTGGCCATTTCACGGACAACCCTTCGCCAGGCTATCAATAAATTGGTTTTTGAAGGCCTGCTTGTCAGGAAGAAAAAAACCGGGACCAGAGTATCTCAAATGCCTGTTAGTTCAAAGTCCAACAATTGGCTAAGCTTTTCGCAGGAAATGAAATTAAGGGGCATCACGATACGCAACTTTGAGCTTCATATTACCTGGGTTCAACCTGACGAAGAAATCGCTGCTTTTTTTGAAATAAAAAAGGATAAGCATGTACTCAGAATGGAAAAGGTCCGCGGACGACCCGATGAACCATTCGTCTATTTCGTTTCCTATTTCCATCCCCGTATCGGTTTGACAGGCGAAGAGGATTTCGCCCTTCCCCTATATGAAATGCTTGAAAGTGAACATTCAACAATTGCCACGCTTTCCAAGGAGGAGATCAGTGCCCATGCCGCCAGTGCCGATATCGCCAAAAAGCTACGCGTACAGGAAGGCAGCCCTATTCTTTTTCGTAAACGTTTTGTCTTCGACCAGGGACAGCGGCCAATGGAATTTAACCTGGGTTATTATAAAGCTGACAGCTTTGTTTATACGGTTGAAAGTACAAGATAGAGTCAGGCTGAATATTCGTGTGGTTATCTGCCTCAGTTAATGCTTGATCAGGTTAATGCACCCAGGCATTAAGTGTATCTGAATCATATTTTTTTGACATCGATATAAAATTCGGATCACGCTAATTGATCGAAGGTGGTAGCGTACGGCTATTGACCACTGGATTTCGGGAAGAGGTGTTCTTCGTTCTGCATCACTGCTTAAAACGCGCATCTTTATCATTTTTCCAACAATCGCTATCACAAATTATCATCCCATAAAGCATATTAAAGCCAGGGCGGTTGATTGGGCAGCAACCTCTGCAATATTCTCGGCTATTTTTAAAATAAATTTTATAACAATTGAGTATTAATAATAAATTTTAATAATCATTTGTTAATTGCTAAAAAAAATTGTTATTTAGCCGGGCGTTAAGAGCGACTTTAAAGACCTGATGCCAATTTGTAAACCATGAAGTATAGATTATTAATAGTAATTGTTTTGATTTTAAATGGCAGCTTGCTGCGGGCCCAGGATAAAACGGTTAAAAGTTTGCCGGCTGTAAACCTCATACTGATACCGCCATCGCTGGTTACGGACCAAATTAACCTGGACATTCGCGCCGGAATAAAGAACGAACGTAATTCTGGCCGGAAGTTTAACATTAAAATTTTCCTGGATAAAGAAAACAAGACGGATTTATTGTTTCATACGACGGTAACCATCGGCGCTTACCGCTCGGCAACCCTAAAATTTAACTGGCCCACCCGGAATAAGGCCGGTAAGCATAAAATCATGCTGGTTTGCGATGACGGGTCACAGACTTTTCGGAAGGAAAACGATTTAACAATTATCGCCTCTGCAATACGGTCGACAAAAAAAATCGATGGTGCATTTATGGGCTTTTACCACTGGAGCGAAACAGAAGGACGGTTTTGGAACAGCGATATAAAAATGATGACCGATGATCAATGGCGAGAATTAGTGAATGCTCAGCATGAAGTCGGGATGGACATTGTTATTATGCAGGAGCTATTTAGAAATCAAATGTACGATGGCAAGCATTCGATTGAAAAGGACGGCTATATGGGACGGGCTTATTATCCGTCAAAACTTTTCCCGGGGCGGATGCCGATCACTGCTAAGGACCCGGTCGAGGATGTGCTTGCGCAAGCGGACAAAAATGGCATGCATGTTTTTGTAGCGGTGGGCTTGTACGCCTGGTTTGATTTTAGCGCCGGCTCGCTTGCCTGGCATAAAAAAGTGGCCAGGGAACTTTGGGAAAAGTACGGGCATCACCCATCTTTCTACGGCTGGTATGTAAGCGAAGAAAAAGATGGCGGCCTGGGCGATTCCAGGGAAAGGGAAGAAATTGTTAATTTTTTTAACGCGTTCAGTGATTATGTACACCAGCTCAGCCCCGGCAAGCCGGTCATGCTCGCAACAAACAGCATGAACATCCGGGGTGCAGAAGATACTTATAAGAAATTGCTGCCCCATTTAGATATCCTTTGCACTTTCGGATTTCACCGCATGCCGAAGGGCGACTACACCGGCGAAGAAGCGGCCATCGCTCTCCAGAATCTTTGTAATATTTCTTCCACTCATTTATGGCTGGACATGGAAATATTTGATTTTACTCCGGATAATGCTTTGGTGCCGCGCTCAATAACGGGTCTACTTCATGATATGCAAAGGTTCCCTAATTTCGAAAAAATCGTTTGCTACCAATTTCCGGGTATGATGAATAGTCCCGCGGCTACCATTAAACCAGGCGGCGAAAACACGGTAAAGCTTTTTTTGGATTACAAAAAATACCTGGATTCTGCCGGCTTCAAAAAATAAACCAAACCGCAATTGCATAAACAATCATAATTGATATATGAATACATCTGAATACATAAGTATTTATCGCGACAACTTATTGTCCGACATTATTCCTTTCTGGCTGAGAAATTCCGGAGACGATACTTTTGGCGGATTTTTTACATGTCTTGATCAGGAGGGGAAGGTTTATGACACCGACAAGTTCGTTTGGCTGCAGTGCCGGCAAGTCTGGACGTTCGCTATGTTATATAACGAAGTCGAAAAAAAACAGGAATGGTTGGATTTTGCTTTAAGTGGCGCCGGGTTTCTAATGAAACACGGAAGGGATCAACGCGGCGACTGGTACTTTTCCCTTACACGGGAGGGCAAGCCGCTGCTAGAGCCGTACAATATTTTTTCCGACTGCTTTGCTACCATGGCCTTCGGCCAATTGTATAAAGCAACCGGCAAAAAAGAATATAGCCAGATCGCGATTGAAACCTTTCAAAACATTTTAAGACGGCAGGGGTCTCCTAAAGGAAAGTATTCCAAAGCGCATGCCGGCACGCGGGACCTCAAGAACTTCGCGCTGCCAATGATCCTGTGTAACCTGGTTTTGGAGATCGAGCATTTACTCGACGCGGAGCTGGTCGCAGATACCATTAACAAAGGCATACATGCAGTGATGGAAACATTTTATCACCGGGACAAAGGATTGATCCTGGAAAACGTTACGACCTCAAATGAATTTTCGGATTCATTTGAGGGCCGGCTTATCAATCCGGGACATGGTATCGAATCCATGTGGTTTGTAATGGACCTGGCAAAACGTTTAAAGGATAAAGATTTAATCCGGAAAGCCGTTGACAGAACGATCAATATTCTCGAATACAGCTGGGATAAGGCGTATGGAGGCCTATTTTATTTTCTCGATATCAATGGCCATCCGCCGTTGCAATTGGAGTGGGACCAGAAATTATGGTGGGTGCATATGGAAACGATCGTGAGTTTGCTGAAAGGATTTGAACTAACAGGGGACGACCGCTGCTGGAACTGGTTTGAAAAAGTGCACGAATATACCTGGTCCCATTTCCCGGATCCCATACATGGGGAATGGTATGGATATCTTAACAGGCGTGGCGAAGTGCTGTTGCCCTTAAAAGGCGGGAAATGGAAAGGGTGTTTTCACATACCAAGGGGTTTGTACCAAAGCTGGAAAACGCTGGAAGCACTGGAACAGAAACAATCAAGTCTCATAAACGTGGAAAAGGAAAACTGATATGGCAGCAATACCGATGCAAAATGTGGTGGTGGGCGGCGCTCAGGACACCAACAATAAAAATTATACACCGGCCCTGATTTCACTGGCCGTAGTTTATTTTATGATGGGCCTGATCACCTGTTTGAATGATACGCTCGTCCCTTTCTTTAAAAACGGTTTCAACCTTAATTACGCGCAGTCTTCGCTGGTTCAATTTTACTTTTTTCTCACTTACTTCGTCATGTCATTCCCCGCGGGCATAATAGTAGAAAAGGTAGGGTACAAACGCGGTATGGTAATAGGTTTCTCCGCTGCTGCATTTGGCGCATTGTTATTTTTCCCCGCATCCTTTTTACACCAATACAGTTTATTTCTTGCCGCACTATTTATAATTGCCATTGGTATAGTGCTGCTTCAGGTAGCGGCCAATCCTTATGTAACCGTGCTCGGGCCTGCCCGCACCGCTTCTTCAAGATTAGCTCTTGTACAGGGTGTGGGGTCAATGGGGACTACCGTGGCGCCAATTCTTGGCGCTCACTTTATCCTTTCACATATTAAGGAATCGCATGCAAGCAGTGCAGCTGTCGGATACCCTTATTTGTCGATAGCTTGCGTATTGATCGTCATCGCGCTGATCGTATACCGTTTGAAACTGCCGCAAATAAAAGCAGTTGTCAACACGAACGAAACCGCAGGCCGCCCTGCGACCAAAAGTGTTTTTTCCTTCAGGAACTTGAATTTTGGCATTGGCGCTATTTTCGTTTATGTGGGGGCTGAGGTTTCTCTCGGCACATTCATGACCAATTATGTTTCAGATACGCTGCGAATAGACGTTCACCAGGCTAATAACTATGTAGCCTTTTACTGGGGCGGTATGTTGGTCGGCCGTTTACTGGGCTCAGCCATCCTGCAATCTTTGAAACCGACCTTTGTATTGAAATGCTGTTCCGTATCGGCTGCGCTGCTGATACTTCTATCGATCAACACACACGGCCAGGTGGCGGTTTGGAGTTTAATTGCTACGGGATTGTGTAATTCCATTATGTTTGCTGCCATTTTTTCCCTGTCGGTCCACGGCTTAGGGAAGTTTACGACGCAGGCTTCCGGGCTGCTGTCGACAGCAATTGTTGGCGGTGCCGTTATCCCGGCCTTGATGGGTTTAATCAGGGACGGCTCAACCTGGTACTTTGCATTTATTATTCCGGTAATATGTTATTTATATATTTTGTTTTACGGTATCAACGGGTATAAATCGAAATTAAACCTTTCGTCCTGACCCAGCCCTCTTTGTTGTTAAAATAGACCTATGAAAATTTTTACCAAAAAAATATCACTGCTAATTGTTATCCTGGCTACGCAACTTTCGTGCAGCAAATCTGGTGCGCAGGTTCAGCCTGTCGTGATCAAGACGCCTGCAGCGGTTAATTATAACAACATTATCAATAGTGAAAGTGCGTTTATCCTTGCGCACCAAACCAGCGAAGGTGCATTTACGATGTCGGCAAATATGGATGTGCAGGGTTATAAAATAGTACCTTATTTTAGCAATATAGCTGCGAGGGCCCTTTTGGAAAGTCCAACCCCTGCAGTCATTACCGCGGTAAAAAATTGGATGGTTTGGTACATGAGCCATTTGAATGCTGATGGGTCGGTTTACGATTATTACGCCAGTAACTATACCGGTACAGCAACCTACACTTCGACGGGCGATTTTGATTCCGTCGATTCTTATGCGGCTACCTTTATGACATTGGCCACAAGACTATGCGAAGTATCCCCTTCTGATAAAGCGTGGTTAACCAATAATTATTCGGCAGAATTGAAGTTGATCGGAAACGCGCTATCACTTGTAATGGAAAGTAACGGATTAACCGTAGCCAAGCCAAGTTACCAGATAGAATACACCATGGATAATGCTGAAGTAAATGAAGGATTGGCAGATATGGTATGGTTGTCACAAAATGTTATCTCAGGCGGGGACGCTGCCTATTGGCAAACCTTGCTGGCAAATAATTCCAACGCTATCGGGGCAAATCTGTGGAACGGGGCTAATAACAGGTATTTTGCATATAACGGCGGACCTGTTGCGAACTGGAGCACATTTTACGCCGACGCCACATGCCAGTTATACCCGATCTGGTGCGGTGTGATACTGCCAACTTCACCGCGGGCGAAAGGTTTATGGCAAACGTTCAACACAAATTACCCCAACTGGCCTGCAGGAGAAATTTACGATGCGGGAGGATTCCCCTGGACTGTGATCAGCTATGTATCGGCGGTAATGGGCGATAAGACAAAAACCGATAGCTATTTGAGGTATGTCCAATCGTACACGGACAAAGCCAGGCAACCCACGGCTAATTGGTACAACCTGGAGGCGGCGTTTGTTATCCTCGCCGCGAAAAAGCAAAGCCGGCAGTAAAAAGGGGGGAAACCCACAATTTTCCAGGCTTATGATAAAGCGAGCACCTTGTTGCGTACCAGCAGGCACGCGCCGATAATCCCGGCGTTCTCACCCAGTTTGGACATTTTTAGTTGAGTGTCGCTGCTAACGAGATTCAGTGAATATTTATTGATGGCACTTTTGATCGGCAGCCTGATGTAATCTTCCGTGGCAGCCAGGGTGCCGCCTAAAATCACCAGTTCAGGATTGAATATATTGATCAGTAAAGCTATACCCCGACCGATCTTTGCGCCGACGTCACCAATTAGTTCAATCGCGAGCACATCATCGTGATTAGCCGCATAGATGATGTCATCCATTTTTATCTCCTCCAGGTCGTTGCTTTCAGTAGCGATCGTTGAAGATGACCCCTCTTTTAAGCGTTCCTTAAATATACGCGTAAGCGCCCATCCCGATGCTTCGGTCTCGAGGCAGCCCTTTTTACCGCAGTGGCAAATTATTTCATTATCAAAAATGGGGATGTGGCCAAACTCGCCTGAATACCCTGATTTTCCGTAGTAAAGCTGCCCTTCAACTAAAACACCCAGACCTATACCATAGTCAAGATTCAAAAAAAGCACATCCTTCTCCTCGGTTACAATTCCCGAACTAAACTCGCCATACGCCATGGCCCTGGAATCATTTTCGAGAAATACGCGGATTCCTACCTTTGACTCAATGATCTTTGCAAGCGGTTCTTCAGTAAAGTAAAAGAAACTGTAACTGTAGCCCGAAACGCGGTTAATCCGCCCTGACAAATTGATACCTATTCCCAGAATTTTTTCTTTTAGCACAGGGGCCTCATTTATAAACTCATTAATCAGGTTGCATAGGGATTCTAATGACTCTTTAGTGTTATCCAGTTTGTAAGGTAAATTCTCGGATATTTTGATAATGTTTTTACTGAGGTCCAGCAGCCCGATGTTGATATGGCTTACTTTTACATCTACGCCGATAAATAACACGGATTGCGGTATAAGCCCATACAGATTTGGCTTGCGTCCGCCCCCTGTAAAAATCTTTCCGTTGTCCTGCACCATGCCATCCTGCATCAAATCATTGATAAGGGCGGTTACTTTGGGGATGCTGAGATTCAGCTCCTTACACAAGTCGGCTATCGTGGCATCACCAACATTGGCGAAATAAGAAATCAGAGTTTTCTTAAGATTTATATTCTTGTAGGCGACACCTGTAACGTTATCGCTGTTCAATTCTTCAAAAAAGGTTCTTCGCATAGCTTTAAATAAAAATATTTAGGAACAAGGCTCCCAATTCAGTTATTGATTCAAATATAGCTTTTTCAAGCCTAAAGAAGCCAAATAGCTGCTCACAATTGCCATTTATTAAATAAAATTAGTTTTAAAAGGCTATTTATTAAAATAAATTAATTAAAAATTGGTATTAATTAATATTTATTCTAATTTAGATTTTAATTAAAATAATTTTTTATAGATGTGCCCTTTGTTTAACCACCCGCCTTGATAGCTGTACTTAACAGGGGGAACTGTTATTAAAAATTTATTGATAAATAGCCAGTATTACTTTTATTTTTTTAAAAATAAACTCATTCAAAATCAACTTTATGCAATCGAAAATTTACTCAGGACGATTAAAGATAGCGCTGCTTCTGTTCGGGATATGCTCATCTTTATGTGTCAACGCTCAAAATAAGATCTCCGGGAAAGTCGTTGATCACGGCGATAAACAACCCATCCCGGGGGCAGTAATAAAAATCCAGGGCACTACACGCGGCACCATCTCTGACGCTGACGGAAATTTCACCCTGGCCGCCAAGCCGGCAGATGTGCTGGAGGTATCATTTACGGGCTACGACACCATCTTTTTGCCCGTAGGGGCGCAAACGTCGGTTACGATATCGCTTCGCGCAGGTAATAATGCGCTTAATGAAGTGGTCGTAACAGGTTATACCAGTCAGCACAAAAAGGACATTACCGGGTCAGTTTCGACAGTTAACGTTAACGCCGCTAAACAACTGCCTGTTTCCAGTTCTGAACAATTGCTGCAAGGGCAGGCATCGGGGGTAAACGTGTTTACGTCAGGAGTACCCGGCGGCTCGAATTTTATCAGCATAAGGGGGATTTCCAATTTCGGTAACTCAACCCCCCTCTATGTTATTGATGGCGTTCAATCGGGCTCGATGGCCGATATAAACCCTAATGACATCGAATCGATCTCGGTGTTAAAAGACGCGGGGTCTGCTGCTATATATGGTGTAAGCGGGGGTAACGGCGTTATCGTAATCACAACAAAAAAAGGCAAACCGGGTTCGTCAAGCATGAGCTACGATGCTTTTTATGGTGTCACCCAACCGTTACAGGGCAATGTCTTTCACCTGGCCGATGTGCAGCAAATTGCCGGGCGCAACTTTACAGTAAATCCTCAAAGTCAGTTCTTCGCAAACGGTCAGATTCCCGGTTATGGCTATCAGGGCCCGGGTGGTCTTAAAGGTTTTGCTAATGCGGGTGACCCTGCGGTCGATCCGTCCAAATACAATTATGATCCGACCGATGGCACAGGGCCGGGCAACGATTACCTGATCGTAAAGTATAACCAGCAAGGGCGCGGAACAGACTGGTTCCATCAGGCGTTTAGATACGCCCCGACTCAAAGCCATTCTATTTCGGCCAACGGGGCGAATGAGAAAAATGATTATTTTCTCTCATTTCAATACCTTGACCAGCAAGGAACTTTACTGGACACTTATAAGAAAAGGTATTCAGCCAGGGCAAATACAACTTTCAATATCGACAAAAACATTCGGATAGGCGAAACGATGAACGCGTTTTACACGCAAACCCCGGGCGCCTTCCTCAATCAGAACGAAGGAGGAACGATCGCCTATATCGCCGGTGCATCGCCCATAATTCCGGTTTACGACATCGCAGGTAATTATGCCGGCGGCTGGGACGGTCCCGGGGATATTGGGTCAAAGAACCCGGTTGCGTTGCAAAATTATACCGCTAACAACTATGATAAAACCTGGAATTTACAGGCTACAGGCTTTGGGGAGATCGATTTTCTAAAACATTTCACTTTTCGCAGCGCCTTGAGCTTTACGACGGTTAATGACTACAATAAAACGATCGGCCATAACCTCTTTTTTGATATAATCGGACATGCCTTACCGACCAGCGATGTTGAAAATTCATCGTACAGCGTGACCAGGCAATGGACGAACACCATTGTTTACAGCCAGGTATTTGGCAAAAGCGATGTCAAGTTCCTCGGCGGTATCGAGCAAATTGCATCAAGCGGCAGCGGCGAAGGCGGCGGAGCCAACGGTTTCTTTTCGCTCGATCCCAATTACGTTACCTTAAGCAACGGCAATAGTAATTTCACAAACTACAGTTTTATTGCGCAGCCCTATCATCTGCAGTCGTTTTTTGCGCGGGCAGATTATTCTTACGCTGGAAAATATCTTTTGGGAGCAACGATAAGACGCGACGGTTATTCAGGCTTTGTAGGAAATCAAACCTATGGCAACTTCCCCGCGGTTTCTGTGGGGTGGCGCATTTCCCAGGAGGATTTTATGAAAAATTTATTGTGGCTGAACGACCTGAAAGTCCGGGGCAGCATTGGTTCAACCGGTACAAACGCAAATTCACCGGGCAACAATGCTTTTGCCGCGTATAGTTCGGGTTTTACTACCGGCGCTTATTCTTTTGACGGGCAAACGCTTACCAATGGCTTCTATCAATCCAAGTTGGGAAATGCAAATACCCATTGGGAAACGGACAAAATCACCAATATCGGCTTTGATGCCACTTTATTCAATAACGCCCTCGATCTAACAGTGGAGTATTACAAGAAATCAATTAGTGGCTTACTTTTCCAGGAGCCCTTATTGGCGACCTATGGCGCTGCGGCTTCTCCATTTATTAACGTTGGTGACATTGAAAACAAGGGACTTGATGCAGCTGTCAACTATCACGGCAAAGCAGCCGGTGGTCTCAAATACAATATCGGGTTGAATTTTACGAGTTACAAAAATACGGTAGTAGCAGTGCCCGGCGGGTATTTTGACGCTTCGTACTCCACTATCGGATCGTTTTCAAGGAATCAACCGGGCGAGCCGGTTGGCGAATTTTATGGCTATAAAGTTATAGGCTATTTTAAGGATGCGGCAGACGTGGCCAATTCGCCTGCGCAGCAGGACGCGGCGCAGGGCAGGTTCAAATACCAGGATACTAATAATGACGGGAAAATAACACCGGACGACCGTACATTCTATGGCAACCCCAACCCGAAATTCACCTACGGAATGAATTTGGGCGCAAGCTATAAAAACTTTGATTTTTCGATGTTTTTCTATGGCTCATACGGGAACAAGGTTATGTCATACAGGCCGGGTTTGACAACAGACCAGGTTAATGACTCATGGTCGCCACAAAACTTAAACCCTAAATATCCCATCGCCGAGGCGAGTTCCAGCTTCAGCACTTTTGACGTGATCAATTCGTGGGCTATGGAAGATGGATCTTTCCTGAAATGCCGGTATATGAACTTTGGCTACACTTTCAATTACCCCTTGCTGCAGCGTATCGGCGTGAGTAAATTACATCTGTATGCACAGGTAGTAAACCTGTTTATGATAACGAAATACACTGGTTTAGATCCCGAATTAACGCCTTCGGCCTCAAACCTGGATCCGACCAAGCAAAGTTCGGGTTTTGGCGTCGATTATGGCAACTATCCTAATACTGAACGCAAGTTCATCTTGGGAATAAACATGACAATTAAATAATCACCAATAAAAATTAAGGCAATGATAAAAACTTATAAATTGATAGTCCTGGCTGGATTGGTTGCGATTGCGATTAGTTTCTCTTGCAAGCGCTTTCTTAATGTCGCGCCCACCGGCGTGCTGAGCAGTACGGTTTTGGCAAACAAGGGCGGCGTCGATAATTTATTGATAGGCGCCTACGCGATGTTGAGAGGGTATAATCCGGCCGTACCAAATAGCGGTGTACGGGAGTGGACGCAGGCGGCAAGTAACTGGATATACGGCAGCGTAGTAGCTGACGACGCACACAAAGGCTCGGTTTCATATGATCAGCCCGAGATAGCCAGTATGGAATCATATAACACAAACCCGGTAAACGCTTATCTAAACGATAAATGGATTTCATTATATGCCGGCATTCAGCGCGCGAATGATGTTTTAAACGAGATCCCGCTTGTAAAGGACGGCTCGTTAAGCGAAGCTGATGCCAAGGAGGTTATGGCTGAGGCCCGGTTTCTAAGGGGGTTCTTTTACCTCGAATTGGTCAAGATGTTCAAAAACGTGCCGTATGTGGATGAGACTGTTACCTACTCCGCAGGGAATGGCAACGTGCCTAATACGTCGCCCGTATGGCCGAAGATCGAGGCCGATTTCCAGTACGCGGTGTCGATTTTACCGGGCACCCAACCGCAGCCGGGGCGTGTGAATGTGTGGGCCGCCAAAGCATTTTTGGCAAAAGCTTACATGTTCGAACGTAAATTTACAGATGCCAATACTGTTTTAAAGGATATAATTGCCAATGGGCAAACTTCAAGCGGCTTAAAATATACGCTGGTGCATTTTAGCGATAATTTTAACCCGGCTACTAAAAATAGTGCGGAATCGGTATTCGCAGTGCAATTTACGGTTCACGACGGCTCAAACGGATTAGACGGCAATAGCGGCGATTTACTGAATTTCCCGGCCGCAGGTCCCGCCACCTGCTGCGGTTTTTTTCAACCTTCGTTCTCGTTGGTAAATGCGTTTAAGACAGACCCGGTGACCGGATTGCCTATGTTCGACCACTATAATGACGCCGATCTGAAAAACGACCAGGGCTTATTATCGAGCGATCCTTTTACGCCGGCAACCGACGCTGTGGACGCCAGGCTGGACTGGACGGTTGGCAGACGGGGGATCCCCTATCTGGACTGGGGCATCCACCCGGGTAAATCCTATGTCACGACCCAGGATGAAGGTGGTCCGTATAGTCCCATAAAAAATGTCTACTACCAGGCCCAAAAGGCTACTTCCAGCGACAATGGCGGAGGCTGGGCCCCCGGGCAGGCTACCTCGAACAACTACAATTTAATTCGTTTCTCGGATATCCTGTTATGGGCGGCGGAGTGCGAAGTTGAGATTGGATCGCTGGCACAGGCAGAGGCTTATGTCAATATGGTTCGCGGCAGGGCGGCTGACCCGGCAGGATGGGTGCACACTTACATTGATCCGAACAACCCGACCAAAGGTTTTACAAATATTCCCGCGGCAAATTATAAAGTAGGGCTGTACACCGGTCAATTTACCACGAACGGGCAATCTTACGCACGCGAAGCGGTGCGTTTTGAACGCCGGTTAGAGTTGGCCATGGAGGGACATCGTTTCTTTGATCTTCAGCGTTACGATAACGGGACCGGATACATGGGTGATATGTTAAACGCATATATCCAGCACGAAACCCATGTTCCGAAATTTAACGCCGTGGTCTTAAGCGGTGCGACGTTTAAAAAAGGCAAAACAGAGATATATCCTATACCGCAGGCTCAAATAGATTTAAGCAATCTCAACGGAAAACCGGTGCTGGTACAGAATCCAAATTATTAAAGAGCAGAGATTTAGTTGAATTAATGTTGATTAGCAGCGCACACTTTCTGTGTGCCTGCTTTTTTACCGATATTTTGGAAAACAAACACCTAAATTTAAATAACATAGTTCCGAACTAAATAAAAATGGCGCCAAACAGTTTTAACATACATGGAAAAGGTACCGCGTTGAATTCATACGATGCCATAGTCATTGGATCGGGAATCAGCGGCGGTTGGGCAGCAAAAGAATTGTGCGAGCAAGGACTGAAAACCCTGCTGCTGGAACGCGGAAGAGATGTAAAACATATAAAAGATTATCCCACCGCTACTAAGAACCCCTGGGATTTTAAACACCGCGGACGATTGCCGGCGCGGGTTACAAAAGAAAACCCGATAGCAAGCCGATGTTATGCATTTGACGATACTACCGCTCATTTTTTTGTTAAAGATAACGAACATCCGTACGTGCAAAAAAAGCCATTTGACTGGATACGCGGTTACCAGGTGGGCGGGAAATCGCTGATATGGGCAAGGCAAACGCAACGCTGGAGCCGGTTTGATTTTGAAGGGCCCGCGAGGGACGGTTTTGCCGTCGATTGGCCGATCAGGTATGATGACCTCGCTCCGTGGTACAGCCATGTTGAAACGTTCGCCGGGATAAGCGGTAATTACGACAAATTAGAAACGCTTCCGGACGGGGAATTCTTACCGCCTTGGGAAATGAATATTGTTGAAAAGGCCATTCAAAAAGGGATCAACACACACTATACCGACCGAACCGCGATAGTCGGGCGCTGTGCCCACCTTACAAAACCTAAGCAAATCCATTTGGACGAAGGAAGAGGTAAGTGCCAGGCAAGGAATATGTGCAGCCGCGGCTGCCCTTTCGGTGGATACTTTAGTTCTAATTCAGCAACCATTCCGGCAGCGCAACGGACGGGTAATCTCACCCTACAACCGGACAGCGTTGTACACTCCATTATCTTTGATGAAATTAAAGGCAAGGCAACCGGCGTCAACGTCGTTCATGCACATACCGGGCAGGTAACCGCATACTATGCGAAAATCATATTCGTAAACGCAGCGGCGCTGAATACCAACCTTATTTTACTGAACTCTGTTTCCAGGCGATTTCCGGCTGGCCTCGGCAACAACAACGGTTTATTAGGGAAATATATCGCGTTTCACAATTACCGTGGCTTTCTAACAGCTGAAATGGAGGGGTACCTGGACTCCTATTATTATGGGCGCAAACCAACTGACAATATCTTGCCAAATTTCAGGAATGTTCATAAACAGGAAACCGACTTTCTGCGGGGTTATATGACATTTTTTT
>Ga0207705_10000051_pt1 | contig 169369 bp, 181 predicted proteins | sample KBSC13metaG_FD_184314 | JGI IMG/M metagenome (GOLD analysis project Ga0207705, IMG submission 184314) | Corn rhizosphere microbial communities from Kellogg Biological Station, Michigan, USA - KBS C1-3 metaG (SPAdes) (version 2) | ecosystem: Host-associated > Plants > Roots > Rhizosphere >... | reverse complement strand
CAACAACTCGCGCAATTAGCGCTGGAACAGGGCTAACAGGCGGTGGCGACTTAAGTGCCGACAGAACACTCGCAGCGAACTTTGGTACGACCGCGGGCACAATTGCACAGGGTAATGATAGCCGCATTACAGGCGCGCTCCAGAAGAGCGGTGGCACCATGACCGGCACCTTAACCCTTGCAGCAGATCCAGCAAATCCACTTGAGAGTGCGACGAAACAATATGTTGACGCGCATGCAGCGACGACAAACCCATGGCAGTTTAATGTTAAATCAGCCCCGTACAATGCTGCGGGTGACGGCACGACAAATGACACGGCCGCGATTCAAGCGGCAATAGATGCTGCGGCTTCGTATGCAGCTGCGAACAATAGCTACGCAGAGGTATTATTCCCGCCTGCAACATATGTCATTTCGTCGGCAGCACGTACTGACCGCAGTGGTAATGCACAATTGGCGCTGCCGATAGTCAGCGGCACAAACAATAAGCTCACGATTGCACTCATCGGTGTGGCGGATGCCGCATCTATGCCACACTGGAACGCAACAAGTCCACAGATGAACGGCGTCGTGTTACAGTCGACTTGGAATGCGACCGATCAGTCGAGTAACTCAAATGAGGCGAGTGTGATTGGCGGGCCGACATTGCCAAATGGCTATGTCTCAGGCGCGGTGTATTCAAACTGTAATGTTGTCATCAAAGGCATCCAGATACAGGTTCCACATACAGCGCGAGGCTCCGATACGAGCGGTATCGATCTTCGTGGAATGGCGAATGCACATCTTGATAGTGTGGCATTTTTCCCAGCTGGAACTCCGAACCAGCTTAATGCAACTTACACGACACCAGGTTGGAACTTCGGTATTGCAATGCCGGTGCCAGGCAATAACGACCTTTCAATCATGAATAACTGCAGTGTCGAGGGCGCGACGTACGGATACTATCTCGGTGAGCACCTGGTTGCGGATAGGCTTGCAGCAATTTACTGCTACACCGGTATGCTAGGTGGCCCATTCTTTAGCTCTGTTGGGCAGTTCCATAATAACCACATTAGTAGCGCAAGTGTTGAAGCGTGCGTAAACGGTGTCAATATTGTCGGAAGCGGCAAGGTAATCATTGAGACACTTTCCACCGAAGGCAATATGACGCACGTCAAGGATAATACCGGCTCAGCAGTCGGATACATCGGCCTTGGCGGTATTATTAATACAATTACGGTCTCTGACCCTACTGCTATTAAGGTTGTCTATCTCGACCAAGCTCCTGGCGCCGTAACTGCGCCCACGATGGCTGCAAGTACAACCGCGTTTCGTAACCCATTTTGGCGCGATGCAGCAGTGCAAGTCGCTAACGGTACGGCAACCGTAAGCGACATCAAGGTTGATGGCGCATCAGTGCTCGCAGGCGCCGGCATGGTAGTCGTGCCAAGCGGTAAGAGCATTACTGTGACATACTCAGGCGGTACGCCAACTTGGGCTTGGACGCTCCTCTAACGAACTAAACTGTTGGCGGGCATATCAAGTATTTGCCGTATATTCATTTCGGAAGCCAACAAAACGTTGCTGTTGGTGAATTGACTCCGTAGCCATTCGCTCAAGTCTACGAGCGAGACCTACTAAGGCGGAGGAGGGTTTACAGCCAGCGGCTACAAGCTTTTCCTGGGCAGCCTTGGCGTGATACAAGATGTGCTCACTCGCCTTTACGGCGCCCTCGGCGAGAAAGTCCTTTTCAATTGTAGTAATCAGTGTAGTAAGGTCGTGGGTGCTATTTGTCTGTATACTCTGGCGCTCAAGCAGCAGCGCAACAACCGCACTTATACGACCAGCCATAAGATCTTCACGCCAATCGTGAATATCATCGCCTAGTTGGCGGGCAATAAGATAATGATGAAGCCCTTCAGTGAATTGTTTTGTCTTTATATTAGACATGGGTGAAGAAGCTGCAATAATGAGTGGGCCTAAGATATGTACGCATGACCGCCATGCGAGTGCTTCATAATCTCTATAATGCGGCAAGGCTCCTATAAAGATTGATTCTTCTGAAATGCGCGCCCTACAAGATGTAACTTCCCAGGCGCTTGTCGTATCAACCATATCAAAATAATGGGCAATAAGGGGCTGCAGCGAGTGTTTTACAGGTAGCGATCGTTGATAAAGCTTAAGCGCAATACGCATGCATACATTAGCTGCGGGCAACAACATTGCATCGGCTTCTTTGTCTAAAATGTGATCGTATATACTGTAGGCAATCCAGCTATAAACATTTGCTTCGCCAAGTGCGTTGAGTGTTATAGGGGGGATACTACTGTCCGTGATGGCTTGCTTGGCGAACTGTGAAATTGCTGCTATTTCGTGCGTTGTGTCGGCTGCTTCGATACGCGCCAAGAACTGGAGGGCTTGGGTTTTAACTGGTTCGTCAAGCGTACTGAGCGTTTTGATTGCACGTCGATATGACGTATGTCGCCTGGATGCTTTTTCTGGAGTGTGTCGCATAGTAGCTTGCGCTCTTCTGTATGTATCAAGTGCGGTTCGGTCGGCATCTGAAAGATTGATAGGAAGTGTCTTTAAATATGCATCAATGTTCGGCAAGGGCTTACCCATAAGCAAGAAAAGTCGTCCGATAGCAGCATTGAGCTGAATCGTCGGCGTACCACTCTCATCGTTGTATGGCCCACCCGGCTGGGCTTCGCGGGCTATGAGTTGTTTAGCAAGATAGGCGAAGACGTCGCCATCCACTGATGCTGCGTTGTTGGCGTAGGCATCGGCAATGCGTGTGCACTGTATAGCAAAATCAAGTGCTGAGAGATCATTCAGCCCAAGATATTTCTGCATCATGACTCAGCTTGTCGCTTTGGCATAGTCAGTACAAATTCTGTATGCTCAGTTGTGTCGCTGAGCCGTAGTGTTCCGCCAAAATACGATTCGGTAATTTCTTTAGCAATGAACAATCCAATGCCAAGGCCGCCCTTTTTGTTGCTTGCAAGCGGACTGAATAACTGCTCGCGAATAGCTTTCGGTATGCCACGGCCGTAATCAATAACACGGATCACGATAGTGTTATCATTGTTCGTTTCAAGACGAATCGATACCGTCCGCTTGTCGCTTGGCGTTGTTCGCGGGTATGCCTCAAGGGCATTGCGAATCAGAATATAGAGAATATGGCTGAGCCGCAACGGGTCGCCGTAGAATTGAACAGGCTCTGGCGGCAAAGACACGCTAATCGACTCTTTGAGTTCTTGATAGCGGGGAAGCTTGGTACTCGACTCAATACATGTTCGTACATCAAATGTCTGCATTTCTTCTTTGCCTTGCAGGTGGCGAGCGGCTTGCATAACTGATTTTTCAATCTGATTGATACTCTCTTCAAGATGTGCAGCAGTACTGCCTTTTTCGCGCTTAAGATCAGCGAGATCAATATTAAGGACAGTGAGGTGATTCGATAAATCATGCAGAAGCAACGTGCTCAACTGCCCAATCTCTGCAAAGCGATACAGTTGTTCCGCTTGCTCGAGTTGGAGGTGCTCAATTTCAATTGAGTGGCTGCGTACGCGTTGCTCCAGGCTGCTCTTTTCTTTCGTAAGTTCTTTGTTAAGCTCCAGATCTTCAGTATGAAGTTCCTGTGTGCGCCTATCGAAAAGCCCTGTAATGAGCGCAAGAATTGCAATAGGAGTCGCAAATCCAATAATGTCAGCGAAATTGGTATGGCTTGTAGGAGTGAACCATGGTGCTTTCCCGACAGTAATTGCAGCCTGTGCGGCAAACATAGCAAGAACTCCCAGGCTTGCCGTAATAAATACGCCACGTGAGCCGAGGAACACTCCAGCGAGTACGATAGTCACGGCAAGCATCAGCTGGGCGAAGGTAATATCGATACCCCAGCCAAACATAATAACGGTCGCAATCAGGTAATAGAACAATACCAAGGCGCATGAAGCAAGAAGATGGCGTCGCTTTGCCCAGGCACCGTAGGTCGCAGCGAGATATAGCAAGCCTCCGCCACAGATAAGAATACGGCCTAAAACATACGTATTCCCGTACACACCGTAGCTAATTAAAAGGGAAATGGTAAGAATTGCAACTAAGACAAACGACCCGATCAGTACGGTCTCGAAAATAGCCTTGTACTCACTTGACGAGTATCGTTGTACTGAACCATCTGAGTGAGTCCGCATGAGTGACGCTTTGAGGGGGGTGAAATTTGGACGTTTCATGGTTACCTGGAGCACAAGGCTATTACATTGCTATTGAGTCTGCTTAGTCAAGCCAGAACGAGCCAACACTAAACGCTACGCGTAGTTGGTCAGCAACACTGGATTCATCACGTTGTTGCACATCGGTAACAACATTGAACAGAACTGCTTCCATGGTACCCTCCTTTTTACATCTCGTCTACCGCATCATCAATCATGTATCCCACCCCGTAAGCTGTTTTGATAAGTGCAGAGTCATACGGTCGATCGACTTTGTCGCGCAAATGCTTAATGTGCACATCGATAGTTTTCTGCCAAGTTGCCTCATTGGAATCCCACACGTGATTCAGGATCATCGAGCGCGTCACGGCGTGCCCGCGATTGGTAATAAGATATTCTAAAATATCAAATTCCTTTCGGCGTAGAGGAATGGGCACGCCAGCGCGCTGCACTTCTCGCCGGTTGATATCAATCGTCAGATCTTGGATTGTTAAGATGTGCTGATCGTATTCAACATGATGGCGACGAATGATAGAGTGAATGCGAGCAATAAGCTCAGCGGGGTTGAATGGCTTAACAAGGAAATCATCAGCCCCAGCGTTAAGGAGTGTTACACGGCTATCGGCGTCCTGGACTCCAGATACGACGATAATCGGAGTATTGTTGCCTTCTTGGCGCAATTGCTCACAAATTTCTTTGCCGTCCAAATCCGGCAAGTTAAGGTCAAGAATAATTGCTTTATAGCGAATCTTTTCAGCTTGTGTAAGGCCAGCGGCGCCAGTTGTGACGGCATCAACAACAAAAGAGTTACGCAAATGATGCTTCACTCGTTCAATTAGACGGGCGTTGTCTTCAATAAGAAGTACTTTCATAACTTACTCTCGCCAACTCATATTGACCTAATAGTAGCATTACTGCAACAACAAATAGGTTAAATAAAAGTTAACTCATGCACGGTTGCATAATTCGCTACTTTAGGATGTTGCAAAGATGTATAAAACGTAGTGTGGGCAAGCCCGGCTAAGACACTACCTGTAGCATTGATACAATACATTATATGTGCTATAGTATGTATACGGCTGTCCAATATGGATGGCTGTACTTTTATAACGTAGTTCACACTATTACCGTTCGGGCGCACAAGAGGCTGAAGGCTCTGCCTTTTATGTGCCCGAACGGAACGCTAATTGTACGAAAGTGTCTCCGGCGGGTCAACCGAAAAAATCGAAGCGACTTCATTGTCGCAAGGAAGAGGTTCCAATGGAAGAAGTTATCGTAGCGGGAGTTGCGGCAGCCATCTGGGCTGCACTGATGGGTGTTCTCATCGGGCGCCCTCTCTACATCAAGGTTCGGGAGCACATGTCGCCGAAGTACGCGGCCGCGCGCAAGGTCCGCCTGGCGCAGAAGAGCGCCCACGAGGAAGCGGCGCGCCAGCAGGCTCGTGAAGACGAGTCCGCACGGCTGAAGGGCTGGGCGACCGAGCACCCCGACGACGAGACTGCGCAGGCCTACCTGGCCACGCTGCCGGCCGACACGAAGTCCACGGCGGCCAACGCCGCCGACGAGGACATCGAGGCGGTACTCCGCGAACGCCAGGCCCAGGACGACGCCAGCAACGAGCGGCTGCGCGAGCGCCGTCGCAAGGAGGCGCTGTACCTGCAGTGGGCGCTGGAGCACCCGGACAACGAGGTGGCTCGTCGCTACCTGGGGCAGGCGCTCATCGAGGCGAACCGCAACGCGCAGTACGGTCCGAACGCGGCCCAGGCGCGGGAGACGGTCACGGCCATCGAGGCCGCTCTCGGCGTCACCGGCGCCAGCCACAGCTGGGAGTGAACGCGTTCCCGGCATCGGGTGGGCCAGTCATCGACTGGCTCCCCGGTGCCGGGGTGCACTGAAATTATTTCTCAAAAGAGCGTCTCCTGCGGCGCTCTTTTTGATTACAGTAGCTCGAGTCGTTTTCTATTAATTTCAAGTGTCGCTAACTTCGGGACGCGGGTGATTTTTTTATCGAGAAATTCTTTCATGACGATTGAGGTGCTTTCCCGAGTAATGCCACAAAGGTCGGCGATTAGCTGGTGGTTAATTGGGAAATTTACCCGCCACCAACCGGCACGACGCTCTGTGGCGTGGCGCGCCATCAAAAAACGCAGGACAGCAATAACCTTATCCTGTGTATTGGTCTTACTGAGGCTATTAAGTCGTACGAGCAGTTCGTGGACGTCATCCGAGAAATGATTGGTTAAAATTTCAGCGAGGTTACTGTCGGCATGTGTCATATCTTTAAGTTCTGTAGCGGGCACGACATAGAGCTCGCAGTCCGTAAGTGTTGTGTAGAACCAATGAAGAGGATCGTGCATCCCTGAAAAGAACGCGAATGGTATAACAGCGGGCGGCTTAACAAGATGGAGGATTTTCTCGCTACCTTGATCATCAATATCGTAAAGCTTAACAATGCCCGACTTTAGAATAAAAACCTCTTGAGGTGTATCCCCCTCGTAGAGAATAATTTGGCCGCTTGGCACACGCCTTGTTCTCGAGGCACGTAAGGCACGTTGCAAAATAAGAGGAATCCCACTATCTAAAGATTGCTTCATATTTTTATTATACGCGTAAATTCTTATGTACTCCCCCCTCAGCTAGAGTCGATGTAATATTCCTCACATGACCATGTGGTATTTTATGCTGGTCGCCAGCAATAAGTCTCACTGCGAGGATTGCAGAGCAATCGTATAGTACAAAGTGTCAAACCTAACGAAAGGAGGAAGTATGGCAAAGAGCACAAGCAGTACAACCAATCGTGGATTCGCAAATATGGATGAAGACAAACAGCGAGAAATCGCCAGTAGGGGCGGTAAGGCTAGTAGTGCTAAGCAAGATATGGCTGAGCTAGGCCGTAAGGGTGCGGCGGCTCAGCCAACGGAGGCTAAGCGCCGAGGTGGCGAAAATAGTCACCAAAATAGCTAGGTTCACCACAAAAAAGAGGGGGCTTCGGCCCCCCTTACTGGGTATAGGATATAAGCAATAGAGAGGTTTACATGAGCCATAAACATGAAAATTCAGCGGAGCGACCAGCCCCGCCTTTCAACGAACAATCCCAGACAGAGCCCGGACTCGCGAAAACTATGGAGCCTAAGCCAGATCACGGAGAAGAATCGTATATCGGCCATGGGCTGCTTGACGGCTGCAAGGCACTTATCACTGGAGCGGACTCGGGAATTGGCCGCGCGGTTGCTATTGCGTTTGCACGCGAAGGTGCCGACATAGTGCTTTCATACTTACCTGAGGAGCAGCCAGATGCCGATGAAGTCATTGAGCTTATTGAAAAAACCGGGCGTAAGGCAATTCCTATGCCGGGCGATATTTCTGACGAAGGCTTTTGCGATATGCTCATTACCGAGGCGGTCGAACAACTGGGTCGTATAGATATTCTCGCTAACATTGCCGGTAAGCAGGTTTCGAATGAAGATATCCTAAGTCTCCCTACAGAGCAACTTGAGCAGACATTCCGCACTAATGTATTTGCAATGTTCTGGCTTTGCAAATATGCGTTGCCACACATGACACCCGGTTCGACCATCATTAATACTGCGTCTATTCAGGCGTATCAACCTTCCGGGCATCTGCTAGATTATGCACCCACTAAGGCAGCAATCGTAGCCTTCACGAAATCTCTTGCTAAGCAGGTAGCGGATAAAGAAATTCGAGTAAATGCAGTGGCGCCAGGTCCTATCTGGACGCCGTTGCAGCCGAGCCAAGGTCAACCAATGGAGAAGCTCAAGAACTTCGGCAAGGATACGCCACTTAAGCGGCCAGGCCAGCCAGCCGAGGTCGCGCCTGCATATGTATTCTTAGCGTCTGACGCCGCAAGTTACATTACCGCTGAAGTGATTGGGGTTACAGGCGGCAACCATTTGCCATAAGCATCTCAAGGTGGTCGTATAAAATAAAAGAGCAGCATAAAATCGTGCTGTTCTTTAATTTGTAGCCAACAACATAGTAAAATAACGACATGAAGCATTACGACTACATTCTCCTTGATTGGGATGGTAACATTGCGCACACATTGAATGTATGGCCGGATGCACTCGATATAGTACTGCAAAAACGCGGCTACAATCTTACACATCAGCAACTTATTGATTCCACCTGGGGCTTCGCTGCATATGTGAACGAACACACTGATTTAACGTATGACGATGGCGTGCAAATCTATGCCGAAGCAAGTGACCTAGTAACTAATAACTCACCAAATGTTGAGTTATTCCCGGGCGCACGCGAGGCACTTGTCGAGCTAAAAGAAAAGGGCAAGCACCTTGCGCTTGTGACAACATCCGAGTACCGTATGATTGCCCCAACGCTCGAAAAATTTAACTTGCTTGATCTGTTTGAAACAATTGTCACTGATGACGATATTGAAAAGTCTGAGCGTAAGCCACACCCTAAGCCGCTCTTCATAGCGCTTGAGCGTATGGGCGGCACGCCAGAGGCTGCCATTATGGTAGGCGACCGTGACAAAGATATTGAGGCAGGGCATAATGCCGGCACGGCAAGTGCGCTATTCTGTGGCCCTGAACATCAATTGCACTATGACATTGAAAAGCTCAAGGCGTATAATCCAACGTATGTAATGAACGAATTCAGCGACCTGCTAAACATCGCTTAAGTTTGGTCGACTACAACTAACACAATGAAGGACAACGAGATGGGCAACAACAATTCGGCAATCAAGGTACTCACGGCGAGTCTTGGCATTATCTCGATCGCCACCTTTTTTGTTAGTGAAACGTGGGCAAAAAACGCCTTCGGCGCCTTCGACATTGCTCGAATTACCGTTTACGTGCTCGTTTTGATTGGTATACTCTGGCTTGTTCGCAGTAACATCAAAGCAGAGCATGCAAATAAACCACTCCCAAATTGGGCTGCCGTTTTGGTGGTATTATTGCCAACGCTGGCGCTGATATTTGCGCTGATAAATGCGCTATTCCCGCACATTGGTGGGCTTGTCCGCATGAGTGATAATGATATTTTCACTCGGCCTGGGGCATTGCTGCGCATGATCTTCGAGTTCATAGCATGTGGCGTATTTCTTTCACTCTTACCGCGATTCACGAAGCAAAAAAAGGGGCTCGCTATAGGCGTAATAGCCACTCTCTCACTCGTATTATTTGTCATGGGAATGGAAGAAATCAGCTGGGGGCAGCGCGTGTTCCAATGGCAGACGTCTACCTACTTTAGTAAGCACAACGTTCAAGGCGAAACAAATCTGCATAACTTAAACACGCAGCTATTCCAAGACGTACTGTTCTTCGGCGGTTTTATCTTGCTTGCCGTTTTACCGTTCTTTCACAATCATCTTGCAAAAGCATTGCGAAAAATATCGTCTCTGAAATTTCTGACGAACTTCTTGCCCGAGCAGTGGATGCTCGTGGCTTTTGGCGCAGGCCTTATGTTTACCGATCCGTTCAATGCGCCATATGGATTTCACTGGGGTTCGATTTGCTTTCAGCTCATCGCAACACTTGCACTTTTGTGGGCGCTGGCAGTACACTCACGCGATAATAACGGGCAATGTAAGGTGATGTTGTGGGCGCTACTCTGCGCCTTAGTAGTGCTTGTTTTGAGTTTGAGTTATCACGAATTATGGCAACTCAACCAAGGCTTGCCAACAGAATACATTAAGGTATTCATCAACCTTGGCATTCTATGCTGGGCTATACGCGTGCGCGAAAGAGTGACGAGCACGAACTAGTAGTCCTAGCGGGTTTGTGTAGTGTCGGTGTGCGCGGATGCCTGCTCGCGAAGCGCTTTCTGCTTGCGGAGGGTATATTGCGCTAAAATATGGGTCAAGTAGTTGAGCCCTGCGGCATCGACATCAAACGATTCCTCACCGTCGGCCTCAACACCAAGCCAGATTCCCTCGAGGGACTGCCGTACGATAAGCTCACCAACTGGGCGGCTGAGTACCTTGTCACGGTAGTGGCCATCATCCGAGTTTTCGATAGTGAATGGTCGTTTATCCGCACGGGCAAGCGCTATAGCGCGGTGTCCGAGCTCGCCACTGACAGTGACCGTCAATTCTTCTTTTTCATTAGCGCTATATTCATCAGGTTGTAGGCCAACCTGTAAAGCCCCACCCTCAGCATCTCCAGAGAAAAAGGGTGCCTTGAGAGTGTGGGAGCCTGCCTCTAAATCGTTAAATTCAGTTGGGGCAACAGCAAACGGTACTTCGTGAAGTTTCGTCATCGTATTATCCTTCTGAGTTCGTCGGGCGGTAAAGTATTCGAGTGCGCTCGGCAAAGACAAATGCAATTATAGCACATAACTAAAGAAAACACAACACGTATATGCTTTTGTTACATATTTTCAATCGTAAGGGTAACGGGGATGCCGACAAAGTGCCTGTAAGCGGTGACCATTGGCGCAAGTTGCTCTGGTGTAATGGAGTATCCGGGGAAGGGTCGAACGGTAAGATCGGTAGACTTAGCTTTTATCTGGCGAGCCCAAACACCAGAAACAGTTCCGTTGATCACGAGGGTTGGCTTAAATACGCCATTGTTGCCAGGCGTAATATGGGCTGTATGTTCGGCATCAATAATGCTTAGACGGTTGCGATAGGGTAGAAAATACTCATCAAAACCAGCCATGAGGTGCACAGAGTCTTTAATCGGAAACGCGGGGGCTTGGAATGCTGCTCCAACGAAGTGAACGCGTCCTTCAATTTCGATTGATGCAAGAGCCTCGCCAGCAAGGGCAATAGCCATCTTTGCATCAACGACTGTAAGGCCTGACCAATATGCAAAGTCCTCAGGTGTTGCTGGTGCGTGGCTTGTAAAGAACCGGGTAGCAATTGTCTGGAGCGATTCTTCACGACTAAGTGGACGGCTCGCTATGAACTCATCGAGTAATCCGAATGTCGGTTGTTTGCCATCGTTTGGCCCGATAAAAATAAGTCCATGTTGGGCAAGTTCTAGTAATATGTGGTAACCGCGCTGGTTTTTGGTTGGCTCGCCGGCCGCTTCAAATATTTCGAAAATACGCGGACGCGACAAGAGTACTTTGCCGCGCAATGCTTTTCCAAGAATTTCTGCACAGTGCTTGAGGTTTTCCTGTGTTACATTAAGCTCTGCGCGTCGCGACTTGAGCTTTGCGGTAATGCGCGGCGTGAGTAAGTCTACCATCCATTTTGCATCAACAGCTGGCACAAAATGAATCGTGCCACGCATACTCCATGTTCGAATGATCTCAAATTTATTGATTGCCTCTTCAATATCCTGCCGCGTTGAGCCGGGGATACGTGAGCCAATTGCCCAAAGCGCCTGGCCGTAATCTTGCGCTTGCATCGCGCCGAAGGCAGTTACGACTTTGAGCGGCGTAGTAAACTTTGGTGACTCAAATCCGTGGGCGGCGAGTCGCGCAGTAAGAAGTAGCTCTGGCTTCATTATTGCTTCTCGAGGCTTGCTTTAATGCCAGCAATAATCACGTTCACCCCAGCAACATAGTGCGCTTCATCGTCATGGCTATCCATACCCTGGAGAAGCTTGGCGGTATACGGTGCATGTCCAAGAACTTTGCCTATATCAATACTCTTAAGTTCCTCTGCTGAAGGTGAAGACTGTTCTTCAATAACATACCCAAACGCATAGCGTACAACAGTAGATACAGCAACGCCGGCCACCCCAAGTGGCATGCCCGCGGAATGAAGTGACTCAAGTGAGTATTCGAAAATCTTACCAAGTGTTACTGCTGGATAGGGGTGGGCGCCAGCAACGACACGGCCGCCATCTGGATAAGCGAGCATAGCTTTGCGGAGCAAGCGCATTTGTTCAAGTAGCCATGTATCCCACGGTTCACCATCGGCGCGGACATGCATATCGCTAAATTCCCGCCGCAGCATTGCTTCGGCCATGAAATCAATCAGAGTAGCTTTGTTTTTGAAATGCCAGTAAAGCGCAGGTGCCTGCATATGTACCGCTTTGGCGATATCACGTAGCGAAAGTTCATCGAGTGTCTTTGTGTGCAGTAGCTCAAGTGCCGCGGCGACGATTGCTTGCTGTTTATCATTGAGCACGAGGCTGTCGAAATCGGGTTTGAACTGTTCAAGTCGCCCGGCAAGTCGGGCTTGCTGACGTTCAAGGCGCTCCTCAATACGGCGCTGCTGGCGCTCAATCTGGTCGTCAAGCCGCTGCTGCTGTTGCTCAAGTCGCTCGGCGATGCGTCGGTGCTGGGCTTCAAGACGTTCGCGCATCCGCTCTTGTCTACTATCGTGATCCATAACTACATTATACCAGTTGACACAATTATTTAACAGTGTTAAGTTAAGAAACGAAGAACTAATTTAACATTGTTAAGGAATGACGTATAGATGACAAAAAGTAAAAGTCTCGCCATTGAGGTAAAAGGCCTGCAAAAAGTCTTTGGCGACAATAAAGCCGTTGATGGGATTGACCTCGAGGTTCCAAGTGGCATGATCTACGGCGTGCTCGGCCCGAACGGTGCAGGAAAAACTACTACAATCAATACGCTCGCCACACTGCTAGGCCCAGACGGCGGTACCGCAAAGATTTTTGGCCATGATGTAGTAAAAGAACCGCAAGTCGTACGACAGCTTATTGGCGTGACCGGGCAGTATGCCTCGGTTGACGACAAGCTATCGGCAATCGAAAACCTTGTAATCTTTGGCCGCTTACTCGGCCTAAGCCGTAAAGAGGCAAAGGCGAAAGCAAACGACCTCCTTGAGGAATTTGGGTTAACTGAAGCGGCAAAACGCCCGCTCTCGAAGTTCTCTGGTGGTATGCGTCGTCGTCTTGATCTTGCTGCGAGCTTAATTGCCCAGCCGCCACTTATCTTCCTCGACGAACCAACTACAGGTCTCGACCCTCGCACGCGCAATCAAATGTGGGATACTATTCGTCGTCTCGTAAAGAGTGGATCAACTATTCTATTGACGACGCAGTATCTCGAAGAAGCCGACCAGCTCGCTGATCGTATCGCGGTAATCGATAAAGGTCGCGTAGTTGCCGAAGGTACGCCAAACGAGCTTAAACGCTCAATCGGCGCAGCGACACTGCAATTACAAATTAGTAGCGAAGCACATGTCGCTGAAGCTCGAAATATCATCGAAAAGGTCCTTGGGGTAAAAACGCAAAACCCAGAACCAAAGCTTATCACTGCACCAATGAAAGACCCAGATACAGTAACAGATTTACTCGTAGCTCTAAAAAAGGCGGGTATTAAACTTGACGAAGTAAGCGTACAAAAACCGTCACTCGATGAAGTATTCTTTGCGCTTACCGGCAAAGAGAAGGCTACAAAGAAAGGAGAAAAATAATGGAAGCGGTTACAGCTATCATTCCAGGTGAACAACGTGAGCTCAAGAATCATATCAGCCTGAAACGAACAATCCAAAATTCAATCACCATGGCAGGTCGCGGCCTTATCAAAATGCGCCGCAACCCTGAGCAGCTCTTTGACGTTGTCTTTCAGCCGATCCTATTTACTGTGATGTTTACCTACCTATTCGGTGGTGCAATTGCGGGCGATGTCGCGAGCTACTTGCCGCTTATTATTCCTGGTATTCTTGCTCAGACAATTGTTACTGCATCAGTCGTGACCGGTACGCAGCTACGTGAGGACATGGACAAAGGTATTTTTGACCGTTTCAAGTCAATGCCAATTGCTCGTATTGCGCCACTTGCAGGTGCCTTGATGGCAGATGTGATTCGCTATGTTATTGCGACGACTCTCACATTCATTATGGGCTTCATCATGGGATTCCACCCCGGCGGAGGTGCCCTTGGCGTACTTGGCGCGAGCGCGTTGCTTATCGCCTTTGCGTGGTGCCTAAGCTGGATTTTCGCATTCTTTGGTGTAATTGCTCGCTCAGCCTCAAGCGTACAAGGTATCTCGATGATCGTGCTATTTCCAATGACGTTCCTCTCGAATGCATTTGTGCCTGTTGATACGCTTCCAGGCTGGTTGAAATGGTTTGCAAACGTCAACCCGATTTCGCACTTAATTACAGCGATTCGTGATCTTGTTAATCACGGCGCAATTCACGGCGACTTCTGGCTCACTGTTTTGGGTGCAGTTGTTATCATCGCAATCTTCGCACCATTGACCGTTCGCGCATATATGCGCCGGGCGTAGCCCGCAAAAGGTAAAAAGACGCCGCTAGGCTTGCGGCGTCTTTTTAGTTGCGTGATTATTACAATATTTGCATGGACCTGCTTATGGTAGTATTGGAGAATATGAGGGACGAGATTTTAGATGAAGTAAAGAATATCGAGCCAGTCGATGAAACCGAGCGGCTGCATATTGATGATGTGCTGTCGTGGATTCAAAGCCCAAGTGATATCTTTAGGATCGCAAAACCTGATAATCCACCAAAACACCTCGTCTCTTACTTTGTTGTGTATGACCCCCGTGTCCAAAAACTAATGCTCATTGATCACGTCAAGGCGAATATGTGGCTACCGAGCGGCGGGCATGTTGAAATTGACGAGCACCCTCGTGAAACCGTGCGCCGCGAAGCAATGGAAGAACTCGAGCTTGTAGCTGATTTTAGAGTTATCGGTGAGGAGCCTGCGTTTATTACAGTTACTGAAACGAGAGGGCCAGGCACTCATACCGATGTAAGTTTTTGGTATGTTATTGTCGGCGACAGTACGGCAGAACTTAATTATGATAAGCGCGAGATGCGTGGGCTCAAGTGGCTTAGCTTCGATGAAGTACTCGCGATGGACGATCAGCTTCTCGATCCACACATGAAGCGATTCGTCCGTAAATTTTCGAGGATGCTTCATGAGTAATTAAAAATCACCCGCACATTCGGGTGATTTTTCTATCAAGCTGATCTTAATATTCTGCAATAATAATCTTCTTCTGGCGCATCATTGTTTTTGTGGCTTCAGGGCCTTTCGCAAGTAGCTCACCAAGATTCTCTGGCACTACCTGCCAACTGATACCAAATTTATCTTTACACCACCCACACTGCTCTGATTCTGGAACGTGCGACAGCTTACTCCAGTAGTAGTCAATTTCTTCCTGGTCCTTGCAGGTAATAGTGAACGAAATCGCTTCGTTAAAGGTAAAGATTGGGCCGCCATCTAAGCAGATAAAATCTTGACCATCAAGGGTAAAGTTCCCGTTAATTACCTTGCCGCTCATTCCTTTGAAATGTTCGTCGAGCGACTCGTCTGGGTAGGTTTCGATATGATTAATACGCGAGTTCGGGAAGACTTCAACGTAATAATCCATTGCTTCTTTGGCATTCATATTGAACCATAAACTTGGGGTGATTTTTTGACTCATAGGCCCTCCTTATATACTTCTAGTATACATGCTTATGGCTAGCTTACGAGTTCGGCAAGTTTGCGTGCAGTGTTGACGTTACGCACGGTCATGTATCCGTATAGCCCGGTGCCAATAACTTTCAGTAGGCTGTATCGAGTCTGGTTCTTGCGTGTGACAGTCGCAATTACTGCACCCTTTACATACATCATCTGCTCATTTGTGGGATTGTAATTCAGCCGGGTAGGCGCATCTGGCGTGTCGAGTTCTTCGAACAAGTAGAGCACATCAGATTTGTTGCCAGATTTATCTGGCTTTGGCGCATCATTGGTCCATTCTGGCGGGATGGCCGCGGCGATCGCCTGTATTTGCGGGCCAGGAATAATGAGTGTAGGAATTGTAAACTTAAAGTGGTCTTCAAGGGCCTTCTGGACCTCATGCCGACTTGGCGCCTTTGTATGCGCACCCACCGCATTGCCGGAATTAATGTAGGTAACGACATCAGTAAATCCAAGCGACTCAAGGACCTCGCGGAATGCCGCATTAGGTACCTTATGGTTGCCGCCAACGTTAACACCGCGCAGAAGAATTGCATATTTCATAAAGAAATTATATCAGAGCGGGACCACCGAATTGACAAAGCTCTTATGTTGCGATATAACTAAACGCATAAAGCATTCGAGCCTATGTCACGAGTAGGCAAGCTGGGCGCAAAATACGCCACGGAAGCAAACCGTAAAATATGCAAACCGAAATCACAGCTTAGCTGCATGCGTCGGTGCTAAGTGCCTTACCTCAGTAATGAGGTTGGGAATAAGGATGGGACCGCGGAAAGAGTCTTTTTTATTCTCCTTTCGTTCCTTAGCTAACAACTATTAGTGTTATCTAAAGGAGCATTGAATAATGAAAAAGACTCTTACGACACCACGGCGACCAAGCGGGTTTAACGAGTACTTACCAAGCGAACAAATTGAGTTTAACCGCCTGCTTGATATCATTCGCCACACCTACGAAAAGTATGGATACGCACCAATCGACACACCAGATATTGAATTGTCTGAGGTATTGCTTGCAAAAGGCGGCGGCGAGACTGAGCAACAGATTTATCGGTTTGAGCGTGGTAAAAACGATTTAAGTCTGCGCTTCGATTTAACCGTGCCACTAGCCCGATATGTCGCGGAGCACGAAGGTCAGCTCGTATTTCCATTTCGTCGCTACCACATCGGCAAAGTACACCGCGCTGAGCGCGCGCAGGCCGGTCGCTTCCGCGAATTCTACCAGTGCGATATTGACGTAATTGGTTCAGAAAGCTCGCTCACTGACGCAGAGTTCCCAGCGGTTATTAACGAAATCTTCGATCAATTTAACTTTGGTGAATTTACTATCCGTATCAACAATCGACTTGTGCTCAATGGATTTTTTGAAGGTATAGGCTTGACCGAAGTTTCGGCTGATGTGTTGCGGGCCATCGATAAAATGGAAAAGATCTCCCGCGAAGATCTCGTAGGTGAGCTTGAAAATATCGGTCTTACAGCCGAACAGGTCGGCACGGTGCTTGCATTTACTGAAATTAGCGGCACGAACGACGAAGTGCTTGAAAGCCTAGAGAACCTTGGTATTACGAACGAATCATTCGAGGGCGGCGTCACAAAGCTCCGCCAACTAATTGAAGCGCTCCGCACGATGCAAGTGCCCGAAAAGCGCTTCAAAATCGATCTGCGTATTGCTCGCGGACTCGACTATTACACGGGTACGGTGTACGAAACAGTGCTGAATGACCTTCCTGGTGTGGGCAGCGTATGTTCGGGTGGTCGTTACGACGACCTTGCCAGCAACTATACAAATACACAGCTTCCGGGTGTTGGCATTTCAATCGGCCTTTCGCGATTATTCTATAAGCTACTCGAGGCTGGCGTTATTAAGCCAACACAGCAAAGCCTAGCCCAGGTAATTATTATGCCACTCGATAACAATGCATTACCTAAGGCTCTGGAAATTGCGTCACATCTTCGTACGCTCAATGTAGCAACAATTGTACATGCCGAGCCAGGTGCGATGAAAAAGAAGTTTCGCTACGCTGACCGCATGGGCTGCCGCTACGTGGTAGTGATTGGCGAAAACGAGCTTGCAACCGGTGCTCTCTCTGTTAAAGATATGGAAAGTGGTGAATCATTCGAGGCTAAAACGGAAGATCTCGAGCAGTATCTCGTTACTCAATGAGACTGGCATTTACCTTAATTTCCGTTGCAAAAAGTACTTTCTTTTCACGCATTTTCACGATGTAATATGAGGTTGTAAGCAAAAAGCTTACGGATTAACAAAAGGAGGTAATAATGAAGCTATCGACCAAAACAGTCGCATCACTACTTGTCGTGACAGCAGTAGCCGCTGCGGTTCCAGGCCTTAGCCAAATCGCCATTCCTAAAAAGCGCCGGGAGTCGTTGTTCGACAAATTATTGAGTCGACACGATCGTAAGGGCGAATTACGTGCCGAAATTCTCGGCATTTCACCACACGAATTCAAACAAATGAGTAGGGCAATGACATTCGAAGACGTCATTCAAGCATGCGGCCTCTATAGCAAGCGAGACTTTCGCCTTGCGCTAATGGGTCGTTTGCGTAACGAGCTACTGCAGCGAGGTTGGACTCGCTCGCGCATCGACAGCTATGTCATGATGCGTGCTCCGCGTATGATGGCGACAATGTAGCGTTTTGTCTGTCGGTAAAATAGCTCCGCATGCCGGGGCTATTTTATTACCAGCAAGATTCTATACACAGTATCGTCAAACGCGATATACTAAAGAAATGGAACACACCCTCGTGAAGATTCTTGCCGACTGGCTAATGATCCCGCTGGTATTAGTAGCGCTTTACTCATTGTTTTGGAAGGTCTCAGGACCAAAGCGGTATGATCGCTATGCACGTGTATTTATGGCGGGTATCACCTCATATATTCTCGCAAAGTTTATTGGAACGGCATGGCAGCCCGAGCAATTACGGCCATTTGAAGAGGTTGGAGTCCATCCAGGTGCGGCCTATTTAAATAATCCCGGCTTTCCATCTGATCATGCGCTGCTGGGCTTCTTCTTAACGATGGCTGTCTGGTACTGCACTCGCAACCGTATGCTAACAGTAATCATGGCGGTGCTTACTATCCTAATGTGTACAGGTCGCGTACTGGCGCTTGTACATACACCGCTCGATATTGCCGGGTCATTGGTAATTACAGCAATCAGTACCTTATGGTATCGTGCTTACGTTAAAGTGCGATTACATAGATTAGTAGGCAAACGCGCAAAATCATAGTAAAATTACTTAAAGACTACTGATAATTCCGGGGGAGTAAGGGTATGAGCGAGCCTGTCGTACATGAAGAAATGCCTAATGAATCGCCATTAGTAACAATGGGAACGCGCGAACTACTGCGAGTGGTACTGCGCGGCGCCCTTGTCGGTGCAGCTGCGGCAACGGTATATTTGCTGTTAAATAAATTTGTATTTACCGCGGTGCTGTGTCGCCCTCAATCCACGGGCGACTGTACTCAGGCCTCGAATTATGCGGCAATTGCAGCGCTCGTGCTGAGCATCTTCGGGGGTGTCATCGTACTAGCGCAGGCGCGGGTATATCGTCCGCTTCTCGTGGTACTTGCAGCCCTCATCTCGCTATGGGGTGTACAGTCGCACGCAGATGGTGCAGCTTGGTACTGGGTAATAATAGCGGCGGCAGTGCTATTGGGTTTATCATATGGCCTGTATGCATGGCTTGCACGAATCCGTAACTTTATCTTGGCGGTCGTTGTCACCGTAGTTGTTGTCGTATTAATTCGTTGGATGCTCGTCGCCTAGCGCGACAGAAGGTGGGATCATGGAAGTTATTGTAAGTATACTGCTCGTTTTGGTGATTGCGGCGTTTGGTGTTGTGCTGTACGTACTCACGCATAAACTCAACGAAATGAAGCAATCGAGTGCTGTAGAACTGCTAAAGAGTGACGTGACCGAGTTGTCGCGAAGTGTTGCAGCGCTCAACCAATCGGTTGGCGACAGGCTAGAAAAGAGCAGCCTCGGCATGCAGCAATCGGTACAGCGTCAGTTGACTGAAAGCGCAAAACTGGTGGCTGATGTTACTCAGCGGCTCACAAAACTTGATGAAACAAACGCGCGCGTCGTTGGTGTGGCCGATGAGCTTAAAACACTACAAAATGTACTTTCGAACCCGAAGCAGCGCGGTGTATTTGGTGAGTTTTACCTATCTAGCGTACTTGAGAACATCCTGCCTCCAGGCCAGTTCCAGACTCAGTATAAATTTAGCGACGGTGAGATCGTCGATGCCGTAATCTTCCTTGACAAAGGTCAGATTCTTCCAGTGGACAGTAAGTTTAGCCTCGAAAACTACAATCGTATGATTGAATCATCAGGCAAAGAACGCGAGCAGTACATGCTAAAGGTTAAGGCTGACTTGAAGGGTCGTATCGATGAGACCTCAAAGTACATTCGCCCGAGTGAAAAGACGATGGACTTTGCGTTTATGTTCATTCCAAGCGAGTCGCTTTATTACGATCTCCTCATTAATAATGTTGGTAATGGAGGTAGTTCGCGCGACCTCATCGAGTACGCCTTCCGCGAGAAGCACGTGATTATTACGAGCCCAACGAGCTTTATGGCATATCTGCAGACTGTTTTACAAGGCTTGCGTAGTCTACAAATTGAGGAACAAGCAAAAGATATTCAGGTGCGCGTCGGTAAGCTCGGCCAGCATATTGCAAAGTTCGACGAATATATGACAAAGCTCGGCAATTCGCTTGGCACGACAGTCAACCACTATAACTCGGCGCATAAAGAGCTTGCTAAGGTAGATAAAGACGTCGTGAAGATTGCGAACACCGACCCAAGCGTTGAAGCAATCTTACTTGATAAGCCTTCGCAGGAATAGTCCCGCTCGCTCCTTTTACTACGGAGACTAAAAGCGAAGTGCAGCCCTTAGGGTTTTTAGCGTAAAAATCCTAAGGCTCGTGGCGGTACTCTTAGTAAAGATAGCGAAAAGGGGCATGCAAACTCGCGACCAATAAAAATACTACCCGTTTGGTGCGGGTAGTATTTTTTAAGATCAACTAGTAATTAGTCGTTCTTGTTGCGACCAGCGATAAGGAGGTAAAGGTTACCACCGAGTGCTGCACCGATAAGCGTACCGAGAATCACAGATGAAGTGAAGTAGCTGTACGTAGTCGAGTCAGTTGTACTTACACCAAGTTCACTGTCTGAGTGATTGGTTGTCGCAAGTGCAATAGCTGGGTTAGCAGTAATGCCCTTTACGTATGCTGAGTAAGGAACGTCTGGAGCCTTTGCGCTCTTGTCTGTCTGTGAAGACTGTGAGTCCTTCTGGTAGGCAGCGACGTCTTGAGCCTTAAGTGTCGAGAGCAGTGAACCACCTGCAACAAGACCGATTGTTAGGGTAAGACCAACGCCGATTGCGCGCGCGCCAGCTGAAAGTTCGCGGCGGCTAAGTACTGCAGTAAGACCGAATAGGAATACAGCTGCACCAACGAGCTCACATGCGAAGATACCCCAGTTGAAGCTCCAGAAATGGTTGAAGCTAAGGTTTGTGCTACTGTCTGATACCCAGTTAGTAACGATAAGTGCGAGCATCGCACCAAGAAGCTGAGCGCCCCAATAGAACGGTACGAGGATTGACTTAAGCTTGCGAGTAGCCCAAAGGCCGAAGGTGACTGCTGGGTTGATGTGTGTGCCAGATACTGCGCCAACAGCGAACACAAGCACAGCAAGGGCAAGACCTACGTAGAGGGCGCCAGAGTCTGTGAATGTTGCAAGTGCAACAAGTGTCAAGACGAACGTACCAACAAGTTCGGCGAGCACGATATTAACAATGTTTGACGGCAACTTAGCGCCGCTCTTGCTTGAAGTTACAGCGGTACGCACAACTGGCGCTGCCTCTGGTTTTGCTTCAGCACGAACAGTGCGAACAGTTGTTTTGGCTGCGGCCGGCTTTTTGGCGGTCGCTTTTTTAGTAGAAGCGGCTTTCTTGGTAGCCATTGATTATATCCCTCCTTTAACTAAGATATAGGTCCAGTGTATAGCACAAACAGTTCGGGTGCAACCGTCTATCGATTAACAGAGTAAAATAGTGTATGATAATAGACATGGGACGATATATAGAGCAAACCGAAGGCCAGAGCGAATTGCAGCAGCGAATTGCGGCAGAACTCAAGGCAAAAGCGGCGGCTCGAGCCAAGCAAGAAGGCGAGCAGACCGAAGGCTATCACAAAGCGCCGGACGGCGTTGAAGATGCCGCATACATGCGTGGCACCAAGCGAACAACAACGCTTGCGCCAGTATGGGCTATCATTTTCTTTTTAGCGGTTGGCGTATTTATCTACTTTATCTACAAAATGAGTCATTAGAGCGGGACCTATGGACATCGAAACACTGAAGAATACATTGTTGCAACGCGTGGGCGAATCGAAAACACCTAACGAGGTATTGAAGGCGCCAGAATTTCGCGAGCTCTACGCAAAAATTCCTACACTCGCGCCCGAAGAGCGCGGTCCATTTGGTCGCCAAGTTAACGAGCTAAAACAAGCGGTTGAAGCTGGCATCCAGGCGCGCGAAGCAGAGCTCGAAGAGTCAAATGTTCGTCCGATCGACGTAACGGCACCATTTGACGTGAATGCAAAGCAGCCAGTGCTCCTACCAAGCGAAAACGGTACCACGCATCCGCTCATGCAGGAAATTCAGTTTGTCTCGGACATCTTTAACCGCATGGGTTTTGTAACTGAGGACAGCCGCGAAATCGATGACCAGTATCATATGTTTGAGACTCTCAACTTCCCGAAAGGCCACCCGGCACGTGACGATTACGATACCTTTATGACCGTCGAAACCGACAAGGACGGCGACCCACTCATCGCGCCGGCCCATACTAGCACGATGCAGAATCGTGCCCTCGTGAAATACCGCGATAACCTCGCAAGTGGTGAAGCGATTGCAGCGATCGTGCCAGACCGCGTATTCCGCAACGAAGACCTCGACGCACGGCATGAGCATACGTTCTACCAGGTCGAAGGCATCTATGTCGCCAAAGGCGTAAACGTCGGCAATCTTGTCGCAACGCTCCAGGCATTTCTTGAAGAATATTATGGCCGCGAACTCAAGACGCGCATCAATCCGTTCTACTTTCCATTTACCGAACCTTCGTTTGAGTTCTCACTCGAATGTCCATTCTGTGAAGACGGCTGTACCATCTGCTCACAGAGCAAATGGATCGAACTACTTGGTTGCGGTATGATTCACCCCAACGTACTTAAAGCAGCCGGTATTGATTCTAACGAGTACACAGGCTTTGCCTTTGGGTGTGGCATCGACCGTCTTGTCATGATGAAGTACGGCATCGAAGACATTCGTCACCTTGAATCTGGTAAACTTAATTTCTTGAGGCAGTTCTAATGAAAGTTAGTCTAAACGCAGTAAAACAATATATCGATTTCGAACTTCCTCCAATTGATGAGCTCGTGAAGCATATCAACGAGCAACTTGGCGGAGTTGAAGAAATCATTGATCTCGCAGCTCGTTATAAAGGCGCAGTTATCGTACACGTCGCAGAATGTGACAAGCTTGAAAATTCCGATCACCTGAATGTTTGCCTCGTAGACGATGGTGGAGCGACTCCTGACGTTGAACGTAACGAGCAAGGCTTGGTGCAAGTCCTTACGGGCGCACCAAATGTACATAAAGACATGCTTGCTGTCTGGCTCCCACCAAAAACGGTGGTGCCTGAAACATTCGATACCGAACCGTTCATGCTAGAAAGCCGCAATATGCGTGGCGCTATGAGTCACGGCATGCTTGCAAGTCCTCGCGAGCTCGCGATTGGCGATGCACATGAAGGGATTATCGATCTTACAGACGAGCAGCCGGCAGAAGGCGGTGCACCACTTCGCCCTGGCGCTGCATTTGCAGACGTGTTTGGCTTGAACGACACGATTATTGACATTGAAAACAAGATGTTCACTCACCGTCCAGATGGTTTCGGCCAGCTTGGTGTTGCGCGTGAAATCGCAGGTATTTTGGGTCACAAATTCACAAGCCCTGAGTGGTACATGAACCAACCAGGTTTTGTGAGCGCAAGTGGCCTTGATCTTGAAATATTTAATGATGCAACCGAACTCGTTCCACGCTTCATGGCCTTAGCAATTGATGGTATCGAAGTAAAAGAAAGCCCACTTTGGTTGCAATGCGCACTCGTAACTATGGGGGCTCGCCCAATCAACAATATCGTTGACGCAACAAACTACGTAATGCTCACAACTGCCCAGCCAACACACGCCTACGATTATGATAAGCTTCGCGGCCACAAACTCGGCGCGCGCATGGCTCATGCCGGCGAGTCGATTACGTTGCTCAACGACAAAACCTACGAGCTGCAAGACGGTGATATTGTGATTGCCGATGGCGAAGGTCCGGTTGGACTCGCAGGCATTATGGGTGGCGGTGAAAGTGAAGTCGATGCTGACACTAAGCGAATCGTGCTTGAGGTTGCAACATTTGATATGTACGCAGTTCGCAAAAGCAGCATGCGTCATGGTGTGTTTACTGATGCACTTGCGCGCTTTAATAAAGGCCAATCTCCACGCCAAAATGCCCGCGTGCTGCACTACCTAGCGGGTCTCGTCCAGCAAGTCTCACCTGCAAGTAAACAGGCGAGTAATGTCGCTGATACTCCTCAAGTAGAGTGGGCAGACCAGTCGCCGGTGCAGGTAACGAGTGAGTTTGTAAATGAACGTCTTGGCAGCGACCTCACAACCAATCAAATGAAAAAACTACTCGAAAATGTCGAAGTTACCGTCGATGGCAACATGACTGTACAGCCACCATTCTGGCGTACCGATATTGAGCTTCCCGAAGACGTCGTCGAAGAAGTCGGGCGTCTGCATGGCTTTGATTCATTGCCACGCGAACTGCCTATGCGTTCAAGTGCAGCTGCGCCTTACAACATTGCACGTGTTGCTAAGCAACGTATTCGCGAAAGTCTTTCTCGTGCAGGTGCGAACGAGGTCCTTACCTATAGCTTTGTGCATGAACAAGTGCTTGCTCGCGCCGAACAAGATATAACGAAAGCATTCCGTCTAGGTAACGCGCTAAGTCCAGATTTGCAGTACTACCGCCTTAGTCTTACGCCAAGTCTGCTCGATAAAATCCATGGCAACGTGAAGGCCGGTTTTGATGAATTCGTGATCTACGAAATTGGCAAGGCACACCATAAAGACGAGCAAGATGACGAAGGTCTGCCGCAGGAATTCGGCCGTATTGCAGCGGTATATACGAGTAAAAAAGCAACTGATGGCGCAGCGTACTACAAGGCGAAGCGTATGCTCGAGCAAACGATTAAAGATGCTACTTATTCAAGGGATGTGCAATACCAAAAGCTAAGTGATTTCGATTTTGGGCCGCACGATGCGTTCCGCCAGCTTGCAGCGCCTTTTGACCCTGCGCGCTCGGCAACGGTTTGGGTTGGCGATCGCCTCACTGGTGTAGTCGGCGAATACAAGCGTACTGTACAGCGCGGATTCAAGCTGAGCGAAAACACTGCCGGATTCGAAGTCTTTGCTTCTACGTTTGAAAAGTTTGCAGTGAATGCTCGCGAATACACACCCCTCAGCCGTTTCCCGTCTACAAGCCAAGACATTTCGCTGAAATCAAGCGTTGACGTAAGCTACGGTGCATTACTTGCGAATGTGCGGGCATCACTCGACGAGCAGGCGAACGGTATCGCAATCGACGTGACTCCAGTAAGCATCTACCAGCCTACTAGTGATATCGAAACTAAAACCACAACCTTCCACGTCGTCTTTACAAGTTACGACCGCACTCTCACTGACGAAGATGTAAATCCACACATGGATTACATGGCTGCGCGTGCGCTTTCGTTGCTAAAGGCCGAGCGTATCTAGCTGTTTTGCGGTACACTAGCACTATGAGTATAGTGCGCACACTTTACTATCAATTTAGCCAATATAGTGATGCCCATGAGCGCCATATCGGGCTATTCTTCAGGGATCTTTCCGAGAAGAAGTCGGTTGCTGCGGCTCGAGCCCAGTTGCTTGATCTAATGCAGCAAGACCTCGCGGCTATTAACTTATGGACCGAATATAAATACAAAGGCTATAAGTATTTACGCAAGTCGACACGCAAGAAGCTCTATGCGAATCTTGAGCTGATTGCCGCTGATTTTGATGCGTTCTATCAGGCTAATCGAATCGATGGGGCAGGGGTTGCACAGCATATCCATACGATTGCACCGCACGCGCATGTTGAGTTTCAGCGCGTACAGCTTTTGCGTGCGCTTACCGATTACTTTTCACTAACGCGTGGACTGTATGAATATCGTGAATCAAGTTCGTTCAGCCGGTTACTTCGCGACCCAAGTGAGGAAAAGCTCATCGGTGACTGTAATCAAATTGTTACTCTGTACGCACATCTGTACGCAAAATATTTTGATATTCACGACCTAAAAATTCGCCTATTACCAAATCATGTCGCACTGCATTATGGCGGGGTAGATGTCGAAGCGACAAATGGTACGTTTGCAAACTACGACGATGCAAAAGGAGCCGAGCTTATGCCAATTGAAGAGCTCGTCACAGTGAACTTACTCGACACCACTGATGCATATCTAGAGACGCACGAAGTTGCACCTGAAGATTTTTTGCAAAGTTCGCGACTTGCCTATATGCTCAGTCATTCCCGCGAAATCGTGTCACGCAACCTTGAAGCCGCCTACGGCTCAATAATCAATGGCCTCATGAGCCGCAATAATTTTGCCCAGGCTTTAAAGTTTGCCAAACAAAGCGGCAATATCGAGCTGCTTGCAGTCGTGGGCAATAATGGCGCATTGTACCATATGGATAAGCATGAGTTCGCGGCCGCCCGTAGGTTTGCGCAGCATGCCCTCCGTCGTAATGAGCTTATTCAGGATAGCTACCGCGCAGAGGGTGTATACCAGTATAATCAGCAGCACTTCCACGATGCAATCAAGGCCTTCAAAGAATGTGGTGATCAGGACTCGGTTCGCAAATGCTACGCGGCGTTATTTTTCGACGAGCAATCGTCACTGCCAAAGCAGCTAACGAGCGAAAATGTTAAGCAATACAGTAAGGTAATCCACCGTATGCAGGGCTATGCGAAAAAGTCGGAGAACAAAGAACTCATTCAGCACGTCGATAGTTTACGCAAATATTTATAGAGGTAGAGCGCGTATAAGCGCATTCTTAGTCATATATATTGAAATATTTAAATATATTGATATAATGAAAGCATGGAGCAATCCCAAACCGTTGAAATACTTAAAGCTTTAGCCGATGAAACGCGCCTTTCAATTGTTCGTCGTGTCGCGCAGGGTACATGCGCAGTACCCAGTGCTGACATCGTCGAGTCTTGCCAAGAGGTCTGCTTATCGCAGCCCGCGATGAGTCATCACTTTAGCAAGCTTGTAAACGCCGGCGTTCTCCGCGTAGAAAAGCAGGGCACGAGCAAAGTATACCGTCTCAACACGGAAGTGCTTGAGCGTGCGGGAATCGACGCAACAAAATTCTAATTTTTATAAGGAGAGGGTTTTTATGACCAGTGTATTAGTGGTGACCGGAAGTATTCGTCCTAACAGCATCAACCAAAAAATGGTGCCAGTTGTAGCGGAGCTTGCTAAGGCAAAAGGCCTTGAGGTAACAATCGCAGATTTAGGTGAACTCAACTTACCGTTTTACGACAACCCATTGCCACCAACATCACCAGACTTTGTAACTGATAACGCAGACGTACTTCGATGGACTGACATGGTCCGCGAAGCTGATGGTGTGATCCTTGTAACACCAGAGTACAATCACACAATGACGCCAATTCAGCTCAATGCTGTCGACTGGATCGGTAAAGAATGGAACGACAAGCCAATTGCGCTTGTGGGGTACGGCTGGCGAAGTGGCGCACAGCAGGCGCATGCCGCAGCGCGTGAAGCCCTTGCAGTTAACTTGAAGGCACGTGTTGGTGACGAGCAGACTAACCTATTGGTTACGCGTGAGCTCAACCCAGACGGTACAATCGCAGATAAGGAAGCGACCGAAAAGAAAATTAATGCAAGCATTGATGAGCTCATAGAGCTGATCGAAGAATCACGCGGCGAATAATATCGCTAACTCCTCCCCCAAAAGAGCGGCAGCACATGTCGCTCTTTTCGTAGCACAAAAGGTAAACGGGAATATTCAAGACTTGTCGAAGCAAATCGTAAGCGCTATGATGTGAGTAATGAAGAAATATCGCGCGGTGGTGTTGGTGGCGTGTACGACAATCGCCTTGGTAACCTTAGGCTACCTTCTTGTTCGCAATGCTCATTTCGATGTTTTGCAGCCAGCGGGTGCGGTTGCAAAAAGCGAAAGAACTCTCCTTATCTCTGCATTTAGTATTATGATGCTCGTCGTGATTCCAGTGTTTATTATGTTAGTAACGTTTGCCTGGAAATACCGTGCAGGCAACGACAAAAAAGTCGATTACCGCCCAGAGTGGAGCGAGCATAAGCTACTCGAGGCAGCCTGGTGGGGCATCCCGATTCTTATTATTCTGATTCTCGGCACCACTGCCTGGATTACGGCACATACACTTGATCCGTACCGAAAGCTTGATTCTAAAACAGCGCCAGTGAATGTGCAGGTGGTGGCGCTCGAATGGAAATGGCTATTTATTTACCCCGACCTTGGTGTTGCTTCAGTGAATGAACTACCCGTTCCCGTAAATACTCCAATCCACTTCACGATTAGCGCAGATGCACCGATGAGCGCCTTCTGGGTCCCAGCACTTGGTACGCAGATTTACGCCATGAATGGCATGTCGAGCCAGCTTAATTTAATCGCCGACCATACGGGCACGTTCCCAGGTTACAATACAAATATCAACGGCAACGGCTACGCAAAAATGAGATTCAATGTCTATGCAAAGTCAGACAAGGATTTCTCGTCCTGGGTCGCTTCAGCCCGCAAATCGCCGAATATGATGGACGAACAAGCACTACAAAAGATTAGCCAACCAGGCACAATGAACGAAACCGCCTACATGCTGATGGATAATAATCTGTACGATAAAGTCATAATGAAGTACATGAAGGGTACGATGTCCGATAAAGACAGCGCCAGCACTTCAACGCAACACGATATGTCAAATATGGAGGGAATGTAATGGACTGGCACTGGCTGATTGGGCGAATGGATTTGAGTTACTTGCCACATGAGCCTGTAACAATGGGTGCGGCGATTGGTATGCCGCTTACCTTAGTTGCTATCGCAGCAGCTCTTACATACTTTAAAAAGTGGGGCTACCTTTGGCGCGAATGGATCACTACGGTAGACGCGAAGCGCATCGGTATCATGTATGGCAGTGTAGCAATTATTATGCTTGCACGCGGTGTGTTTGACGCGTTAATGATCCGTTCGCAGACGGCACTAGGAGGCCCTGGCGGAAGCCAGTTATTCAGTACAGATACCTACCAGCAGGTGTTTACGTCACACGGTGTGATTATGATTTTCTTCGTGGCAATGGGGTTGATGTTCGCGCTCTTCAATATTGCGGTGCCGCTAATGATAGGGACTCGTGATGTAGCATTCCCGTTCCTAAATGCTGTCAGCTTCTGGCTATTTTTCGCTGGCATGATCTTGGTAAACGGCTCGCTGATTTTTGGTGGCTTCAGTATCGGTGGCTGGCTCGGCTATCCGCCACTCACAGAGTTGCAATATAGTCCTGGGCCGGGAGTTGACTATTGGATATGGTCGCTGCAGATTGCGGGTATCGGTAGCTTATTGAGTGGTGTTAACTTCTTCGTAACAATCCTAAAGCACCGTGCGCCAGGTATGACGTTCATGCGTATGCCAATCTTTGTATGGAGCGTCCTGGTTACAACCGTACTTATTATGATTGCTTTCCCAATGCTTACGGCTAGTCTTGCGCTACTTTCACTTGATCGCCTCATGGGAATGCATTTCTTTACGAGTATGGGCGGAGGCAATCCGATGATGTACATTAATCTGATATGGGCATGGGGGCATCCAGAGGTGTATATCTTGGTCATGCCGGCGTTCGGTATCTTTAGCGAAGTTGTCGCAACCTTCAGTCGCAAGAAACTCTTCGGCTACAAGACTATGGTAATCGCACTCGTTGCCATCATGTTCTTTAGCTTTGTAGTCTGGCAGCACCATTTCTTTACGATGGGAGCGGGCGGGGACGTCAATGCATTCTTCGGTATTATGACGATGATTATTGCCATCCCGACAGGCGTGAAGTTGTTTAACTGGTTGTTTACAATGTACCGCGGGCGTATTAGCTTTGCATCGCCAATGGTATGGTTTATGTGTTTTGCCGTTACCTTTACGATTGGTGGAGTAACCGGGGTGCTAATGGCTGTGCCTGCGATTGACTTCCAGGTGCACAACACACTATTCCTTGTCGCGCACTTCCACAATGTAATCATCGGCGGTGTTGTGTTCGGGTATCTCGCGGCTATTACGTACTGGTTCCCAAAGATGTTTGGCTTCCGTTTGCATGAAGGTCTCGGCAAGGCCGCAGCTTACTTCTGGCAAGTTGGCTTCCTGCTTGCGTTCATGCCGCTCTACGCTCTTGGGCTCATGGGCGCAGTGCGTCGTGTTGACAACTACAGTGACCCGAGCTGGATACCATTCTTCATTGTGAGCGCGGTAGGAGTAGTGGTTGTCGGTGCTGGTATCGCATGTCAGCTGTTGCAGATCGCCTACAGTATCTGGAAGCGTAAAGAACTTCGCGCAAGCGGTGACCCATGGGATGGTCGCACACTTGAATGGTCGGTGCCAAGCCCAGCGCCGTTTTATAACTACGCGATTATTCCAAAAGTGAGCCGTATTGACGAATGGTGGTACCAGAAGCAAGAAGGCGTGAAAACGCCAAAGGATAGCGACTACAAAGATATTGTATTGCCAAAGAATACATCGTTTGGATTTGTGATCGGCATGACGGCATTTGTGTTTAGCGGCGCTCTCATCTGGCACATCTGGTGGCTTGTAATCTTATCATTCATCGCTGTTGTTACTATGATTATCATGCGTACTATGGATGATTTCACAGAATACACAATTCCAGCTGCCGAAGTGATGAAGATGGATAAGGAGGCACGAGCATGAGCGAATCACTAGAGATGGTTGCGAAGCGCGATAAAGCACAGCTTGGGTTCTGGCTATATCTAATGACCGACTGCATGCTCTTTACGAGCTTGTTCGCGACCTACATGATTTTACGTAACTCAACAAATGGTGGGCCGGGCGGGTCGGAATTATTCTCAATGGGTTTTGTGCTTGTTGAAACGCTAATCCTGCTGACAAGTAGCTATGTGTGCGGCCTCGCAAACCTAGCCATCCATAACGGCCGCAAAAAAGAGTTCGTGATATACCTTGGTGCAACGATAGCCCTAGGGATCGCGTTCTTAACAATGGAGCTCACAGAATTCGGCAATCTTATCACTGAGGGTCATGGCCCGCAGGCGAGCGCGTTCCTGTCAGCATTCTTTACGCTAGTTGGTACGCACGGACTTCACATCACCATCGGGCTTGTCTGGGCGGCGGTGCTTATCTGGGCGCTCTATCGCCAAGGCCGCCACGAAGACATTTTACGTAAGTTCAGCTTATTTGCTGTCTTTTGGCACTTCCTTGATATTATTTGGATATTTATCTTTACAATCGTTTACGTAATGGGGGTAAAGTAATGCAAAAAACGCGAGAATATCAACGACAGCAACTGCGCTATGCGTATGCATATGCCCTTGCTGGTGCACTAAGCATTGCCGTATATGCTCTAGCGGTGAGTTCAACGTTCACTGACACGGTATTTGCAGTAATTGTATTGTTTGCGGCCGCGCTGCAGCTCTATATTCAATCGCGCTACTTCCTACATCTTGACGACAAAGAGGTTCCACGCTGGCGTCTACTCAGCTATATGTTTACCTGGTTTACGCTGCTTATCATAGCTGTAGGCTCAGTCTGGATCATGAATCATCTGAACTACAACATGGGAATGTCGCCAGAACAGATGGATCAGTATATGAACAGTCAGAGTCTGAAAGGGTTTTAAATGGATACAATTCGCGATTATTATTGGCTAGCGAAGCCTGGCATTGTTTACGGTAATATAACACATGCCTTCGCATGCGCGCTCTTTGCTTGGGCGCTTGCACCAGGCTCGGCATTCGCAGTGATATGGATGATGGTTGGCCTAGCGCTCATTATCGGCTCGGCCTGCGTTATAAACTGCATCATGGATCGTGGCCTCGATGCGAAAATGGAGCGCACCAAGAAGCGTCCGCTGCCAATGAAAAAAATTTCAATACAAAACGCGGTTATTTACGGCACGATTTTATTTGTATTAGGTAGCATTGTACTACTCGCACTCGTGAATGTTATCGCCTGGGTTTGGGCCGTGGTCGGCTTCGTTACGTATACGGCGCTGTACGGTTATGTAAAACGCCACTCATGGACAGGTACGATGGTAGGTACGATTCCGGGTGCGACGCCAGTGCTTGTTGGCTATGCGGCCGTTGACCCAACATTACCAGTATCGGCATGGCTGCTATTTATAGCGTTGCTATTCTGGCAGTTGCCGCACTTTTATGCACTTGCGCTTTACCGTAAAGACGACTATGCAAAAAGTGGCTTACCAATGATGACGGTTATCAAATCTCGCGAATTTGTAATGAAGCATATTATCGCTACAGCAATACTGTATGTTGTCGCAACAATTTCACTCGTAGTATTTTCGCCGCTACCAAAGGTTGCCACAGGCTTATTTGCGGCGGCGGCAACGGCATGGGTTTGTGTAATATTGCTCGCAAAGCAGCGCGGCACGGATGCCTGGGCTCGCAAAACCTTCGGTACATCGCTTTATATGCCGATGGTAATGCTAGCCTCTGGGGTAGTGGCTGTTGCAGTAGCATAAGCACTATACTACAATAAACCTATAATTACTCAAAAAGGAAACAGCGAACATGCAGATTACGATTGTCGGTGGTGGATTTGGCGGCATTCGCGCCGCACTAAAATTGGCGCGCGATAAGTCTAACGAAGTCACACTTATTTCTGATCGACCAGAATTCCAATACTACCCGGCACTCTATAGCAGCGCGACTGGTCACAGCCACTTAGAGTCATGGGTTCCTTTGGGTGAAATCTTTGCCGAGCATCAGAATGTGAAGGTGCATATCGATACTATCGAAACACTGCAGGTATCTGATAAAACACTCCGTGGTAAATCGGGCGCTACTTACAAATATGATACGCTTGTTCTCGCAATGGGTGTCGTCACGACCTATTTCGGCATCCCGGGTCTCGAAACCTATGCATACGGCATTAAAAGCGAGGCCGAGATCAAGCGTCTTAAACAGCGTCTCTATACTGACATTGCCGAGCATCACGAGCTCGACCGTAATTACGTGGTAATTGGCGCCGGTCCGACTGGCACAGAACTCGCTGCGGCACTGGGCACCTATATTCAACGCCTCAGTAAAAAATACGGCGTAAAAGGCCGCGGGCCAAAGGTGCGACTTATTGAGGCTTCGCCACGCGTTCTGCCTCGAATGAGCGCAATGACGAGCCGCATTGTTGAGCATCGCCTCCGCAGCCTTGGTGTTGATGTCGAGACGGGCAAGAAAGTAGAGGGTGAGAACGCAACCGAGCTCGTTGTGAGTGGCAAGCCTATCGCAAGCCACACGGTAATCTGGACGTCTGGAGTAACCAACAATCCATTCTTTGCAGCACACCCAGATGTATTTAAACTTGCCAAGAATGGACGCGTCGAAGTCGATGCATACCTAAAAGCTTACAACAGCATTTATGTCATTGGCGATAATGCCGCAACTCCATACACAGGCCTTGCGCAAACCGCAATTCACGACGGTGACTTTGTAGCGAAAAACCTTATGCGTAAGAGTCATGGTAAGAAGATGAAGAAATATCACGCGGCGAAACCAATACCAGTAGTTCCTGTTGGTGCAAACTGGTCAGTCGTAGAGTGGGGCCCAATTAAGATATATGGATTTATTGGTGGTCTTATTCGCCGCGCGGCTGATGCAATTGGCTATAACGACGTACTGCCGCTGGGCCGAACAATCGGCGCTTGGACGGCAAGTATGGTGTATGAAGACGACTACTTTACGCCAACTGTCGAAGACAAGAAGCTACGCTAGCACTGGTGTAAATTTTACCAAAACCGCTATATATAGTGTGGTTCGTGGTATACTATAGAGACGAGATTAGAACAAAACGAGGGAGTTTATGGCAACAACAAAAGCGCAGCGCTATGGTATTTTGACGATCTTAATCGTGACGGTTGTGGGTACTATTGGTTCGTTTGCTGTAATGATTTTGACAAGCAAAAGCAGTGCTGAAAACCAGGCGAAATACCAAACTGCGATGAACAAATATACTGCAGTTCAAAAAGACTATCAGGCGAAGGTGCAAGCTCAGGCCGATGAATTGTCGACAAAGTACTATGATACATTCAACGCCTACGAATCGCGTCCAGCTAAGTTCGATATGGACAGTGTGAAGGATGTAAGTACCGAAGATCTCGTAACGGGCGATGGCGAAGAAATTACCGGCACGACAGCGTTTGCAGCGTACTATATCGGCTGGGATGCAAATGGCCGTATCTTTGATCAGAGCATTGATACCTCTGCAAAGAAGCTGAAGGCTCCGCTCCCAATTGACACAGGTCTTGATAAGGCAAGCCTCATCGAAGGCTGGAAGACTGGCATGAAAGGCATGCACATTGGCGGTATCCGTGTAATTACAATTCCATCAGATAAGGCATATGGCACAAGCGGGCAGACCGATTCAAGTGGCCAGCAGACAATTGCACCAAACATGCCGCTCAAGTTTGTCGTGATGGCAATTCCACAGCCTGCGGCAATTCCTACCCCAGACACAAGTAAGCTTTTGCAGGAAATGCAAGAAGCGCAGCAATAAAAAGGAGCAAGGGTGATGAGTGATGTACGAGAAGTAGTAATGATTGGCGCTGGCCCGAGTGCACTAAGCGCCGCAATCTATACAACGCGCGAAGATATCGATACAATACTGTACGAAAAGGGTGTTATTGGAGGTCTTGCAGCGATCACCGATAAAGTTGATAACTACCCAGGATTCCCTGATGGCATCGAGGGGATGACACTTGCTGAGCAATTGCAAAAACAAGCCGAGCGATTCGGTGCGAATATTGAGCTTGGTGACGTTAGTGCACTGCGCCGCGACGGCGATGAGATCGTTGTGACGGTCGATGGCAACGAAGTACGAACCAAAACCGTACTAATTGCAACAGGTAGCGACTATAGCAAGCTCGGTATTCCTGGCGAGGCCGAATACTACGGCCGAGGCGTCCACTACTGTGCAACCTGTGACGGCGCATTCTACCGTGATAAGCGACTGGTTGTCGTTGGTGGTGGTAACTCTGGCGTGCAAGAAACAATCTTCCTAACGCGTTTCGCGAGCCATATTGATTTGCTTGTTCGTAGCACGATCAAGGCTAGCCAAGTACTGCAAGACGATTTGCAGCAGTACATTGATAGCGGCAAGGTTACTGTCCACTTGGGTACGACACCAGATGAAATTGTCACACAGGACGGCAAGGTTACTGCAGTTCGTGTCACGAAAGATGGCGCACAATCTGACATTGAAACGGACGGCGTATTTGTATTTATTGGTCTCAAACCAAACACACAGTTCCTCGCGGGTAGCGATGTCGAACTTGATGAGCTTGGGCTTGTTAAGACGAATGAGAAACTTGAAACAAACGTACCTGGCGTATACGCAAGTGGTGACGTACGCAGCGGTGCAACTATGCAGGTCGCGAGCGCAGTAGGTGAAGGCGCAACGGCCGCACTTGAGATTCGCGAATATCTTGACGCTCTAAAGCGTAAATAGGCGCATCAATCTAAACTAAATACGCTCACGATCGTGAGCGTATTTAGTTTATGGCGTTTTCATGCTGCAACGCCTCATTGAACTTATCGGGATAATTTGTGACAATCCCATCGATGCCCTGGTTGGCAAGATGTTGAAGCGAGCCTATGCGATTGACAGTATAGACATACGTAAAGAGGTTCAATTGATGCGCAATCTCTAACGCGAATTTATTGAGGTACAGCCGATGAAACCCTACGGCAGTAAGTTTTATGAAGCGATGATACGCAACAAAGATGAAAGGATTGCGGTCATGTAGCAACGCTAAGTTCGCTTTCTTAGCAAGTCGGCGAATCCGCACAAGCTCGTAGCCCATAAATGATGAAATAATAATGTTATCCCATTCATTACTCTTTTTAATATATTTCTTTTTAAGTAGCCGTATAAGTGCCGGGCCAGAACCGCGGCTTTTTATCTCGATATTAAGGACAATAACGCCAAGGTAGCGGTCAAGAACTTCCTCAATGCGTGTTACCTTCGGGTATTCATCGGAAAATCGCATCAGATCATCGTACGTTGTCCGGCTAATGATCGAAGGCTTATGGTGGGTGCGCATCGTGTGAAAGTCGTGCACGAGCACCAATACGCCATCTTTAGTTAATCGCACATCGAACTCAAGGATATCCGCGCCAGCCTCAACACCCGCCTCCATCGCGTCAAGCGTATTCTCTGGTGCAAGTCCCGCAGCACCTCTGTGTCCAATGATTAGCATAGTATTAGTAGTATACCATTCTCTAAGCAACGTACTCTTCGCAAAATTTCTCTAACTGGCGAATAATACGAGGATCGGCGGTCTCAATGGCAACTTCCCGCGTACCGACCACCCCTGATCCGAACATAAAATTATGCGAGCCCGAAATAGCGACTTTATCCCCACTTGGCATTGTGAAGATGGCGAATTTAGCGTGGAGATATGTGTTGTGTTTGTAGGCTGTCGTGGATTTTGCGGTGAGCATTCCAAGCCCGATAAGGGCTCGGTTGAGGGAAGAAGCATTACGCCAATGATTGTAATACACCGTTGCATGCTTGGCCTTTAAGATACGTACGAGAGGACCGGTAGGGCAATACTGTGATACAAGTGTGATGTATTCGGCTTCCTTAGCGAGCGCGACGGTGCGACGGTAAATAAGTGACGAGCCAATGAGTCCGCCATCGAATAACACATCGGTAGATTCATCAAGCTTGTACTTGTGGTTACGAATACCGGCGCCGCCTCTGTCAGCACGACGTATGCGCGCATGTTCGGCAAGGATAGTTTCGGCAAGTTTCGCGTCACGCACCTTAAACATATAGTCGATGTTAGTCAGGCTCTCGTTATCGAGGTTAAGTCCGCCAAAAGAGTAGACGATATCGTCGACAACAATCCATTTCGTGTGGGTGCGGCCTGTGAGAATCACATTTGCCTTACGGCCAAGCCAGTAAAATTGAATACCGTGACCTTTAAGTCGGCGCTCTAATTTAATTGCTTGCACAGCTCGCGATGGCTGACGCTTTGGCGAGAACAGTATGAATTCTTTTGGTTCCAGATATGTGAAGGTATCGGCATGAACAGAGACAGCAACGCCCCGATCCGCAGCCTTGCAGAGCTCCTCAATAATTGCTTCGCTTCGGTCGTCATCCGCGCGGAATGTGGTAGCAATAATTGCTACTTCGTGACGGGCATTGCGGATAGTTTTAATAATCTCTGGCGCGTAATTGTCCGAGGTGAATAGCTTCATGGGATGCAGCAGTGACATATCTGTAAGTATATATGGTATTGCTAGTACCGTATAGTCAAAAAAACTGCTACACTAGAGGCAAGTAGTAAACAAGGAGGATTCTATGCCTGATTTTAATATTGTACTGACACCTGGCGATGTTGACGCTGGTTCAGTAAACACTGTTGTTGAGATTCCAGAAGGTTCACGCCTCAAGGTAGAATGGGACCGCAAGCGCGCGGCGTTCACGCTTGACCGTGTAGAGCCAGCTATTTTCGCTAAGCCATGCAACTATGGTTTTATTCCACAAACACTCGACGAAGACGGTGACGAGCTCGATACGCTAATCATTTGTCCAGAGCCACTTGCGACGGGTGTATGGCTTGAGGCTAAGATTATCGGTGTTATGAAGTTCGAAGACGATGGCGAAGTAGATGACAAAATTGTCGTTGTACCCGCAGATAACCGCGACGACGACCGTATCAAGAGTCTCGAAGATATCCCACAATGGGTAGCAAAGGCTGAGCACCATTTCACACACTACAAAGATCTCAAAAAGCCAGGTAGTACAAAGGTTCTTGGCTGGGGTGATGCAGAAGAAGCGAAAGCTGTTGTCAACGAGTGTATTGCACGCTACAATGCAAACAAGTAGAAACGCTTAAGATTTACCTAAAGGGGGCACCGTGGACTCAAATACATCATCACTTTACGATACAGGGTCGACGACGACCTCTGGCGATACAGCCGTGAACGTTATCGTTCTGCTAGTAGGGCTCGTGCTTTATTTGGCTTTGATCGTTTTCGCGATCTTAACTATGTGGAAGATGTACCGCAAGGCAAACAAGCCAGGCTGGGCTGCAATCGTTCCTGTATATAACTATGTAGTGTTACTCGAGATCGTCGGGCGACCAATCTGGTGGATTCTTCTAAGCTTTGTTCCGATTGTAAATATCTATGTTGCATTGGTTGTTGCGCTTGATCTCGCAAAATCATTCGGCAAGTCGACAGCCTTCGGTGTCGGAAACTTCTTCGTGCCGATCGTAACCTATCCGATTCTTGCTTTCAGTAAGAGCGTACACTATGTAGGTCCAATTGCCGAAGGGCTCGATAGCTTTGCGCCTGCGCCAGACCGTGCGATGACCCCTCAGCAGGTAAACGGCGATGGTCAACCAGTAGCGCCGCAGCAATCCGCTGCATCAGTGTCTACAGGCCAGCCTACTCCTCCTCCGGTCGTGCCGCCCGTACAGCAGCAGACACCTCAGGCGCCAACAGATCCTACACAGCCGCAACCGCCACAATCATAGGCAAAATAGGAATAAAATAAATAGAGCCGGAGTTGTACCGACTCTATTTATTTTTAATCCGTTTTTCTCGCTGCTCACGAGCTTTTCGGTGGATAATCGCTGCCGCTTCGCTGAGTTGTCCAAGTAGGCCGCCCTTACGCAGCTGCGCGCGTAATTTCATTCGTGCATGGCCAGTTATCATATATTGCTGCCAAGCAACCTTAGGCCGGGCGCTCTTGTTCGTAAGAATCTCAATTACATCACCATGTTTCAGATGGTAGCTGAACGGCTCCATCTTGCCGTTAACAATAAATCCGCTTGCTTTAGACGCTAGATCTGAATGCACACGGTAGGCGTAGTCGAGTGGATAAGCTCCCGCTGGCAGGTCATAGATATCGCCCTTTGGCGAGTGCACGAAGATCCGATCGCCAAACAGATCAATCGTCAGGTCATTCTGGTCAAAATCTTTACCTTCCTTCATGCGTGCAGCGGCACTTTGTAGATGTCGGATCCAGTGCAGGTCGGTAGGGAGTACGGCTATAGTACCCGTAGTGTAAGCTTCTGTTAACTTCTGCTCATTGTAATGGAAGCTCGCAGCAAGTCCACGTTCAGCGTAGTCGTGCATTTCGTGGGTGCGAATCTGAAACTCAACCGCTTGGCCAGTCTTCGTAATAATTGTCGTATGGAGTGATTGATATCCATTCGGCTTTGGCTTTGCGATGTAGTCTTTAATACGATCAACCATCGGCTCGTACATGCCATGGAGCTCGCCGAGCACTAGGTAGCAAGTCGCGACATCATCAACAATAATACGGAGCGCCATCAAGTCGTAGATATCATCGATATTTGGCACGCGCGCCAGCTTTTTGTATAAGCTATAGATACTCTTCACGCGCCCGTCAATTTGGTGGGGGATACTCTCCGCTGTAAGGTGCGCATCGACTTCATTACGAACACTTCGCAGTTTACGCTCACTCTTTTTGATGCGACTATCCATGAGGGACTTTGTCTGCTCGAACTCCTCTGGTGAAAGAAAGCGGAAACTTAGCTCTTCAAGCTGGACACGAACACGACCCATATTAAGGCGGTCGGCGAGAGGGGCAAATACCTCGATAGTCTCGCGGGCAATCTTCTTCTGCTTTTCTGGGCTTTTAAACTGCAGCGTCTGCATATTATGAAGTCGATCGGCGAGTTTAATGATAATCACTCGCACATCCTGGCCCACGGCAATCAGTAGCTTTGTTAAATTATCCTTAGTTGATGGCAAATAGCTTTCAAGATTGCGCATGCCACTACGTGCCTGACCCACCTTCGTTACTCCATCTACAAGAAATGCCACATCGCGCCCAAATAATTTCTCGACTTCTTCGAGCGTTGCATCGGTGTCTTCTACGGTATCATGTAGCACTCCAGCAACAACCGAATCGATATCCATGCCCCATTCAACGATAAACGAGGCGACATGAAGCGGGTGAACAATATAGGGCTCGCCGCTCTTGCGGAACTGTCCTTCGTGTTTTTTTGTGGCGTAGTCAATCGCGTCCGAAAGACGCCCGAGTTGAGTCTGGCTATAGTGTTGTCTAGCAACCTGGAGCAGCTCGTCTTTATTCATCTGTTTTTAGTATAGCACTAAGAGGTGAATAGAGTGTTGGTCTTCCTTCTTTTTGGCATGTAATTTTGCCCTGGGAACGGTGTATACCTTGGTTGCCCGGTGGTGTATACTAAAAGCAACAAGCTAATGCTAAACGAGGAGAGACATGAGTACACGAATAGCAATTAATGGGTTTGGCCGTATTGGTCGTAACGCATTTAAGATCGCTTTCGACCGCGACGACGTAGAAGTGGTGGCAGTTAATGATCTTACAGACACGAAGACGTTGGCACATCTACTTAAGCACGACAGCAGCTATGGCACGTACGCACACGAGGTTGGGCACGATGACACTGGCATTATTGTTGACGGCAAGCATATCACGGTGTTCGCAGAAAAAGATCCTGCAGCACTTCCGTGGAAAGACCACGACATTGATGTGGTGATTGAAAGCACAGGGTTCTTTGTTAAGCCAGAGCTCGCTAAGGCGCATATCACTGCTGGCGCTAAGAAAGTTGTAATCTCTGCTCCTGCAAAGGGCGACGGCGCTGACACGATCGTTCTTGGTGTTAACGAAGATAAAATCGCAAACTCAACAGAGGTTATCTCTAACGCAAGTTGTACGACTAACTGTATTACCCCGGTAATGGCAGTGCTTGAAACCGCGTTTGGTATCGAAAAAGCATTAATGACGACGGTTCACAGTTACACCGCAAGTCAACGCCTGCAAGATGCTCCAGCGAAAGACCTTCGCGAAGCTCGTGCAGCGGCTGAAAATATCGTTCCAACAACAACGGGTGCATCAATCGCAGCCGCAAAGGCGCTTCCAGCACTCGAAAACAGGTTCGGCGGGCTCAGTATTCGCGTCCCAACCCCTGTAGTGAGTATGAGCGACTTCTCTGTTCTGCTTAAAAAGGATGTAACAGTCGAAGAACTCAACCAAGCATTTAAAGATGCTGCGGCAAAACCATTTTACCAGGGTATCTTGGCGGTAACCGAAGAAGAGCTCGTATCAAGCGACTTCAAGGGTAATAGCCACAGCTGTATTATCGACCTTCCGCTAACGAACGTCGTTGGCGGCAACCTAGTTAAGGTGGTCGCATGGTACGACAACGAGTGGGGTTACTCAAACCGCCTCGTTGAGCTCGTTGCTGACGCCGGTCGCGCAGTCAAGAACGTCTAATTATAGGTGATATACAAAAATCCACCAGGTAACACTGGCGGATTTTTCGTTGCCTTTACAGCCTTTTGCTTACCGCTTATACTTACTAGTATGAAGATTTTTCTTGGCGCCGACCATGGCGGATTTTACCTCAAAGAAAAGATAGAAGCCTATCTTTCAAAGCGCGGCTTTGATTGGGAAGACGTGGGCGACAAAGAGCTCGATCCGGGCGACGACTTCCCGCAATTTGCACAAATGGCAGCGACAAAAGTACTAGGCGAAGAAGAAAGTACAGATCCACGTGCGATCCTTATTTGTACTGGCGGCCAAGGAATGGCAATGGCGGCAAATCGTTTTCGCGGTATTCGTGCAGCGGTAATCTGGGACAAGTTCGAGGCACACGAGTGCCGTAACGATAATAATTCAAATGTACTCTGCTTGCCGGCGCGCGTTGTTGATGCGCCAGGCGATGATCTCGAGATTTGGAAATCGATTATCGATGAATGGATCGAAACACCATTTGCTGGTGCGGCGCGGTATGTTAGGCGTAACGCAGAATTGGATGCATTCTAGCGATGAGCGAGATTGTCCCAACGATTCTGGCGGAGACTCCCGATGATTACAAGGCGACAGTCGAGCAGTATCACGCGTTTGCTAAGCGTGTGCATATTGACCTCACGGACGGTGAATTTGCCCCAACCTTTACGGTTGGTGTAAATCAACTCTGGTGGCCACAGGAATGGCAGGTGGATATACATGCAATGGTAGCTCACCCAAGCCAATATGTTGATGCGCTCATTCAAATGAAGCCCTACAGTATTATTTTCCATGCCGAAACAGGTGAAGATCTAATGCCAATTATCCAAAAGATAAAAGCAGCGGGTATCAAGGCGGGTGTCGCACTGTTGAAACAGACAGTCCCAGAGACAGTACATAACTATGTAGAAAATGCCGATCATGTACTTGTATTCTCGGGTAGTCTTGGCCATTATGGCGGTAGCGCGAGTCTGATGCAGCTTGAAAAGGTGCGACTTATTCGTAACATTCATCCTGCCGTTGAAGTCGGCTGGGACGGTGGCGCGAATGTCGAGAACGCATTTAGCCTGTCGCAAGGCGGGGTTGATATTGTAAACTGTGGCAATGTTATTCATTCGGCGCCAGATCCGGCAGCCGCATACAAGCAGCTCGTCGACGAGATTAATAAGCACAGCGTTATTTAACACTTATGCTTAAAGTGGTATACTAGAAATATTATGAGTAGTGGGCAATTGACAATTAAACAGCTTGAGCAAAAAGCGTATGAAGTGCGCAGAGATATTATTACAATGCTGGAACACGCAGGAAGCGGTCACAGTGCGGGGCCGCTTGACCTTGCCGAGATTGTAACGACACTGTACTTCGATATTATGAACATCAAGCCCGAAGAGCCTGAGTGGGATGGACGCGATTACTTCTTCCTCAGTAACGGGCACTGTGTGCCGGTGCAGTACGCCGTAATGGCAGAGCGTGGCTACTTCCCGAAAGAAGAATTAAAGACACTACGTCGTCTCGGTTCCCGTCTTCAAGGACACCCTGAGCGCACAAAGCTTCCCGGACTCGAGAACACCTCGGGCCCGCTTGGTAGTGGCCTTAGCCAAGCAAGCGGCGTTGCCTACACACTCCAGTATCTCAATCACCAAACGCAGCGTTTTGTATACACAATCACAGGTGACGGCGAGCTTGATGAGGGCAATATCTGGGAGGCGGCAATGTTCGCCGGCAAGAACAAGCTGAGTCAGCTTATCGTGTTTGTCGACCGTAATAATATCCAGATCGATGGCTCAACTGAAGATGTCATGCCACTCGAAGACCTCGTTGGCAAATGGCAGAGCTTCGGCTGGCACGTACAAGAGATCGATGGCCATAATGTTGAAAGTATTCAAGATGCCGTCGGCATGGCGAAGGCAATTACTAACCGCCCAAGCGTAATTATTGCGCACACAATCCCAGGTAAGGGTGTTGATTTTATGGAATACAACTACCACTGGCACGGCATGCCGCCAAATAGTGACCAGGCAAAGCTTGCACTGAAAGAGCTACGAACACTAGGCGGCAAGATTACTCACGAAGGAGCGGGTGCATGAGCGACTATCCATTAAACCCACACTATGCTGCAGATGACGTGAAGCGCGAGCCAATCCGTGCAGGCTTCGGCCGCGGCCTTAAAAAAGCGGGCGAGCAAGACGAGCGTATCGTCGCACTCTGTGCTGATCTTACTGATAGCACGCAGATAAGTTTATTCGCAAAAGCATTCCCTGAGCGATTTGTCGAAATGGGTGTTGCAGAGCAAAACCTCGTAACGGTTGCAAGTGGCATGGCGCGCGCCGGTAAAATTCCGTTCACCAGTAGCTATGCAGCATTTAGTCCTGGACGTAACTGGGAGCAAATCCGTACAACTATCGCCCTCAACGATCAGCCAGTAAAGATTGTCGGTAGCCATGCCGGTATTAGCGTTGGTCCCGACGGTGCAACACACCAAATGCTTGAAGACATTGCACTGATGCGTGTGCTGCCAAACATGGTAGTGATCGCACCGGGTGATAGTATTGAGGCCGAGAAGGCCACACTTGCTATAGCAGGTAACGGAAAGCCAAGCTACATCCGTTTAGCGCGCGAAAAAACCCCAGTGTTTAGTACTGAAAGCTCACCATTTGAGGTTGGTAAGGCATATGTGCTGCGCCAAGGTGATGACGTTAGTCTACTTGGCACGGGCAGTATGACTTACCAACTATTATTGCTCGCACGTGAACTCGAAAACGAAGGTATTTCCGCGGAAGTTGTACACGTCCCAACTATCAAGCCGCTTGATGAAGAAACAATTCTTGAAAGCGTACGTAAAACCGGTCGTGTTGTTACTGCCGAAGAGGCGCAAGCTGCAGCTGGCTTTGGTGGAGCTGTTACGGAACTACTGAGTGAAAAGCTCCCAGTGCCGGTAAAGCGACTTGGCATGCAAGATCACTTTGGTGAATCAGGTACGCCAGAAGAACTGCTGGATTACTTTAATCTTAGTTGCAGGACGATGCTTCCTGGTGTAGCGGCATGGGTGCGCACAGTGCCTCAATATCGTCAAGGATTCTAATTTAGGATATGAAAGTGGCCCACTGAACGGGCTCAAGCTGAATCTGTTCATATTGAACCGATTCAGCGAGCCACTTTCAGCGGGCCGGTTGCCCTAGAGGGCGATGATGTACGCGAGCACCAGGGCGACCTGTGCCAGCGCGTAGACCAGGAGCTCCATCGTGGTCGGCTTGTACTCCTGCTTGAAGTTGTACGCGAACCGGATCGCGATGGTGACGATGTAGGCCACGCAGAAGGCCCAGGTGATGACCCAGGCCAGGCTGGAGTGGGTCACGTGGGCCAGCTCCTTGCCGATCACGTACGCGGCGAACAGGTCGATCAGGAGAATCGACTGGCTGCGGGCGTCGATGGTCTGGCGGGGGAGCTTGCGGGTGAAGATCCCAGCCAGGACGGCGAGGCGGGCGGCGCAGAGTGCGAGCGCGAGGACGAAAAGGACGACGGCCACGGGGTAACTCCCTGTAACGTAGGCTTCGCATCGGATGGACATCACGACACGTCAGCAACATTATAACTTAAAAACGTATAAATGTCAATGTATTCCCGCTCCATACCGCTAATGGTATACTGGTAACAAACCATACTAATTTCATATCGTAGGGGGCACTATGGGGCTAACAATTACCGAAATTCGCGACAGGACTTTGCGTGCGAGGCATCTTATGCAGCGTTCTCGTCAGCAAGGCTTTGCTGTTGGCGCATTCAATATCGACAATCAAGAAACTTTGATTGCAGTGGCGCGAGCTGCGCAAAAATTGAATTCCCCAGTGCTGGTAGAGGTAAGCCATGGCGAAGTCGAAGCGATGGGTCTCGAGAACATTCGCGATATGGTAGATAATTACCGCGATGAATATGGCATTGAAATCTATATCAATCTCGACCACAGCCCCACCGTGGAGGCGTGTAAGCGCGCTATCGATGCTGGCTTTGAATTTATTCACATCGATATCAGTCAGGCTAACCATGATGCAAGCACTGAAGAGATCATTGAAAAGACCAAAGAAGTGGTTGAGTATGCTAAATTCACAGGTGCCCTTGTTGAGAGCGAGCCACACTACTTTGCAGGTGGCAGCAACGTTCATCATGAAGGCATCGACTACGAAGAAATCAAAAAGACATTCTCAACCCCAGAGGGTGCAAAATCATTCGTTGACGCAACAGGTGTTGACACCTTTGCGGCGGCAATCGGCAACCTTCATGGCAAATATGATGTGCCAAAACAGCTTGACCTCGAACTTCTTGCCAAGATTCGCGCAAACATTGACTGCCAGATTAGTCTACACGGAGGGTCTGGTACGCCGCTCCACTACTTTGAGGACGCATCAAAACAAGGTGTAAGTAAAATTAATATTAACACCGACATGCGCGTGGTTTTCCGCGATACGCTCGTAAAAGTTCTCAACGACAATCCAGATGAATATGCGGTAGTAAAGCTCATGCCTACTGTGTATGAGGCGGTGCAAAAGGTTGTTGAAGAGAAGATTAACGCCTTTGGCAGTGCTGGAAAGGCGGTTCGCTAGTGGCGAAGCCGCGTATTATTGCTATCGGTAAGGGCACGCAGGACGTGTTCTTAAAGAGTGAAGAGTTCGACCCGCACAAAGAGGGTAAGCACATGTACACGCATCTCCCGCTTGGGCTAAAAATGGAAGTTGAGGATGTGACATTCTCAACGGGGGGTAATGCAACAAATGTAGCGGTGACGTTTGCCCGCCAAGGTCTCGAGAGCTCATATATGTGGGGGTTAGGCGAAGATCCTGCCAGCCAATCTATTCTGGATGATCTCGATAAAGAGGGTGTTGACACATCGCATGTCGTACAGAACTCAGACTACCAGTCAGGCTACTCGGTAATCCTCATTGCGACGAATGGCGAGCGCACGATTATGAACCACCGTGGCCGAGCATTTGGCCGCACTGGTCGTCGCGCGTTTGATCTCAGTAGCATTAAGGGGCATGATTGGGTATATCCAACGAGCCTTGGCGATGGCGGCTTGCCACTCCTGCGAGAAATCGTTGAAGAGGCAGAAAAACATAATGCAAAAGTAATGCTCAATCCGGCGGGGCCTGAGCTTGCTGATAAAGATCGTCTCATCGCGCTCCTTGATTCGGTTGACGTACTTTGTGTTAATAAAGAAGAAATGCAGATGCTTGTGAGTGGTGAAACGCTCGAAGAGCTTGCGTTGCATGCGCTTCATTACGTCCCGGTCGCAATTGTAAGCGATGGTCCAAACGGAGTCGTTGCAACCGATGGTAAGACGATCGTTCGTGCAGGTATGTACGAAGATGTCCCGGTCGCTGATCGCACGGGTGCTGGCGATGCATTTGCAAGTGGCTTCTTGAGCCAATGGTCACAGGGCAAATCGCTTCGTGATTCAATCATTTTTGCGAGCGCCAACTCAACAAGTGTTGTGACAAAAATCGGTGCCAAGGACGGTATCTTGCATAAGGGCGTGAAACTTCACGATATGCCAATTCATGAGAAGCCAGTTAACCTACGGGAGGCAAAATAGTGGCCAAAACGCTCAGTATACTTTTGGGCGCTAAAGAGCCGATGTTTAGTATTGCGCTCCGCGAGCTTGAGGGAATGACCGGCAATAAGGGTATCGACATTGCTTATATTGCTGATATTCTCCATCGTGCACACGCGCTCATGCGGGTGATAGGTCTCGACCCGGCTGACACCACTGAGCAAGAGCTCTACAAGTCACTCGAGGCGCACGTGGATAATGAAGCATTGTTTCACAATATGGCCGATGTCGGCCTCGTGTTTGGTGGCAGACGTGTCATTTCATTCAATTCTGAAGACGTGCAGGCTAATGCGGCTACTCCATACGAACAACGCACTCTTATGGGTTTGCAACGCGCAATAACCAGCGCTTTGCTTGAGCGCTACGAGATTGCTTCTGGCGATGTCGATAGGGTAACTTCTGCCGCTCAGCAGGCCGGACTCGTAAAACAAGCTGCCGAGGATATGACTGATAGGCCGAAAAAGATAGAGATAAAAGAAGGAGAATCTATGCCGAATATACTTTGCGTTGGTGATATTTTCACAGATGCGTTCATCCAGCTGCCTGAAGGTTCAGCGAAGGTGATTAAAGAAGAGGATGGTAAGGAATGGCTTGCATTGCCATTTGGCCAAAAGCCACCATACGACCACGTTGATATCGTACGTTCGGTTGGCCCATCACCAAACTCCGCTGTGTCAATGTCCCGCCTCGGCGTCAACGCAAGTTTGATGGCATGGATTGGTGGCGACGACACCGGCAAGGAGGCGCTCGCGCACCTGGCTGAAGAGCATATTAACACCGATAGTATGGTTACTGAGCCTGAGAACAAGACAAGTTACTGGTACGTACTCCGCTACGGCGCGGACCGCACAATGCTTGTACGCAGCGAAAAGTACAAGTACGAATGGAAAGATCCCGCGGTAAAACCAGATTGGATTTATCTGTCATACATCGGCGAACTTGCGTGGGGTCTACACGAAAAATTACTCGATTACCTGCAGCGCAACCCAGATGTAAAATTAGCATTCCAGCCAGGTACCTTCCACTTCCAGTGGGGTGTTGAAAAGCTTGCTGGCATTTACGGCCGCAGCGAAATCGTAGTGATGAACCGTGAAGAAGCGGTTGATGTAACAGGGGCAAGCTACGACAATTTGCACGAACTTGCAAACGCACTCCATAACATGGGCCCTAAGTATGTGGTGATTACCGATGGCCCGAAGGGCTCCTACGCATCACACGATGGTAAGCTTGTCACGATCCCTAACTATCCAGATCCAGCACCACCACTTGATCGCACCGGCGCAGGCGATGCCTTTGCAAGCACGATTGTAGCAGGGCTTGCACTTGGCAAAGATTTCGAAACCGCACTCACATGGGCGCCAATCAACAGTATGAGCGTTGTACAGCAAATGGGCGCACAAGCCGGACTACTTACACTACCTAAGCTTGAGGAATTCCTTGCGAATGCCCCTGCAGATTACGAAGCGAAGGAATTGAACTAATGCGATATCAAATTTGTGTATCCGGAGCAGCGGCGGGCGAAACGGTAGTAGGTGCACATGACCTAGCGTTTCAGCTGGGTGAAGAGATCGCAAAAGCAGGCAAAACCCTGTTAACGGGTGCAACTGTCGGCTTGCCTCACTACGCAGCAATGGGCTTTATGAACATCCCAGATAGTAAAGGGAGTTCAGTTGGCTTTAGTCCGGCAAGTAGCTACCGCGAGCATGTGGCGACGTATCGTCTACCAACCAAAGAGTTCGACTACATTAACTTCACGGGCATGGAGTATGTTGGTCGGGATGTCCACCTTGTCAGAAGTGCTGACGCGGTCATTACTGTCGGTGGCCGTATGGGTAGTTTGCACGAGCTTTCGACTGCACTCGAAAGCCGGAAAGTGTGTGGCGTGCTCCTTGGTAGCGGTGGCCTTGCGGACTACGCGGCAACACTTTTACAGCACATTGAAGCGCCAGGTGGTCGTGATGTAATTTACGATACCGACCCTGCACGTCTCGTAGCGAAGGTGATTGAGTTACTCGATAAAAAGTACGCCGACTTCCACGACGTAGTTGATGCAACGCTATCTGATATACCGCAGCCTGAGCTCAAAAAGCGTCGAGGGTAAGACGATGCTTAACAGTGTATAATAAAGAGGTGAATAAATTTCGCCTCTTTTCTAAATATCAACCAACAGGGGATCAGCCAACAGCAATCGCCCAGCTTGTTGATGGCCTAGAAAAGGGTGAACGCGAACAAACACTCCTTGGTGTAACAGGGTCGGGCAAGACGTTCACAATGGCGAACATCATCGCTAATCGTAATGTGCCAACCCTAGTGCTCGCACACAACAAAACACTCGCCGCACAGCTGTTTAGCGAGTTTAAATCCTTCTTTCCAGAGAATGAAGTTCACTACTTTGTGAGCTACTTCGACTATTATCAGCCAGAAGCCTATATCGCGAGTAGCGATACATACATCGAAAAAGACTCAGCAATCAATGAAGAAATCGACCGCTTACGCCACGCTGCTACAAGTGCACTCTTAACACGCCGCGACGTGATTATCGTCGCCAGTGTGAGCTGTATTTATGGTATTGGCTCGCCAGATGATTACGCAGAGATGGCAATCACTGTCAAACGCGGCGAACGCCGCCAGCAAGATAAATTTATTCGCCTGCTTACAGATATTCAATATAACCGCAATGATATCGACTTTAGTCGCGGAACATTCCGCGTACGTGGTGATGTCGTTGACGTTTGCCCCGCGGGCAGCGAAACTGCATACCGATTTGAATTCTTCGGCGACGATGTCGATCGCATCACCCAGATCGATCCATTAACCGGTGAGATTCTAGGTGAGCCCGAACAGGTCACGATCTTCCCATCTAGTCACTATGTTACACCAAAAGAAAAGGTGGCACGCGCTGTCGAGAACATCAAAAAAGAGTTTGATGAGCGTATGAACTATTTCGAGACGCACGATAAACACCTCGAAGCACAGCGACTCAGTCAGCGCACAAAGTACGACATTGAAATGCTCGAAGAAACCGGCTTTGTAAAAGGCATCGAGAACTACAGTCGCTACCTTACGAATCGCGAGCCAGGCGAGCAGCCAGCAACGCTGCTTGACTATTTCCCAGATGACTTCTTGCTGTTAGTTGACGAAAGTCACGTAAGCCTGCCGCAGGTACGAGGCATGTATAACGGTGACCGTGCTCGTAAAGAGGTGCTCGTAGAATATGGGTTCCGTTTGCCGAGTGCGCTCGACAATCGCCCGTTGCGGTTTGATGAATTTGAGCGCCATGTCAACCAAACGATTTACGTATCGGCAACACCAGGCGAATACGAGCTTACACATAGCCCAGAACCGGCACAGCAGGTAATTCGCCCGACGGGGCTGCTCGATCCGCCGATTGATATCCGCCCTGTCGATACGCAGGTAGATGATTTGATTGCGGAAATACGTGATCGCATCAGTAAGCATCAGCGTGTGCTTGCAACGACGCTCACGAAACGAATGGCCGAAGATTTATCAAGTCACTTGCTTGAGCTCGGTATTAAAACAGCATACATTCACAGTGAGGTAGACACACTAGAGCGTGGCGACATCTTGCGTGATCTTCGCATGGGCGTCTACGATGTACTTGTGGGTATCAACCTCCTTCGCGAAGGTCTTGACTTGCCAGAGGTCAGCTTGGTCGCGATTCTTGATGCCGACAAAGAAGGCTTTCTCCGCAGTGAAAGCGCACTCATCCAGACAATTGGTCGTGCAGCGCGCCATGTTGATGGTCAAGTAATTATGTACGCTGATCGAATCACGGGTAGTATGCAGCGTGCGATGGATGAAACAAACCGGCGTCGTGATATTCAACACGCATACAATGTCGCTCATAACATCACGCCACGAGGTGTTGATAAGGTAATCGATGAAGGTCTCCGCGCGATCATTCCGCAAAAAGAGGACGCCAAGCACGAGAAGCTAAACTTGAAAAAGATTCCAAAAGACGAGTACGCAGGCTTAGTGCGCGACCTGAGCGCCCAAATGAAGCTTGCGAGCGCCAATTTGGAATTCGAGCGTGCCGCAGAGCTACGCGATACTATCAAAGAAATCAAAGAGCAAATGTAGCCTCGCTTGGGGGTACTTTGCGGTCTATGAAGAATATGCTAAAGTATATTGACAGTTACTGCAGACCATGCTGTAGCTTGTGCGAAGTGTAACTATCGATAGAAAAGTGGGTGGTATCGCTGTCTGTCGGCGAGGAAGCACACTATAGATCAGCCCACGCAATATTCCGAGCCGCGCGCAGGAGACGAGCGAAGGCTCGTAAACTAGCACGCCAGCGAGTTGGTGCGCTGTGGGACCGCAGGCCAGAAATCATCTTTGCTGCAACGCGGCATAAGATGATGGTTGCGCTCAGGGAGTTTGAGAAAGGGGATGGCGCTGCTCGTCATCGGAAGATGCAGTACATGAATGCCGTAGAGCTCCCTTCTGAGTATGCGCACGATGATGTGCTCTATTACGAGGAAGGCTCCAAGGTGCATCTCTTCTACGGAGGTGCAACCGCGCCAACGGGGCGTGGCGATTCACCCGATGGTCGAGGGCACGGACATGCTATTCTTGTCGCTAAAGATGGGGGCAAGGAGGGCTATGTTGTCTCGTATCACCGTAGGCCCGTTAGGTAGGAATGACACTTCGCTGAGGTCTCGTTTGCGTCGCATGCCAGTGGCGCAAACGGGGCCTTTAGCTCTGTTTAGAGGCAATATAGACGGAGTATGGGGCAACTTTGATTGTCGCCATGCCAGTGTCATCAGTTGTAATCTCGTGAAGGGCAACCTCCGAGAAGTCTGGGCTATAGCCTTTCCACGTGCTATTAAACCGCACAGCCCATGACCCAGCGTAAGGTAGGTGTAGTTGGTAATTATGGAATGTCGAATTACTAAAGTTAGCGATCACTATTGTCGCGTCCTTGCTCTCTGCGCTTTCTGCTCGCAAAAAACCGATCACATGGTTATTGTCATCTTGGTGAAATACCGAGGTGTACTGGCCCTGTAGCCCAACAGAATTACCATAAATATTTTTACGAAGTGCCGTAAGGTGCTGGTGCGCAAGTGTAAAGCCAGCGTGCGCGGTAATATGATTCCACTCAAGCGCCTGCCAGTCATTAAATGCTCCGTCCTGTAAAAATTCCGCACCTTGCAACATCATCGGAATACCCGGAGCGGTAAACATCATACAGGCAGCAAGTAGCGTCTTTTGTTTAGCTGCAAGACTAGTTGGATTTTCCGGAGTTACAGCATCATTAAGTCGTACTGATCCATTAGCAGCCGTGTCGTGTGAATCACTAAATATAACTTTTTCAAATGCATCACCGTTGTAGTTACGCTCTAGCTCATAACGTACACCGCTCAGCGTTGGCGTCGAATTAGGATTAAGCCCTAGTCCGTCACGCAGCACGTGGGGGAATCCAAGCTCCCATTGTGCATCGAAGCCACAACCCGTACTGGATCTGTTACAGGTAATAAAAGAACTGTTAGCGCAGTCCTCGGCTATGATGAGCGCTTGGGGATTAATCTTGTGCGCGACCTCTACGATATCTTGCAAGAGGAGCCATGCATCAGGGATATCGTGCTCAGGGTCATTGTCACGCCCCTCGGTGTTGCGCATGTAAATCGTTGAATCAACGCGCAGGCCATCAAGGTGGTATTCATTAAGCCACATCGTAATGTTATCAAGGATAAATTGACGTACCTCTGGTCGCCCGTAGTCTGGTCGCCCGCCCCATGGGGTATCGCCGCGCGCATCGTTGTAGAAGTAAATTCCACCGCGATTATTCTCACTCCAGCCATCAAACTGCCATAGGTCACTCTCGCCGTAAAAATGGTTATAGACCACATCAAGTATCACGCCGATGCCACGCTCGTGGCAGGCCTTTACAAAACTCATAAGTCCATATCGACCGCCCAGCATACTCTCGACGCTAAAGATATAATTTGGTGCATACCCCCAGCCGTTACTGTAGGCCATGCTGGTGATCGGCATAAGTTCAATGGTCGTAACGCCAAGCTGTGCGAGATAATCAAGCTTTTCGATTGCAGTATCAAATGTGCCAGGCGTCGAGGCGTCAGGGCGGTTAAACGTGCCGACATGGAGCTCGTAAATAATCTGCTGATTTTTAGGCAATGGGTAAAAGGTCTTATCCCCCCAGTCGAACTCATTATCAACAATTACTGAAAAGCCGTTGTCGCTCGATGTAATAGCGCGCGCTCGCGGGTCGTTTTTCTCGAGCACTCGGCCATCTTTTGTAGTGATGTAGTACTTGTACTGCTGACCTGGCTCAACGTCTTTAACCGTGATCGACCAGTAGCCGTCTTGTTCACTTTCCATATCAAGTGCACCGTCAGGAGTAAACGTGCCACCGATTGCTACTTTTTCAGCAAAAGGAGCCCACACTCGAAACTCGGCCTTGCCGCGCGATAACGTAACGCCGAGGTTTTTCTTAATCTGATGGCTCATATATCTATTTAACCATAAGTGGCTTGAATGCTCGCTATATTTCTTGGGGTTTCTCTGATACAATATATCCCAATGAGCACAATAACCACCAATGATGTGCGGCACCTCGCACAGCTAAGTAATTTGCAGCTTTCGGACGACGAAATCACGAGCCTTCAGACAGACCTCGCAAATATCTTAGACTACATCGACCAGCTGAACGAAATTGACACGAGCGGCGTAGAGCCAACATACCAGGTAACTGGCCTTGAAAACGTATGGCGCGACGATGTTGTCGATTCGAGCGCAGTAACACGTGAAGATTTACTAGCATTAACGCATGATCAGGCTGATAACAGCATTAAGGTTCCACAGGTATTAGCATGAGTATTCGCAACCTCGTAACCCAGATTAATGCTGGCCAGACAACCGCACGCGCACTCGTTGAAGACGCACTCAAAAAAGCCAAGAATGCTGAAGAATATCACGCGCTGCTTAGCCTTACTGAGGAGCGTGCACTTGCTCGCGCAGATGAAATCGACGCACGTATCAAGGCGGGCGAGCAGGTTGGTGTACTTGCCGGTGTGCCGTTTGTCGTAAAAGACAACTTCCTCGCATTTGGTGCCTCAACAACAGCAGCAAGCAAGATGCTCGAAAACTTTGAAGCTCCGGTGCAAGCAACGGTGGTTGAAAAGCTTGAGCAAGCTGGTGCAATTTGTATCGGTAAATCAAATCTCGATGCCTTTGCGCACGGTGGTTCAACCGAAAACTCTGCATTCGGTGTAACACACAACGCAATCGATCAGGCTAAGGTTGCGGGTGGCTCAAGTGGCGGTTCCGCGGTTGTTACAGCACTCGACATCGTACCGTTCGCACTTGGTAGTGATACTGGCGGATCTATCCGTCAGCCAGCTAGTTTTAACGGCGTGTTTGGTATGAAGCCAACGTACGGTATGAGTAGTCGTTACGGTGTTGTCGCAATGGCAAGCAGTACGGATGTTATGGGCTGTTTCGCAAAATCAGCAGATGATATTGCACTCATCGAAAGTGTTATGGCAGGTCAAGACGCAAAAGACATGACCACACTTCCAGACTACTTCACGCCACTCGCTGAAGCTCCTGCCGGCCTTAAGATCGGCCTCGTGAAAGAAGCGATGACCGATGACGTTGACCCTGAAGTCCGTAAAGCAACCGAGCAATACGCTGAAAAGCTCCGCGCAGCGGGTCACATGGTGGACGAAGTGAGTCTCCCGAGTGTTAAGCACTCACTCGCTATCTACTACATCGTTGTTCCCGCCGAGGTTTCAAGTAACCTTGCGCGTTACGATGGTGTCCGTTTCGGTCGCCGTGCCGAGGGCGTACAGACGCTTGGCGAGCTCTATGGTCGCAGCCGCGACGAAGGCTTTGTTACTGAAAACAAGCGACGCATTATGATCGGTAGCTACGTGCTTTCAAGTGGCTTCTTCGACGCCTACTATCAGCAAGCGCAAAAAGCTCGCACAGTGCTGATAAACGAGTTTAATAGTCTATTCAGCCAGTACGATCTTTTACTTATGCCGACCGCGCCAACACCAGCATTTGGTATTGGTGAAAATATCGAAGACCCAGTCAAGATGTACTTATCTGACGTAATGACCGTACCAATGAGTCTCGCCGGGCTACCAGCAATTAGTGCGCCAGCGGGTGTCAGTGAAAGTGGCTTGCCAATTGGTGTGCAGCTTGTCGGCCCGATGAAGGCAGATGCACTTGTCATCGCAACTGCTGGCCAGATGGAGCAGCAGAATGACTAGCGGTCCAGTGGTAATTTTCTTTCTTGTCGTCCTTTTAATCGTGGCGATTATTGCCGTGCTTTTCTTGATGGTTTCATCAAAGAAGGGTCCACGCCTTAATGTCACACGCTATCAAACCCAGTGGCTTGCAATCGAAAACAGCGTATCGCGTAATAACGAAGCAAGCTGGCAAGTGGCAATCATGAACGCCGATAAGCTTGTTGATCAAGCACTCCGCGAAAGTAAATACAAAGGTCAAACAATGGGTGAGCGCATGAAGGCGGCGGAAAAAACCTGGCGCAACCCAAATCATATCTGGGGGGCCCACAAAATCCGCAACCAGCTTGCCCACGAAGTAAACACGAAACTCAGCTACGATATCACCCTTCGCTCGCTTTCTGCATTCAAGCAGGCACTGAAGGATCTAGGAGCAATATAATGACAGACGATGTATTAGCAAAATATGAAATGACAATCGGTATCGAGTGTCACGTACAGCTCGCGACCAATACAAAATTATTTAGCCCAGCAGACAACGACGCACGGGATGCCGAGCCAAACAGCAAGGTTCACCCTGTTGATTTCGGCCTCCCTGGCATGCTGCCGGTGCTTAACCGCCACGCTGTTGACCTCGCGATTCGTGCGGGCAAAGCGCTCAACGCGCCAATCGCTCGCGTCAGTCGTTTCGACCGCAAGCACTACTTCTACCCAGACCTCCCAAAGGGTTACCAGACTACCCAGATGTACCAACCAATCATCCAGGCAGGCTATATTGAAGCGCCACTTGAAGACGGCTCAACTGTGAAAGTTCGTATTCACCATGCACACATGGAGGAGGATGCTGGCAAGCTCTCGCACTACAACGGGTATAGCCTGGTCGACCTCAACCGTGCCGGTACGCCACTTATCGAAATCGTTTCAGAGCCAGATATCCATAGCCCGGCCGAGGCGCGTGCTTACGCAACTGAACTGCATCATCTTATGACCTACGCCGGCGTAACCTTCGGTAATCTCTTCCACGGCAACATGCGCTTTGACGTAAACATCTCCATTGCGCCAAAGGGCGCAACCGAGCTTGGCCGCCGTGCAGAGGTCAAAAACCTTAACAGCTTCCGTAGTGTCGAAAAGGCAGCTGAATATGAATTCGAGCGTCAGGTCGCCTTGCTCGAGCATGGCGAACAAGTAGTCCAGGAAACTCGCGGATGGAACGACGATAAAGGTATTACGACGAGTCAGCGTTCTAAAGAAGACGCACAGGATTATCGTTACATGCCAGACGCTGACATTCCACCGATCGTGCTCACTGACGAAGAGATTGAGCAAATTCAGGCAGATATGCCGATGTTGCCAGGCGCACTCCGCAAGATATTGCACGAAGCCGGCCTTGACCACTCAGTTACTGAAACGGCAATCAACATTGATGAGCCACGCGTACGCGACTTCCTCGTGCAAATTGCTGCAGACTCTGATGGTGCCGTGCGCCGTCGTATTCTCAACTGGCTCATTATTGATGTACAGGGCCGCGTGAGCGCAGGTGATGATACCTGGGAGGGCAAACAGTTACTGCCAGAACATCTCATCTCACTTGCTGAAATGGCAGAAAAGGGCGAAATTAGCAGTAACTCGGCTGTTGCAGTGCTGAATGAAGTACTCGTAAGCGGCGACGACCCGCGAATGATCGCCGAAGGTAAAAATCTTCTCCAGGTGAGCGACGAAGGCGCAATCGCAGCAATTGTCGATGAGGTTCTTGCTGATCCTGCAAGTGCCGCAAGCATCGCCGATATTAAGGCGGGTAAAGATAAGGCAATCGGGTTCTTGGTTGGCCAGATTATGAAGAAATCCAAAGGCCAGGCAAACCCAGCGATGGCACAAAAACTTATACGAGAGCGGCTTAACTAAGGTGGCCGCTCCTTTACTTGTTGTTATTCAGGGCGCACCAGGGGTGGGCAAGACGACACTTCTCGAGAAATTACGCCAAGACATTACCATGCCGATGCTCGGTAAGGATGAAATCAAAGAATTCTTATTCGACACGATTCCTCAATCGGATCGCGAGTTTTCACGCATACAGGGCGGCGCGTCATTCGACATGCTTTATGCATTTGCTCGTACCTTTCTCGAGGTAAAACAGTCCGTGCTCATCGAGGGCGCGTTCATGACAAAATTCGCGAGTGGCGCAATACAGAAGATTCTTGACGACACGGGCGCACAATACTTAGAGGTATTTTGCTTTGTCGATGAAGCGGTTCGCCAAGAGCGGTTTAGGGTGCGATCTGAAAGTGGCAATAGACATGCAGCTCATATGGACGGCGTAGCGACAGAATTGCCGCGCGACGATCATCCGTATAAGGCAATTAACATCGGCGATCGTATTGACATTGACACCGCAGAATTAACTGAAGAAATTTACCAGCACGTCGTTAGCGAAATAAAAAGGAGACTCGCCTAATGCAACCATGGAAACGAATTGACCCGACAATTGTTACAAAAATTGACTATCATAACGTTATAGTCAAAACATTTGAATTACCGAACGGTGAAATCGCTACGCGAGCAACTTTCCTTGGTGAAGGTCGTCGTGCTGCTGGCGTCGTGGCCGTTACAAAAGACAACAAGGTTGTTGTCGCCAAACAATTTCGTCCTGGCCCTGAGAAAATCATGTCAGAAATCCCGGGTGGTTGGGTTGATGAAGGCGAGGAGCCTGAGGCTGCTGCCCACCGCGAACTGCTCGAAGAAACTGGCTATAAGGCAGAGAAAATGACCCCTCTGGGCGTCTTCGGCCGCGATTCAGCCATTAATGGTTCGTGGTATTATTATTTAGCGACCGGTTGCGAACGCGTAAGTGAGCAGGCGCTCGACGACGATGAATTTGTCGACATAGAACTTGTCAGCATTGATGAATTTATAACAAATGCTAAAAGTGGCAATATGACCGACCCGTTTGCAGCGCTGGGCGCATACGACGAACTAGTGAAAATGAAAGGGGCAAATTAATGAAACGACCAACTAAAGCGATTATTACTGACGCAGGATTTGCGAGCCGCTACCTACCAATCACTAAGACAATTCCAAAGGCAATGCTACCGTTCGGCAGCAAGCCAATCATGCAGCTTGTTGTTGAAGAATGCGCCGAGGCGGGTATTCGCGAAATTATTATTGTAGCTACACCTGAGGGCAAGCCAATCTATGAAGATTACTTTAGTAACGCGGTCAACCACATCCGTAAGCAGCTCATGTCACAAGGCAAGGTCGATCGCTACAACAAGACAGTACTGGAAGTACTCGATCTTCCAAAGATTCGTGTGATTACTCAGGACCCAACGTTGCCATATGGCAACGGCTCTCCAATCGCAAGCGCCAGCGATTACTTTGGTGACGATGAAGCATTCATCGTTATGTACAGCGATGATGTTGTCTTTGGTAGCTCAGATGCCAAGAAGCTTGTCGAAGCATTCGATGAACACCCAGATGCAAAAGCCATCATCATGGCACAGGATATCCCAGAAAATGAAGTCGATAAATACGGCATCATTTCACTCAAGGACGGTGATAAGCTTGACCACATTGTTGAAAAGCCAGAGGTAGGCAAGTCACCGTCAACGCTTGCATCGTATGGTCGCTATCTTGTGACTACTGAAATTTTCGACCTACTCAAGCCAGGTGCCGAAGGCCTCGATAACGAACTCTGGACTGTTGATGCTATCACAAAGCTCGCAGAAACCGGTGATGTCCGTGTTGTGAAGACCGAAGGTGAGTGGGTGACAACTGGGGACCCAAAGAACTACTTCCTCGCGCATATGAAGTATGTCATGAACAATGAAGATTACGCAGATGTCATCCGTGAGGCTGCGCAAAACTAGCGAGCCACAATACAAGCTCAAAATAGTGTTAAAATAGAATATAGACACTACTTAGCGAAAGGAATACGCAACCATGGAATGGGCACAAGTACTGGTAATTATCCTGTCGGTATTCTTGGCAATCTTTTTATTGCTTGGCATCGTTCTTGTCGTGCTCCTTATCAAGGTGACGCGTCAGATCAAATCAGTTGCAGGTGCAGCTGAGCGCACAGCATTGAAGTTTGAGAGTGTTGCAGGGCAAGTTGCGGCGATTTCGTCACCACTTGCAATTGCAAAAACAATTGCCGATATCGTTATTAAGGCAAGATCTAAGAAGAAATAAGGAGGGATATGTCAAAGGGTAAATTTGCACTCGGAGCTATCATCGGCGCAGCAGCAGGCCTCGTCGCTGGTGTACTTACGGCACCAAAGGCGGGTAAGGAGACACGCGCTGATATCAAAGCAAAAGCTGGCGAGCTTAAGGCTGATGCTGACAAGAAGTTAAAGGACGCGAAGAGGACCGGTGAAAGGACCGTAAACGACGGCCGCCATATGGCTGAAGATTACGCTGATCGCACCAAACGCGCACTAAATAGCGCAAAGCGTGAATTCGTCGCTGACGATACTAAAAAGAAGTAAGGCTTGCAGCTGAATGTACAATCATGGCATACTGAACATAATCAGTATGCCATTTTGTTTAGGGGTAGTTAATGAAATTATGGAATAAAATCAAGCGTCGGGTTCGTGAGGACAACGAGCGAGGCGCTCGCGAAGCAGTAATAGAAGACCTTTTTAACGATTTCAACCGCAGTCGGTTTACAATCTACAAATTCAATTTTTTTCGTGGCATCTTCTTTGGTCTAGGGTCAGTTCTGGGCGGCACCTTAGTCGTGGCGCTATTGGTTGGCCTGCTTAACTTTACCGGCCATCTTGTGCCAGGTATTGCAGATTTCCTCAATAGTATTATCGACATGATGCAGCGTACGCATCGATAACATAGGCTTTTTTACGACATTTTTCTCTTTCGTAGGGTGCTATAATAGATAGCAGCAATGGGGGAGAATACAGCAACATCTACTGGCGGTACTACGTCGCTCAAAACGAGCGATTTTGTACATTTACACAACCACACGCACCACTCGGTGCTTGACGGTCTGACAAAAATCAACGAGCTTGCCGAAAAAGTAAAAGAGTACGGCATGGAGGCCGCCGCCGTAACCGACCATGGTACGATGAGCGGTATTCTTGATTACTATAAGGCCGCGAAAGCCACGGGCATCAAACCGTTACTCGGCATCGAAACCTACGTCGCGGCGCGTACCCGATTCGACCGTGACCCAAGTAAAGACAAAGCCCGCTACCACCTCACGGTGATAGCTATGAACAACCAGGGCTACCAAAATCTCATGCAACTCTCGACGCGCGCAAACCTCGAAGGTATGTATTATAAACCTCGCGTTGACCACGACTTGCTCGAGGAATACAACGAGGGCCTTATTGTTCTCTCGGGCTGTGCGAGCGGTGAGGTTGGCGAGAGCTTGCGTAACGATGATTATGCCACGGCACTAGAACACGCCAAATGGTACAAGGGTATCTTTGGTGACCGCTATTACCTTGAGCTCCAAGATCACGGTCATCCAGATAGCGCTACACACTGGGATGTTCAGGCTAAGATCAACAAAGGTCTTAAAAAGATCGCGAAAGAGCTCGACATTGAAATGGTTGTCACCTGTGACGGTCACTATTTGACGCACGACTACCTCGATGCGCATGAGATCTTACTTTGTGTTGGTACAGGCTCATATCTCAATGATGAAAAGCGTATGAGTCTAAAGGATTTTGAGCTCCATCTTACTGACCCAAAAGATATTATCAAGCGGTGGGGCGAAGAGATGCCAGAGGTGATTCTCAACACCAAAAAGATCGCTGACCGCTGTGATGTTGATATCGAACTTGGTAAAATCTTGATTCCAAAGTATCCCGTGCCAGATGGCTCAAGCGAGCACGACTACCTCGAGCGCCTGGTGTATACCGGCGTTGCCGTCCGCTACCTTGGTATGAAGCGCGAAGATGCCGAAGCACTCTCGCCAAAAGAAATTTCCGATAAGCTCACCGACGAAGTCCGTGGCCGCACCGAGATGGAAATGGGCGTCATGGGCACGATGGGTTACGAGGGCTATTTCTTAATCGTCCAGGACTTTATTAACTGGGGCAAGTCCCAGGGTATTATCTTTGGCCCGGGTCGTGGTAGTGCCGCTGGAAGTATTATTGCATATGCCCTGAATATTACCGATCTCGACCCTCTCAAGTACGGTCTTCTTTTTGAGCGCTTCCTAAACCCAGACCGTATCAGCATGCCAGATATCGATGTCGACATTCAGGATACGCGCCGCGACGAGGTGATTCAGTATTGTTCCGATAAATATGGCGCGAACCGTGTATCAAACATTGTCACGTTCGGTAAGATGGCAGCTCGCGCCGCTGTACGTGACGTCGCGCGCGTGCTGCAGGTGCCATATGCCGAAGCTGATCGTCTTAGTAAAATGATTCCGCCTCCTGCGCAGGGGCGTCATATTCCACTCGCAAAGTCAGTGGTAGAAGACCTTGACCTAAAGGCCGAATATGAATCGAATCCGTCAGCAAAAGAAGTTTTCGACTATGCAATCCAACTTGAAGGTACCATTCGTTCGCACGGTGTGCACGCCTGTGGTGTTGTGATCGCACCGGATGACCTCGTGAAGTTTATTCCACTCGAGCAAGCGCAAAAGGGAGTGGTAGCAACACAGTTCCCAATGGGAGAAGTAGAAGAGCTTGGGCTCCTCAAGATGGACTTTTTGGGTCTTTCTAACCTGACGATTATCAACAACGCTATGCGTATTATCCGCAAGGTATATAAAGAAGACGTCGATCTCTCTAAGATCCCGCTCGATGATGTGCCTACCTACGAGCTATTCCAGCGCGGTGACACTACTGGCGTATTCCAGCTTGAATCCGCGGGCATGAAGCGCTACTTGCGCGGCCTCAAGCCAACCACATTCGAAGACATCATTGCGATGGTTGCCTTGTATCGCCCAGGGCCAATGCAGTTTATTGATAGCTTTATCCGCCGTAAGCACGGCCAAGAAAAAATCACTTACCTGCACGAGGGTATGCGCAATTCGCTCGAAAACACCTACGGTATCTTGGTTTACCAGGAGCAGTTCATGCAGATTTCTAAGGAATGGTGCGGATTTACCGGTGGTCAGGCAGACACGCTTCGTAAGGCAGTAGGTAAGAAGAAGATTGACCTCATGCGCAAAGTTAAGGTCGACTTCGTTGAGGGTGCTATTAAAGTTGGCGGCGCCACCGAGGAACAGGCCGAAACCTTCTGGGCACAGCTAGAAGAGTTCGCGAACTACTGTTTCAACAAGAGTCACGCAGCTTGTTATGGCCTAATTGCCTACTGGACAGCCTACCTCAAGGCGCACTACCCAGACGCATTTATGGCGGCGGTCATGACAAGCGACCACGACGACATCGACCGTCTCGCAATTGAAATCACCGAATGTAAGCACATGGGGCTTACAGTACTTAACCCAGACGTTAATCAGTCATACCTTGAATTCGGTGTGGTGCCAGCGGCAAAGCAAATCCGCTTTGGTATGGCAGCGGTGAAGGGTGTCGGTACGGCGGCGGTCGAAGAAATTATCCGTGCCCGTGAAATCGACGGCCCATTCAAGAGTATTGAAGATTTCGCAAAACGCGTCAGCACCCAAAAGGTCAACAAAAAGGCCTACGAATCACTCATCAAGGCTGGTGCGTTCGACAGCCTCGGTAGCCGCTCTGACCTCCTATTTAATCTTGAGTCAATACTTGCGTTTGCAAGTAAGCTGCAAAAAGAAGCGCTAAGCGGTCAGACTGATCTATTCGGTGCATTGGGCGGCGACCAGCTCTTGCCTTCGATGGAGCTCAAAACAGCGCCAGTCAAATACACCGACAAAGAGCAGCTCATGTGGGAGCGCGAACTCCTTGGTCTATATATTTCAGCGCACCCGCTCGATAACTACGATGCCTACTTTGAAGAGCAAACAATTCCGCTTCGCTCACTCACGCCAAAAATTGATGGCCAAAAGATCACTATTGGCGGCTTAGTCACGACAGTCCGCACTATTGTGACAAAATCTGGCACGAAGATGGCTTTTGTGGGCATCGAGGACAAAACTGGCGAAGGCGAAGTGATTGTCTTCCCGAAGCTCTACGAGCGCCTCAGTGGCGAACTCAAGCAGGATATCATCCTCAAGATCACGGGTAATGTCAGCGCCCGCGACCGTGACGGCAATATGGGCGACGAAGCCAAGATGATTGCCGATGAATGTAACGTTGTTACTGATAAAGAGCTTCGTGAATATGAAAGCCATGGTACAACTATGCGCGCACCTACAGGGCAGGCGATGGTCACGCGCAAGCGCTATCCATCTAAGGCTTCCACGAGTGGCGCTGGCGCAGTAAAGCCTGCGACAACATCATCAAAGCCTGCAGCTGCAGCGCCGACTCGTCCTGCGCCGTCGGTTGATGTGCCAATAGAGACCCTCAAAACCATGTATGTTCGCATCCAAAATCCTAACGATCATGAGCAGCTACTTTCTCTCAAAAAGATCTGTAGTCTTTACCCTGGGCAAAACACCATCGTCATGATGCTTGGCGACAACAAATCAAACGCTATCCGATTGCCATTTAGGGTGGACGTACAAGCTGCTGATCTTACCGGCCAACTTACAGAACTCCTTGGCAATGAATCAGTTGTCATAAAGTAAAATTCTCTGAGAAAATGCTATTGTCGGCGCAACTCTTTGTGCTACACTTACGGTACATAAGGAGGCGACGATGGAACGACCGAACGGCAAGAAGCAGCCTGTTGAACGGCGGGTTACGGCTGAAATGGTGTATCTGTATGGCCGTTGGAAAAACGGCCAACAGCCCGAGCAGTACAGCGCATTACCTGAAATGGCACGACGTATGTACGAAGAAGACGCAGCGCTACTAGTTAATCTTGGCAGGCAGGGAACAATACTCGATACGTATGAAAAGTATGATGTACGCTCCGACTTAAGCCGCAGCTGCGAAGCACTCGCTACTGAGCTTCTAAAGCTTCATGGGGGCTACTCGAATGGCATGCAAGAAGACTTCGAAGTAGTGTCGCTTCCGCAGGAAGTGCTTGCAAAAGTCCGCTCCCTACATGCAGGTGGTTTATTGGCAGAAGATGGCGAGCAACTTGCAATACCTTCCGGCCCGGATGGCGAGTCTACGCTTGATATCCGAAAGCAGGACGCCACTCTAACAGGTGTTTACCTTCGGGTGTCAAAGTACACTGCCGATAGAAAATATGCAGTGACGAGCGAGTCTGGTGTCGAGCCTCAGTATCCGCGCGACTATTTGGTATATCCGTCAGATGAAGTGGCGTATCGGTATCTTATGGAAATATCATTCGAATATTATCATCCTGCCGCAAGGGTTATCCAGGAGACGGTTGGCCTTCATGTCAATGAGCGTGGGGAGCTGAGCGTCGACCGTGATATGTATGTTTCCGGCTTCGGCGCGGCGGCAAGCGAGGGGATGTTTGCGAAGGGTTTCGATAACATTACACAGCAAGATGTTGCGGCATTGGCTGACATTATTGCCGAAATCGTCGGTGACACGCCGACTCCAACGCGGGATCACGATAATTATGATTATGTTAAAGACTACATCCGCACCGTGCCAAATGGACTGACTCGTGTGTATCTTAGGGAATGGTTAGATAATACCTCGCAACCCTATGTCTGGCGTCAGCTCGCGGCATCTACATCAGACGGGTCTACACTGCGGGAATCTTTGGTAAATGCCACTGATACGGACGCCCATAACGCAGTCGCCACGCTGGTCGATTATGATCGGCAAGTGCACAACGAGCGAGCCCAAGCCGCGCGCCTCGATGGGGTAAATACTGCACTATGGCGTGATCATGCTCAGCGCTAGTCGCTGCCAAATAAGATCGCATAGAGCGCAATGCCGGTCGCCACGCTCACGTTAAACGACTCTTTCTTGCCGCGCATCGGTATTTCAATTGCAGCCTCGCAGTGCTCTAAATATTGTGGTTCGATGCCATGAACCTCTTCACCGAGAAGCAGCGCAAATGCAGCAGGTGTAGTAAACTCGCGTGGCGTCACTGAATCTGGCGTTTGTTCAAGCGCAACAATCGGAAGAGCATTTTGTGCGAGCCATTCATCAAGCGTTTCAAAATGGCTAATCTGCAGCATCTCCTCTGCGCCAAGCGCGGTTTTGTGGATGCCAGAGGTGATCTTATCGCGAATGTGCGGCAAGCGGGTGTCGCCGGGAATTGTTGGGTATGGCGTGTAACCGCTGCATATGATGTCGGTCACACCAAACCCCTCAGCGCTCCGTAAAATACTGCCAACATTGTGGATACTGCGAATATTATGGAGAACAAGAGTGATTTCAGGCTTCATTTCATCCATTGTACCACTATAAAAACCATAGGCGATTTGCTACACTAAGTTTATGGATGAAGATGAAGTTCAGCAACGCCGTCGTGAACAAGACGAGCATTCTACAAAACAGCGCGGTGCGCTGCTAGGGCTGGACTATCTTGATACTCGTGAATTCGAGTCTGAACTGCCGCTTGCACAAGATGTGATGCCCATTGAAAAAATGCACCAAGACAAGATGGTGCCTCTCGTTAAAGGCGGTGGCGATGCAGTTTATCAGTTTGGCGTGACCACCCAGACGCCACAGTCGGTGCTCGAAAAGATGCGCCGTGAATACAATGATCGCGGCGAGATTGTCCACTTTTCACTTATCAGCCTCAGTGGCTACCGCGCACTTATGCTTCGCTACGACCCGCCAAAGAAGGTGATTTACGACGATATCGAAATCGCCAAAGAAGGTGACAGTGACACGATTACCGAGGTAAGTAAAACACTCAATAGCGTTTCGTCTGAAGAGCTCTTTGATTATTTGATCCGTCAGGCCGACAAACTTGGCGCGTCCGATATTCACATCGAGAACGAGCGTGATAGCATTCGTATTCGCATGCGCGTTGATGGTGCCTTACACCCTGTAGCCCTTATCGAGCGCGAACGCTATCGCGTTATTATGGGCGAGCTTGCGAGCCGTGCTGGCGTCTCTACCGCGTCGAATGAGTCACAATCGGGCCACATGCAAAAAGAGATTACTACCGATCAAGGCACGCACTTACTCAACCTTCGTGTCGAAACAGTGCCAACAATGTATGGGCAGGATGCTGTACTACGTCTCTTTAACTTTGATGAATCGCTCCTTAACCTTGATTTGCTTGGTATTCCAGAAAAGCAGCGCCATGAAATTGACGAAATCGTTAGTCATCCGCGCGGTCTCGTGCTCATGGTTGGCCCTACTGGTAGCGGTAAGTCAACCACGCTCTACAGCATGCTTAATGCGCTCAATACGCCCGACCGCAAGCTCATCACGCTAGAAGACCCTATCGAGTACGGACTTACGGGGATTTCCCAAATTCCAATCGACACCACGCACGGCCAATCATTTGCTGATGCGCTCCGTAGTGTGCTGCGCCTCGACCCAGATGTTGTGATGGTTGGCGAGATTCGCGACACCGACACTGCACGCACGGCGATCCAGGCTTCAATTACAGGTCATCTGGTGCTTTCAAGTTTCCACGCTAACTCTACCAGCACCGCCTTCAGCCGTATGATCGATATGATTGGCGTCAACCCAATCTTTAGCTCTGCTGTGCGCCTTATCATTGCTCAGCGCCTTGTACGCCGCTTGGTTGATGACACCAAAGAAGAATACGAGCCAGATGAAGCAACACGCAACTATGTAAAGCGTGTGCTCGAAGGTATTCCAGAAGATACCGATCACCCTGATCTTGATAATTTCAAGCTATGGCGCCCTAAGCCAAGCGAGGACGCGCCGTTCGGGTATAAAGGCCGTATCGTGATTATGGAGCAGCTAATTGTTGACGAAGAAATCCAGAAGTTTATCCGTGGTGATGTTGCCGAGGTTCACCCAGAAGCAATCGAGAAAACTGCCCGTGGACGCGGCATGCTCACGTTAGAGCAAGTCGGCGTGCTTGCGGCCTTGCGCGGTGAAACAACACTCGACGAAGTTGGTCGCGTAATCTAATTATCTCCATGTAATCAAAATCCGCCTCACCGGGCGGATTATCCTATTGCTTGGGCTATCCCCGGCGCCGTCCCTGGGTGGGACGGTCACCGGGGCACCTGTCAGCATGGTGATGAGCTCACTGGCTGGCCAGCATCGCTTCGATCGCAGCGTGGCCTCCTTCGAGGTACTGCCCGAGAAGGCCATTGATCTGGACGACCTGGTCAACCAGGCGAACGAACTGCTCGATGTCTTCCAGCGGGCACCACAGCGTAACGCTGTTAGTGTCTCCCGCAGGCAGAATGACACGGACAATCTTCTTCGACCCCTTACGCTTGATTCTGGTGTCGCCCAGGCCGTAGTTCCGGCCAGGGTGCCTGAGTGCTGCGTGGAGATCCTCGGCAGCAAGCTGCCAAGCGAAGCCGCCATCCTCCTGAAGGATGATCAACTCCACCACGAAAGGATCGCCGAGCGCGAGCTGCAGGCGGATGGTGACCGGACCGCTTTCGCCGTCCTGTCGCCGCAGCTTTGCGTTGAATTGCGCGGAAATCTGAAGCATTGCAGGTGCTCCTTTCGCACGATCACCTCGTCGATAGGTTTTGCTATAGTAGATGGTTTCTGGACTCGTGTCAACCTAGCCGTAAAGGTACAAAAAAGACGCCTCTGAAGGCGCCACATATAAGGAATTTTTCTTGGGCTTTTCCTGGCCGCTCCCATAGGTGCGGGAGCGGCCAGGGGCCTGTCAGCATGCGCGCGTCTCAGACGAAACAGGGCATCTCACCTTCGTCGATTGTTCCGGCAAAGGCGCGCCCATCACCCCACGTTGCGAAGGGGGTGCTCTTCGTCATGGCGACGAACTCTCTCGCCAGTGTGACATGGAGCTGGATGAACGCGAACTCCCCATTCAGGGGGAGGGTCATCACGATGCTCTGGCTTGTGGCCGTAACCGTGATATCGCCTTCGGGTATGTCGACGTCAGGGTATGTCAGCGCATTGGTCAGGGTGTCCATGGAGATGATCCAGCAAGGACCTTCCAGAAACGCTCCTGTCAGTAGCTGAAACGTCCTGCCGTCGATGAACGGCTGGTAGGCGAGTGTCGCATCGATTTGATAGCTCTCTCTGCTTGTCGCAAAGGTCGCGACAGTACGGGTGAAAGATCCTATAGCAGACAACGAGGTGCTCCTTGACGGGTGTGCTGATTAGGCAACTACATTGTATACCATTTATGCTAATATGTCAATACGTCACCTCTGTCGTGCTATCGAATAACATGAGCAATAGCTGGTACGAGTCGCTCGTCAAACACGCTTGGGATAATTTCCTCGGCGGACGGTGTGTCAACGAGGGCGGCAATCGCTTCGGCGGCTGCAATTTTATGGTCGTCAGTGATCTTACGTACACTATTATCAAGTGCACCCCTAAAAATTCCAGGAAAGGCGATGGCATTATTAATCTGGTTGGGGAAGTCGCTACGACCAGTCGCGATGATTGCAGCTCCGGCTGCTTTTGCGTAGTCTGGCATGATTTCTGGGGTTGGGTTTGAAAGCGCGAAGATGATGGGGTCTTTCGCCATGGTGCGCACCATATCTTCCGTCAGTAGTCCCGGCTTTGATACACCGATGAATATGTCGGCATCACGAACGGCATCCTCTAGGCTACCCGACACAGACGTGTCAAGATATGGAAGCAGTGCCTTCTTCTCATCATTTAAATCATCGCGCATGTCACTAATAATGCCATGTGAGTCAACAGCAACAATCGAGCCAACGCCGTACGTATGGAGAAGTTTCATAATAGCAGTGCCCGCAGCGCCGGCGCCAATTGTGACTACCTTGCAATCCTTGAGGGTCTTGCCGGTAATACGCATCGAATTAATCAGTCCGGCAAGAGTAACGATGGCAGTCCCGTGCTGGTCATCGTGGAATACCGGAATGCTTAGTTCCTCCTTAAGCCGTTCCTCGATCTCAAAACAAAGTGGCGCAGCAATATCTTCTAGGTTGATTGCCCCAAAACTTGGCGCGATTGCCTTTACGGTAGCGACAATTTCATCGGCTGTGTGTACATTGAGTGTAATTGGCACGGCATCGAGCTCAGCGAAGTGCTTAAATAGCAGCGCTTTGCCCTCCATTACTGGCATGCTACCCTCGGGGCCAATATTGCCGAGGCCAAGCACTGCTGAGCCGTCGCTAATAACCGCTACGAGGTTATTAGTCCACGTGTATGTAGGTAAAAGGCTATGGTCGTCTGCGATAGCCTTACTGACGGCAGCAACTCCTGGTGTGTAATACGCGCTTAATTTAGTGCGATCAAGCTCGCTTTCATCGCGTAATTTTGTCGTAATCTTACCTTTAAACTGTTTATGTAGGTCGAGTGCAAGTTTGTCATAGTCCATATATCTAGTATACGCCTCTACTTTTTAGCGTTAACCCCTTTCAAAATCCGCCAAACTATGCTATAGTTGATTATTGATTGTATGTAGTAACCGCCGAGAATCACTGGTGTGGAGCCGTAGCCGTACAACTGCGTGGCCAGCCAATCCGAATCAGGCAATAATTAGAGGAATAATTTAATGAGTTTTGCACTTATTCAAAAGGTCAACGACGAGCAGAAAAAAGCTCAGGTTGTTGACGTTCGCAGTGGTGACACCGTACGCGTTCACCAGAAAATTAAAGAAGGTAACAAAGAGCGTATTCAGATTTTTGAAGGCGTTGTTATCCGCACTGACAACAAGGGTCAGCACACAAGCCGCATCACTGTTCGTAAGATTGCCAGCGGTGTAGGTGTTGAAAAGAGCTTCTTGCTCCACAGCCCACTCGTAGAAAAAGTAGAAATCGTACGTCGCGCTAAGGTTCGCCGTAACTTCCTTAGCTTCCTTCGCAACCGTAGCGGTAAGAGCGCTCGTCTTGCAGCGGTGCAGTTTGACCGCGAAGCAGTTAACGCTGTTGTCGACAAGCACGCTGAAGAAGAGGAAGCCCGTCTGAAAGAAGCTGCTAAGGCTGAAGCTGAAGCAAAGGCTGCAGAAAAAGCAGCTGAGCAGGCTGAGCTCGAGGCTAAGCAAAAGGCTGTTGAAGAAGCTCACAAGGCTAACGGCTAATCGCTTATTTAAGCAAACGAAAACTCCCCTAGCAATAGGGGAGTTTTATTATAGCCTGAATAACTCGACAGGCCAGAGGCTCGAGGTGAGGAGGTGGCCAGATCGGCCACCTCCTCACCTCGCTGGCTGCGACTCACGCGTCTTCCTTTCGGATGCCGGTGAGCTCTGCGTACTCCTGGGCTGCCGGGTAGATCATATGGTCCCAGACGGTCTTCGCGAAGAAGGCCAGGGCCCAGATGATCGTGGTCGGCAGTGCGAGCACGGTAGCGGTGATTGTGACGATGCGTCGCAGCGCCAGGCTCTTGATCCGTCGCTGCCACCCGCGCGCCATGATCTTGAAGACGAACATCCAGCACAGCACGTTCAGTGCGGTGCAGAGTTGAATCCATTCCGAAATGCCCATGGCGATTCCAGCCTGTCGAGGTGCCCGGTTGGACACCAACCGATACTGAAGCGCATTATGACACATTTTATGCAAAATGTATATACTTTGGCGCATCAACACGAAATGACGTACACTAGTAACATGATTTTAGGGATTGATGAAGCAGGCCGTGGGCCATGGGCAGGGCCACTAGTGGTTGGTGCTGTGGTACTTGGCTGCGAGATTGATGGTCTAAATGACAGCAAAAAACTTACAAAAAAGCGGCGTGAGCAATTAGAGCTTGAAATTCTCGAGAAGGCACAGGCCGCAGCGACCGGCTGGGTAACTGCAGCCGAGCTTGATGATGTGGGCATGAGCGAAGCCTTGCGCCTTGCAACGCGCCGCGCAGTTGAGCAAATTGCCGTACCGTATCATGAGATTATCATTGATGGTACAGTCAATTTCCTGCGCGATACGTCTAAAGGTGGCTTCGTGACAACTCTGCCAAAGGCCGATGCGCTCATACCGAGTGTGAGTGCAGCGTCCATTATCGCTAAAGTTGCGCGCGATAGATATATGACTGAGCTTGGCGAGAAGCATCCTGAGTACGGATTTAAAAGCCATGCGGGCTATGGTGTGGCCAAGCATCGTGAAGTAATTGAACGAATCGGGGTGATAGATGAGCACCGATTAAGCTTTGCGCCACTGCAAAAATATCGCGCCACGCCAATGAAAGAACACCCCAGCAAAGGCTCAGGCGCTCAGCGAACCACCCGTATTATCGGGAATGCGGGTGAAAATGCCGCTGCTGAAGAGTTAGTCCGCCGCGGCCATATAATTATCGATCGCAACTGGAAAACAAAATACTGCGAAATCGATATTATTTCTAAAAGAGGCGATACAATCTACTTCACCGAGGTAAAGCACCGTAAAAATGCCACACACGGCGATGGGCTCGACGCAATCACGCCAGCAAAGCAGCGCCAAATGACGTTCGCCGCCCGAATGTACGTGCAGGCTCACAAACTTACGAATGTGAACCTGCAGCTGCTAGCGGTTGCAACCGCTGGTGAAAATCCAGTCGTAGAATTAGTCGTCGAGATCGTGTAGCTTCGCACGAACCGCGTTGCCGTCGCTCGCTAAAAGCTCCAGTCTGGCGGTAATTTCAGAAACACCCATAGTGATTGTGCGCGTGAGCGATGGATTGTCGAGCATCGGTTCAAAGAATTGCTTGTATTCAGTAAGCTGCGCATCGGTCATTAGGCCACTTGCTGCATAACGTGGGAACTCATCGAAGCTCTTGTCGCCGCCATAGGTCGTAAGGATCCAGTCCCAGCTATTCTGTAGCCATTCCCAGGCGACAGTGCGAGTAAAGCGGTTGCGTACGAGGTAGACAAACCATGGTGAAACATCTTGTGGGCGTACGATTTCTGAATTCTTACAGTCGCCAAGTAGACGCGCAGCGACTTCTGGACTACGGGTCGAGGTCATTGCTGCCATAATATCCTCTTTCAGCTCAGCAGATGGCGTGTTCTGATAAGTATCCATTAACTGGTCAATGACCGCGTTGTCGTCGGTGTATCGTACAACTGTGGCAATAACGAGTGAACGAATTTCCGCAGGTAGCTCAGCAAGTGTCGCCATATCAAATCGTGACATCATTCCATCAATAACCACCGCATCCTCGCCATACAGCATCATGCCAAGAATAGTACCGCGTAGCTTCGTGTCAGTAACAGGCTCGCCATTAATCGGCTCAAAGCCGAGACGTTCAAAGTTGCTGCGGGCAATGTGGGCTGAGAGCGCGCGAAGCTTTTGCTCTGCTACGCTGTCGGTTTCTACGAACTTTTTTAGCTCACCTAAAGTCATTGCCATAATATCCCATACGGCATCGTTTGTTTCGCCTTCGTAAAAGCTCAGCAGGTCAATAAGAGATGCCGACGATTCGTAGCGTCCGCGCACGAGCAATGTTTGATCATTGAGTAGTGTTAAGCGGTCGATAGTCGATGCGCTATGGATGTCGGAAAGCAATGTTTTGAGATGATCTGGGCTGTACTGAGTAACAAAATGACCATTATCGCTACTATTAAAGCGCTGTGTTGGCTGGGTTGCTACAGCAAGCTCCTTATCATACATAATCTCAGGTACATCGCCAGTCGGTTCAGCCCCAAGTAATACTGGCCAAGTTTGCATACTTGGTTTATGCTCGCCGATAAAGAATTGCGTTTGGCTCAAACCTTCTGGCTTAACAGTTACTACTGGGTAGCCTGGCTGGGTAATCCAGGTGTTCATAAACGCCCCAACGTCTTTGCCGGATGCCTTGCTGAGACAAGCCCATAAATCATCACCCTTCGTATTGCCGTAAGCATAGGTAGTGAAGTACTCTTTAAGCCCAGCGCGGAACGCATCCTCGCCAACAAATGCCCGGAGCATCTTCATGAGTCGAGCGCCCTTGCCGTACACAATGGCACCATCAAAAAGTGTCGAGATCTCATCAGGATGTTTTACGGTAACCTGTACAGACTGCACGCCTTCGATTGCATCGCGGCGCAGTGCGGCAATGCCTCGTGACAAAATGAAATCAAGCCATGTTTCCCACTCTGGGTGCAGCGCGTCAATCGCAATATGCTCGACAAAGTCAGCAAAGCTCTCATTAAGCCACAGATAGTCCCACCACTCCATAGTGACGAGGTTACCAAACCATTGGTGTGCGAGCTCGTGCGCAATCACACTCGCGATCAAATGCTTACCGGCAGGGCCGGTGGTTTTAGGGTCAGCAAGCAAACAAACCTCGCGGTAGGTGATAAGCCCCCAGTTTTCCATCGCGCCACTGCTAAAGTCAGGAAGCGCAACATGGTCGCACTTAGCGAGTGGGTAGTCAATGCCGAAGTACTCTTCATAAAAATCAATAATTTGCGTAGCGCTTTCGAGCGCAAAATCGAGCGTGTTGGCGTGCTGTGCAGGACTAGCCCAAATATTCACCTCGATTCCACGCTTGGTTTTGCCAGACTTTTTATGAATATTGCCAACCACAAAGGCAACAAGGTAACTGCTCATTTTAGGAGTAATATCAAATGTTGTAAGTGTCGCATGGTCGCGCGCATCAGTCGTGGCTACAGGCATGTTACTAAGCGCTACATGTCTCGTATCGTGCGTAATCGATACCGAGAACGTTGCCTTAGCTTCCGGCTCATCAATGCAAGGGAATGCTTCGCGGGCGTGGTGGCTCTCGAACTGTGTCGCATAGAGCTCCTGTCGAACACCGTCGTGCACAAAGTAGCAAGGGTAAAGCCCGTGCATTGCATCGGTAAGGGCTACATTAAATTCAATAGCAAGCGTAACCTGGCCAGGCGTATGGTGGGGAATAACAAGCTCGTCTGCCTCGGCGTCTAGAGCAAAATCACTCACAGGCATGTTATTCACTGATACGCTTTTCACGGTAAGCTCGTGTGCGTGTAACCGAATGGTACTGGCACTCTTTTGCTCACCGCTAATAGTTACGGTTCCAGATATCGTGCGGTCTTCTTTTGCTTTTGTGAGATCCCAGTGGATATTGTAGTGATGAGGGATAAACTGAGTATAAAGACGGGTAACAGGTTGCATACTATCCAGTATATACTAAAGGTATGCGACGGCGGCGGGTAGTAACGATGATTGTAACGGTATTGGTGGCTGTTTTTTGGATACTCTTACAGCAGTTACAGATGCCTGCGACGAAACCAACTCCTGAAGTAAAATCGACGACATCAGAAAATAGTAAAAGCGCTCTCTCGGTACTTGATAGCTTGGCGGTAAAAGGTCGTGCGCCTAAAACAGGGTATGCGCGTACGCAGTTTGGTAATGGCTGGACTACAAGTGGCGGGTGCGATACCCGTGAGCGCATTTTGCAGCGAGATATGGTGAACACGATAATGAGTGAGGGCTGCAAGGTAATGAGTGGGTTGCTGCACGATCCGTACACGGGCAAAGATATTACGTTTACACGCGGTATCGATACAAGCAGCGCTGTGCAGATCGACCACGTGGTGGCGCTTAGTGATGCTTGGCAAACAGGCGCGCAGCAGCTATCGGCCAACCAGCGTGAACAGCTTGCGAACGATCCACTCGAGCTCCTCGCAGTCGACGGTCCGGCCAACCAGCAAAAATCCGATGGTGATGCTGCAACCTGGCTCCCGCCGAATAAGCCCTTCCGTTGCCAATATGTAGCCCGGCAAATCGCTGTGAAGGCAAAGTATATGCTGTGGGTGACGGCTGCTGAAAAAGAAGCGATGCAGCGGGTGCTGGCCTCATGCCCAGGTCAGGCAGCCATAGATTAGCTTGTCTTATTAACTAAAAGTTAAATTGCTTTAGCTTATTCTTGTAGTTGCGCGTGGAGTCATTCATACTCTATCCAAGTGAGAACGAATGTGAAAGTCATTCGTGCTTTGTCGTGTTACGTTAATATTCATTTCTCTTGGATATTAGCTGCATACATCTCGCACCCACGGTGTATCCGAGGGTAGTCTTTATACAGCTAATTGTTCAAGGGGATTCAATGATGAATGATATTAACCGTGCCAGCTTGCCATTAGATACAAATTTACTCGCCGTTGCCGATGCACTTGTTGAGGCGGGGAATCTTGATGCATTGCACGCGCTACGTGGGGCTCTGACAAAGCTAATTCTAGGAGATATAACGAGTGCCAGCCTCGTTGAAATAAACGAGTACGTGACTGAAGCTGTTAACTTGCTCGAAGGCGGCAGGCCTCCCGAAGCAATAAAAGTGGCGACGATTCGTGAGCTTATTGATAAATAAAATGATAAATAAAATGACTTTTGGTCTGGCATATGTTGAGTTACTCTGGCGGGGATATTTACATTGACAAATTTGCTATTGTTTGGTACCATGAAAGAGTAGTAATCCGGCCGGCAGGTCGGCATTTTTCGTATAAGGTAATAGAAAGGATACATACATGGAAGACTTGAACATCAAGCAGCTGACCCTTGCGGTACGCACGATTGCTGACGAAAAGAACCTCCCAGAAGAGACCGTTATGGACGTTATCGAGCAGGCGATTGCTGCTGCATGGCGCCGCGATAACGGTGAGCGCGACCAGAACGTTCGCGCAGAGCTAAATATGGTTGATGGTACCGCTAAGGTATTCGTACAACGTGAAGTTGTTGAGGATGTGGTTAACGACCTTACAGAAATCAGCCTTGAAGATGCGCAAAAGATTAAATCTGATGCGAAGCTCGAAGACATTATCGAAGATGAATTCGACGTTGTAAGCTTCGGCCGTGTTGCCGCACAGACTGCAAAGCAGGTTGTGTTGCAGCGCCTCCGCGAAGCAGAGCGCGAAGTTGTGCTCGCTGAGTTTGAAGACAAAATCGGCACTGTTGTAACGGGTATCGTGCAGCGTGTTGAGCCACGTGTTGTACGTGTTGAACTCGGCAAAGCCACAGGTATTCTACCTGGCAGCGAGCAAATCCAGGGTGAATTTTACAGCCCGGGCCAGCGCATCAAAGTATTCATCAAGGATATCGAACGCGACAACCGCGGCCCACAGCTTATCTTGAGCCGTGGTAATGAGCAATTCATTGAATACCTCTTCCGCCAGGAAGTTCCTGAAATGGAAACAGGCGCTGTTGAAATCAAGGGTATCGCACGCGAAGCTGGTCGTCGCACCAAGCTTGCAGTAACGAGCACTGTACCTGGCGTTGACCCAGTTGGTACATTCGTTGGCGGTCACGGCACCCGTGTAAACGCAGTCATGAACGAAATCGGCGATCAAGAAAAGATCGACATCATCACATTTGATGAAAACCTCGACACCTACATCCGCAACGCTCTCAGCCCAGCTGAAGTTGTGAAGGTCGAAATCGACAAAGACGAGAAGCGTGCTAAGGTATTCGTCACCGAAGACCAGCAGAGCATCGCAATTGGCCGTGGCGGTCAGAATGTTCGTCTTGCAAGCCGCCTTACTGGCTACGAGCTCGACATCGAGACGGCTACAGCTAAGCAGACCGAAAAGAAGCCAAAGAAGAACATCGAAGATGACCTCTTCAGCGCTATTGAAGGTCAGGACGAAGAAGACAAGTAGTCTCTCTGAACACTTGCAGATACCCCACCTGAGCAATCGGTGGGGTATTTATTTTCTGTAAAATAAAGTTAGCACTCTGGGTTGACGAGTGCTAATTGCGTGCAGTATACTGGGTATATAAAGGCTGATACGCCTTGAATGGAGGGCATCTATGCCAGAAGATTTTGCAGATTTTATTTCACACCTCACTGATAACGCCCGTATGAGCGTGCAGTATGCTGATGCTATCGCACGTGGCAATGGCAGTGCATATATTGGCACTGAGCATTTATTGCTTGGTGTGCTTGCTCAGGGCTCAAGCACGGGCGCTAAGGTTCTTGCCGATGCCGGGGTTACTCTGCAGCAGGCTGAGCTTGCGCTTGATATTAAGCCGGCGAAAGTTGTCGTTAGTACTGGTGCTGTCGGCCTTAGCGAAACAGCATTGCTAACGCTGCGCATGGCTTGGGAGACTGCAAAAGAATTCAATCAAGATTATCTCGGCACTGAGCATATTCTCTACAGCGTGCTTCGCCAAAGTAACGCTCGTGCAACAACCCTCCTGCGTAACGAAATTGGCGTTAATATTGAAGAGCTTGTCGAAGAACTTGAGGGATACTTCGATCGTAATCGAGGCGAGCATGGCGACATTATGACCGAGCCAAAAACGCACTCTGTACGAGGTGGTGCGTTAAGCACGTACGGTGTTGACTTAACGGCAAAGGCAGCTGCAGGTGACCTCGACCCTATGATTGGCCGTGATAAAGAATGTGAACGCCTCATTACAGTACTCAGCCGTCGCACTAAGAACAACCCAGTACTTATTGGTGAGCCAGGCGTCGGTAAAACGGCTATCGTTGAAGGCTTGGCGCAGCGCATTGTACGCGAGGATGTTCCAGATCACTTGCTTGACAAGCGTGTCGTAATGCTCGATATCGCTGCGATGATTGCCGGTACGAAATACCGTGGTGAGTTTGAGGACCGTCTTAAAAAAGTTGTAAGTGAGATTACCAAACAGGGCAACATTATCGCCTTTATCGATGAGCTACACCAGCTTGTAGGCGCAGGTTCTGCCGAGGGTAGTATGGACGCTGCGAACATCCTAAAGCCGGCACTTGCTCGTGGCGAACTCCATTTGATTGGCGCTACCACGCTTGATGAATATCGCAAGCATATTGAAAAGGACGCTGCCCTCGAGCGCCGTTTCCAACCAGTTATCGTAAAAGAGCCAACTCTTAAAGAGACAATTGCAATTTTGCGCGGTCTCAAAACTTACTATGAAAAACATCACAGCGTTGCGATTACCGACGAAGTTATTGAATCATCAGTCTATATGAGCGACCGCTATGTGAGTGACCGCTACATGCCGGATAAAGCAATTGACGTGATTGATGAAGCAGCGGCACGTGTTCGCGTAAAACAAGGCCACCGGCCAAGTAGGCAACGTGAGCTTACGAAAGAGCTCAAGAGCTTGAATGAAAAAATGGAAGAAGCAGTAGCGCATGAAGATTACGAGCGTGCCGCACTCTATAAGCAACGTATCACGCAAATCTCTGACAAAATTGAGGCTGAAAAAGTCGCGCAAGAAGGTAAAAACACCGTCACGCTGACCGATGACGATATCGCGCACGCAATCGCCGTCATGACTAACATTCCAGTCGAAAAAGTACAGGCAAGCGAAGCAAAAATGCTTCGCCACCTTGAGAAGCATCTATCAAAGCAGCTCATTGGCCAGAAAGAGGCAATTGCTAAGGTTGCACGTGCAATTCGCCGTAGCCGTAGCGGTGTTGCAAGCAGCAAGCGTCCAATTGGTAGTTTCGTCTTTATGGGCCCAACCGGCGTTGGTAAAACCGAGCTCGCCAAGGTGCTCGCCAAAGAAGTATTCGGCAGCCAAGATGCACTTGTGAAAATCGACATGAGCGAGTTTGCCGAAAAGCACAACACTTCACGACTCGTGGGGGCACCTGCAGGCTACGTTGGTTACGAAGATGGTGGTAAGTTAACAGACAAAATTCGTCGCCAACCGTATAGTGTGGTACTGTTCGACGAGATCGAGAAAGCTCACCCAGACGTGTTCCAATTACTTCTGCAGCTACTTGAAGAGGGTAAATTGACCGATGCCAAGGGCCGCGAAGTAAGTTTCCGCAATACCATTATCATTCTCACGAGCAACCTCGGTGCAGATAAAATGATGAAGGAATCAGAGCTTGGTTTTCACTCCTTGAAACAGCGTAATAAAGAGCTCGACACTTTGCACGATCGTAATGCGAGCTACGCGATGGAAGCGCTCGAAAAGTTCATGCGCCCAGAGCTCATTAACCGCTTTGATGGCATTGTCACATTTAGGGCGCTCACCCGTGAAGAAGTTGGCAAGATCTTTGATCTCTTGATCGAAGAGCTGCGTCAGCGACTTGTACGTAAGGGTCTTGGCATTACGGTATCCGCTGCGGCAAAGCGACAGTTGATCGATAAAGGCTATAGCGCAAAGTTTGGCGCGCGACCACTGCGCCGAGTAATTGAAGATGAGGTAGAGCATGCAATTGCTGAGCGTCTTTTGACTGGCACTGATGAAAAAGGCGCTATACTAGAGGTAGGTTGGTCTAAGGGGGAAGTGCAAATTGAACAACGAACCGAGTCAGTCGCCGCTGTCGCGTCCGAAGCATAGAATACTGCGCGGGCTCGTTAGCTTGATGGTGTTTGTCGCAATTGCGGCGAGCGCCTACTTCTATGGCCCTATCGCTGTAGATGCTGTTCGTGCGTCGAGCTTTCACCCAAACGCAGATATTACTAGTGTTGATGGTCGAATTGGCTTAACAGCGCGCGGCCAACAAATCTTCTATGCAACGACGCCCGTTATCGAAAGTCGCGACGCATTTAACGCGGATTGTGAAAGCGTCGAACGAACAGCGGCAATCTTGGGTTGCTATGTTCGCGATCGCGTATATCTCTACAATATTCAGGATAGCGAGCTTGATGGAGCGCTCGAAGTAACGGCCGCACACGAGATGCTGCATGCTGCATATGCTCGGCTGAATATATTCGAGCAGGCTAACGTCAACAAAATGATCAATGCTGAATACGCAAAGATTAAAGATAATCCTGATATTAAGCAAGAAATGCAGTACTACACCCAGGCTGAGCCTGGCGAAGAGATAAATGAGCTACACTCAATTATTGGTACGACCATTAAAGACCTGCCGGCAGATTTAGAACAATATTATTCTCGGTACTTCACTGACAGAGCTGAAATCGTGGCAATGAATACGAAGTACACGGCAGTATTCGACGAAGTAAATCAGCAAGCATCCGACCTCCAAGATAAAATTACAAATGAAGCAGCTGCTATCAAACAGGCAAGTACGCAGTATAACGCGGATTTAGCACAGCTCAATTCAGATATTGAAAGCTTTAATGAACGCGCAACAAGCGGCGGCTTCACATCGCAGTATGCATTCACGGTAGCGCACCAATCCCTCACGGCACGCATTCAGGAAATGAAAGATCGCCAGATCACGCTAAACCAACAAATCGATGTATACAATGCAGATGTGGCAGAATATAACAAGCTTGCGGTACGTGCAAAGCAACTAAATCAGAGTATTAACGGTGTTGAGGCGCCAAACAGTATCTAATTATGGCAAAAGCAAAATCACAATTTATCTGTCAGCACTGTGGCGCGAGTTATCCGAAATGGACAGGTAAGTGCGAAAACTGTGGTGAGTGGAATAGTCTCGTTGAGCAAACCGTGCAGGCTGCGGGCAATTCCGCGGTTGCTCGAGGTGCGCACAGCGGGAAGATACTATCACCACAGTCAATGCGTGCTATTAGTGCTGAAGAAACGATTCAACGTATGTCAACGGGCTTTGGTGATCTTGATACGGTACTGGGTGGTGGCGTATTGCCGGGCGGCGTTCTATTGCTTGCAGGCCAGCCGGGTATTGGTAAGTCAACCTTGCTATTACAGGTAGCTGCCAAAATTGCGGAAAAGCAGCCTGTGCTATACGCAAGCGGCGAAGAGAGCGCCAGCCAGGTGAAATTGCGCGCTACACGACTTGGCGCCGTTGCAAGCGACGATTTGCAATTTGTATCGAGTACAAGTGCTGATGATATCACTGCGACGATCCGAAGCGGTGCCTACAAGCTTGTAATCATCGACAGTATTCAAACGCTCAGCCTCAACGAGATTACGAGCGCGCCGGGCACGGTAAGTCAGATCACTAATTCTTCAAACGTTATTATTCGCGCCGCCAAAGAATCTGGCGCTGCCGTTATATTAGTCGGTCACGTCACAAAGGAGGGCTCTATTGCCGGGCCAAAAGTACTCGAACACCTTGTTGATGTAGTACTTCAGTTCGAAGGTGATCGTTACGGCGGATTTAAGGTAGTACGCGCCGTAAAAAACCGCTATGGCTCAACAAGTGAAGCGGCGATATTCGAAATGGACGAAAGCGGCTTGAAGATAGTTTCAAATCCTTCGGCCGCGCTGCTCGCCGAGCGTCAAAATGCCGACGGATCAGTAGTACTCGCTACACTTGAAGGAAATCGGCCTATTCTAGTAGAAATTCAGGCACTTGTCAATCAGAGCAACTTCGGGTATCCTAAAAGAACGGCAAGCGGATTCGATTTAAATCGATTAAACCTCCTCATTGCGGTGCTAGAAAAGCGCACCAAACTGAACTTATCTGATAAAGATATCTATATCAATGTTGTGGGAGGCCTTAAACTTGCCGATCCAGCGGCCGATTTAGCAGTAGCAATGGCTATTGCAAGTGCAGCTGCTGGGCGTAAGCTAGACGACAAACTAGTCGTTTACGGCGAAGTAGGCCTTGGCGGCGAGATCCGCTCAGTAGTCCAGGCAGACAAGCGGGTTGCCGAAGCCAAAAAGTTAGGCTTCACGCAGGCAATCGCGCCAGCGCAGACTGGCAAAAAGAACTCATTTATCAACGGCGTGCGCGATATTCGTGCCGCCCTCATCGACTATCTTGCATAGTCAGTAAGGAATAATATGGAAACACGAGATGTAGTGTTGCTCGCAGTAACGCTTATTATTCTTGGCGAAGTATCGTATTTACTTGCCAAGCTTCCAAAATCATCAGTTATTAAGGCAAAAGATCGGGCAATCCTGGTAGACACATCTGTATTGATGGATGGTCGCATCACGAATATTGCAGCTACTGGATTTATCGGTGGCACGCTTGTGGTGCCTCGCAGTGTAATTGGCGAGCTACAGCTACTCGCCGACCAAGCCGATGCCGATAAGCGAGCACGCGCCCGCCATGGGCTCGATGTCGTATCGACATTGCAAGGTATGGATGGTGTAGAAGTTGAAATCCTCCAGGATGGTAGCAAAGCAGCTGAAGGCGTCGATGAGCGCCTCCTCACGCTCGCGAAGCGCCACTCTGCAGTAATTTGCACACTCGACTTTAATCTCAATAAAGTCGCCGTTGTCGAAGGTATTAAAGTACTTAACATCAACGAACTCGCCCAGAGTCTTCGCATGCAGCACCTACCTGGCGAGCATATGATGATCGAGCTCACGCAGAAGGGGCAGGATAACCACCAAGGCGTCGGGTATCTATCGGACGGCACGATGGTAGTTGTCGAACAATCTAATAAATACATTGGTCAGACAGTGCAAGTCGAGGTGGTGCGCAGTCTGCAAACTGCAGCGGGTAAAATGATGTTTGCCCGTCGCGTTGAGCGCCAAACACCAAAAAAAGCTGAAACCCCAGCCATGGTAGCCGCTAAAACGAAATCATTAGGCCGCAGCCGCAAGAACGAGAATAGTGAGAATGCTAAACCAAAGCGCACAGAATCTCAGCCACAGCAGCAAAAGCCGCAGCAACCTCAGAAACAACAGCAGCCACAGAACAGGCCAGCGCAAAAGTCTGTTAATCAACAAAAGCCACGCGCCGTATACCACGCTGCTCGTAAACGCGTAAACCACGAAGACTCACTCCTTCAGCTCGTTGATAATCAAAAAGACGACTAAAGAGCTCGCTTTTTATAGTCAATAAAATACCGCCCCTTGTACGGGGCGGTATTTGTTTTAGTGGTGATGTCTGCCGCCGCCAGTGCCTCCACTTCAGCTAGAACTGTAGGTAGCGGTTGAGCTATCAGTGTAATATCCCTCGTCGGTAACAGTTGCCGTAACGGTTCCATTGCTGAGGCCAGCAAGCTCACTTGCTGAGAGCGTCCATACGCCGGCACCAGTATGTGTCGCAACGGTATTTCCATTCTGAGACAAGGTAATGTTCTGAATTGCAAACTTGCCTTGGTGGGTAGTGACGGTCACTGACCCGCTATCGGCGGATACGCTAATTGTCGGTTGTGCATCGCTACAAGAGTGTGCATCGTCATCCGCATTCGGATCATAGCCGTCTGGTGCGGTGATAAGCACTTGTTTGGTAATCGGATCAGTCGACTTACTGACGCCAATGTCAATCTTCGCGCCCGCTGGCGTACAATCCGTCGCCTTCTTCTTTGAAACTTTATCAAAGCTCATCGTCGCATTAGTAACGCCCGTCGACTTGTTGTAGTACGAAGGGTATAACTCGCCCTTGATGTTTTGAATGCCGGTCGGTGCGGTATACCAGTCGCTGTACTTAGCTTTACCTTGGTTAACGTATGTTGTTGTTGCGGCAGCCATTGTACGGTCAAAGAACATAGCAGGAATCAGCGAGTTTCCTTGCTTAAGCGGGGTTGTATCCGGGTTACCAAGCCATACGGCCATCGTAAGGTTCGGCGTATAACCTACGGTCCAGATGTCCTTAGGAACAATCTTCTTGCCAATCTGCGCGTTTGATGTACCAGTCTTTGCGGCGGTGTGCACGCCAAGCTTGTCGAGGTATGGCAGGTAGTCTTGGTTCCAGCCAAGCCCTGCGCGTGCTTTAGAGTCGCCCATCATGTCAGTTACTACATATGCCGACTGAGGGTCGATAACTTGCTTAGATGAAGCCTTATACTCTTTAAGTGTCTGGCCAGTACTATTTGTAACCTTTAAGATCAAAGATTGTGGAGTGTAAACACCCTGTCGGCCAAGGCTCGCAATCGCGTTTACGTGGTCAACAAGCCGTGTACCACATCCACCGATAGCGCTCGAAAGGCCAGCTTGTGCATCAGCTCCTTGAGTACAGTAGTAGGTATCACCCATGGCGCGGATGGTTGACCACGTACTCCCTGGGTTATTAGCTTCATTGATCGCCATGGCCTTAATCGCCGGGATGTTCCGTGAGCGGTCAAGGGCTTGGCGGAGATTAATATTACCCTGGAACTTGCCATCAGCATCCTGTGGTTTATAGCCTCCAGCGAAGGTAGTTGAGGTATCCGCAAGGACTGAACCGCTACCATAGTTTGCCTTACCCTGACCTTGGTTCTGGAAGAGTTGAGCATAGACGAGCGGCTTGATTGATGATCCTGGCTGAATAAACCCTGTCGCCGCATTGTCTTGCCCAAAGCCTGGATAATCAAAGCCGCGGCTACCTACAAGGGCAAGCAGTTGCCCGGATTTCGTATCTTCAATCGCTGCCGACCCGTTACTAAATCCTGCATAATTAGCACAGTTTGTGTAGCCACAGTCACGGTCGGTCATTTTGCCGCTAAAGATGTCAGCCATGTTCTGCTCTAGTGTGTTCTGCAAATCAAGATCAAGCGTAGTCTTAACCGTAAGACCACCTTCGCCGACAACTGTCTTGCCGAGCTCTTGTTCAAGCTGACTGCGCACCATTAGCACAAAGTGGGGCGCTTTAATACCATCAAGCTGGTTAGTGAGCGGCTGTAGTGTATCGAGAATTGGCACTGCTTTTGCAGTGGTGGCTTCAGCCTTGGTGATGTAACCAAGATCGGCCATATTGTCGAGTACCTTATGTTCGCGCTCGATAAGCGCATCGTGGCCGGCGACGTTGTATGGGTTGTAAACCGTAGGGTTGTTTGGGATAGCAGCAAGAAGCGCGCATTGCGACAAGGTTAGCTTTGATGACGAAGTACCAAAGTAAGTCTGCGCGGCTGATTCAACGCCGTTCCTTCGTCCACCATATGGCGATTCGTTGAGGTACATACCGAGAATCTGGCTCTTAGTGTACATGCGCTCTACCTCAACAGAAAGAATCATCTCCTTAATCTTGCGCGGAATACCAGCAAGACCTCGCTGCGCTGCTTGGTCGCTAAAGAACACCTGCTTCACGAGCTGTTGGGTAAGGGTAGAGCCACCCTGTGTCGCATTACCACCAGCATTGCTGAGCGCCGCACGGATTGTGCCTGTAACACTGACACCACCATGCTTATAGAAGTCCTTGTCTTCAATCGCAACGGTAGCTTGGCCCATGCATGGGGCGATATTCTTTGGGTCGACAACCAGCGTATAGTTGCCCGAGCCCTTATCCTCCCAAAGCAGCTTCCCATTACGGTCGTAGTACTTAGTAACAGTAGACTTCACACGCTGCGCGAGAGTACTCGGGCTAATCTGGTCGAGATCTTTGCGGTAGTAGGCAAAGAGCGAAAGTCCAAACAGAACTAATACGACAGTTAAGACACCAGCACCCTTAAGTAGAGTGAATGCACCTTGTTTAGAAAACCAATATTTAGCCATCCGCTTTGGATGGAGCCTGTAGAAAAACCGTTTCACCGGGTGCTTCGGCAGCGTCGCTAGATATTCTGCTTTGCGACGAGCTTTCGCATCCTTTTTGGTGCGGCGTTTGCTAACAAGATTTGAATACACGCGTACACCGCGGGCTTGCCTCTTACTTTTTACCACGTTACCACTTTCCCATAAGCAATATTATGTCAATTGTACCACTCTTTTTTTGCTCGCGCCAGGTCATTTATGCTACGATAACACTAGTTTACTTAAAGAAAGGAGAGTTTCATGACGACACTATCAGAAGAGCTGACGTGGCGCGGCATGGTCAATCAAATGACCTTTGCTAATATTACCGACTTAGACAAAGAGACTCGCACTTTCTATTTTGGCGTTGACCCAAGTGCCGACAGCATGACAATTGGTAATCTAGCTGCAGCGATGATGGTGCGTCAGTTCATGGAGCACGGCTACAAGGCAATTCTGCTTGTCGGTGGTGCCACTGGCCTTATTGGCGACCCTGATGGTAAAAAGCAAGAACGAGATCTCAAAACTCGTGAGATAGTTGCCGCGAATGTCGCAGGGATAACTGCTCAGTATAAGCATTTATTTGCCGGGATGAACTTTGAAGTCGTTGATAACTACGATTGGTTTAAAGACATCCATTATTTAGACTTCCTAAGGGATGTAGGCAAGTATGTCAGCTTGACCCAGATGCTCGATCGCGACTTTGTCAAAGATCGCATTGGTGAAGGTGGCTCAGGTATCAGCTATGCTGAGTTTAGTTACACGCTCATTCAGGGCTACGATTACCTCCACCTCTTCCGTGAGAAGCATGCCACTATGCAGATGGGCGGCAGTGATCAATGGGGTAATATGATTGCTGGCACCCAGCTTATTCGCCGCATCGAAGGCGCTGAAGCTCATGTGTTCTCAACACCGCTAGTTATCAATAAACAGACAGGTGTAAAATTTGGCAAGAGCGAAGGCGGCGCCGTATGGCTTGACCCTACGAAGACGAGTCCGTACAAGTTCTACCAGTTCTGGCTAAATGTTGACGACGAAACAGCCGAAGACCTTGTAAAGATTTACACGTTGCTCGATAAGCAGACGATTGATAATCTGATTGCGAGCCACCGTGAGAACAGGAGCGCCCGCGCATTGCAGCGTGAACTCGCGTACCGCGTGACAGAACTCGTACATGGCCAAGATGTAGCGGACCAAGTTCGCCGCGTTACAAAAGTACTATTCAACGAAGATGGCGTCGAGATCTCAAGCCTAACTAATGAGGAAATCGATATGCTTGCAGCAGAGCTCCCAACCGCGGAGCGCGGCACTATTGTCGATGTGCTTATTGCTGCCGACACCGTAAAATCAAAAGGCGAAGCAAAGCGTTTATTGGCTGGTGGGGGCGTAACTGTGAATGGTCAAAAAGTAGGCGACTCTTACGAAATTAAAGATACAAGTTTAGTCAAAAAAGGCAAAAACAGCTTCGTGCTCGTTCGTTAGAGCATAAAAATGATGGTATACTAGAGCCTCGACATATACGTAATTCGGAGAAAGTCATGAAAAAGCTTGTAGCATTTGATCTTGATAACACATTGGCAGAGTCGAAATCTCAGATTCCCGATGAGATGGCTTATATTTTAGGCCAACTACTTGAAAAGTATGAGGTATGTATTATCTCGGGCGGTAAATTTGGACAATTTGAAAAACAGGTGATTAATCGTCTAAGCGTCTCCGATGAACAGCTGGGTCGCCTGCACATCATGCCGACATGCGGCACGCGCTACCACCGCTACGACTCAGTTGATAAAGAATGGAAGCTTATCTACCATAATGATCTCACCGATGATCAGAAGAAGCGCATTCGCGCAGCTTTTGAAAAGGGCGCAAAGCAACTAGGCATGTGGGAAGAGAAACCATACGGTGAAATTATTGAGGACCGCGGTTCTCAAATGACGTACTCAGCGCTTGGGCAGGAGATCGGTGAAATGCTTGGCGAAGAAGGTATTAAACGCAAATACGCATGGGATCCAGACATGAAAAAGCGTAATGCGCTTCGCGACCTTATCGCTCCTGAGCTCGATGACGTAGAAGTTCGTGTAGGTGGGATCACCAGTATTGATGTGACCCTACCTGGCGTTGACAAGGCATATGGCATGAATAAGTTAATGGACGAGCTGAGCATGTCAAAGGAAGAAATCCTCTTCATTGGCGATATGCTACAAGAAGGCGGCAATGACTACCCTGTGAAGTTAATGGGTATCGACACTGTAGAGGTGCGTAACTACGAAGATACGCCGTTTGTAGTGCGTGGCATCTTAGCCGTTGCCGACTAGTCGGTGCTAAACTAGTTAGTAGATGAATCTCGCGACCGCGCTAGACCAGATTAAGGGGGTTGGGCCAAAAACGGCAGACCAGTTGCGTGCAGCTGGTCTTGCTACGGTTGGTGATCTTCTCACATTCCTTCCGCGTAAGCACGAAGATTTCACGAATGTCACAAGCATCGCTGATCTTAAACCGGGTACGGTTACAATTCGTGCGCGCTGCGAAAAAATTAGTACCCGGCCTGTACGGCGAGGTTTACGGCTTACGACGGCAGTGCTTGCAGATGACACGGGCAAGCTAAATGCAATCTGGTTTAATCAGCCATACCGCGTGCAACAGCTAAGCGGCACCGACGACGAATTCTATTTTAGTGGCGTATTTGAATATAACTACGGTAAATACCAGCTCACGGCACCGAGTGCTGAAATTGCAAAAGAGATGCCTGTCCAGGCGGAGCGGCTCTTGCCGGTCTACCACGCGATTCATGGCTTAAAATCACTAACAGTACGCAAAGTGCTCGAGCAACTTAGGCCACTTATGAGCGTACTACCTGAGACTTTGCCTGAGAGTATCGTAAAGCGCGAACATTTTATGTCACGTGCGGCAGCAATCAGTACAATGCATTTCCCGAAAGAGCTCAGCGAAGTAGTCGCTGCGCGCGAACGATTGGCATTTGAAGAATTATTTCAGCTATTGCTCGCAAGCCAGCTCAACAAGCTTGAGAACCAAAAGCTTCAGGGCTTCGCAATTCCATTTGAGCCCGAAACAATTAAGCAGTTCGTACAGCAACTGCCATTCAGTCTCACTGACGCCCAGCGCAGGGCCGCCTGGGATATCTTGCAGGACTTCGAGAGCAGCACTCCAATGAACCGTCTCTTGCAAGGTGATGTTGGTAGCGGTAAGACAGTTGTCGCCGGTATGGCGGCGCGTCAAGCGGCAAGCCATGGCTATCAAACAGCCCTTCTTGCGCCAACAGAGATTTTGGCAATTCAGCACGCAAAAACGCTCGATGATTTGCTGTCACCGTTCGGGGTGACGGTAGGGTTGCTCACCGGCCACGTTAAAGGCGTTGCCCGTAAAGAGCTTTACGCACGCATCGAAAGCGGCGATGTTGATGTTGTAGTTGGCACGCACGCAATTATTCAGGAAAAGGTTGTTTTCCATAATCTCGGCTTCGTAGTAATCGACGAGCAGCATCGCTTTGGCGTGGACCAGCGTCAAAAGCTGCTGAATAAATCCGGGGTTTTGCCGCACCTTCTTGCAATGACTGCAACACCAATCCCACGTAGCCTCGCGCTTACAGTATATGGCGAACTTGATGTGAGTGTCCTGAATCAACGACCGAAGGGGCGACTGCCTATTAAAACGCAAATCGTATCCCCAGTATCTCGTCCAAAGTCTTATGAAGCAATTGATAAACAGATTGCCGAGGGTCACCAAGCCTATGTTGTCTGTAGTTTAATTGCTGATTCATCTGAGAACGACCGCAAAAGTGTCGAGGCCGAGTATAAGCGCCTCAAGAATAGCATATTTGGTCATCGATCGATCGGCTTATTGCACGGCAAAATGAAGCCGGCCGAAAAAGAGCAAGTAATGCAGGAGTTCAAGGATAAAAAGTATGACATCCTCGTGAGCACTACGGTCGTTGAGGTTGGCGTAGACGTGCCAAACGCCACAGTCATTATGATCGAAGACGCCGAACAATTTGGTCTTGCCCAGCTCCACCAGCTCCGTGGTCGCGTCGGTCGTAATGAACTCCAAAGCTATTGCTATTTAATGATGGGGACGACTAACAAGCCGAGTGAACGCTTGCGTGAACTCGAGAAATCTAACGATGGCTTCTATCTTGCTGAAGTTGATATGACACTCCGTGGCCCTGGCGAAATCTATGGCAAACGTCAATCGGGTGCACTTAATCTGCAAATCGCCACGCTTGCCGACACTGAGCTGATCGCTAAAGCGCAAAAAGCGGCTAAATGGTTCATCGAAAGCGGTGAAGATATCACGGCCTATAAAGACCTCAACTCCCAGGTACAGCATTACCAACGCCTTACGACGCTCAATTAGCATTTACCTCGGCAATTTGCTACTATAAATACTAATGTACGCAGGAACGACTTTTCATGGCAAATCCGGCGGATTCATTGGCGTTCATCAGAAGATTGACCGAATTGCGAGGCGCAATTTCAATACATTTCCTGGCGTTCACAAGGGTTTCCCGGGCATTCGCGAGATTCTTCACTTTGAGGGCAATAATGGCCCGGATGGCATTAAGCGCAAAAGCCCAAGTGTCGACGAACCATGGCACTATATAGACCCAGAAAACGCGAATGACCGCGAGCTCTTAGAGATGATTCTTGATCACCAGCATAATTTAGCGACTGCACTCAAGCACAATAACCCCGAGCGTGCCGCATTCGAGGCTGCCTGGATGGCGCATGCAATTACTGATGGGCTGACGCCAGCTCACCATTACCCACTTAGCGACAAAATCGAAGAGCTCTGGGGTAAGCCAAAAGAAGAACGTCTGACGGTTCGCGACAAGAATATCATCAAGGGCGACGGTGCCCGTGACACACTCAGTCGTAACTGGGAATATTGGGGTATCAAGGGTGTGTTCATGACGCACGGATTGTTTGAGCTTGGTGTAGCGACATCTATCAAGACCACGCGATTTACGCAGAGTGCCCCAACAGCAGAATGGCTTAAGGCGGCAGACAAAAAAGGTCTCGAGCAAACGTTCCTTGATACAATGCACGAGATTCATGGCCTCGCTATGTACGAACGCTTTTGGAAACAGGGCTGGAATGCCAACCTCGCACGTGAGACGCGCCAGCTATTAATTCCAAAGATCTGCGCAGTTATCAGTTACGCTTGGTACGCCGCGTACCGTGAGGCTGGGCTATGACGTCAGTCCGAGTAATTGCTGGTAAATTTGGTGGCCGCAAAATCGATGCGCCTAGCTTCGATAACTCTCGCACAAAGCCAATGGGCGAGCGTATCCGTAACGCCGTATTTAACCGCGTAGGCAATGAGCTTGAGGGTGCAAGCGTTTTAGATGCATTCGCAGGTACCGGTGCGGTTGGGTTCGAGGCACTCAGCCGTGGCGCTGCTCACGTTACGTTTATCGAACGCGACAAAATTGCGCAAAAAATCATCACCAAAAATATGGTATTGCTAGGATGCGAAGACGACGCAACGCTCGTTCGCACATCGGTAAACAACTGGCTCGAAACAACGGCACCAGAAAGCTACGACATAATCTTTGCCGACCCGCCATATAACGATCCGCAGTTATCCACAGTTGAGAAATTATTTAGTCTTCTCAAACCCAACGGGCTTATGGTATTATCAACACCAGGAAGAGGTGAGGGGCCAAATCTCGCAAATGCTAGAATTGTTGTGGTGGACAATCGTAGTTATGGAAATGCGCAGCTCACCTCCTTCCGCCGAGTTGCGTAAAACGATCGCTCTGTAAAAAGAGCGATTTTTATTATTGTGATTGTTAAGCGTAGTAGCGCATGTTTGTCGCCTTAGCTCGCTCTGAACGATCGAAAGGAGCTCGCCTAATTACCAAATATACAGTGTAGACGGTCTCAAATAAGTAATTAGGCGCAACTTCCGAAGAATTCGCGCCTAAGTAAGCAGTCTAGGATCTATTCTGTGATAATATCTCGCTTCCTAAACCGCACAACGCCAACACCAATGAGCGCAACACCTATAGCAACCAGCCATGCAAACGCTACCCAATCAGGATTTTTTGACGGGTTGCTTGGGATGAAGGTAAGGATTGATGTTTTCTTCATCCAATCACTTAAGTGAAAGAGCATATCGAGAATATCAAAGATAAAGGCCCACCCAATCACGATGCTCATTGCGGCAGTGGCGAGGCGAGGAACAAATCCGTATACACACACCCCGATGCCGAGCACGAGTAACATAATTCCCGTGAGACTAATCTGCCCCTGCAGGCATGATGTAAGCGACACGGCAATGCCTTCGGAGTTCGCAATGCTCCATACAGTAATGCCGATGAGCAAGGAAATGGCAGTAAAAGTACCGGCAATAAGCGTAAGACGCCCGAGAAGCCAATGCGTGCGATGCACGGGCTGTACGAGCAAATTATCGAGATATGTTCTTGCCTCCTCGCGGCGCACAGCAGAAAACATCGTCGTCACCATAATGAGCATGATCACAGCTGTAAACATCGTGCCGGCTCCAAGGAACGCAAGTTTGAAATCATTGGCAGCATCGGCTGAAAATACTTGTTTGAACGCAGGTGAATCTTCGGCAAGATTCGAGCCTAGGTTGGCAACAGCCGCAAAGAATGCCGCAAAAAATACAGTACCAACACCCCACCACACAATTGTCCAGCTTGAGCGACGCAGCGCAAACGCAAATGGCGAAGCCAACAGCAAGAAGCGTGAACGAGCTGCATCTGATTGTCGGATGAGCGCACCCGATAGATCACGCCTACCAACTGCATAAATAGCAAGGCAAGTAAAAATGGTTGCGAATACCACAGTAGGGATTATCCATGCCGGTTTCGGCCCGAGCACTGGATTTAGTAAGTCGCTCCAGCCAAAAGGAGTGAACCTCTTCATCCAATCAGCATCAGAGACACTATTTGCTGCACCACGAATAACGTACAGTACAACGAGTGGGATGAGCCCGTAGGTAATCGCACGCCCTCGGGTGAGCGCGAGCTGACTCGTAAATGCGCCAAGACTCGTAAAGAACAAACCGGGTAGATATACCGCGGCCGTCATAAGCATTGCACTGTTTAGCGACAAGTTAACATCCGGCCCAGAGCTCAGCGCAGCAATTAATCCAAATGCGATGAGAGCCGATATAACAAACGAATAGGCAAAACCAGCAAGCAAGTACATACTCACGCGGCGTGAACTCGCGGTGCCGACCTCCAGCACTTCGGTCTGGCCGTTTTCTTCAAAACCACGCAGGAGACGTGTCGAAACCAACAGCCCCCATACGCCAATAATCAACGTCGTCATAGCGATAGACTTGTATATCGCATAGCTATCTGGGCGAGCGGCATCGGCTACTTCACCAGAGAAGAAGTTTGCGCCTGGCACGGTTTTAAGCGATGCCACAAGCCCGTCGCGGGATGCTTGGGTTGGAAATGCTTTAGAGTAGGCTAGTCCTTGAGCTCCCATCATAAACCCAGTCAGCAGGCCAACAATAATCGCACCACGAATTGTCTGCTTGAATCCAAATTTCTGCAAGGCTTGTACTGCGCTACGCATCGGTCTCTCCGGCCTTATTGCCATCATAGATTGAGAGGAATAGCTCCTCAAGCGATGGCTTACGGCTCAAAAAGCTCAGTGGTTTAGCCTTCGCAACAGTTGCAAGCAACTGATCGATTGACCCATTAACGTTACATCGCAAAAACGAATCATGAATCTCCACATGACTGACTCCATCAATATGAGATACCTCAGGCGGAGCGCCGGGAAACGTGGCTTCAACCGTTACTGCAGAGAGATGGCGCAGCTCATCAAGTGTGCCAAGCTCTACAAGAACCCCTTCTTTTAGTACGGCTACACGGTCACAGAGCTCCTCAACCTCCTCAAGCATATGTGATGACAAAAATATAGTTTGCTTGTTTTCTTTTGCGACTAATACCTCGTCGCGGAACACCTTCGCCATAACAGGATCGAGTCCAGATGTAGGCTCATCAAAAATCAACAACTTAGCGCGAGACGATAGCGCAGCAATGAGCGCAATCTTTTGGCGGTTACCCTTAGAATAGCTCCGTACTTTCTTATTAGGATCGAAATCGAATCGCTTGATAAGTTCTTTCTGATATTCAGCGTCGCAGCTACCATGAAGATTCGCAAGTAGTTTGAGTGTTTCAGCACCAGTAAGCGAGGGCCGGTAGCTGGTTTCGCCCGGTACGTAGGCAATATCCTTATGAATTTCCGCCGCATGTGAGGTAGCGTTGAGGCCGAAAATCGTCGCTTCGCCATCAGTTGGCTGAATTAAACCAAGCAGCAAGCGGATCGTTGTCGTTTTGCCAGCACCATTCGGGCCAAGATAGCCCAATACTTCACCTTCGTTAATGTCAATATTTAGGCTGTTAAGCGCTGTAGCAGCCCCGTATTTCTTAGTAAGATTTCTTGCTTGTATAACCTTAGACACGTAGCACCCCTTATTACTTATCGCTTTATTCGCATTGTAGCACTCCAACAGAAGTAGCGGTAGGGTGCCGCAAAATAGTGACAAATACTTATGTTTATGCTATAATAATAAAGCTTACTGTCCATGGTAACTCGTGGCACGGAAAGTGCACACGACAAGTAGAAAGAGGACTGACGTGAGTCACCTCGACGAAGAAGTACCGACCTTCCCTATCGGTGCCGAGGCGAAGAAGATTCTCTTCACCGCCAACCCCGAGCAACCCGCACTCGACGACCGTGCCTTCGCGGCGACCGGCGGGTGCAACGTCCAAAGGTTCACTGCGATGGTGCAGTACCTCGCAGGTGTCGGGCTGTTCGCGCGGGTGACCCAGATCGGCATCATCGTCCGCATCACGCTCCCGGCATCCAGGTCTTGGACCGAGCCGCTGAGGCTCAACGGCGGGAAGCTGCCGCTTCAACTCGATGCTGTTCGCAAGCAGCTCGGCGAGGAGGGTGGCCCTACGGCACTGTCCTATGTCCTCGCTCTCCTCTGGGAGGGCGCGGGCTGGACTGGGGCGGATGACGTGACCGTCGAGGAGTCGCCCATCAGCAGCTGATGGACTTCGGCGGCTAACGGCACATGTGCAAGGGTCAGTGGTCGGGCAGGCGCCCGACCACTGACCCGCGTCCGCTTTCTACTTGTCGTATAACCACCACTAGGTGGCTTTTTTAATTTCCAAACCCTAGCCAAGAAGATTACTTTGCATCCTGGAACCATAATGATATATGCTATAGATAATGCTTAAGCTTAATATTCCTCAAGCGCGCAATTCTCGTGGTTTTACGATAGTAGAACTTCTTATTGTTATTGTTATTATCGGAATCCTTGCTGGGCTTGTACTCGTTGCTTATAACGGCGTTCAAGATCGAAGCCGCGCTTCTATTGCTCAGACGGACTTAAATAACGCCAAGAAACGTCTCGTTATCTATCAGGCGAGGAATGGTGCATATCCAGTTACATACCAGCAACTTATCGACGCGGGTATGCATTTCTCGAAAAGCGTCTACGAGGTTAATCGATCGGGTTACGGCAATATGTATTATTGCTATAACACGGTAACAAAACAGTTTGCGCTCGGGGCGCGCACGGTTAATTCAGCGTACGGTCTTGTTGTAACCTCAACGAGCGACACGAAGCGAGTGACGGGATCCACAATCACAGGAAACTATGTATGCACAACCATTGGTCTCTCATCAACAAGTGATGCAAACGCAATCACGTGGCAAGGCCTCGAAACGGGCACGGCAAACTGGCGCGACTGGGTTCAGTCATAAAGATTAAAATACAAAAAGAAAAGACCTCTTGGGAGAGATCTTAACTTCATGGTACGGATGAAAGGACTTGAACCTTCACGCCTCACGGCATTAGCTCCTAAGGCTAACGTGTCTACCAATTCCACCACATCCGCGTAGTGCTTTATTATTCTAACACAAAAATATCGTTTTTAGCGATGAAATTTTATGGGATTTTGCATATCCCTTATGCTATACTGGTGGTAATGCATGTAGAGGGGGTAATCTATGAGTAAGGTAGCTGCGTATCTCCGCGGTCATATAAGTGGTGAAGTTGTCACTCGCGAGGATGTGCGTCTTGCGCATGCTAACGATGGTGGCGTGCTGTCACTTAAGCCTGAAATGGTGATTTACCCTCGAACAACGAATGATATTCGTAAAGTCGCGCGCTTTGCATGGCAGCTCGCGGAAAAAGGCCATACAATCTCCATCACTCCACGCGGCGCCGGCACCGATGGCACGGGTGCGGCAATTGGCAAAGGCATCCTCCTTGTTACTACAGCGCACATGAATCGCATTTATGAATATGATGCCAAGCAGAAACTGATTCGTCTCCAACCCGGTGCTTCCGTCGCAGCAGTCCAGTCTGCGCTCGGCCTTAGCGGCTCAGGCATCCAAGCTCTTCAAGGTGCGAAATCGTACGGCACAGTCGGTGGCGCCGTTGCGGATGCTGTCGCGGGTCCATTCGCCGGCAAATACGGCAATATTGCACGTGCTGTCGAGCAACTTGAAGTGGTGCTCGCAAACGGCGACGTACTACAGACTAAGCGTATTAATAAACGCGAACTTAATCGTAAAAAGGGCATGCAAGGCCTCGAGGGTGATATCTATCGCGGCATCGATGGCATTATTGATGAATATGCTGATGTCGTCGATTCGTTTAGCGCGGATGACATGGTAGGATATAGTGCAATTGCCGACGTAAAGCGCAAAGATGGTAGTTTTGATCTCACCCCACTATTCGTTGGCTCTCAGGGTACGCTCGGCATCATTAGTGAAATGATTTTAAAGGCAGACTTTAAGAGTGCACGTCTAGGTGTTGGCGTAATAACATTTGCCGATGCTGGTGTGGCTCGCGATACGCTTGATGAACTCGCTAAGATGAATCCAGCACTGCTCGAGTACTTTGATGCCGAGCTATTTGAGATAGCGAAGAACTCAGGGCGAGTATATCCGTTCTACAACGAAGCCTCGACTGATTTCCAACCACAGGCAGTTGTGGTAATTGGCTTCGACGATTTCAACGATCATCACCGTGCAAAGGCGCTGAAACGCCTCACGAAAGGTCTTGAAAAGACCGATGGCGCCAAACTCGTCACCGCTGACGGCGAAACTGCAGACGATTTGCTTGCAGCGCTCGATGTTGTACACTATGCGCAGTTTCCAGATCACGCTGGCGACATGGCTCCTGATATCTTTGGCGGGTTCCATATCCCAACCGAGCAGTTCGAGAGCTTCGTGTCGGCAGTTAAAGTATATGCAGCACAGGAGCATATCTCACTTCCGCTCGCAGGCCACGTTATCCTGAACACTTATTCTGTATATCCAACCCTTGCGCTCAATAAAGTGGCAGACAAGCAGCGTGTATTCAAGCTACTTGATGCGCTCAGTAAGATGGTCTACGCTCACCAGGGCACAATGGTTGCCGAAGGTGGGGAAGGCCGCTTAAAGACGCGCGCAGTATACGGCGAGCTCGATGAAAAAGTCCTCGCAATGTACGAAGCAGTACGCCAAGTTTGCGACCCGCACGGCACATTGAACGCTGGCGTAAAGCAGCAGAATGAGCTTCGTACGCTTGCAAGCCAGCTACGCGACAATGCCGATGCCGGCCAATTCGCTCGCTTCGGCCTGTAGGGGCAATTACATAACAAAAGAGCCAGCAATCGCGCTGGCTCTTTTAGGTAACGGTGTTCGCTATCGACTGAGGCTGCTCATATCAGGCCCGTCAGACCCCTTAACATAACGAATCAAATCGTCGCCAGTCGTCACCCAATAATCAAGCACCGGCTGGATGATCCGCCATGATGCCATCACCTCATCACTAGTCGCAAACAGTGTGTTGTCACCACGAATCGCATCAACCAATACGCGCTCATATGCGTCAGGGTGGCCATGCGTGTCAAAAACCTGTTGGTAGTTAAATTGCATTGGAGCCATCTGCAGCTCATTCTCAAAGCCGGGTTTCTTTACCCACAGCTGGACAGTAATACTCTCATTTGGCTGAACATAAAACACAAGCTGGTTGGTGTGGATATGGTCACTCGCCTGTGGCTTAAACTCGATAATAATACATGTCTGCTTCTTCGCAAGTGCTTTGCCTGTTCGCACGTAGATTGGGACATTTTGCCAATGTGGCTGGCGAGATCGCAGCTCAAGCGCGGCAAACGTTTCAACATTCGATGATAGGTTATTGACTTCTTCGCGGTAGCCAATATATTGGCCGCGAATTGCTCGCTCAAGCACCCGGTTAGCAGGCACTGGCTCAATCGCATCAAGTACACGCTGGCGTTCGGCATGAATATCGTCACTGTTCGTAATATCTTTCGGGCGATTCATCATTACTACCGACACGACATTCAGGAGATGACTTTGAATCAAGTCGCGCATTGCCCCAACTTGTTCGTAGAAGTTTGCGCGGCCTTCAATATCAAGCTTTTCATCAGCAATCACACTGATCGACTTAATATGGCGGCTATCCCAAATATCCTCAAAAATTGGGTTGCGGAATCGAAATGTCACAAGATTCTGCACCGTCTCCTTTGCAAGGTAGTGGTCAATTCGGAAGAGCTGTTTCTCGGCAAAGTACTTACGCGTTACGGCAATCAACTCCTCAGCGGTAGTTGTATCAAACCCGAAAGGTTTCTCTAATAACAAGTGCGAAAGTGTATTGTGCTTCGTGCACCCATGGTTGAGGCCATTCTCGCCAAGGTGGGTGATGATTGGCGCTGATACTTGTGGCGGAATCGCCAGATAGTACAAGCGGTTCATACATAGCCCAACTTGTGCTTCAATCTCATCAAGATACTTTTTAAGCCCTGGGTAGCCATCGGCTGAAGCCGCATTCATCTCGTACATTTCAATCTTCTTACCGAGCGATTTAAGCGTACTACCAACTACACGACCATCTTTCTCGCGAATGCCTTCTTTCGATGACTTCAAAAGCTGTGCAACCTTAAACTTACGACGCGTGATACCGATAATGCGCGTCTTAGGGTGTAACAATCCGTTTTTCTCGAGCTCATAAAGCGACGGCAAGAGCTTGCGAGTAGAAAGATCACCGGTCACGCCGAAGATGACAATCGTTGCAGGGGTGAGCTCGAGGTGAAAATCTGTATAATCCATATTATCCATTCGTGTTGAGCGGGTGGCCGCCAAATTTATTGCGTAGTTCAGCAAGCAATTTAGTGGTATAGCTTATATCGCCCTTTTCAGAGGCAAGCCGCACATCAAATGCCGCCTGAATCGCCGGCAAGGCGATATGTGCTCGCTCAGCCTCTTCGAGCGTCCAGCGTGCCTCACCAGATTCTGCCACGTAGCCGCTTGCGCTCGCAAGTGTCTTATCCTCATGCATAATTTCTGTCGCAAGTTTATTGAGTGTGCTTTCAATTACGCTCGCTTTTTGCCACACCTCACCAGCTTTAGCGAGGTCGAGATCTTTATATGGCCCTTCGCGGAGCATTTGGTAGCCCTCTGCAAGCGCTTCCATCATGCCGTACTCAATTGCGTTATGGACCATCTTAATGTAGTGACCAGACCCAACTTCGCCGAAGTATTCGTGACCTCCGCGGGGCACTGAAAGTGCATCAAGTATCGGCACGATGGTTTCGTAAGCCTCGCCATCACCTCCGGCCATCATTGAAAACCCATTCGCAAGCCCCATGACACCGCCACTCACACCAATATCAAGGAATCGAACATTCTTGTCGCTGGCAAGTACCGCATGTTTCTTTGTTTCACGAAAGTCCGTATTGCCACCATCGATAAGGATCGCGTCCTCCGGCAATATCTTGCACCACTCGGCGATTTCATCGTTCACGTACGCCGCAGGGATCATTAGCCATACCACGACACGCTCACCGTTAAATTTACTCACCGCATCAATGCGGCTCGTGCTCGCAATCGCGCCAAACTCTGTAGCGGCAGTGACCGCAGCAGGGTTAGGGTCAACGGCAACAACTTCGTGACCAGATTCAATTAGCCGCTTGGCGATTTGGCCGCCCATTTTCCCAAGTCCTACAAGAACAAGTTTCATATACCCCCTTAATTATCCTCAATTTGATCGTTATATATAGTGCTAATTGGCGCCGTACGAAGTACCCCCGCCGGGAATTCAGCTAGCGACGGAATATCACCAAGAAGCTTCTCGAGTATGGGCCGTTTTGCTTCACCAAAAACAAACGCGAACGCTTCGTCAACTTGTTGGAGCGCGGGAAAGGTAAGCGTCACTCGCTCAAAATCCTCGCCCTGGTACGCGCATACGAGCTCATCACTGGTGCTTGCTGGCGAATTCGGCTTAATACCAGCAATATGGCCATCGGATCCGACTCCAAACTGGCCAATGATATAATCGGCAGCGATAAACTCGCGAAGGACGGTTTCAGCGTACAGCGCGGCTACTTCATCTCGGGTTTTGCCTTCAACGAGTATCGGGAATGTCGCCGCGTACTTTGTGTCAAATCCGGCACTGGCGAGTTGATGCCAATTGCAGTCACCGCTATCAAGCGCCACGAACCGTTCATCGGTTTGCATAATAACTAGTTTGCGTGTAAGTTCATCGTCTAGTAAGCCTGCGGCTACGATGCTTATATCAATATTACTGCCGCCAGATACAAGCCAAATAACTCTGTTATGCGCCTGCAGTGCCGATGTTAAAGCATCAGCTAATTTCACCCCTAAATCTTTCGTTTCCCTCAATACCTGCATACTACATTTAGTATTGCACAGTCACCCCTGACACGCTAGTGCTTTATGCTATGATATGAAAGAAGGAGAGTCTGATGGAACAGCCGAATAGGGAAAAACTGAAGAATTTTGATATTGATTCATTGCCGAGCCTCGATACTGTCGTGCTGGGCGCACTAGAAATGCTAGCCGCCGAAACCGTACCGACGCTTGATGTGAGCGCATTTAAGCGACCACTTGTCGTAGGCTCGGGCAACGCTGAAGCAACAGGCCGTATTTTGTTTGCCGAAACTGACGCAATTTTTGCAAGCGAAAGTTCGGTTGATGATAAGCTCGGTCATATCGATACTATCGACGAGGTAGTTGTTGTGTCGGCCTCAGGTGGTAAGCATGCGCCAATTTTGGCTCGCAAGGCCCGCGATGCAGGTAAGCATGTTACGCTCATTACAAACACCCCAAATTCACCTGCGCAACAGGAACTATCAGAAGATGAAATCACAGCGCTGATATATCCTAAAAATCGTGAGCCATACACCTACAATACAAGCACCTACATGTCTATGATGATGGGTTTGACCCGTGAAGATCCCGCGGCAATCAAACGATTTATCGAAGAGCAGATCGATACGCTAGAGCTACCCGATCTTTCAAAGTTCGACAAATACTACCTGATTGTACCGCCAGAATTCGCCGGCGTTATTCGCATGCTGCAAGTGAAGTTCATCGAATTGTTCGGCCGCAATATTGCCCGTGATGTCGAAACAAGCGAATATGTACGTCACGCAACTACGGTCGCACCAAGTAATGAACTCTTCATTTGTTTTGGTGAAGCGAACACAACATGGGGCAGGCCAGATAGCCGTCTTAACGTGCCACTACCCAAAGATGCCGGCTACGTAGCAATGGTAGCAATCGGTTACTATGTCGTGGCGCAAATCCAAAAGGCGCACCCACAGTACTTTAAAGAAAACATCGACGCATACTGTCAGTTTATTTCAGGCGTCTTCGGCGAATCAATCACACCAATCGTCGACGGAACAGTGTAGTTTTCCGCTAAATAAAAGACGAGCCTTCAGCTCGTCTTTTTAATATGATTTGAAAATACTATGGAACAATCGCGCCGTTTATGGCGTTATCGGCAACTAACGATCCCGTGCCGCTCATATCAGTAAACCCGACCGATGGTGTGCCGGCATTGCTTTGGCGTAGCACGTTGTTCTTAACGATGTTAATACCGGTACCGCCCGAGCCTTCTTCGCGGATCAAACTTCTTGTCCGTCCAGCTGTTGCTGACGTCTCGAGTACATTACCAGTGATAATACATTGCGTGGCAGCGAACTCCAGGTGAATACCCGAGTAGCTACCATCTGTTGACGCTTGGTCAGCTACAGAGGTAAAGGTATTATCAGTGATAATATGCGCCGACGACGATGCCACGAATACGTTATCGCCGCTTACACCGTCAAAGATGCAGTTAGTAATGCGCGAGCGCTGTCCATCACGAAGCTCAATGCCACCCATATTATTACGACCACCGACAAATACTGAAGCCTGAAAGGTATTCAGCCCAGATAAATCACGTACGGCGTATGACGCGGACGCACCACCAAGGAATTGGAATTCAGATCGAATGTAATTTTCGTCATTACTATTGATAAGCATACCGAGTCCCGTGCCGCCTGATGTCGATGTTGCATCAAATAAACACGAAACAACTTTGTTATGATGCCCGAAAGCCGAGCTCGGGAAGGCGTCAAGCCATAACCCCGCCGTATAGCAGTTCAAGAAATGAACACTGTGAAATTCCGATTGCACGGCACCAGCAGCATGAATACCACCGCCACCGGTCTGGTTGCTGGCGTTGCCATCAATCCTAAAGTGCGCAAATATGCCGCGTACACCATTGCCACCCGGGTCGAAAATCATCGCCCAATCATTCATGCCATCGGCGACTTTAACAATGCTCGACCAGCCCTGGCCAATAATACTGGGGTTTTCCGCGGTAATAGTCAGAGGGGAGGTAAGAGTGAAAGTGCCCGGAGACAAAATAACAGGACCGCTGTTGATAGCCGCCTCAAGTACGGTGCTGTCATTGCTGCCGTCTACTTGTGCACCTGCGCAGAGTTTCCAGGTTGCAGGAGCATCCGATGCAATAACGAGTGTGGCATTGCCAGTAAGAGGAGTGGCTATTAAATCACTGTAAGCACCTGTCGATGCCACCGTCGCAAGTCCAGCAAGTTTCGTCTGTTCTGCAGTAGTAAACGGCTGATTAGTCGTGCCGCTGACGATTTTGTCGGCAGAAATGCCTGATTTAAGTGAGCCATCAGTGTCGTGCGCCACTGATAAATACTGGTTCAGAATGCTGCCCCAAGTACCTTCGTCTGATCCAGGTTGTGGTAATCTTGCCATAATTTCTAGTGAAAGTATATCACACTTATGGTTTGACTGCTGCCCAGCCGCTATGCTGCTTGATCTTGAACGGGGCTGAGCGGAATGTCGAAATCAGCCCGTACAATCTTATGTGTGCGCGGTTCCTTTTTGCGAGCCGCTTTCTTTTTAGGGACTCGTGAATACGATACATGATCGGCGAGCGCTAATAGCAGATTGCCGCCCTGGCCGCTAACCTGTAGTCCTTCGAGAGAGAAATCCGCATTGTAAGCATCAAGTGCAACAGCGCCGAGATCGGGGGCTAGTATTGCTGTCTGAGGGCGCTCGTCGTTGCCCGCGATAGTATCACTATCATCACCAACGCCAATGCCAACTTGTCGTTCTTTGGCCCAGACATAAATGGCCGTTGCATGTCGCCCTGATTCTGGTCGCTGTGCATTAGCTAGCAACTCCGCTAAGCTCAGTTCGATGTCCTTAACGAGCGACTTAGGAATCGGACAGCCAACACATGAGCGTAGGTCGGCGTCTGTGGATAGGAAAGTCGTGATTGCATGGCGCATTTCCGAGAACCGAGCCGCATCAAAGTCGCGGCCAAGTTGCAAATTCAATAATGGTTGTTCGGGTAATGGCTCAGCTTCTTGCTCATGTAGAGGACGAAATTCAGACATTTTCTTTTCTCGCTTAAATTAACCAGTGGTTATAGGTAGGTGCTCCGCATCATTGTGTGAATCTATAGTAACATTATAACGCTTAATGACCTATATGTCAATATGGCGCTTATGCTCTTGCTGGAGTATTTGCCCCTTCGCTGCAAAGAACTTTGTGGTGCTACAACAGGCAGCTCGCCTAGCTGGCGCTTTCTCCCTCCACGTTCACCTTATAGACTTTTCCTTCTTTAACGTAGAAATTAAGCCGCCCTAAAACGTAGTCCATCGTTACGGGCAGCGGCTTGCCGTCTCGCTCAACAATGCGAGCAGGTATATTTGCTGCCGACGCCTTCTCGAGCGCCGCACTCTCGGTTAAGCCGACGTACGCTTGGCCCTTATCGCCATGTTGGCTTGTTGTGTTAGTAAAAGTCTTGCCCCCAATACTACACTGCTCAGGGTAGGTCGTTAAAATGGTGCCGCCTGCTTTTTCGCACTCCCCAAAGTTAGCGACGTTAGCAGGCTTCATGAGCAGAAGAGCCACAGCTACGCAAACAATAACAGCCAAAGCCACAAGTACGATAATCACGCGCCAGATCCTTACACTTGGTCTTTGCACTCGAGCCATAACCCCTCCGTTTCGTTATTGGTTATTACTGAACATTATACAATGCCGCCTACCGCACCAAAGTAAAATACCAGACAAATGCCTGGTATTTTACTTTGGTGCGGATAAGAGGACTTGAACCTCCACGCCCTTGCGGGCACTAGCACCTGAAGCTAGCGCGTCTACCAATTCCGCCATATCCGCGTACACTCTCACTATATCAGGGGTCATGAGGTGATACAATACACTCATGGAAGATACACGTAACGTTGTCGATGAATTTAAAGGCGTACCACAGGATCAGATTATCGCCGAACTAGATGCCCGATACCCTGATTATCTTGAGATCGCTGTCGACAATGTTACCCGAGACTTTAATATGGGCACAATTATCCGTACTGCCAATGCATTCGGCGTACGACATGTCCATGTAATCGGGCGCAAACAATGGAATAAACGTGGTGCTATGATGACCGATACGTACTTACATGTTCACTACCATCAAACGGCAGATGAATTCATGCAGGCAGTCCAAGGCAAAACACTTGTCGCGGTCGATAATATTGAAGGTTCGCGAATGCTCGGTGATAAAGACTTGCCACGCAATGCAGTATTGCTTTTTGGCGCTGAAGGCCCAGGGATTCGCGAAGAACTCATCAAAGAAGCAGCTGAGATTGTCGCGATTGAACAGCATGGCAGCACCCGCAGTATCAACGTCGGTGTCGCAGCAGGTATTGTCATGTACGAGTGGGTGCGTGTCCATAAGAGGTAGGGAATAATTATTATGCTTGCAAAATAGGCATAATATATGCTATAATATAAAGTAATTATGGCAAATTTGTCCTCAGAACCGTACAAGGGTGCTCGCGATTGGTATCCGGAGTCTATGCGGCTCCGTAGCTATATTTTTCACACCTGGCGTAAAGTAGCCCAGCGCTACGGCTACGAAGCATACGACGCACCATTGCTCGAACCAATTGACGTGTACGAGGCTAAAAGTGGCCAAGAACTAGTGGGTGAGCAGACATACCAATTTACTGATCGCGGCGAACGTCGTGTGGCAATTCGACCAGAGATGACGCCAAGCGTCAGCCGCATGATCGCTGCGCGCCAGCAGGAGCTTGCTATGCCTGCCCGTTGGTTCAGTATCGCGCAGTTTATGCGCTATGAACGCCCGCAACGAGGTCGCGAGCGTGAATTCTGGCAGCTTAACTGTGACCTATTCGGCCAAGAGGGCGCTGTTGCTGATGCCGAAATCATCTCACTTGGCGCAGATATCTTGGCCGAACTCGGCGCGACACCAGAAATGTTCACTATCAAAATCAACAACCGCCGCATAGTCAATTTCATGATGGCCCAGTATCTCGAACTCGACGGTGTGCAATCGCAGCTCATGATCCGTTTGTTTGATCGTAAAAATAAAATCGCTCCCGAGGCCTTTCGCGATCAAGCGATCGAAATCTTTGGCACTGCCATGGCACCAAAAGGCCTACAAAAACTCGCGCAGCTTTTAGCGGCAAAAACCATGGCGGACTTGCCAGAAACCATTCGCGAAAGCAATGCAGTAAAAGAAATCCAAGAACTCTTCACGCAGCTTGAGCGCGCCGGCGTAAAGAATGCTATTTTCGATATCACCCTCATGCGTGGCCTCGATTATTACACTGGTACCGTATTTGAATTCTTCGACACGCACCCAGAAAACGCTCGTGCACTCTTTGGCGGTGGCCGCTACGATGGCCTCGTTGGCCTATTTGGCGGCGAGCCAATCAGTGGCGTCGGCATTGCGCCCGGCCTCAGCATGACCGAACTATTCTTGCATACTCATAAGCTCATACCAAGGCTCCGCAGCAACACTGATGTCTATATGATTGTTATTGGCGACGCACTTCGCAGTGCCCAAAAGCTTGCCATTGATCTCCGTAAAGAAGGTGTAAATGTTGAGCTCGACACGACAGGCCGCAAGATGGACAAACAGCTCAAAACCGCTGTTAAAAAATCGATTCCGTACCTGCTGTTCGTTGGCGAAGATGAAGTCACAAAAGAGGTCTATCCGCTGAAAGACACTCTCACTGGCGAAGAAAAAAAGCTCAGCTTTGAGCGAATTGTCAGCACTGCCACTGACCGCCGTACGGGCCATAACGAAGACGACGAATTTGACGTGTCTGACATAATTGCCTAGCTCCGCTTATGGTATACTAATGGCATGAAACACCTGGTGAAGCGTGGGTTTACCGTCGTTGAATTACTCGTTGTGATTGTAGTTATTGCAATCCTTGCAACGCTTACTACAGTGTTATATCTTGATGCGCAAAAGCAAGCGCGCGATACCGTCATCCGTGATGCCGCCGATAAATTTGCGGGAGCAATTGAACTTATGTCATCAAAAACAAATGGCGGTAGCATGATAAAAGGTGGCTACGGGTCAACGGTAGCGGCAACATCAAGCGGGTGTGCAGATGGCGGGGGTGGCTATGCAGCCGGTGGATACAATGCAGCGCTTGGTCCTTCAAGCTTCGTGTGTACGGTTGGTGATGCGGTGGTGGCTGGCGGTTATCTTCAGCAAAGCTTTTTCAGCGGCTTACCGCCAAATGTTGGCGATGGCAACACCCAGTATAAAGACTTCATCATTCAGTGGTGCAGCGGCGACAGCAGGTATTATCTGTTTTACAGTCAGGAGATGCCATCGACTGATAGTCTTGCAGCAGTAAACAACGTACTTAATACTGTATGTACTGCCCAAATTCCAAACGTAGGCGGCCGCAACATGGGCGGCGTGATCCAGCTCGATGTGCGTTAGGTGTCGCTATCTGTTATAATCAGTAGTTATGAAAACGACAGTTAAACACCTATCTGATACGCGTGTGCTGGTAACAATTACGCTTGGAGCTGCTGAACTTGAAGCTGCCGAGCAAGTTGCGCTGAAAAAACTAGCAAAGAATGTTAAGGTTGATGGCTTCCGCAAAGGGCATGTGCCTATTGCAATGATCAAGAAGAACGTCGATCCGAACGAGCTCGGCCAAGAAACTGTCGAGAACGCACTTTCACGCGCCGTGGCTGAAGCATATCTCGCAGAAGACCTCCAGGCGCTTGAACGCCCTGAAGTTGAGATCAAGAAATTTGTTCCAGGTGAATCACTTGAATTCACTGCAGAAGGCGACGTTCTCCCTAAAGTGACGCTTGGTGACTACAAAAAACTCAAAGCCGAGAAAAAGGTAAAAGCTGTCGTAAAGGCTGATGTCGAAGATACCATCGAACGCATCCGCAAAGGTTTTGCAAACAAAGAAGAAACTAACGCAGCCGCTAAAGACGGCGATGAAGTCATCATCGACTTTGTTGGCAAGAAAGATGGCGTGGCGTTTGACGGTGGTACCGGTGAAGACTACCCGCTTACACTCGGTAGCAAGTCATTCATCCCCGGCTTTGAAGAGGCACTCGTAGGCCTAAAGGCTGGCGACAAAAAGGATGTTGAGCTAACATTCCCTGAAGACTACCATGCCAAAGAGCTCGCTGGTCAAAAGGTTGTATTTGAAACGACTGTTAAAAAAGTAAACGCCGTTAAACTTCCTAAGGTTGATGATGAATTCGCCGCAAAGGTTGGCCCATTCACAAGCCCTGAAGAGCTCCGCGAAGACATCAAGAAAGAAATCACCGCACAGCGCGAGCGCGAGGCGAACGATACCCTCAAAGATGATCTCGTTAAGCAGCTCGTTGAAAAGAGCAAGGTAAGCGTACCTGCAGTACTTCGCGAAGACCAAATCCGCTCAATCGAGATGGACTTGCAGCAAAACTTGATGTACCAGGGCCTTTCATTCGAGCAATACCTCGAAAACCGCGGCTTCGCAGACCGCGACGCATGGGTCAAAGAAGAAGCCGAAGAAGCTGCAGATAACCGGATCAAGGCCGGGCTTGTACTTGCCGAGCTATCCAAAGAACTCAAGGTTGAGGCAAGCGCAGATGAGCTCGCCGAGCACATCAATGTCTACAAGCAACAATACGCAAACAACCCGGAAATGGCGAAGCGTTTTGATGAGCCTGAAGCACAGCGCGAAATTGCAAACCGTCTGATCACCGAAAAGACAGTTGACGAACTCGTAAAGCTCAATACTAAGTAGTCTATGTCGAGTAATTAATACCCCTCGCCGTTGAGGGGTATTAATTTGGCTTTCATCCCAGTGTAAATTAGCACTCGGCATTGACGAGTGCTAACTATGCGCGTATTATAAAGGTATGACAAAGCCTAACAACTATCTTGTACCAAACGTAATCGTTAAAACACGCGATGGGGAACGTGGCTATGATATCTATTCACGTCTCCTCGAAGACCGCATTATTTTCCTCGGCGAAGAAGTGAATGAGCACACTGCCAATGTAGTAGTAGCGCAGCTCCTTCACCTTGCAAACGAAGATCCAAATAAAGACATCCAGCTCTACATTAACAGCCCGGGCGGTAGTGTCTACGATGGCCTCGCTATCTACGACACAATTCAATTTATTAAGCCAGACGTACAAACCATTGGCATTGGCTTGCAAGCCAGTATGGGTGCCTTCCTCCTTAGCAGCGGTACGAAGAGTAAACGCATGATGTTGCCAAATGCGCGCGTCATGATCCACCAGCCATCAAGCGGAACACAGGGTAAAGTTACCGATCAAGAAATCAGCCTCCGCGAATCGCTCTACCTGAAAGAAAGGCTCACTGAAATCATGGCGAAGAACGTTGGTCAGAAGGTAGATAAAGTAAAGGCCGACATGGAACGCGACTTCTGGATGAGCGCTGAAGAGGCAGTCAAATACGGTCTTGTCGACGAAGTTATCGAACCAGGCAAAGTCTAACAATAAAATTTCAACGCAACCCACCATCACTTTGAGCTCTTGGTTGGTTGCTTTCTGTCTGAAATATACTTGACATTTGCTTCTAAAAATAGCTATACTAGAGGTAATGAAGATTGTGTAACGTGGGTTGATTATATACCGCGCCTGTAGGCGGGGCGTTTTGGTATGAAATCCCATAGTTAAGTAAAGCTTCGTGTGCCGAAACTTCTACAGTGGTCATTACAAGCATCAACCCCTTGTATCGAACGCGAAACTATCAACCTAATACTCTTATAGAGAGGGAGTATCTATATGCCAAAGGCAGATAAGGTAGTAGCTCCTGTGAAGCGTAAATTCTTCACTGAGAACGACACCGCACTAGAGGTTCCAAATCTCTTGACTCACCAGAGGGAATCTTGGAAAGATTTCATCGAAACTGGTCTGAGCGAGATTTTTGCCGAGCTCAACCCAATTGAAGACTATACTGGTCAGAAGCTTGAGCTTCGCTTTAAAGACTACAATTTCGGTGAGCCAAAAAACACTGAACACTTTGCAAAAGAAAACAACTTAACATTCGACGCTCCATTGCTTGTAAACGTTGAGCTTACCAACAAGACGACTGGCGAAGTAAAAGAGCAAGAAATCTACCTTGGTGACTACCCATGGATGACTGACCGCGCGACGTTCATCATCAACGGTACCGAGCGTGTTGTGGTGAGCCAGCTTATCCGTTCTGCTGGTGTATTCTTCACCGCCGAAAAGGGTGTTGGTAAGAACCTCTACAGCGCAAAGCTTATTCCAGGCCGTGGTGCATGGCTTGAGTTCGAGACTTCAGCAAGTGGCGCACTCTACGTTAAAATCGACCGCCGCCGCAAGATCCCTGTAACTACATTGCTCCGCGCTCTTGGCTACAGTAAAGTATCTGAGATTAAAGAACTCTTTGCTGATATCGACACAGGTGACACAAAGTACATCGACGCTACCCTTGAAAAAGACCCTAGCCACGGTGTTAATGAAGCACTTATCGAAGTTTACCGCCGCCTTCGCCCAGGCGACCTTGCGACCGTAGACAACGCACGTCAAATGATTGAGCGTATGTTCTACGACTTCAAGCGCTTCGACTACAGCCGCGTTGGCCGCTTCAAGATGAACCAGCGTCTTGGTCTTGACGTTGCAAACACTGCTGAAAACCGCGTGTTCCAACTTTCCGACCTCGTTGCAATCATCCGCGAGCTCATCCGCATCAACAACGCCCAGGAGCCAGGTGACGACATCGACGCCCTCTCTAACCGACGCATCAAGCTTGTCGGTGAGCTCGTTGCTCGCCAGTTCCGTGTTGGTATGCTCCGCATGCAACGTAACGCGATGGATCGCATGAGCATGAGCGACCTTACATCTGTAACGCCAAGCCAGCTCATCAACGCACGCCCAGTCGTTGCTGCAGTACGCGAATTCTTCGCAAGCAGCCAGCTAAGCCAGCTCCTTGACGAAGTAAACCCACTCTCTGAGCTTTCACACAAACGCCGCCTAAGCTCAATGGGTCCTGGTGGTCTTAGTCGCGAACGCGCAGGCTTCGACGTGCGTGACGCACACCCAACTCACTACGGCCGTATCTGTTCAGTGGAAACACCAGAAGGTGCGAACATTGGACTTGTACTTAACCTTGCGACCTACGCTCGTATCAACGAGTACGGGTTCATCGAAACTCCATACCGCAAGGTGGTAAACGGCAAAGTAACTGATGAAATCGTATACCTCGATGGCAGTCAGGAGCTCGTAGAAGTTATCGCCGAAGCAAGTGCAGTACTCAATAAAGAGGGCGGCTTCGCTGACGAGCGCGTGAGCGCACGTAAGTTCTTGAAGCCTGAGTCAGTTGACTCATCTGAAGTCACCTACATGGACGCTTCACACAAGCAGATCCTCGGTGGCCCAGCAAGCTTGATTCCATTCATTGAAAAGAACCGTATTGACCGTTCATTGACCGGTTCAAACATGCAGAAGCAGGCAGTTCCACTACTCGTTCCAGAAGCAGCAACCGTTGGTACTGGTATCGAGCAAAACATCGCTCGCAACTCAAGCCAGCTCGTTGTCGCTGAAGCTGATGGTGAAGTAATCCGTGCAGACGGTGACGTTGTTGAAATCCAATACAAGGACGGCAAGAAGTCATACGAGCTTACTCACTTCGCTAAAAGCAACGACGACCGCTGTATCAACCAAAAAGTTCGCGTAACTCGTGGCGACAAGGTAAAAGAAGGTGACATCCTTATCGAAGGTATGTCTATCGCTGACGGTGAAATCGCCCTCGGTAAAGACCTTCTTGTAGCCTTTATGCCTTGGGCAGGTTACAACATGGACGACGCAGTTGTTTTGAGCCGTCGCCTCGTCCAAGACGACACCCTTACAAGCATCAACATCAAGGACTACACTGTTGAAGTCCGCGAAACCAAGCTTGGCCCAGAAATCGTTACTCGCGACATTCCAAACGTTAACGAAGACAGCCTCCGTCACCTTGACGAAAGCGGTATCGTACAAGTTGGTAGCGAAGTAGCACACGGTGACGTCCTCGTCGGTAAGATTACTCCTAAGGGCGAGCAAGAGCTCAGCTCTGAAGAGCGTCTTCTCCGTGCTATCTTTGGCGAAAAAGCTAAGGATGTTCGCGATACTTCACAGCGCATGAACAACGCGGGTGGTGGTAAAGTTGTCGGCGTTAAGATCTTCAGCCGCGAAAACGGTCACGAACTTAAGGCTGGTGTGCTTATGCAAATCCAGATCTTCGTAGCACAGCTCCGTAAGATTAGCGTCGGTGACAAGCTTGCTGGTCGCCACGGTAACAAGGGTGTGGTTGCACGTATTCTCCCTGAAGAAGACATGCCATACATGGCTGATGGCACCCCTGTTGATATCGTCTTGAACCCACTTGGTGTGCCAAGTCGTATGAACCTTGGTCAGCTCTTTGAAACACACATTGGTATGGCTGCGCGCGCACTTGGCTATAAGGTTGCGACCCCTCCATTCAACGGTGTTCCAAACAACGTGATCGAAGACGAGCTCGAAAAAGCCGGCCTCGACCGCGATGGTAAGAGCCAGCTATTCGACGGCCGCTCAGGCGAAGCCTTTGAAGAGCGCACAACGGTTGGTGTGATGCACATGATTAAGCTTCACCACATGGTAAGCGACAAGATCCACGCACGTTCAACCGGCCCATACACTATGGTGACTCAGCAGCCACTCGGGGGTAAGGCTCAGAACGGTGGTCAGCGCTTCGGTGAGATGGAGGTGTGGGCACTTGAAGCGTACGGCGCAGCCGCAACACTTCAGGAAATGCTTACTATCAAGTCCGACGACGTATACGGTCGCGCTAAGGCATACGAAGCAATTATCAAGGATGAGCTCATTACTGGGCCAAAGCTTCCAGAAAGCTTCAACGTCCTCGTGAAAGAATTGCAAGGTCTTGGCCTTCGCGTTGATCTCGTAGACGAAAGTGAACTTGTTGATGCAGAAAGTCTTATCGAAAACGCCGGCCCAGAAGACAAGACTGTTCCAGCGCTTGATAACGAACCAACTGAAACTATTCTCGACGAAGCTGATGAAATCGGCGACATCGACGATGAAGACGGTATGAGTATCCAAGATATTGATGAAGTAGATGAAATTAAGGAGGAGGCGTAAACATGGCTCGTGTTATTGCTACCTCAGGTATTGCAGACTTTGATGCCGTACGTCTTGCAGTAGCAAGCCCAGAGGATGTCCTCAAGTGGAGCTACGGTGAGGTTACGAAGCCTGAGACAATTAACTATCGTACACAAAAGCCAGAGCGCGACGGATTGTTCTGTGAGCGTATCTTCGGCCCAGTGAAGGATATCAATCCACACGACTCTAAGCTTAAGGGTGTTCGCTCTCGCGAAGCTGCCGTCGACAAGAACGGTGAGCTCGTAACAAAGAGTATCGTACGCCGTGAGCGAATGGGTCACATCCAGCTTGCTGCGCCTGTTGCGCACATCTGGTTCATGCGTGGCACCCCAAGTGCTATGAGTCTTCTGCTCGGTATTACCGTGCGAAACCTCGAACGCATCGCGTACTTTGCTACCTACGTCATCCTTGATGTAGAGGCAGAAAAGCGCGACCAAATGCTTGCTGATCTTGAAGCAGAAACTGAAGCTGGTCGTCTCGCAATCAAGATGCGCTTCGAAAAAGAAGCCGGTGTCGATGGCGCTGACGTAAAGCAACTTGCCGAAGAACAGTCACGTGAGCTCGAAGAACTCGACGGTTCATACGCAGTAAAGAAAGCTCAGCTTGAAAGTCTTCTCAAGGGTGCATTGCTCAGTGAAACTGACTTCCGCAACCTTCCAGAAGAATACGAAGAGCTTATCAACGTAAGTATGGGTGGCCCAGCACTTAAGGCTCTCCTCGACGAAATCGACCTCGACGCACTCATCATCAAGCTTCAAGAAGAAGTTGAAGGTGCGAAGGGTCAGCGCGAGAAGAAACTCCTTAAGCGCCTCAAGGTACTTGAAGGTATGCAGGCAGCTGGCATCAAGCCATCAAGCCTTTGCTTGACTGTGCTCCCTGTGATTCCTCCAGATCTACGCCCTATGGTGCAGCTTACTGGTGGCCGTTTCGCAACCAGCGACCTTAACGACCTTTACCGTCGCGTTATCAACCGTAACAACCGCCTTAAGAAGCTTATCGACCTCAACGCGCCAGAAGTTATCCGTCGCAACGAGATGCGTATGCTTCAAGAAGCAGTCGACAGCCTTATTGATAACTCAGCTGCTCGTGGGGGCCGCGCGGTAAACGCAACAGGTGGTCGTCGCCGTCTTAAGTCTTTGAGCGACATGCTCAAGGGTAAGCAAGGTCGTTTCCGTCAGAACCTTCTTGGTAAGCGCGTGGACTACTCTGGTCGTTCTGTGATCGTTGTAGGTCCTAAACTAAAGATCAACCAATGTGGTCTGCCAAAGCAGATGGCGCTTGAGCTCTTTAAGCCATTCGTTATCAGTTGGTTGATCCGCAACGAATTTGCACACAACATTCGTTCCGCGACTCGTTTGATCGAAGCAGGCGATGCAGTAGTATGGGATGCGCTTGACTCAGTAATCGAAGGCAAGTACGTACTCCTTAACCGCGCACCGTCACTTCACCGCCTAAGTATCCAGGCATTCATGCCAGTACTCGTTGAAGGTAAGGCAATCCAGCTTCACCCACTCGTGGCTTCAGGTTTCAACGCCGACTACGATGGTGACCAGATGGCTGTCCACCTTCCGCTTTCTAAGGACGCACAGAACGAAGCTCGCGAATTGATGAGCGCCGTAAACAACCTACTTAAGCCTGCCGATGGTAGCCCTGTGCTTAACATCAACCAGGACATCGTGCTCGGTAACTACTACCTTACGTACGAAAAACCTGCTGCGCAGACTGACAATGTTGCCATCTTCGCTTCAAGTCGCGATGCTGAAATCGCCTACGACATGGGTAAATTGCAGCTTCAAAGCCCAATCCGTATCCGTGCTAACGGCGAAATCCGCGAAACAACACTTGGCCGTGTATTCTTCAACGAGATTCTTCCTGAAGGTTTCCCATACAACAACAACGTCCAGAACAAGAAAGAGCTTAAAAAAGTTCTTGCTCAGATCTTCGACAAGTATGGTGCAGAAGAAACAGCTAAGACTGCTGACCGCATGAAGGGTCTCGCATTCCGCTTTGCAACCACTTCAGCTGTATCAACAGGTATGCAGGACTACCTTAACTTCGACGAAATCGGTGATTTCGTGGCTGAAGGTGACGAAAAGACTGCTACTATCTCTGAACAATACGACTCAGGTTTGATCACAGGCGAAGAGCGTTACAGTCTTACCGTTGCAAACTGGCGTGGCGTTGACCGCAAGATCGAGGACTTCCTAAAGGGTCAGCTATCTCACATGGACACCAGCGTTTCAACAATGGTGAACTCTGGTGCACGTGGTAACATTACCAACGTGAAGTTCGCAAGCGCGATGATCGGTATCCAGGTGGATGCAACCAACCGCGAAATCGAGCTTCCAGTTCGCTCAAACTTCAAGAAGGGTCTTTCAAGCCTTGAAGCATTCGTGGCAACACGTGGTGCACGTAAGGGTCTTATCGACACAGCTCTTAAGACCGCAGACTCTGGTTACCTTACTCGCCGTCTTGTAGACGTGAGCCAAGATGTCTTCACCGTTGCAGATGAAACGGGTGACGATAAGGGCTTCTCAATCTACCGCAACGAGTCTGAGTACACAATGATCGACTTTGGCGATCGTCTCTACGGCCGCTACACGGCTGAAGCTGTCCCTGGCCACGCTGAGGCTGACCAGCTTATCACTCGTGAAATCGCCGACTCAATCCAGGGTGACGAGAAGATTGCGTCTGTAAAGATTCAGTCTGTGCTCTCAACCAACAACTTGAACGGTATCCCACAGAAGAGCTATGGTATCGACATGGCTACCGGTATGCTCGTAGCAGATGCTGAGCCAGTTGGTGTTATCGCTGCACAGTCAGTGGGTGAGCCTGGTACACAGCTTACGCTTAACACCTTCCACAGTTCTGGTGTTGGTGGTTCTGACATCACCCAGGGTCTTCCTCGTGTTGAAGAGCTCTTCGAGGCTCGCAACCCTAAGGGTCAGGCATACATGACTGAGGTGACTGGTACCGTTGATATCTGGGAAGAGGGCAAGAAGTACATCTTGCAGGTTACTCCAGAAGCTGGCCACGTTGAACGCCTCCCACTTGAAGGCCGCAAGGTTATCGTTAAGGGCGGTTCAAACGTAAAGGTTGGTGACGTGCTCGCTGAGGCCGAAGAAGGTAAGAAGCCACTTATTGCACCATTCGATGGTGTAGTAGACACAGCTGACGACACACTCGTAATCGCAGCAAGTGCAAGCGCACCTGTTCGCTACGAAATCCCAGGCCAAATGCAGCTCGTTGTAAGCAAGAACGACCGCGTCGAAGCGGGTGACCGCCTCACCGTTGGTTCACTTAACCTTCACGACTTGATGCGTCTTAAGGGTACTGAGGCAACTCAGCGCTACATCATCAACGAAGTGCTCCGCATCTACGCTGCACAGGGTCAGGATGTGGCAGACAAGCACCTTGAGATCATCGTGCGCCAGATGTTTAGTCGCGTACAGATCGAAGATCCAGGTGACAGCACATTCGTTATGGGCGACATCGTCTCTAAGGCAAGTGTTGTTGACGCAAACGCTACCCTCGCCGGCGAAGGCAAAGAGCCTGCACAGTACACCCAGTTGCTTCTTGGTATCACCAAGGTGTCAATCTGGAGTGACAGCTGGCTATCTGCTGCATCATTCCAGGACACGACTCGCGTGCTCATCAACGCCGCAACCAGTGGCCGCGCTGACCACCTTGGCGGTCTTAAAGAGAACGTGATCATCGGACGCAAGATTCCTGTCGGTACCGGTGCACACGTACTCTCTGACGAAATGACTGCAGAGGATGAGCTCGTAGCTGACGAACTTTCAGAAGCCGACATGGTCGAAGAAATCTCAGCAGACGTAGACCAGGAGTCGTAAGACTCCTTGGCCTCGGGCAATAAAAGAACCCCCGCTACTGGGGGTTCTTTTTGATAGGTGGAACGCGAGCTAGTAGCTGCCTTTTTTCGGAACAGGCACAGTACTCATAGTGCCTGTCTTCAGACTGCGGCATGGCGTACCGCTGTAGGCACTCTGCTGATCCTTTGTTACATACTTCTCACACTCAATCGCAACATTATCCTGGTCGGCAAAATAGTGCCATATTCCATCAGGTGTCTGGTAGTAAATTGCAAACTTACCGTCTGTTGTCATCTGGTCGTTAATCACAGTACTTACCTGGATCTTGCCACGCTTATACCCGGCGACACTACCGTCCGTGATAGTGGCCTTGCCAACAAATCCATATAACACACTTGTTGCAGAAAGCGGGGTATAGATATTCGCGAATCCAGCTTGCTCGTTAGCATACGTGCTGTAGGTCGACATGTCGAGGCACTTCGCTTCAATCCGTTGATTAGCTTTAGCGTCCTTTGGCTTTACTAGATCAGCTTCACAAATTACATCCTTGCGAACAAAATACGCCTGGTAATTAGTCGCAGCCGATCCATCTGTTACGACGGTTTTAGTAAACCCATCTCCGTCAAGCGAATGGACGATTGAATCAATCTGCGCAGACGCCTTGTCTGGGGTGACCTCACCAGCTACGCTCACCAGGGGTGCAACATCTGACACAACCGTGTAATAGTTAGTGTTCGGCGCCTTAACTGGCCGCATAATTGGCGATTTCGCCACCTCACTACCTTTAAAGTACTCCTTGACATGCTTAATAGCTGTCGCCGCAGTCAATGTCGAGTCACTTGAGGTCTTATTCGTATCCTTTGAAGTACTCGTCTTTGGTTTCGTATCCGGTTGCGGCATCAGAGCGTAGGCAAGCATAACTCCAACGCCTATAATACAAACGCCAACAAACACACCAAGCGCAATCATAAATCGCTTCGGATGGTATGAATGCTTTGGCGGGTCGGCAATAGGGTGCGTATAGTCACCAAGGGGCGGTACGCTATCTGGCAAAGGTGAGATCACCGGCTGCTGGCTATATTGCGGCGGCGCTTGTGGAGGTGTTTGCTGCGGTGGTTGATTCGGAGGTTGTTGTTGCTGATTTGGATCTGGATACATGTATATATAAACCTTATGTTTTCTTGAGGTAATTGTATCGTGAATATGCCTAATTGTGCAACCCAGCTATAGAGGTAGACTAGACAAAACCCCTTAAGTTCGATATAATAGCCAGTGAGTTTCTCTTTCAAGTGGAACAAGGAGTGTGTAACTTTAGTTTTACCATGAAAGACTCCTACCAGCGTTTGCTGCGAGTGGTAGGAAATATGGCCCTAAGCAAGCCGTTTTATATTAAGAACAATGAGAAGAGGATCTATCTAGATGCCAACAATCAACCAATTGGTTCGCAAGCCTCGCCAGACTGCTACTAAGAAAAGCAAGTCTCCAGCGCTCGGCCGCATCCAAAACGCACTCAAGGTTCGTTACTACGATCAGAATGCTCCACTTAAGCGTGGCGTTTGTATCAAGGTAACAACTAAGACTCCAAAAAAGCCTAACTCAGCACTCCGTAAGGTTGCTCGTGTACGTCTTACAAACGGCCACGAAGTTTGGGCTTACATCGGTGGTGAAGGCCACAACCTCCAGGAGCACGCTGTTGTGCTTATCCGTGGTGGTCGTGTTCCAGACCTCCCAGGTGTGCGCTACCACATCGTACGTGGCGCACTCGACCTCCAGGGTGTTGCAAAGCGCCAGCAGGGTCGCTCTAAGTACGGTACTAAGAAGGCGGAGAAATAATCATGCCTCGTAAAGTTACTAAGAAACTACAACGCAACATCAAGCCTGACCGCAAGTACCAAAGTGTACTCGTTCAGCGCCTTATCAACAAGAGTATGCTTGATGGTAAGAAGCTTACTGCAGAGCGTGCTGTATACAGCGCCCTCGAGCAAGCTGCAAAGACACTCAAAAGCGAAGACCCACTTGAAGTATTCGAAAAGTGCATGAAGAACATCAGCCCTAACTTCGAAGTGAAGAGCCGTCGTGTTGGTGGTGCGAACTACCAGATTCCATTCCCAATCCAGGGTCACCGCCAGCAGCACTATGCATTCATGTGGTTGGTACAAGCTGCACGCGCTAAGAGTGGCATGCCATTCGAGCGTCGTCTTGCTACCGAAATCGTTGACGCTGTTAACGAAACCGGTGCAGCCTTCAAGAAGAAGGAAGACACCCACAAAATGGCAGAGGCAAACCGCGCCTTTGCACACTTTGCTCGCAGCTAATCCCGCTGCAGCTAAAAATAAAAGCCTCCGTAATGGGGGCTTTTATTATATATGGAGATAAAAACATTAACCTACGCAAAACCCGCTTTCCCCACCCCCTCTACAGGGGACAGGTACTCGCGGGTAGTGCACCTTACTCCGGTTCCGCCTTGATGATCAGAGGGCGGCGAGGTGACGGTGGATGTCCGGGACGACCATGGAGCCAGCGCCGACAGCGGCGCCGACACGGCGAACCGCGTTCGCACGCACGTCACCGGCGACGAACACGCCGGGCATGTTCGTCTCCGAGTCGAACGGCGGTCGGCCGCAGCAGCTCTCGAAGCTGTCGCGCATCTCCTTGGGGAGGTCGCGACCACCGAGGATGTAACCCCGGTCCAGGGCGACCGTCCCGTCCAGCCACATGGTGTTCGGCACGGCACCGATCATGGCGAAGAGGTGGTCGGCGACCATCTCCTGCTCGCCCTCGGGCGAGCGCATGACGACGCGCTCCAGCTTGTTCTCGCCCATCAGACGGGTGATCTGGCTCTTGGTGTGGACCACGATGTTCTTGCGCTCCTCGATCTTCTCGATGAGGTAGTGCGACATCTTCAGGTCCAGCGACTCGCCGCGCACGATGACGTGCACGGTGCAGTTCGGGCACTCGGACAGATGCACCGCCGCCTGGCCGGCGCTGTTAGCGCCTCCGACGACGAAGAGTTCCTGGTCCGTGTACTGGTCCTGCAGCGAGGGCGATCCGTAGCTGACGCCGTTGCGCAGGTAGGCCACGACGTTGGGGACGGGCAGCCGGCGGTAGCGCACGCCCGAGGCGAGCACCACCGACCGCGTGAGGAACCGGTCGCCCGCGTCATCACTGACGCAGAGGAGACCGGACTCGTCGCGGACGATGCGGCTTGCCGTGACGGGCGCCAGCATCTCGGTGCCGAACCGGAGGGCCTGCTTGACCATGCGGTCCGCCAGGTCCTGGCCGGTCACGCCACACGGGAAGCCCGCGTAGTTTTCGATGTTGCTGCTCGTGCCGGCCTGGCCTCCCAGACGCTCGTTTCCGTCGAGGAGGAGCGTCCCGATCTTCTCGCTGCTGGCGTTGACCGCCGCGGACAGGCCCGCGGGGCCGCCACCAACGATGATAAGGTCGCGGATGTCCATGTCTGGTTCCACCTTCCGTTTCCGGGAGTAGGTGCAGGGGCCACAGGTTTGGCCCCACTAGTTTCGATATTTTAGTATATATCGATTGATAAGTCAATAGTCTAACTCCATACACCAGCCAGTAAGGGGGGTGACAATTACTATCAATTCTGGTAAAATAGACAGGAAGCGCTATTTTTTGATGGCAAAATTTATAAGATTATACAAGGAAGAGCAGAACAGCTATGGCCCAGACAAACGTCCAGCTTAAGGACTTTCGCAATATCGGTATCATCGCACACATCGACGCCGGTAAGACGACAACAACAGAAGGTATTCTTTACCGCACAGGTATCAACCACAAGATTGGTGAAGTTCGTGGCGACGGCGACGGCGCAACAACTGACTGGATGGCACAGGAAAAAGAGCGTGGTATCACGATTACTTCTGCTGCCGTAACTTGTTTCTGGAAGGGCCACAAGATCAACATCATCGACACCCCAGGGCACATCGACTTCACAGCGGAAGTTGAACGCTCACTCCGCGTGCTCGACGGTGCAGTAACCGTATTCGACGGTAAGATGGGTGTTGAAGCTCAGTCTGAAACAGTTTGGCGCCAGGCTAACAAGTACGGCGTGCCTCGTGTTTGTTTCATCAACAAGATCAACCAAACTGGTGGTGACTTCTACAAGTCTCTCGAATCAATCCACACACGTCTTTCAAAGAACGCTCTTCCTATCCACCTTCCTATTGGTTTCGAAAAGGACATCAACGGTGTTGTTGACCTCGTAGAAATGAAGGCCTACACCTACAGTGACTACACTGATAAGCAGCTCGTTGAAGGTGAAATCCCTGCAGACATGCTTGAAAAGGCTACAAACGCACGTGCACTTCTTGTTGAAGCTGCCGTTGAAGCGGAAGACGAGCTCATGAACAAGTTCTTCGAAGGTGGTGCTGAAGCTATCTCTATCGACGAGCTTAAGCGCGGTCTCCGCAAGCGCGTTCTTGCTGGTGACTTCTTCCTCGTATCTGGTGGCGATGGCCGTGGTGTTATCGTTGAGAAGCTTCTTGACGTAATGGTTGACTACCTCCCAAGCCCACTTGACGTTGAAGCTATCTGGGGTACAAACCCTAAGACTGGCGACGAAATCAGCCGCAAACCAGACGACAAAGAACCTATGGCTGCACTCGCATTCAAGATCGCTGCTGACCCATTCGTCGGTAAGCTTATCTTCGTTCGTGTGTACTCTGGTGTACTTACCGCTGGTAGCTACGTCCTTAACACCACTACTGGTGAAAAAGAGCGTATCGGCCGTATCGTTCGTATGCACGCCGACAAGCGTGAAGACATCGACAAGGTTGGCGCAGGCGACATCGCAGCAGTTGTTGGTTTGAAGAACACCTACACTGGTAACACACTTGCCGAGGTTGCTAACCCAATCGCCCTCGAATCTATCACATTCCCAGATCCTCCAGTAAGCATCGCTGTTGAGCCTAAGACTAAGGCCGACCAAGAAAAGATGGGTATCGCATTACAGCGTCTTGCAGAAGAAGACCCAACCTTCCGCATCCACACCGATGAAGAGACTGGTCAGACAATCATGTCTGGTATGGGTGAACTTCACCTTGAAATCCTTATCGACCGCATGAAGCGCGAATTCAACGTTGAAGCTAACGTTGGTGAGCCTCAGGTTGCCTTCCGTGAAACCATCAAGGGTACTGCCGAAGTACAGGGTAAGCACGCGAAACAGTCTGGTGGTCGTGGTCAGTACGGTGACGTTTGGGTTCGCTTCGAACCGAACGAAGTCGGTAAGGGCTTTGAGTTCATCGACATGATCAAGGGTGGTGTAGTCCCTCAGGAATACCGCGGCCCAGTACAGAAGGGTATTAAAGAGACCCTCGAAGGCGGTGTGATCGCTGGTTACCCAGTTGTTGACATCAAGGCAACTCTTTACGACGGTAGCTACCACGACGTGGACTCAAGCGAACTTGCCTTTAGCCTTGCTGGTAGCCTTGCTGCACGCGAAGGGGTAAAGAAGGCAAACCCAATCCTTCTTGAGCCTGTCATGAAGGTTGAAGTAACAACTCCTGAGGAATTCATGGGCGACATCATCGGTGACCTTAACTCTCGCCGTGGCCGTATCGAATCTATGGAAGACCTTATGGGCGGCGCAAAGCTCGTTAAGGCAATCGTACCACTCGCAAGCATGTTTGGTTACACTGGTGACATCCGCTCAATGAGCCAGGGTCGCGCAGCGTCAACAATGGAGCTCGCTCACTACGAGGAAGTTCCACCAAACGTCGCACAGGAAATCATCGAGAAGCGCGCAAGCAAATAATCTCGACTTGATGCAAAAAACACCCCTTTCAATAGGGGTGTTTTTATTTACCAAAATCGTTCAGGCAGGTTTAAGCAAACGCATCGTATAGTACGACTATGGAAAATGATACTAACCAACCCGAGAAACCACGCCCAGTAGAAGAAACACCAGTTATTACGCCCGCCGTAAAGCCCCAAACAAGATCACGCAATATTACTATTAACAGCACGTTACTTATTGCCTGCGGCGCCACGGCGATTATTGCATTGCTTGTGGGTACGGGGCTTGGCTTTGTGCTTGGCAAAAACACCCATGCCAATGACGAAAGTAATGGAACTATGAGGATGTCTCCAGCCAATGGAATAGATGGCATGCGCCAAAACAGCTTCAGCCCCCGCGGATATAGTCAATCACAGCAAACCAGCCGCCTTACCGGTGTGGTAACTGGAGTAAATGGCTCAGTACTTACCGTAGCCGGCGGTGGGAGCACCTACGAAATCACCACAAACAGCGACACGCAGTGGACTGGTAGCACATCTGCAGCCGTAAACGACACAGTAATAGTTGAATTTAGCGGCTCAGGGAACAGCCTAACAGCGCTCTCAGTCCACGTTATCAGCTCCTCTTCAACATCAGATGACAGTACCTCACAATCAACAAGTGCAAATAATACGTAAGTTGAATGAGCCATAGAAACGCCACCGCTCACACGGGTAGTATTTCTAATTACGTCCGCAACGGCAACAGTAAACGCAAACCCCTGATAGGTGTTTACATTCACTGCAGTTTACTCTATAATTAGTCGCATACGCGCGACGCGTTTTGATGCTGTGTAGGAGAGAAATCACCTCGGTAAGTGTCGTAGCTCGCGTCGTGCCAATCATTAAATAACTAGGAGAATTTCTCTAATGGCAGATTTCGATCGTTCGAAGCCTCACGTTAACATCGGTACTATGGGCCACGTTGACCACGGTAAAACGACACTAACAGCAGCAATTACATCTGTTCTTGCTAAGCGTCTTCCAAGCGACGTTAACAAAAAAGTTGACTACGCTCAGATTGACAACGCACCTGAAGAGCGTGCACGTGGTATTACCATTGCATCATCTCACCAGGAATACGAAACTGAAAAGCGCCACTACGCTCACGTTGACATGCCAGGCCACGCCGACTACGTCAAGAACATGATCACTGGTGCCGCTCAGATCGACGGTGCTATCCTCGTGGTAGCTGCAAACGACGGTCCACTTCCACAGACCCGCGAGCACGTACTTCTTGCTCACCAGGTTGGTGTGCCAAAGATCGTTGTATTCCTTAACAAGATGGACCTCGCTGACCCTGAGCTCGTCGAGCTCGTTGAAATGGACGTTCGCGAACTTCTTACTAAGAACGGTTACGACGGCGACAACACTCCTATCATCAAGGGTTCTGCTACTAAGGCCCTCGAAGGTGACGCCGCAAGTGAAGACGCAATCATGGAACTCATGAACGCTGTTGACACATTCATCGACGAACCTACACGTGACCTCGACAAGCCATTCCTTATGCCTATCGAAGACGTATTCTCAATCAAGGGTCGTGGTACTGTTGCTACTGGCCGTATTGAGCAGGGTGTCGTAAAGATTAACGACCCAGTTGAAATCGTTGGCCTTAAGGCTACTCAGACTTCAGTTGTAACTGGTATCGAAGCGTTCAAGAAGAACCTCGACCAGGGTCAAGCTGGTGACAACGCTGGTCTCTTGCTTCGTGGTATCGAGCGCGAGCAGATCGAGCGCGGTCAGGTTGTAGTTAAGCCAGGTAGCCTAACTCCACACACTGAGTTCGACGCAGAGGTTTACATCCTTAAGAAGGAAGAAGGCGGTCGCCACACCCCATTCTCAAAGGGTTACAAGCCACAGTTCTACTTCCGTACAACTGACGTTACTGGTGAAGTTGAGCTTCCAGCTGACAAAGAAATGGTTATGCCTGGTGACCAGGTAACCTTCAAGGTTAAGTTGCTTGCTCCAATCGCTATGGACAAGGGTCAAGACTTCGCTATCCGCGAAGGTGGCCGTACAGTTGGTGCTGGTGTTGTAACAAACATCACCAAGTAGTTTCTGTCACTATCTTGCAAATACCCTCGGAGTTATCCGAGGGTATTTTGTTAGCAATTGCAAATCCGCATCTGTTATGCTATAGTTACTGATGTATTACTAATCGTTCAGACAACTCAGCCAGACGCTAACAACACCGATTCGAGCAAGAGGTTACTGAACAGGAGAAGGGAATTCCCATTATGGCAGATGCCAAAGATCAGGGTCTTAAGATCCGAATTCGCCTCAAGGCGTATGACCACAAAGTAATCGACCAGTCTGCAAAGCAGATCGTCGACACTGCACTTCGCACTGGCGCAAGCGTAGCTGGCCCAGTTCCACTACCAACTCGCAAGAGCACATACACGGTTGTGAAAAGCCCACACGTATACAAGATGGGCGGTGAAGCATTCGAAATGCGCGTACACAAGCGCCTTATCGACATCACCAACGCTACGCCAAAGACTATCGACAGCTTACAGAACCTCAGCCTTCCAGCTGGTGTTGACGCAGAAATCCGCATGTAGTCACTGCAATGCAGCAATAAAATACCTCCTATCATAGGAGGTATTTTATGTTTGGCAGATACGCCACCTACTGAGTTGTTTTATGTGCTTTATCGAGCGGTGTTGCATAAATTGACTGATTCGTCGCATCAATTTCATCATAAATATGCTGGACCTGAATACTAATAGACATTACCCATGCGGCAAGGCCAACGACAATAACCGCAAGAACGAGCCAATAAAATGTCTGGTGAGAAATGCGGAAGGTGAAAAACGGCTCATTCACGCTTGCTGGGCGAAATGATCGCATCTCAGGCACGGCAGCTTTTTTCGTGCGTACCGTAGTTTTACTCGCCGGCTTAGCGGCCGCGCGTTTCACCGGCGCTTTCTTTGCCTGCTTCTGGGCTGTTGTTTTCTTCGCTGCACTTGCTGCCATATTCACCCCTTTTTAAGATATCCGTTGCTTACAGTATGCTACAAATTGCGTTCATAATCAACATGCTTATGCTATACTGCTAATAATATGGCATCAGCACAAAACAAACAACGTACCTATGCACGCAACCGAACATTCAGTCGGCGCGGAAACGAAAAGACCTACGAAAGCGATGGCACATACTTCTTAAAACTCGTACTATGCATCATCCTTGGTACACTTTGGGTTAAATTCAAAGTACCCCTAACGATTGGCGGGCTTCCGTTCAGTGGGTTGCCAGTTGGTATGCTTTTCGGGTTGTTTATCGTAAGCAAGTTCGAGAAGTTTCAATACGACCGCAAAATCTGGTACGCTATCCTTATCTTGGTTACGATTGTAAGCTATTTCTTGCCAGCTGGCATTCTCCTGTAAAATATCCTACTCATATCTGATACGGGCTTGACTATTTGCTTATTTTTTGCTACTATGGTGTTTGTAACTTATTACGTAATAACAACTTGTTCTCGGTGAATTGGCAAGTCCATCAGGATACTGCCAGCCACTGAGGATTTTAAATGGGAGCAAAGAGGGCATGAAAGCACTTCTCGGTACCAAAATTGGTATGACCCAAATCATCGGTGAGGATGGTGTAGCAACTCCTGTTACGCTTATCCAAGCTGGCCCTGTGACTGTGACTCAGGTGAAGTCTGTCGAAACCGACGGCTACAACGCAGTTCAGGTAGCATATGGTGAGGGTAAGAACCTGAGCAAGGCCGTGGCTGGTCATGTAAAGACAGCCGGTGTAACCCCGAAGGAAATTCGGGAATTTCGTATTGACGAACTTGGCGAAGCTAAGGTCGGTGATACATGGGACGTAACTGAGTTTGAACTCGGCGACGTTATCGACGCAACAGGTATCAGCAAAGGTAAAGGTTGGGCTGGTACTATCAAGCGTCACAACTTTAAGCGTCACCGCGCTACGCACGGTGGTAAGGGTAACACACGTAAGGTCGGTTCGATCGGTAGTATGTACCCACAAAAGATTTTCAAGGGTAAGCGCATGGCAGGCCATATGGGTGCCGAGCAAGTGACTGTAAAGAACCTCAAGGTTGCTTACATCTCAGTTGCCGACAACCTTATTGGCGTTAAAGGCGCTGTACCAGGTCCTAAGAAGGGCTTAATTGTACTCGGAGGTGCTAAGTAATGGCTGAAACAACAAAGCCAGCAAAAGCAACCTTGCCTAAGAGTGTGTTTGCAGTAGAGGTGCCTAACCACCAGCTACTCAAGCTTGCATACGACGCATTCCTCGCGAATGGCCGCCAAGCAAGCGCAACAACACTCCAACGCGGCGAAGTTCGCGGTGGTGGCAAGAAGCCTTGGAAGCAGAAGGGCACAGGTCGTGCACGATTCGGTTCAACTCGTAACCCAATCTGGCGCGGTGGTGGTGTCGTATTCGGTCCTCGCGGTAACGAAAACTACAAGCTAAAGGTCTCTAAGACAAGTAAGCTCGTGGCTGTTCGCCAGGCGTTGACTCTTGCTGACCAGGCAAAGAAAATTACCGTCAGTGACATCAAAACCACTGGCAAAACTGCAGAAATTGCAAAATTCTTTGTAGAACAGAAATTCCACAAAGACGCTAAGGTACTCCTCGTTGTTGACGAGAAGACTCCTGAGCTTATGCGTGCAACAAACAACCTAGAGAATGCCCTCTTGGTACGCGCTCAGTACCTTAACGTATACTACATCCTTAACGCAGACCAGATCATCATGACTCCTGGTGCTGTTAAGGCAGTAGAAGCATGGTTGGGAGGTGACAAGTAATGAAACTCGTTATCGTTACCCCACGTGCTACTGAGAAGGCTTACCGTTTGGTAACTTCACAGAACACTTACGTATTCGACGTTCCTACGAACGTTAACAAAAATGAAATCAAAGCAGCTGTTGAAACTCAGTTCGAAGGCGTGAAAGTAGCTAACGTTACTACTCTCGTTCAGAACGGTAAATCAGTTCGCTACAGTCGCGGTAAAAACCGCTACCCTGGTACGACCAACCGCCAGGACACTAAGAAGGCTTACGTTACATTGAGCGAAGGTTCTATCAAGGTGTTCGAGCAAGAGGAAGTTAAGGAGGAGAAGAAGTAATGGCAATCAAAGCTTACAACCCTACTACTCCAGCTCGTCGTGGTATGACGAGCCAGGACCTCAGCGACGTTACTACTCGCAAGCCCCTCAAGAGCTTGATCAAGAGCAAGAAGCAAAATGCTGGTCGCAACAACACCGGCCGTATCACTGTCCGCCACCGCGGTGGTGGTGTACGCCGTCACTACCGTCTACTCAACCACCGCCTAGCAGCAGGCCTCGAGCTTACTGTTGAGGAAATCGAGTACGACCCGAACCGTTCAGCTCGTATCGCACGTGTAAAAGACCAGCACGGTCTCTACCACTACATCCTTGCTGACACGCAAATGACTAAGGGTAAGAAAATCAAGACCGGTGCAGAAGCTCCAGTTGAGACTTCGAACCGTATGCCACTTGCAAACATCCCAGTAGGTAGCCAAATCTACGCTATTGAGATCAACCCAGGTAAGGGCGGCCAGATGGTTCGCGCTGCCGGTGCTAAGGCTCAACTTATGGCTAAAGAAGGTGACTACGCAATGGTGCGTATGCCATCTGGCGAAGTTCGTAAGTTCCGCCTCGAGTGTGAAGCAACACTTGGTGTTGTTGGTAACGTTCAGCACCAGAACGTAAAGATCGGTTCAGCTGGTCGCAACCGCCGCAAGGGTATTCGCCCAGGCGTTCGCGGTGTTGTTATGAACGCTGTTGATCACCCTCACGGTGGTGGTGACGGCGGTCGTCACGGTTCTGGTAAACCACCTCGTACTCCATGGGGTCAGTTGACACTTGGTTACCGCACCCGTCGCCGCAAATCAACTAACAAGATGATTGTTCGCAGTCGTCACGAAGCTAAGAGGAAGAGGTAGTATATGAGTCGTTCACTCAAAAAGGGCCCATACGTCGACGCCAAGCTAGCTGCGAAAGTTGCTAAACTTACAATCGACGACCGCACGGTTATCAAGACCTGGGCTCGCAGCTCGACCATTACACCAGACATGGTGGGTCGTACCATCGCTGTCCACAACGGTCGCGTGCACGTACCTGTGCTTGTTAGCGAGAACATGGTTGGCCACAAACTCGGTGAGTTTAGCCCAACTCGTAAGTTCCGCAAGCACGGTGGAAAGGACAAGAAGTAATCATGGCTGACACTACTATGTACACAGTCCGCGCTCACATTAAGGGCGTTGACCAAGCACCACGCAAGATTAGCCTTGTTGCTTCACTTGTCCGCGGTCGCACAGTTGCTGACGCTGTAGTTATTCTTGACCACACGCCAAAGCGCGCTGCGCTCGTAGTTAAAAAGGCAATCCAGTCAGCTGCCGCTAACGCAGTTAACACACACGGCCTTGACGCAAAGACACTCACTATCAGTACCCTTAGTGTTACTGCCGGTCCACGTCTTCGCCGCTTCAAGCCTGCAAGCCGCGGTCGTGCATTGCCATTCGAGAAGAAATCTAGCCACATCCTCGTAGAGGTTGCAGGCCTAGAGAAGCAAGTTAAGAAGCCAGCCGCTAAAAAGGCTGAAGCTGCTGAAAAACCTGCAGCTGAGGAGAAGAACTAGATGGGACAGAAAGTTAACCCAATTAGCTTCCGTCTTCAGGTCCACAAGAACTGGAGTTCACGCTGGTTCGCTGGCAAACGTGACTTTGCTAAGTGGCTCAACGAAGACATCAAGATTCGTGATTTGATTGAAAAGAAGTTCGCTTCTCGCCCAACTATCGCGAAGATCGAAGTAGAGCGAAGCGCTAACCTCATTACCCTTACTATCCACACAGCAAAAGCTGGTGTTGTGATCGGTCGCGGTGGTGCTGGTATCGCTGAACTTAAGAAAGACATCGAAAAGCTCGCAAGCCTTCCTGTACGTATCAACGTAGAAGAAGTTCGCCGCCCTGAGCTTAACGCTAAGCTCGTTGCCGAGAACATCGCACGCCAGCTTGAGCGCCGCGCTAACTTCCGCCGCGCTGTAAAGATGTCTGCACAGAACACAATGAACGCCGGTGCTAAGGGTATTCGTATTGAGGTAGCAGGTCGTCTTAACGGTGCTGAAATGAGCCGCCGTGAAAAGACTATCGAAGGCTCAGTACCTTTGCACACACTCCGCGCTGACATTGACTTCCACGCTGCACGTGCCCAGGGTCCTAACGGTACTGGTATCATCGGCGTAAAGGTATGGATCTATAAAGGTGAAAGGAGTGATCGATAATGCTATTACCGAAAAAAGTTCCACACCGTAAGGTTCGTATCGGCAAAAACGAAGGTAACGCTACCCGCGGTAACTACGTAGCTTTCGGTGACTACGGTCTCCAGAGCCTCGAAAACGAGCGCATCACCAGCCGCCAGATCGAATCTGCACGTCAGGCGATGACTCGCTACATCAAGCGTGGTGGTAAAATCTGGATTCGCATCTTCCCACACACACCTGTTACCAAGAAAGCTCTTGGTCTTAAGATGGGTGGTGGTAAGGGTAACCCAGAATACTACGTTGCTAAGATTAAAAACGGCACTGTCCTCTTCGAAATGAAGGGTGTTAGCGAAGAAGTTGCTCGCGAGGCTATGCGTCTTGCTGGTCACAAGCTTCCAGTTAAAACTCGCTTTGTAAAGCGTGAGGAGGCCTAACACTATGGCAGAAGCTAAAAAGACAACCAAGAAGACTGTAGAGGCTACTGAAGTGAAAGATGTAACAACCCTTCGCGCTGACCTCGCTGCAAAGCAGCAAGACCTTCTTGATTCACGCAAATCACACCGTGCTGGTGAGCTGGTAAACCCACGCGTTCTCGGCACAATTCGTAAAGAAATCGCACGCCTACACACTGCAATCCGAGCAGCAGAGCAGGCAACAAAGGAGAGCAAGTAATATGGCCAAGACATTGACTGGCGTCGTTACATCGGATGTAGCCGACAAGACAATCACCGTCACTGTTACTAGCCGTGAGACTCATCCTATTTACAAGAAGCAGTACACTGTTACACGTAAATATGCGGCTCACGACGAAAGCAACGACGCACACAAGGGTGACACCGTCCGTATTATCGAGACGCGCCCAATTAGCAAGCGCAAAGCCTTCAAGCTCGACGAAATCGTTAAGCGATCAGTCGGTAGCATCGAAGTAAAGAACGACGTAGAAGAGGCGGAGAAGTAACATGATCCAGCAAGAATCTCGTCTAAAGGTCACCGACAACAGCGGTGCAAAGGAAATCCTTTGTATTCGCGTTCTCGGCGGCACTCGCCGACGTTACGCACGTGTTGGTGACATCATTGTCGCGACCGTTAAGGACGCAAACCCAACCGGTAACGTTAAGAAGAAATCAGTTGTAAAAGCAGTAGTTGTACGTACTCGCGACCGTATCCAGCGTAAAGATGGTAGCACAATCGCATTTGACGACAACGCAGCTGTAATTATCAACGACGACAAAACACCTAAGGCTACCCGTGTCTTCGGCCCAGTCCCACGCGAACTTCGCGACATGGGCTACGCCAAGATCATCAGCCTTGCACCGGAGGTACTCTAATATGGCACAACGTATTCGTAAAGACGACGTCGTAAAGATTATCGCTGGCGACAACAAGGGTACAACTGGTAAGGTTCTCGCAGTATCACCTAAGGGTGTACTCGTAGAAGGTGTTGGAGTTAAAACTCGCAACATCAAACCAAACCAGCTTAACCCACGTGGTGGCAAAAAAGACATTCACGTTGCAACTCCACTTCACAAGGTCGCTCTTGTTGCTGACGACAAAGCTGGCAAAACCAGCCGCGTTGGCTACACTGTAGCTGAAGGTGTGAAGACTCGTGTTGCACGTCAATTGAAGAATAAGGAGATCAAGTAATATGGCAAAAGCCGCTACTACTTCTACCGCTCCTCGCTTGAAAGCCTTGTACGACACACAGTACAAAAAGGAACTACAAGCCGAACTCGACCTTAAGAACATCCACCAGGTGCCTGTTCTTGAGAAAATCGTTGTAAGCGTAGGAACAGGTAAAAGCAAGGACGACAAGCGCGTTCTTGAAGCAGTTAAAAACACACTTGTTCGTGTAACTGGCCAGGCGCCTGTTGCTCGTCTTGCAAAGAAATCAATTGCAACCTTCAAAATTCGTGCCGGAATGGGCGCACCTGTAGGTATCAACGTTACGCTTCGCGGCGCTCGTATGTACGAGTTCCTCGACCGTTTCGTAAACGTAGCACTTCCACGTGTGCGTGACTTCCACGGTGTTGGCACTAAGTTTGACAAGGGTGGCAACTACAACCTTGGTCTTACTGACCAGAGCATCTTCCCAGAGCTCACCTTTGAAGAAACCCAAATTATTCACGGTATGCAGGTGACTATTACCATCAAGCATGGTAACAAGGTCGCAAGCCGCGCACTACTCGAAAAGTTTGGTCTACCATTCGAAAAGGAGGCAAAGTAATGGCCAAGAAATCTATGATCGCACGAGACGCTAAGCGCCAGAAGCTTATTGCAAAATTTGCTGTTAAGCGCGCAGAGCTCAAAGAGATGGGTGACCTCGAGGGTCTACAGGCGTTGCCTCGTAACTCGAGCCCAACTCGCTGGAAGAACCGCGACATGATCAGCGGTCGTCCACGCGGTTACATGCGTAAGTTCGGCCTTAGCCGTATCAACTTCCGCGAAAAAGCAGTTAAGGGTGAAATCCCAGGCATTACCAAGAGTAGCTGGTAAGGAAGGAGAAAAGAAATGAGTTTACAATCTACAGACCCAATCGCTGACCTCCTTACTCGCATCCGCAACGCTGCGGCTGTTGGCAAGACTGAGATCCGCGTACCAACAAGCAAGCTTAAGAAGGTAGTTGCCGAGCAACTCGTTAAGAACAAGTATCTTACAGACGTTAAGCTTGAAGAAGGTAAGCCACGTGGCACTTTGGTAGTAACACTAGCTGAAGCTGGCTCAGTAAGCCCAATTACTGAAATCGCTCGTGTAAGCAAGCCAGGTCGCCGTGTGTACGTATCTGCAAACGACATCCCACGCGTCAAGCAAGGCCGCGGTTTGGTACTCGTTAGCACATCTAAGGGTGTGATGACAGGTTCTGAAGCAGTCAAGCAAAAACTTGGTGGTGAAGTACTTCTCAAGGTTTACTAGAATCTAGCCAAACCTTACAAAAAATCTCCCGTAACTGGGAGATTTTTTGCTTATATAAAGCTTCCTGATCGAGAAAGTTCCGTTTGCGAGATATTTTAGATCCTCGCCCATTCCGCAAGATGTAGTAATAGCTTATACTAAAGGTATATGGAAACTAAAAAATACGATTTCGGTGTGATTTTCACATACAATCCAGGACTCAATAGCCTGATTCCGAAGTATGACGTAATCGTTAATGGCAGAAGATACCGCAAGGGCGTGCCTATCTTCAAACACCTTGACCAGCTCCTATCTGTAGGTGGACTCAATTTATTCAACTATATCGGGCAGGATATTGCGGGCAAGTGGGACGCCGAACGGAAAGAGCTTAATATAGTAGGGTTTTACTAAGATGGCTGCGCCCCCTTCAAAAGCTAACAATGAAGAGAAAGAGTATGTCCCAGCATCCGTACTCCAACGTTTTGACGAAGATGAGGGAGTGATCAAGGACATCCGACGCCGAGTCAAACTGTTTCAAGATACTAGCAGCCTAATCGTTATCGTGCTTTTTGTCTTTACAATTGCGCTCGGCTTTACGGTTATCTTTTTCTTCATACAAGCTATAAATGACGATGCCGGTTCACGCAGAGAGCTAACAGAGTCAGTACAAGAGTTAAAAACTGAAATCAAACTCAGAAATCAGGCAAGCGGGCTGGGTACGGACTTCTAATAAATACCCTACAATATTGCTTTTTCATCCCAGATATGCTACAATCACAGAGATAATAAATTGCGAGTGAAGTCGGGAGATTTTGCGCGAACTATCAGTTTGATAGGCAAGCACAAAAACAAACACTTTACCTTGCATTAATGAAAGGTAACAAATGAGTCTGAGTCGAATCGGAAAACTACCTGTAGAAATTCCTGCGGGTGTGACAATCACGGTAGACGCTGAGAATGTTACTGTCGAAGGCCCTAAGGGCAAGCTCGTACAGTTCATTACCCCAGCCGTCACCGTAGCGGTAGATGGCAGTAACTTCATCGTGACGCCTAAAGACGAGAGCAAAGAAGCCCGTGCCCAGCACGGTCTTATGCGCGCCCTCGTTAACAACATGGTGATCGGTGTAACTAAGGGGTACGAAAAGCGCCTCGAAGTTAAGGGTGTTGGTTTCCGCGTTGCAACAAGCAACAACGAACTTACTATGAGCCTTGGTTTTAGCCACGAGGTTAAATACAAAGCTCCAGAAGGTATCACTCTTACTAATGACAAGATGATTATCATCGTTGCTGGCATCAACAAGCAGCAGGTTGGCCAAGTGGCTGCCGAAATCCGTGCGTTCAAGAAGCCTGAACCATACAAGGGTAAGGGTATCGCATATGTTGGTGAGCAAATTTTGCGTAAAGCAGGAAAGGCAGGTAAGAAGTAATGGCTAGTTCACTTGCACAGAAACTACTTAACCGTAGCCTTCGCAAGGCTCGTGTTCGCGCTAAGGTACACGGTACCGCAGAGCGCCCACGCCTCACTGTAACTATCAGCAACATGCACGTATCTGCGCAGGTTATTGACGACGACAAGGGTCACACCATCGTTAGCGCAACAACTGTTGGTACGAAGGCTACTGGTAGCATGACTGAAAAGTGTGCTGCAATTGGCGCTGAAGTCGCTAAAAAGGCAAAGAAAGCAAAGATTAACTCAGTTGTCTTCGATCGCAACGGTCGCCAGTACGCTGGCCGCCTCCAGGCGCTCGCAGACGCTGCACGTAAAGAAGGATTGGAGTTCTAATATGGCAGAAGCTGCTAAGACAGAACAAACCACACCTCGCGCTGATGCACCACGTGGTGGTCGCCAGCAAGGCCGAGGTGGTCGTCGCGATGACCGACGCGCACCAGCTGCCCCTGAGGCACCTAAAGAGTTTGAAGAAGTTGTTATCAACATCGACCGCGTTGCCCGTGTGGTAAAGGGTGGTCGCCGCTTCCGCTTTAAGGCGCTTGTAGTGGTTGGTAACCGCAAAAACAAGGTAGGTGTTGGTGTAGCTAAGGGCGCAGACGTACAGTCTGCAATCGCTAAAGCAACCGATGTTGCCAAGAAGCACCTCATCACAATCCCAGTGGTAAACACAACTATCCCACACGAAGCTGAAGTTAAGCTTTCTGGTGCACGCGTGCTTATTAAGCCTGCTGCACTTGGTACCGGTATCATTGCCGGTGGTGTTGTACGTTCAGTTTTGAGCGTAACGGGTATCCGCAACATGCTTTCTAAGAGCCTTGGCTCTACCAACAAGGTAAACATTGCCTACGCAACTGTTGAAGCTCTTGGTAGCCTCGTTCCACGCGATCAGTGGATCGGTGCAGAAAAGAAAGCTCCTGCGAAAAAGGTAGCTAAGAAGGAGGAGAAGTAGTATGACTAAGTACAACGAACTCCAAGTTAGCGCAAACAAAGGCCGCAAGCGTGTAGGTCGCGGTATCTCAGCTGGCGGTGGTAAAACTGCTGGTCGTGGTACTAAAGGTCAGAACTCACGTACTGGTAAAAAGCTTCGCGCTATGTTCCAGGGTGGCCAGAACGGTATTGTTAGTGCAGTACCTAAGGGTCGCGGTTTCAAGAGTCTTCGTACTCCAGCTCAGGTTGTCTACCTTGACCGCCTAAACGAGCTTAAGGGTACCGTCGACAACTTCGCGCTCTTCGAGGCAGGTTTGGTTTCAACTCCATTCCACACGGTAAAGGTTATCCTCCGTGGCGAACTTACTGCTAAGATTACACTCAAGACGCAAGGCGCGTCAAAGAGCGTTATCGAAGCTATCACAAAAGCTGGTGGTTCTTTCGAAAAGACCCCAACTCCACTTCAGAAGTCAGCTAAAGAAGCTGAAGCTGCTGACAAGTAGTTCTCTAGTCTGAACGTGAACAAACGAGCACCCTCCGGGGTGCTTTTTTGGTACATATTGTAATTTTATCGTGTTTATGCTATAATATAATTGCTAGACACACCGACCGAGAGGAACCCCGTGACTGCGACAACCCGCCGAGACATGCTCATGACGCATGTCATCCCCCAGGACACCGACTGGACAGACGGCAGTAACAGCCCAACGTACCGCATAAGAATCCGCCTCGGGTTCAACTGGGGCACGTACATGCTCACGTCATACAACCCGAACGACCTCACATCGGAGCGCACGGACGAGACACCGCGCCTGGTCGAACTGGACGGTGACACTCCCACTGCTGTCACCATCGGCAGCCACATCTACCCGGTCATCGCGACCTCGTAGGTCAACCCCGCGGCCCGCGCCGGCGAGACACCCCGTCTCCCGAGTGTGGGTGGCGGGGTGTTTTCGTATAAATGTGCTATACTGTCAGTAATACATTGGTGTAGTGTAGTAGATTCTTGGAAAAGTCTGTTAGCAGTCGCTTTCCTCGACTGCTAGTGCTATAATGAATAATAATTAATCGACTGATAAATGGGGAATATCTACCGAAATGAACTGGCGAATCGTCCTGCGCTCACTTAAAAATCGCGACATGCAAAAACGTCTCGGCATCGTGCTGGGGCTTCTTATTGCGTATCGCTTTATGGCACACATTCCAGTGCCGCTCGCGAATCCTACAGAGCTAAAGAACATCATTGATAATGTCGTAAGTGGCAGCAACTTCGGTGGTTTCCTCAACCTTATGAGCGGTGGTGCGCTTGCCCAAATCAGCGTGATTTTGGTTGGTCTGAACCCATTCATTACCGCGAGCATCATCACCCAGCTACTCACCAAGGCCATTCCTCGCCTTGAAGAGCTCCATAAAGACGGTGAATCAGGACGCCGCAAGATTAACCAGTGGACACGTATGATTACCGTGCCGCTCGCTATCGTTCAGTCGATCGCCTTTATTTACATCCTTCGCCAGTCAGTGCTTGCCGCAAGTACTACAGGTACCGTTAGTACCACCCCGACAGAGTGGGTTATCTCTGTTGCAGCAATGACCGCTGGTTCAATCCTCTTGATGTGGGTTGGTGAGCTTATCACCGAGCAGGGCATCGGTAACGGTATTTCACTCCTGATTTTCGCAGGTATTATCAGCCAGATTCCAAACATGTTCGGCACACTTATTAGCTCACTCTTCGACACAAGCTCAGGCTCCCTCAGTGTCTTCGGCTGGTTCAGCCTCCCCGTTAACCCGACTATCTTCTGGATCGTTATGAGCATCCTACTGGCCGGGCTTATCATACTGTACATACTAGTCAAGATTAATGAGGCCCAACGCATCATCACTATTAACTATGCCAAGCGTGTCGGTGGTAATACCAGCTACGGAGGCATCAAGAGCATTTTGCCTGTGAAGCTTATTGCTGCAGGTGTGATCCCAGTGATCTTCGCAGTGGCGTTCCTAAGCCTCCCAGCATTCGTTGGCCAGGTAATGAAGGCAATGCCAAATGGCAACCACGAGCTTGCGACAAACCTCGTCAAATGGTTCCAGGCGCCATCGGCAACAACATTTGCTAATGCCGACTGGAGTAGCCTCATCTACCCAGTTGCGTACTTCGTACTCGTCATCGCGTTCACATACTTCTACACAGGTATTGTGTTCAACGCAAACGAAATCTCTGAAAACCTCCAAAAGCAAGGCGGGTTCATTGAAGGTGTACGCCCAGGCGCACAAACCGAGAAGTACCTCACGCGCATGGTAAACCGTCTCGTATTCTTCGGCTCACTCTCACTCGGCCTTATCGCCATCATGCCGTTCGCGGCAGATTACATCTTTGCGCAGCTCGGCCTGAATATGGCAAACATCTCTATCGGTGGTACCGGACTCTTGATCGTTGTGCAGGTAGGTCTTGAAACATTGCGCCAGATCAACTCCCGCGCACTGATGGTTACGTACGACGACTACAAATAAGTAGGGCATTCATTGACAAGGCAAAGAGGAATGCTATACTGAAAGATAGCTAGAAGGGGCACTAAGAAAAGTGTCCCACACCTCTTTACTTTACGAGCATTTTCAACTATAATACAGGATTGTATATCTATGGCGAGTCAAAAGGAAGTCATTAAACTAAAAGGTAAGGTAGTGGAAGCACTGCCTAATACTCAGTTTAAGGTAGAACTGGAGAATGGCCTAAGTATTATCGCTCACATTAGCGGCAAGATGCGCAAGCATTACATCCGCTTAGTACCAGGCGATACCGTGGAAGTTGAGTTAACCCCATACGATCTTACGAAGGGTAGAATCGTCTTCCGCGCACGAGATTAATAACGCAGTATTGTCGGCTCGATATCACCGATAATACTCACTAATGCAGGTTTTTCCTGAAGGAGTTTTTACGCTCATGAAAGTTCGTGCGAGTGTCAAAAAGATCAGCCCAGATGACCAGCTGGTCCGCCGTAAAGGGCGCCTCCGTGTCATCAACAAGAAAAAACCTAAGAACAAGCAAAGGCAGGGTTAAGCATGGCTCGAATCTCTGGGATTGTTATTCCCGCAGAAAAGCAAGTGCAGATCGCTCTTACCTACATTTATGGTATTGGGCCAAAGCACTCTCGAGACATCCTTGCGGCGGCTAAAATTGAGCCGACCACTCGGGTGAAAGATCTCACCGAGGCTGAAGAGCAGAAACTTCGTGACATCATCGACAACGATTATGTTACTGAAGGCGATCTCGGGCGCCTGGTGGCTAACAATATTAAGCGTCTAAAGGACATCAATGCCTACCGTGGCCTCCGCCACAAGGCAGGTCTGCCAACTCGTGGCCAGCGTACTCGTACGAATGCACGAACTCGCAAGGGTAAAGCAGTTGCAGTCGGTGGCGCACAACCTAAAGCAGCAAGTAAGACCTAGGAAAGGACTAGTATGGCAGAAGCAAAATCTACTTCAAGCAAGAAGAAGCAGCGCCGATCAGTCCCTGCTGGTCAGCTGCACATCCAGGCAACATTCAATAACACGATTATTACGTTCGCCGACACTAAGGGTAACGTACTCGCTAGCAGCAGTGCTGGTGCGTGCGGTTTCCGCGGTAGCAAGAAGGGTACTGCATACGCAGCCCAAATCGCAGCCGAAAAAGCAGCAGAAATCGCTAAGTCTGGCTACGGCCTCAAGACCGTTGACGTATTCGTTAAGGGTGTTGGCCTTGGTCGCGACGCAGCAATTCGCGCAATGAGCAATTTCGATATTGCCGTTAATAGTATTAAAGATGTGACTGGCGTACCTCACGGTGGCGTTCGTCCACGTAAGGCACGGAGGGCTTAAGCATGGCACGTGATACTTCCCCAATTGTGAAGCAGAGCCGCCGCGAAGGTGTTGCCCTGCATCCAAAAGCAGTCAAGATTATGGCTCGCAAGAGTGGTATTCCAGGTGAGCACGCTAACGGCCGCCGTGGCAAGCAGAGTATGTACGCTACACAGCTCCGCGAAAAGCAGAAGGTTCGCCGCATGTACGGCCTCCTTGAAAAGCAGTTCGCTAAGCTTATGAACGAAGCTACTCGCAAGCCAGGTCTATCAGGTGAAAACCTACTCCAGCTCCTCGAGCTTCGCCTCGACAACACTGTATACCGTGCTGGTTTCGCAACTAGCCGCCGCGCTGCTCGTCAGCTCGTAAGCCACGGCCACTTCGAACTCAATGGCCGCCGCGTTGACATCCCGTCAATCCGCGTTAAGGCAGGTGATGTTATCACCGTACGCCCTAAGAGTCAGAAGTCAGGTTACTTTACACAGATTAACGATATCTTTGGCAACACTGTCCAAGCACCTTTGAGCTGGCAGAAGAGCGATATCAAGAAGTTGAAGATTGAAGTCACAGGTCTTCCAAAGCGTGATGAAGCTGAGGCAGACATCAATGAACAGCTAATTGTTGAGTACTACTCACGCTAAAAGGGTAAGGAGATATAATAAATGTCTAAAGTAATTCACAATCCAGCGCTCGCAAAGGTAGTTGACAATGACGCTACTTCAAGCACATTTGTGATTGAGCCACTCCACGCGGGCTACGGCAACACACTAGGCAACAGCCTTCGTCGTGTTCTCCTTTCAAGCATCCGTGGTGGTGCAGTAGTTGCTTTCCGTATCGAAGGCGCTACTCACGAATTTACGACCGTCCCTGGCGTACACGAAGATGTCGTTGACATCACCCTTAACCTAAAGGGTCTAAACTTCAAGGTTGAAACCGACGAGCCTATTGAGCTCCGCATCGAGAAAAAAGGCGCTGGTGTTATCACCGCTGCTGATATCAAGACTACTGCTGACGTAGAAGTTGTTAACCCAGATGCAGTCATCTGCACCGTTGACGACCCTAAGAAGACAGTTGTTATTGACCTCGTTGTAGAAGCAGGCCGCGGCTACCAGGACATTGAAACTTCAAGCAAGAACCGCATCCACAGTGACATGATCGCTGTTGACGCAATGTTCAGTCCTGTATCACGCGTGCGCTTCAAGGTTGACCCAACCCGTGTTGGTCAAGAGACTAACCTCGATAAGCTAGAGCTAACTGTTGAAACAGATGGTAGCCTATCACCTCGCGAAGCATTCGAAGAGGCGGCAGCTATCCTCGTAAACCAGTACACAGCGCTCGCTGGCGCAACAACTGTTGAATCAGCACCAGCACTTGGTACAGAAGTTAGCGACGACGCTAATGAGCTGAACACTTCTATCGAAGACCTCGGCCTTAGTGCTCGCACCGCAAACGCTTTGATTAACAACGAAATCCGCACAGTTCACGACCTTGTAACGCTTAGCGAACAAGATCTCCGCGAACTTAAGGGCTTCGGTAGCAAAGCGCTTGATGAAGTGAAAGATAAACTAGCAGAATTGGAGCTCTAAATGCATCGACACGGATACAAAGGACGAAAGTTCGGTCGTGAACGCGACCAACGCCGTGCGCTCCTTAAAGGCTTGGCAACAAGTCTCGTGATGGAAGAAAAGATCGAGACAACCCTGCCTAAGGCTAAAGAGCTTGTACGGTACATTGAAAAATTAATCACCAAAGCTAAAAAGGGTGACCTCGCTAACCGCCGCGCAGTTATTGCCGGCCTTAGCACCCAAATTGCTGCGTTCAAGCTGGTTGACCAGATTGCACCACAACTTGGCGGTCGCACAAGCGGTCACGTACGCGTTCAGCGTACACGTCTCCGCGTTGGCGATGGTGCTCAGATGGCTATCATTGAGTTCGTTGACGAACTTAAGGAGATGCCAAAAGTAGAAGAGAAGGAGGCTAAGAAGTAATTATGGCTGACTTTAAAACCTTTTCACAAAAGCCAGCAGACGTAACTCGTCGCTGGATCCTGATTGACGCTAAGGACGCTACCCTTGGTCGCGTTTCGACCGCAATCGCTAAGTACCTTATCGGTAAATATAAGCCAACATACACCCCGCACGTTGACGGTGGCGACTACGTTGTAGTTGTTAACTCAGATGAGCTGGTTGTAACCGGTGAAAAAGAAACCGACAAGATGTACTACCGTCACAGTGGCTTCCCAGGTGGCCTCAAAGAGGCACAACTTAAGGAACTACGTGAAAAAGATTCAAGCAAGATTATCGAAGCAGCTGTTAAGGGAATGCTCCCTAAGAACAAGCTTGCTGCAGACCGTCTTGCACGACTCCGCATTTTCCCTGGCAGCGAACACGATCACGCTGCACAAAAACCAGAGAAAGTTGAGGTAAAGTAATATGCCGACTGAGAAGAAATACGACTACGGTCTAGGTCGTCGCAAGAGCGCAACCGCTCGCGCGCGTCTCATCAAGGGCAAGGGTGTTATTACCATCAACGGTAAGACTGCTGCTGAATACCTTTCAGACAACAAAACCCTTCTCGCAGAGATCACCGACCCACTCGCTGTCGCTGGCAAGCAAACTGAGTTTGATGTTAGCGTACTCGTACGTGGTGGCGGCCTAAGTGGTCAGGTTGACGCAATTAAGATGGCGATTGCTAAGGCAATCATCGTCAGCGCGCCAGACCTCCGTGCTCCACTTAAAAAGGCAGAGTTACTTCGTCGCGATCCACGCGAGAAAGAGCGCAAGAAATATGGTCTTCGCTCTGCTCGTAAGCGCGAACAGTACTCAAAGCGTTAGGTCAGTGGCCTACAAAGCAAACTCTCCTCCTTGCGGGGGAGTTTTTGTTTGCGTTTTATAGCAGAACGTACTAGCATAGAAGCTATGAAGCATAGAATGCATAATATAATCTCAGCAGAGCAGTTCACGCGTCCTCAATTGGAGGATCTTTTTGTGTCAGCAGACATAATGCGAGACGCCGATCATGGAAACCGCGCACAGTGGAGAGAACTTGCAAGCCGCCATATTGGGCGGCAATTAATTAGTCTTTTTTACGAACCTTCTACTCGCACACGACTCAGCTTTGAACTTGCCGCTACAAAGCTCGGCATTGGGTATGTTAGCACAGAAAATGCTAGAGAGTTTTCATCAGCAGCAAAAGGAGAAACACTCGAAGACAGTATCCGCGTGCTTGGCGAGTACAATGCCGACATTCTCGTGATGCGCCATCACGAGACCGGTGCCGCAGCTCGGGCTGCTGCAGTTGCACCCGATCACATGTCAATCATCAACGCCGGAGATGGAAAAGGTGAACATCCGACCCAGGCGCTCCTTGATGCCTACACAATTCGCAATCATCTTGGTCGACTATCTGACACGCGCATCGTGCTTGGTGGAGATCTCCGCAATGGGCGCACCGCCCGCTCCCTCGTAAAATTACTTACACTTTACCCCGATAACGAATTTACTTTTGTCTCAACACCAAATTTTCAAATGGGCGACGATATTAAGCAACGTCTCGACGAGTGCAGCCTTACATGGCAAGAGACAACCGATACGCATGCTGCAGTAGAAGACGCTGATGTCGTATACTGGACACGTCTACAACGCGAACGACTCGATGGGGCAGTGGCACAGGAGCAGTCGCTCATTATCGACGCGTCAGTTATCGCTGCTATGGATCCCGGAGCTATTATTATGCACCCTCTGCCTCGTGTAGGCGAGATTACAACTGACGTCGACAATGATCCACGAGCTCAATATTTCCGCCAAGCAGGCAATGGTCTCTACATACGTATGGCGCTACTCGACCATTTACTCTTGAACGACAGTGTCTACTTAGACGAGCCGCCTACTACAATACCTTGGTCTAGTTGACGAACCCCCATACAACAGGCATAATAACAGCATGAGTAATGCGATTATTGCAATGAACATTTGGCATCTCGGCCCTGCCTAGGTGTGATGGTTGCATAGTGCATTCGAATCTCGAGCGTATATGAGGCCATCACCGGCCTCATATTTCGTGCAAATATTTCGAGAATAATACCACAACAACATCCGGAGCGACCATGTTAGAAGAACTAAAAACACTTATCAATCTCCATCCTGTAACCAGCAACCAAAATGCCGTAAGTGCACTACTTGATTACGTAGAGGCAAAACTCGCCGCAAAGGGGCTCGTCACAGAGCGGATCATTCATAAAGGCATCCATAGCCTCTACGCTTCGACCCACGGGCAGAAACACGCTCGCGTCATGCTTCAGGGCCACATCGACGTAGTGCCTGGTGGTGAAGAATTTCATATGGACGGTGACAAAATTTACGGTCGTGGCAGCTTCGATATGCTCTTCGGTGTCGCCTCGTTTCTAACATACATTGAACAACTCGAAAATCCTACCGATTACGATCTTTCCGTACTGCTCACTGGTGACGAAGAGGTGGGCGGCAGGAATGGCGTTTACGAAATCCTTAATACTGAAAGATACACATGTGACGTTTGTATCCTCCCTGATGGTGGTGATCGTCTTGGCGCAATGTGTATCGCTTCAAAAGGCATAAATCATTTTCGCATTCGCATTCCGGGCATGTCACACCACGGTTCGCGCCCATGGGAAGGTGATGGCGCGGGTAATAAAGCAGCCAAGCTTTTACATGACATAAGCGAGCTCTTTGATCTCGGCGACCCGTACAATTCTACCGTCACCATATCTCAGCTTGAGGCTGGTACTACTGCACTTAACCAAGGTCCGAATGAGGCGTTCGTTGGTATGGACATACGCTACAAAGACGAACAGGACGCCAACCGCATACGCGCCCAACTTGATGGAATCTTCCAAAGCTATGGCGCTACAGTAGTCTTCGAAGAACGCGGTCGTAGCTTCGCGCTCGATACCGAAAACCCACTCGTGAAAAAGTTCGTTGATATGTATAGTCGCCACCTTGGCGAGCCAATAACCTTTATGAAGTCCCATGGCTCTTCTGATGCCCGCCACTTCGACGAAAAGGGTATGCCAGCAATATTATTCAGGCCTGATGGTGGCAATGCGCACGGCGATGGTGAGTGGCTTTCGTATAGTTCGTGGCAAAAATTCCACGACATTCTAACAGATTACATAGAAACAACCGCAAAGTAATAAATAAGGTATACTAGACATATGGCAAAACCCGTAATTCTCACCGGTCTGCGTGCAAATAACGACCTGCACATTGGCAACTATTTCGGTGGTCTGCTGCCTATCATCGATATGGCAAAAAATCACTCCGATGAATACGATGTAAATCTATTCATTCCAGACCTCCACAGTTTCACAACCCCGATTAACCATGACGAATTGTTTGACACGATCATTAGCAATGCGCGTATTTATGCTGCAGCTGGCTTGCCACTCGATAACCACGCAATTCATATTTATCGCCAAAGTTACATTCCAGCACATAGCGAAATGACATGGATCCTCGACTGCTTTACGGGTATGGGCGAGATGGGCCGCATGACACAGTACAAAGATAAATCAGCAAAGCTTGGCGATGACCAAATTACTGTTGGACTGTTCAACTATCCAGTGCTCATGGCAAGTGATATCTTGCTCTACAATGCATCGTATGTACCAGTGGGCGACGACCAGTCACAGCACCTTGAGTTCACACGCGATATTGCAACGCGTATGAACAATCGCTTCGGCGAGTTGTTCACCGTGCCAGAGTCAGTTGCCGACCAGCACAAATTCTTTGGCCGCGACCAAGGCCTGCGCATCAAGGACCTTGCCGACCCATCAAAAAAAATGAGCAAATCCGACGAAACGGGCAAAGGCGTTATCTTTTTGACTGATACACCAGAAGCTGCACGCAAAAAGATTATGAGCGCCACAACCGATAATCTCGGCTCGATTAACTACGACAAGGAAAACCAGCCAGGCATTAGTAACTTGATTGATATCCTCGCACTACTCCGCGGCAAAACGCCACAAGAAGTAGCGGCAAAATACAAAGGCCTCGAGCTTTACGGTAACTTCAAAAAAGTTGTCGCCGACGAAGTCGTTGAGTTCCTTGTTGAGTTCCAGACCCGTCTTGCAAGCGTCGATGACTCAGTACTAATTGCCAAGATAGAATCAAGCGAGCGCGCAATGCGCATCACGGCGAACCAAACGCTCCTGCGCACCCAGAAAGCCGTAGGGCTCCGTAAATAATGAAAGTCACATCAAGCGATCTACTAGCTATCCTACGTCGTTTTAAAGTTGCGGATGACAGTAACGTCCCACGCCATATCGACCAAATTAAACAATCACACCCGAACCCAATCAACCAGTTGGTCCAGTTTCGTTTTAATCGCAACCACTTTTACGTTCTGCTCGATGAAACAGCTGAAGACAGTGCAAACTATATCATGCAGCAAATCTACACTGTTAAAAGTGATGCCGAAGGGGTAATTCTAGAAAACCCTACAAGCGATCTCACAACATACGGCTTGCCGTTTAAAGGTAAAGATGTATATCTGTTTCAGCTCACGAGCAGCAAAAAACGCCTTGATATTTTGCTTGCTGAGCGCCACCCAGACTTCAGTCGCAGTACCTGGCAAAAATACATCAAGCTTGGCTACATTGCAGTAAATAACCAGCCTGCTAAAAATACTCGCCAAGAGGTAACTGAGGCCGACGCAATTACAATCAACATCCCCGATAGTACCGACTATGGTAAAAGCGAGCTACCAATTATCTACCTTGACGACGACGTCATTGTCGTCAACAAGCCAGCTGGTGTCCTTACGCATAGCAAAGGCGCTCTCAACGACGAGTTTACCGTTGCCGAGTTCTTCCGCCGCTACACGACAGTAGGGCTCGATACAAATCGCCCAGGTGTCGTCCATCGTCTCGACCGTGACACAAGCGGTGTCATTATTGGCGCCCGCACACCAGAGGCATTTGCTTTGTTAAAATCACAGTTCGCTGACCGTAAGGCCAAAAAACAATACGTCGCTATCGTTGAAGGCATTCCAAAACAACTTAAAGCCGCGATCGATATTCCAATCGGCCGCAACCCGTCGTCACCAAGCGCATTCCGCCCAGACAGTAAAGGCAAGCCTGCTCTCACTGACTATGAAGTGCTTGACTCAAACGGCCGTGAATCGCTTGTAGCGCTTTCGCCACGCACAGGTCGCACTCATCAATTACGTGTACACTTGCAGTTCCTTGGGACGCCAATCGTCGGCGACCGCGTATACGGCAAATCTGCCGACCGGCTTTACCTGCACGCATACAAGCTCGAGGTAACAACTGCGCCCGAGCATCGTCAGACTTTTATTGCACCAGTGCCCGACAGCTTTGCTGACCATTTTCCAGAGGTGTACAACGATGTCGCTGATTTATAATCCTGAGACCAAGCAACTACTCAAAAAGATTCAAAGTGCTCTACCACATGCGCTTTTACTTGAAGGCCAGAATGGGGCAGGACTCTACACGGCGGCCAATAAGCTGGGCGGCCTCAATGTAGCAGCGCTTATCCAGCCGACCGATGCCGAAGGAAATATCGACACAACCTCCAAAGGTATCATAAGACTTGCACAGGTCCATGAGCTACACGACCTCACAAAGGGCAAGACTCGCGAGACTCGTGTGTTTATTATTGACGATGCAGATCGCATGAACATCCAAGCACAAAATGCTTTCTTAAAATTGCTCGAAGAGCCAGTAGCTAATATACATTTCATACTCACAGCACATCAGCCAAACGCACTGTTGCCTACTGTATTATCGCGTGTGCAACGAGTTCGCATAGCGCCCGTCTCAACACTTGAATCACAGCATTTCATTAAAACTCTTGGCATTAGTGATCCACGGAAAGCCCAGCAACTACTATTCATTGCCGACGGGAAGCCCGCCGAGCTATCACGACTCGCATCTGATGAAAAATACTTCGGCGAACAGGCAAGCCTTATGAATGATGCGCGCACTCTTATCAGCGGCACACAAGCCGAGCGCATGATTCTCATATCACAGTATTACGCTGACCGTGCAAAGTCACTGCAGCTGCTACAATCCGCCAAAACAATCGCATCTTTTAGCCTCGCTAAGAGCCCCTCGCATGACCTTATTTCGCTCATAGACCGCCTGGCGACCACATATGAAAGAGTACAAGCGAACGGCAGCACCAGGTTACAATTAACCAATTTTGTGATACAATAACCTTATGTTTGGATTACTCCTCGTTATTGCTCTTGGTGTCGTGGCTATTATGCGTCCGCAAACAATTAATGAGACTATCAACGATCTTCCGCAGCGCCTCTCAAGCAAGCTTGATAAGCTTTGGGACATCGCCCAAGACAGCCTCCGTGAGCGCAAATATCTCCGTGCAGAAAAAGCTCTCCTTACCATTCTCCGCGTTGACGAACGCAATGCCACAGCCTACAATCGCCTCGGTATTCTCTACGCCAAACAGCAGGCATTTAAAGACGCTATCGAGTGCTTTGAAATCGCCCAAAGCCTCGAGCCTAGCGCTTCAAGCCTCCACAACGTAGGTCTTATCTACTACGAGACCGAGCAGTACGACAAAGCCGCACTCGCCTTCGAGCAAGCACTGGCCATGGAAGATTCACTAGCTGCACGCCACATCGCCTACGCAAAAGTGCAAGAAAAACTCGGCAACACTAAAAAGATGGTTGCGAGCCTTGAGCATGCCGTACAACTAGAGCCAAGCATTCAAAGCTATCGTATTCTCGCCGACGCCTACGCCCGCAATGGCGAAGAGGAAAAGGCTAACAGTATCAACGAACGTATCCAAAAAGCACTGTCAAGTAAGAACCCACCAGCTCGCACCGTACGACAAGTCCGAAAAGTCGTAATGTAGGCTTGCCAAACAGGGTAAAGTTCGATAAAATACATCTTGTACTTAAAAATTTGTGCCGCTTTAGCTCAGCTGGTTAGAGCAGCTGTTTTGTAAACAGCAGGTCTACGGTTCGAATCCGTAAAGCGGCTCCATATGCTGGAATCGTGTAGTGGCAATCACAGGAGACTGTAAATCTCCCGCCTTTCGGCTTCGTAGGTTCGAGTCCTACTTCCAGCACCAAGTACGGATTCAATGACACCCAATATGGGTGTTTTTTGTTACCTAAATATTAGTCATATCTAAGCACTAGATTTACGCCGCCATCTCTGTTATAATACGCTAAAGTCACGCCGCGATAGCTCAGTTGGTAGAGCGCTTCCATGGTAAGGAAGAGGTCTCGGGTTCAAATCCCGATCGTGGCTCCATAATTGCCGCCTACTACCGTCCTGTACGGTAGTTTTGTTATACTAAATACATGCCACAGTTTAGTTTTGATATTGAATCGTCCTACGACAAGGCCGAAATGAATAACGTAGAGCAACTTGTAGTGCGCGAAATCGCGAATCGCTATGACTTTAAGGGCACTCCAGCAGCTATTGAATGGCTAGCCGAAAAGAAGGGCTTCAAGGTGATTGGTAGCAATGAATGGCAGCTTGATACCGTCATTGAAATGATTGGTAAACAGCTCGCAAAGCGCGACATGACGAGCAAAGTGCTTGATCTATCAGGCAAGGTAACCGAAGCAAACCTTCGCGCCTGGAAAGACGTCCCGTTCAAAGACGGCCTCAAGCAAGATGACGCCAAAAAAATTACCAAGGTGTTGAAAGAAAAACACCCGAAAGCAAAAGCCCAAATCCAGGGTGATGCCGTGCGCGTCACAAGCGCCAGCAAAGATGAGCTCCAGGCAGTCATGACGACGCTTCGTGAGCAGGATTTCGATTTTCCACTCAACTTTACAAATTACCGCTAACACCTTGAAATTATTGGCAACTGTTGCTATAATGGGTAATTGAATTTGTAATATCAATCTGGTAAGAGGATCATATGGCTAAGAAGACGAATACAAAGCGAAAGATCATCGCGCTCGTAAGCGAGTTGACTGGTCACCGCACTTACGTAACACGCAAGAACACTCAGAACACCCCTGACAAACTTGAGCTTATGAAGTACGACCCAAAGGCACGCAAGCACGCGAAATACGTTGAGACAAAGAAAAACCTTGGTCGCAACGAAGTAAAGCCGCGCAAGGGCTAGTCACTATCAAAAATTCCTCCAGCGCTGGAGGAATTTTTATTTACCTTGATTTGCGGTAGTATCGATTACCTCGGCAAGCCAAAGCCCATTCGACAAAAGCTTTTCAAGAAGCGCTTCGCTCGGATGCTCGCTCTCAACGTACAAAAACACCGTACCGTCCTCAACCTCAAAGCTAGCGCCCTTAAAATGCGAGGTGATTACTTCGGCAACCTGTGGTGCGATATATTGTTCAATTTCAAGTGCGTGCGTCGCCTTGCCATACACGGTGTACTCACTTAGGAATTGCCGAGGGTATGCGCCTAAATGTCCGATGCTAAGCGGCATCAGCTGCTCGTACGATGCTGCAAACTGTGCATCACGGGATTTATGGCCAATGTACATATGTGGCACCGACTGCTTCGTATGAAGATCGATTGTGTAAATAAGCCAGTGGCATCGCTCCAGCCTGCCACCACGCGTACGCACCATATCGTTGCGTGACACCAGCACGACATCATAACCCTGCACCGTACCAATACAATAGTGATTGTCCATGTGGGTACGTGACACTGTATGCCCACGAACAAGCCTGTGATCATCATCACGCTGGTCGACATAGCCGAAGTATACCAAGCCGACCTTTTCGGCAAATTCATTGATCGTACGCTTCGTGATGCGCGTGCGCACAACGTGTGCCGGCGTCGCACGCCGCAGCGCCCGTCGTACACGGACAGCCATTCGTTCTCGCATACTCATCACTACGACTCCGTAATTGTGTCAAGCAAGGTTGATATATACTCAGCCTGACTCCAGTTAAGCGGAGACACCGACATCTCGTTACGCGTGTCTGGATTAATCTGCTCAGAAAGCATACCGGTTGACCATGCTGAGTCGCGAACCCAATCAAGCATCACATGCGCCGCTTCGGTTTCACCTGTCTCAAGATAGTACTGTGCAGCCCAAAGAGTTGTTACGAACCACCAGTTTGGTTTGTCGCCAGCTCGGCGATAGTTATCATCTTCGTAGCGGGGAATACCCGGCTCGCCGCCTGCACCAAAATTAAATACAGTTTTAGCAGTAGCAAACGCGTGCTTAGTTTGTTCAGTGCCAATAGGGAACAGGCCGTACATGAACGATCCAAAGATACTCGACATATCAATCACGGGATCAGGTGTGATCGTGCCGTCCTCTGCTACACGAATACCTTTATAAAATGCCTTGCGCTCTTCATTGTATAAGTGCTTCTCGGCAGCCTGCCGGATAGATTCAGCCGCCGAACGCCATTTTACCGCATTACTGTTATCTTTGCGTACCTCCGCAAGGTCCGCCGCCGCCATAAGTGCCGCAAACGTAACAGCAGTTGAGTAGGTAGTTGTCATAAACTGCTCTTCCCAAAGATCATACGTAGGCTTTGGCAAGCCGGTGCGAGCATCTACATAGCGCGCCAAGAAATCCGCCATTGGGAGCACCATTGGTTCATAGAATTCCTTCAACAGCACTTCATTATTGCCTGAGCTATGATAAAACTGGCTAAACACAAACAACACAAGCGCCGTTTCATCTTCCTGAATTGGCGGAGCGGTCACACCGCCTTCATGTACATATGAGTGCCAGCTTGAACCGAGTGCGCCATCAGCACGGTATTTATGCATCAAGAATCCACCAGGATTTAGCGCACGGCGACAAAACTCAAAGAACCGATACGGCTCGTCTTTGTAGCCCATACGAATAAGCGGCCATAACACATACGCACCGTCACGCGGCCAGCAGTACGCGTAGGCATCTCGGCCATAATTAAGCATACTACTGTCAGTACTTGCGATGACCGCACCGCGCTTATCGATATGCGATTTAATAATCATACAGGAGCGCAAGAACTGTTCACGGTGCGCTGGATCAATCTTACCGGCAACTTCCATTGCAGGCTTCAGCCACTCGTGCCACCATTTACTTGTTACTTCAAGGCGACGGTGTACGCCTTGGTTCTGCAGCTGCTTATGAATATAAAGTGCTTCGCGCGTAGACGTTCCGCAGGCGATCCAGTAGTGCACACGCTCAGAGCTATGGGGCGCAAGCTCCATCTTAAACCTAAGCGTCGAATCTACGCGTCCGTGCTCTACGGCACACATCTCAAGCTCACCATCCTCGGCGTCGCGGTATGTGCCGTCTCGCCCCTCAATTCCAAAGAGACCTACGGTATACTGATCGAAATAATCTTTGTGGTCAGTCTGCGCAGAAATAACAAACGCCCGACGGCCCCGGTAATGCAGAATGGCCTTCGCATCTGGCAGGTACTGTGCGGTATCTGTGTTACTGCCGCCATCTCCAATATCAAATGCTTGGTGTAGGAACAAGCGCACGTCCCGCGGCGAAGACTGCATATTAATCACATGAATGTTGCGCATAAATGCGCTAAACTCAGAGTCTGCCGCGTCATCAAGTTCAAGCATAACACCAAGCTCATGGTTCTTAGCGATCGTATGGCCAACTAATGAATCATGCGGGTAGCTAAAATCAAATTCCCATTTGCCATCATCGAGCCAAGAAATCTGGCCGTCAACCCATACGCCTACATGGTGACGCAAATTAGGGCCGGCAGAATGATTCTCCAAACCGACATATGGGTAATAGAAATCGTGCACCTCGCCAAACGAGTTGATGCCAACATGAAGTTCGCCGTTGCTGAGAATTACTGGGCGAGCCATCTATAGATCCCCGTGCCTATGGTGCTCGTATAAACGGAATCGCACATCACGCAAGGCATTAATGAAGTACAGGAATGCGTCATACGGCGATTCGTACGGACTAAAGTATGCGTGTACGTCACCGTCGGTAAAGTACTTCGTACACATGTAGTACGCATGGTCGCTCGTCGTAAGGCGGCGCCAATCACTAATAAGTGTCTCGTCTTTTGTTCGAAGGATGTCGCCCTCAAGGTCATACAAATGGCGCATTGCTTCGTGCTGCATGCCATTACCTAACCATGCTGAAAGATCACGCTCGGTATCAGCCCACGTTGTTGTGTATGGTGTGTCGATTTCATCGGCAGGCTCGAAAGTCTCGCAGGCTTCACTTGCTGTATAGAACGTGTTCGCCGGATTCGCAAGCCATCGGCCAACAAAATCCTTAAAGAAGCTAAAGATACCGGTGTCTTCCCAGATATTTTCACCAAACGTTTCAAAGTCCATAAACAAGTTAATAACTTCGCCGTCATCACCCAGTGCAGTATTAACCCAGTTGTCATACTTGTCTGCCGTAAGTGGATACTCTTCCCAGGCGCGGTTGCTAAAGCGGAAGGCAACATCATCGCTGAGGCGATAGTTCTTCATCAGCAGCTTGATATTTTTCGTACCAACAGGCTTGTACACATAGTTTGGGCTGCGCCAACCAAGAATTGGGTCCCAACCTTCAGACAAAATACCTTTGAAGCCGAAATCATCAGCCCAACGTGCAAGGTTGTTGTCATAACTTAGCTCGGTATTGCGGAATACCGACGTCTCAACACCGAACGTATCGCGAATCTTCTGGCGGTGCTTTTCTACTTGGTGTTCAAATTCAGTTCGGCTATAGAAAAACGCAAGGCTATGATAGTAAGTCTCGGCAACAATCTCACAACGGCCAGTATCAACGAGTGCCTTAAAACTATCAATAACGTCTGGACCCCATTGCTCAGCCTGCTCGAGCAGTGTACCAGTAATGGAAAGCGAGACCTTGAAATCAGGATGTGTATCAAGCAGCTCTTTAAGCAGCTTCGTCATTGGGCGGTATGATTTATTCGCAACCTTCTCGAAGATTTCCTTGTTGTTGCGATGGCTCTCGCTAAATGGACCAAAATAATCGTGGTTTTCAGCCGTATCAAACACCGTATAGTCGCGCACACGCCAAGGCTGGTGCACGTGAAGGTAAAGGACTATACCGCGCTTGCTCATGCCGTTGCTCCAATCTTCATTCGGGTATAGAGATGCATGCACTTACGTGCAACATCGTGCCAGCTTAGACGAGCATACTCATTCTTCACGTCATCACGAAGCTGCTGTGATAGTGCAGGGGAGGTTGCAATACCCACCAACTGATCTGCCAACTTATCTGTATCCCAGAAATCATAGCGCATAATACTTTTCAGCACCTCGCCAACACCAGATTGTTTGCTAATAACGAGCGCACTACCGTAATGTGCGGCCTCAAGTGCGGTGAGCCCAAACGGCTCGCTCACACTACTCATAACAAACACATCTGCCACACTGTATGCGTCGCGCCACTGCTTGCCACGCACAAATCCGGTAAAGAATACCTTGTCAGAAATGCCCAGTTCAGCAGTCAGTGCAATCAATTCATCACGCTGTTCGCCATCGCCTGCGAGCAAAAGTACTAGCTTGTCATAGCGTTCACATGCACGCGCCATACCTCGTACAAGCTGCGTAAGGCCCTTCTGTGCTGTAAAGCGAGTCACTGTAGATACGACAGTGTAACCTTCACGGCGAAGTGATTCTAAGTAGCGGTACGTGCGGCCGTCATAGTCATAAGTGCCCATCGAGCTTGGATCAATGGCGTTATGTACAACTTCAATCTTGTCTGCAGGAATACCATAACGGTGAATAATAATATTCTTAGTAATGCCACTCACCGCAATAATACGGTCAGCCATCATAAGCCCCTGGTACTCAATCTCGTGCACAATAGGGTTGCCAGTACCAAACGATCCAGCACGGTCAAACTCAGTTGCATGCACATGCACAATGAGAGGTGCATCAGTCAGCTGTTTTGCGCGCATGCCAGCCTCCATTGTCAACCAATCATGCGCATGGATTGCATCAGGTACGTCAATCTTCTTGCTCTTAATCATGCGTTCAACAAATGTTACATAGCGCTTCTGTACACCACGCATGGTCTGCAAATCACGCATATCAACTTTATCAAGATCCTGTTCAGCAACAGATTTGCTGTCGTAGGCACCCATAATGCCAAATTTATGGATAGGGTTGAGCTTGGTTGCGGCATGGATAGTCATATATTCCGTGCCAGGGTGATGAGCATCGTAGGGCAAAACAAAATCAATGGACGCGCCTTGCTGCGCCAAAGCCTTTGACAAGTGATAACACGCCACACCTAGTCCTCCACTATTGTGCGGCGGGAGCTCCCACCCTAACATTAATATGTTCATAGCCCGTCTTGCTAGATCACCGTTTTGTTGTAATCAGCTTACCCCTCGTTAGTGATTTCATTTATCCTCAGTATAGCCCGATGCATAAGCAAAATGCAACCCGCCGTGAAAAGATTTTAACATTTGTATCACCACCGTTTAACTTGTATAATATAGCTAATGAATACCGCCGCCCAAACCAAGTCTATAACCGACGATTTACAGCATCTTGTCTTCGAGCCAAATGCGATTCGCTCCGTCATTATCTTACTCATTGCGCTCATTGCTGCATTCTTCTTGAGCCGACTGATCGCTCGTATAATCGTAAAAATTGCCCAGGTTATCGCGGTGCATAGTGACAATGAATCAAATGAGCTACGTCAGGCGCGCCTTCGTCAAACCGAAACCTACCTCAGCATTACTATTGCCATTGTCCGGTTCTTCGTAGTAGTTATCGTGGGCCTTATTGCATGGCGGGCGCTCAGTCCATTTGGCCGCGATGGGGCAGTGAACAGCGTTGCAGCAATCGGTGCCGGAACTGTATTCGTAGTGATTGCCGGCCAAACTGTCGGTATCATTCTGCGCGATCTTACTGCCGGCTCCATCATGATCACCGAGGGGTGGTACAAGATCGGCGATTTCGTGAAACTCGAGCCATTCTTCGAAGTATCGGGCGTCGTAGAGCGCTTTACATTGCGAAGCACCAAGATTCGCACGCTCAGTGGGGAGGCGGTCTGGGTACACAACCAGCACATTCAGGCAGCGCACATTACACCGCGCGGCCTGCGCACTTTAGCAGTTGATGTATTCGTACGCGACAAAGACACTGGCATCACAGCAATCAAAAAGATCATTTCAGCCATTCCACGTGGTAAAACAATGCTTGCACAACCCCTGCGAATCACCGGTATCGAAGAATGGGGTGAAAACCGCTGGCGTATCACCGTTACAGGGCAGACTGCACCAGGCCGCGAGTGGCTTATTGAAAAATTCTTTGTTGAGGCAGTTAACGATCTTGACGACGGGAAGGTGGGCAAGAACAAGCTTATCGCGCTACCACCAATGGCGCGCTATGCCGATGAGGTAGCCGATCGTCAATTCAAACGTGCCGTACGCATCAAAGAAAACGAACCCGACGAAGAAGTGTAGCGCTCCTCGAGGAGATTTGATATAATACAAAGGCTCTATAGGGGTGTAGCTCAATTGGTAGAGTAGCGGTCTCCAAAACCGTTGGTTGTAGGTTCGAGTCCTATCACCCCTGCCATAGCACTTATTTAAAAGACACTACGAAGGTGTCTTTTTGCTATAATAGCCCTGAATGACACAGTTTCTCATAGACATCATCAGGTACATCCCGATACCTCTATATTTATCCTATCTTGTTCTCACCACATGGATAATCCGCAAATTTCCATTGGGCGGGCATAGGAGTATAAGCGATCATATCGGCCATAGTGGGAAGTACTTCAAAATTAGTGCGGCTGTTTTCTCTATAACAGCCGTCGGCTTGTGCTTAAATGTATTATTCTGGATCATACCCAAACATAGTGAAGCTACCGCTTACGGTATACTAACGTTATTCTTTCTGCTCACCGGGTTTGGGTTATCTTGGCTCCCGGCGGATGTTGCCGGCTCAAAAAAGCGAGAGCATGTCCTGCATGTAACATCTGTATTTACACTATATGTGTCAATATTAGCATTCAGCGTTATTAGTATATTTGCAACCACCGATACCGCACCTGTAGCATGTGCGGTTGCCCAATCAACATTAGTAATATACATCTGGCTAATGCTACTTTACCTGTTCTACAAACCATCTCACAACCACTTCGTTTTTTATGAAACAATCGGTATTTCGGCCTTTTTCTTATTGTTTATAGCGCTAGCAATTAATGTATAGAAGAGTTCGGTAACACTTCTACGGCTGCCTTACAGCAGTTCTCAAAGAGTCTAAAATATGCAAGCGTACAAGGGGGTAAACAAAAAAGAACGACAGTAATCGTTCTTTAATAGGTTAGTATCGGAACTTGCCCGACCGAGCGCCGCGAGGGGCGCTCGATCGAGACCTGCAAGTTCAGAGCGCGTACGTGACCTCGACGAGGTGCGGCGCCATCATGACCAGCCCTTCGGCCGCCTCTTCGAGGCGTTCGGCCAGGTAGCCGCTTGCAGAGGGTTGGGCCTTGTTGACGGCACGTACGTTGACCGGCTCATCCGGCTTGGCGAGCAACAACTCGGCCAGGATGAGCATCTGCATCGGGACGCTGAGAGTGACCAGCTGCGCCGGTCCGCACGCGCTTTCGACCGCCTCCTGGGCGGCATCGCGCTCCTCAGTGAGGTAGGTACGAGCCTCCCCAGAGTCGGCGCCGGGCTTGATGCGGATGTAGCCGCCGGATCCGACCTGTTCGTCGGTACTGACGCTCCCCACGACTTGCTGGACATAGCTATGCATGGTGACCTTCCTGACATAAAGGGTCTCAGTCCTACTCTGTCTTACACTTAAATAATGACATAAATATCATGTTTAGTCAATTACAAGGTAGAGCAGTTGCTAAGTAGCTAATAAAGTTATATAATATATTTAGTTTCACATCGTGGAGCTACCCAACAAGTAGGCGACCTAGGGAGCAACCGCATGTTGCAGCCATTCTGGGAAGTGGCGCAAGAAGGGCTTGAACGGCTCGAACAAAACCTGAGCCCGAATCTGTCGCTCGGCGACATCACCGACCCGCAGCTGGCATTCCAAACAGCTACGACGATGCTCGGAATCTGGGGAATCATCGACGAGCGTAAAGAAACCACGAAGCTCTGGGCTCTGCAGGCGCCCGAATGCGTCAGCAGCCAGATCATCGCGCTGCACGCCAATCCCATCGAGCCGATCCGCGACATCCTCGAAGAGGTTCTGGAGCTCGCTAAGCGCATCAAGGCGAAAGGCGGATGGAACTACGGCAAGCATGTCGTGCCCAACCCGAGTCCTGACATGACGCTGCGGGTGAAGATCTTCCACACGGAAATCGACGTCACCGCCGACTCGAATGTCGACGCACTCATCGCCCGGCACGACGCCGCAGGCTCCGCGCCGATCCCGGTCTTCGGCGCAGACAAGCCCGCTGGAATCGTCGGCTCCAGCGTCGTGATCATCCGCTAGTACCCGCGCATTGTCCCATCCCCTCGGGAGGGGTAAGTGACACGCTAGGTACAACGCCGCTTCGCCGGTCGCCTACTTGTCATTTACCCGACTGCATACGATTCCGACCTGCAAGCATTTGTTATACTTATTGCATGACCAGGGTACCTACCAAGGCCATAGAACTTATACCTCATATTATGCAGATTTCAGGAAACAGCACGCTATGACAGCTAAATCAAAGCCAAACAATCTTCGCACAAACCTTATCGAAGCAGTAGGGTGGTATGGTGCGGCAGCAGTGCTGCTCGCATATGCGCTCATTAGTTTCAACGTCATCTCCCCGCATGGTTGGGCTTACCAGTTACTTAACTTCACTGGGGCTGTTGGCGTCCTCGTTATTTCGTACATGAAACATGCCAAACAGCCCGCACTACTCAATTTTGTATGGGCCATCATTGCACTGATCGCACTCGTGCAGCTCGCCATCTAGCTACGTCTTAGCCAAACAATATGTTCACATTGGTGAACAATTTATTCCTAGGCCTCTTTTACCTGTAGCGTTGCTACATGAAGAGGCACGATAACTGGGATAGCAACAACAAACAAATACGGTGGGACGACTTTGATGGAAGAGCGTACCAAGACCACTATTTTGGAGGGCGGCTCGAGCCCGAGGATGGATGGGCGATGCTTGCGCTTGCAGCCACACTGCGCGGCAGGGTGAAGCCAGGTGAAATTAAAAAGTCTGCAGATGTCGGCACAGGTTCAAGCCTGGTGCTACCGCTTGCCATGGCACCATATGTTGAACATATGGACCTAATCGAGGCAGGCAGGCAAAATGTAGGATATCTTAGGTCGACAATTACCAATCGCCAAAAGATGGAAGAAGATTGGGGCCCGACCGTTCAACACCTTCAGGCCTTCGATAGCACTGTCTACGGAAATGTTATTGAAAACCTAATGGATAAAGCTGAAGTACATCATAGGTTTGCACAAGATGTATTAGAAGAAGATACGTACGAGGGGATCACTATGGGCTTCTGTGCTGGGTCAAACTCAGACAAGCCCGATGAAACGGCAAGATTTATGGATATTGTCCTTGGCTCGGGAAAACCTGGGGCCATATATGCAGCGACACACACCCTTAACTCCGATCCTTACCCGGACTGGAGTACAGAGCATGGCGATGTAGATATGGCCAAGTTCCCAAGCCTCAAGGTAGGGTATGACTGGTATGCCAATAAATACAGGGGTACAGGCATCGAACTCCATAGAAGCCCCATGATCGAGATGCGCCCAGGCTACGAGGGTACACTACTTGCACTCGGCTTTATGGCAACACAACGATTAAGCCGAGTGTAGCTGCTGTACTTCTTGTACCGAAGGATATAGAATATGTTCAACATGGTGAACACTAGTCAAGAAATCATACGCGTACTCGGTCAAGCCGGTCTTTCCGAGCAGGTCGCCGAAGTATATATGTTCCTCTGCCGTGAAAGTGCCACGCATTTGCACATTAGCCGCAAAACAGGGATTAACCGCACGACCGTCTACCGATTAGTACAAGACCTCGAAGAAATGGGGCTTGTATCGCGACAAACTGACGATAGAGGAACATTCCTCAAGGCGTGTGATCCTGAGATCCTCACTCTTGATCTAACTGCGAAAGAAGCCAAGCTAAAAGATGCCCGCGAGGATCTACAACAAATTCTACCCGAGCTCCATAGCCTAAGCCAATCTAATGATGGCCTTATGACCGTACGAACCTATGAAGGGGTCGAGGGTCTCAAACAAATGTGCTGGCACGAGCTTAAGGCGCTCGACATGACGCTCACCCTTGGTAGCGGTTCCATCGAGGACCTCATTCCAAACCACTATTGGGCAGAGAAACACCGTGCACTTAGTGTGGAGGCAGGCTATAGGGTACTTGAGATCATCAATACCTCTGATGCGACAAGTGCCACATTTACCGAGAATGAAGATTTCATGAAACAATACGAATGCCGACTGCTGGATGACAGCATCCTAAGTATGGCTCGCCAGACCGTCATATACAACGACACAGTGGCGATATACCACTGGCGCGAGAACCAAAAAGTTGGCGTCGAGATCATCAACCGCGAATATGCAGAAATGATGCGTACGGTATTCTGGAATTATTGGAAGCTCTCACGACCGATAAAATAGGCTTACTTACCCCGAATATCACGCAAAATCCGCTCAAGAACCTCATCCTGCGATTGGTCTTCAGTAAAAATCACCTCGCCCGGCAAGCCAAGCAAGTCACGCGCAACGTACAGCTCTCGCATTAATTCTTCGCCGAATTCATGGGCATTCGGCTTTGTTTTATGTCGCCGAAATGTCTCTTCCAGTGGGATATCAAAGTAGTAAATATACACTTCATCAAACAGTTTCGCAACCTCATAAAGCATCTCGCCGTATGTCGCACGCATCAAAATTCCCTCAATCACTACGTTGTAGCCAATCTTCAGCCCATAATTGGCAATATCTTTCATAAGCTGAATTGACGGATTACCCGCCTCGTCTTTCACACGAACAATCTCACGTCGGATCATATCCTGTGGAATCAGCATTGTTCCATAGCCAAGCTCCCGCCGTAAACGTATAGCCGTAGTTGACTTACCGCTCCCAGAGTTACCACGAAGGATGATTAACTTGCTCATATATGTATTTAAGCATATTGTATATCCCTGCATAGGCGAGTAGCATAAAAGGTTGGAGGTATTATATATAATGAAAATTTCATCTATCCACGCTCGACAGATTTTAGACAGTCGTGGTAATCCAACTATCGAAGCAGATGTCACTCTTGAAAATGGCATTCTAGGCCGCGCAGCCGTACCATCAGGTGCAAGCACTGGTTCGCACGAAGCTATTGAACTCCGCGACGGTGGCGACCTATATGGTGGTAAATCAGTACTTAACGCCATAGCGCACGTTAATGGTGAGCTCAGCGAAGCCCTCGTTGGCATGGAAGTTACCAACCAGACTGATATCGACCAAAAGATGATCGATCTTGACGGCACTGAAAACAAAGGCCGTCTCGGCGCAAACGCAATCTTAGCCGTGTCGCTTGCATGCGCCAAGGCTGCAGCGCTCGCAAAAGGCAAGCCACTCTACGCATATGTTGCGACACTTGCTGGCAATAGCAAGCTCGTACTTCCGCTTCCAATGATGAATATCATTAATGGCGGTAAGCATGCAGCTGGTAGCACAGACATTCAGGAATTCATGATTATGCCAGTTGGCGCAGCAAACTTCAGCGATTGTATCCGTATGGGCGCTGAAATCTTCCAAGCACTTGGCAAAGTACTCAAAAGCAAAGGTTACGCAACTACGGTTGGCGACGAAGGCGGCTACGCGCCAGCTGTTAAGAACGGTAATGCCGAAGCCCTCGAACTCATTAGCGAAGCCGTCGCGAGTGCCGGCTACAAGCTCGGTGAAGATGTCGTTTTAGCACTTGACGTTGCAAGTAGCGAGCTCATACAAGACGGCAAGTACGCACTCGCAACCGAAAGTAAGCAACTTTCAAGTGAAGAAATGGTCGCGTTCTACGAAGACCTCGTCAATCGCTTCCCAATCGTATCAATCGAAGACGGTCTTGGCGAAGACGACTGGGATGGCTGGAAGCAGCTCACCGAAAAGCTTGGCGACCGTATCCAACTCGTAGGCGACGACCTTCTCGTCACTAACACCGAATTCCTCAAGCGCGGCATCGCCGAAAAAGCCGGCAACGCCATCCTCATTAAAGTGAATCAGATCGGCACCCTTACCGAAACTATCCGCGCCGTCAACATGGCCCACGACGCAGGCTGGAAAGCAGTTATTTCACATCGCTCTGGCGAGACTGAAGACACAACAATCGCACACCTTGCCGTCGGCCTTGGGACTGGTCAAATCAAAACCGGCAGCCTCTCGCGCACCGACCGTGTTGCGAAATATAACGAGCTCATGCGCATCGAAGAGCAGCTCGGCGAAAGTGCCATCTTTGCGGGTCGTGATGCCGTGGAGCAAAACTAATGGCCTATCTCGTACTTGTCCGCCACGGGCAATCCGAGTGGAATGCACTTGGACTATGGACAGGCCAGCGTGACGTAGAGCTCACCGAGCAAGGCAGGGAAGAAGCTCGCCGCGCGGTGGAGCACCTCAAAGATATTCCGCTCCATAAAGCGCACACCTCGAAGCTAACACGCGCCAAGCAAACACTCGAGGAAATCAAGCAAGCACTCGAGCACACCGAACTTGAAACCGTCGAGCACGAGGCGCTGAACGAGCGTGATTATGGCGATTATACCGCCAAAAACAAGTGGGAAATTGCCGAGCAATTAGGCGAAGAAGAGTTCACTAAGCTTCGCCGCAACTGGGACCATCCGGTACCCGGTGGCGAAACCCTCAAAGACGTGCACACTCGCGTATTGCCATACTACGAACAAGAAATCCTGAAGGATCTCAAAGAAGGCAAAAACGTGATCGTCGCAGCACACGGCAACTCACTTCGTGCACTCATGAAGCATCTCGAAAACCATTCAGAAGACAAGGTGCACGAACTCGAAATCGGCACAGGTGAAGTTCTCGTCTACGAAATTTCAGACGACGGCACTGTTATCGGTAAAGAGATCCGAGCTAAAGGCGGCAAGGCTTAAGCTCGCCAACCAATAAACAACGAGCGCTCGATCCGGAGCGCTCGTTTGGTATAGTAGTAAGAGCATGAAACCAGAACCTCAAACACTCTTCTTTGAAACACCCGATGACTGGGAATCGTGGCTCGCGCAGAACTACAAACTTGAAGAAGGCATATTACTCAAATTCGCCAAAAAAGGATCTGGCATTACATCCCTCAGCTACGCAGGTGCGCTTGATGTTGCGCTTTGCTATGGATGGATCGATGGCCAAGCGAAAACTATTGATGACACATTTTACACACAAAAGTTCACGCCTCGCCGGCCACGCAGCATCTGGTCTAAGCGCAATGTCGGTAAAGTCGAAGAGCTCACAAAAATCGGTAAAATGAAAGCTCCTGGCATTGCTGCAGTAGAAGCCGCCAAGGCTGATGGCCGCTGGGAGCAAGCCTATGCCTCGCCAGCAAATGCCGAAGTCCCGCCCGAGCTACAAATAGCACTCGATGCAAATCCCTCAGCTAAAGAGTTCTTTGAAACGCTCAATAAGACCAATCGTTACGCCGTCATCTGGCGAGTCACCACCGCGCGCAGGCCCGAGACCCGTGCGGCTCGGGTGGCTAATCTCATCACAATGCTAGAGAATCACGAAAAGTTCCACTAGAGATAATAGGTATTGGCTTTTCGACCATAAAAGCTTATGCTAAGCGTAATGGCACGCTTCAACAAACACAAGCACCAAAAAGCACAGAAAACGCTCGCCGTTAAAAAGCAACGAAAGCCGAAATTCATTGACCGACTTGTCTATGTTGCAGCAATAGTCGAGCCACTCTGTTCACTGCCGCAGGCGTACGCAGTCTGGAGCACGCGTTCAGCCGGCAGCGTCTCAATACTCTCATGGCTTGGATTTGTTGTCATGGGATTGATATGGGTATGGTATGCTATCGTTAACCGTGAGAAAATTGTCCTCATTTACCAGGGCATGTTCTTTATCATCGACAGTGTAGTGCTCGTTGGCGCTATCGCGTTTGGCGGAAAACTCTAGTAATATTACTTCTGTACAAAAATACCCCTCAATATGAGGGGTATTTTTGGCCTTTCGTTCTTTTGAACTCATCAGCATACATGCACATGTATGGAGGCAGTCTATCCAAGACCAACCCCTTAGAACCAATCGCGGGGGTACCGCGGACGCCCCTCGTCGGGGCGTCCGCGGTACGGAGCGGGCTAGATCAGCCCCGGCTCCCGAACCCGTTGCCGCCGAACGGCGCGAACGGGTTGCTGCCGACGATCATGCCGTCCGAGCCGTCCATGCCGAGTCCGGCGTTGTCGCCGACGAGCATCGCGGCCACGAAGGCCGCCGGGCTCACGCTGGAGAACAGGTCCATGGCGGCCTCGCGGGCCTTCTCCTCGGCCACGAAGGCCTTGTAGGACGGGTCCATCTCGGCCCGGACGTGGCTGCGGAAGTACTGCACCGCCAGGTCGACGGCCTCCGAGAGAACGAACTCCGGGACCGCGAAGTCGACCGAGAGGGCGACGCGAACGCGCACGTGGAGCTTGCCGACCTCCTGCCAGTTCGAGCCCTCGGTGGACGAGGAGCCCGAGCGGACCTGGCGGTTCTCGATGTAGTCGCTGACGGCCGAGGTCGTCTTGAACGCGTCGCTGACCAGGCGGCCCATGAGCTTGTCGGCCTGGGTGCCGACCTGCTGCGCCTCGGAGAGGAGCAGGGGCGTGGTCTGGTCGAGCACGACGCGGAGCGACCCGTGGGCGAACGGGACGGTGATGGCGTTGCGGTAGGTGCCGTTCGCGCCGTTCACGGTGCTGGACATGGCGGTTCCTTCCCTCATCTGGCGTGTAGCCTTCTGCGATTGATTCGCATAGATGAAGGATGAAAGCATACAAAATACGCGCTCATCTCTCATCTATGCAAGGTTGCTTGGATAGGTACGTGCTCAACTTTATCAAGGAGCAACTGGACAATAATATACTATTATTTTAGTATTGTCAATAATTAATTGCGATGTTTTTTAGAATTCTGCATAAAGCTATAATTTTATAAGCAAAAAATAACCAATCACTGCCTGATATACGCAAAATTACCCCTGTAAAAAGTCTTTTGACTTCAAAAGTTAAATTCTTATTTAGCACCCCGTAGAAAGCTTAAAGATGCTAAGAATCTATTGCTAATTTTGCGACACTCTCATACCATAGCTCTATATCTAAAGAGTGTACGATAAGGTGTCAGTTAGCAATAAATTTCTCAAACCCAGCGATAACGGTAAATATCTCGCCAGCCAGGCCGATATAATATTCGGCCTTTGGACACCTTATGGTCTTATATCACCCCTCATGACCGGTATTGATCCAGACGGGAGCATCCTCATTGTATACGCGCTACGACCAGGCGCAGACTTCAAAAATGCCCAAAAGAAAAAGATTGATTATATTAAAGCTCGGGGTGTTAGGGTTGATGTTATGCCGCTCGAAATGAATTACGGAGAGGCAGATGATTAGGAAAATAGATTCAATGTGGCGCCACGAAGCACCCGAAAGCGGCCCGCTCGCATCCTCGCATATATCCGTTACATTCTGTGCCCTCGTAAAGAGTGGCATGATTGTGCAAGATCTTCTAAACCTAGAGTTTGAAGGCACGCCAAATGACTTTAGTGATAAATCGCTTTCACCAATGGATTATTGCGTTGCATATACAGACGGAGAGCTCTTTGATCACTATATAAAAGCGAGGTATCGAGAAGCAGTTGTTGAGCTGTTTGAAAGTAACAAGATCTTTAACCTTATTACCGATGAAAGTTTTATGTCTCACATCGAGGATAGCGAGTTCGACTACACACTCAAATGCACATGGGGCAATGTCGATATCTTAGCCAACTGGCTCCAGCAACACATTGCAGCTAGCGCACAAATAAAGCAGCATAAACAATCTACAAATCGCTTAAAAGGGCTCAAAAAATGGCTACAGAAGTTGACGAAATCACTTTCATAGAATCATGCTTGGCATCGAAAAAGAGCCCCGAGCTAATGCAAGCTTTTTCTCAATTGCAAAAGGCTACCGACTTAGACATACCGACACAAAATAAATTATCAGAACATCTCCATAAATATTTGTCCGAAGATAACAAAACATCACACATTGTCGCCGCGCTTCACTGTTTATACATATTTGATGATAAAGCCCAATTCAAGCAAGCGTTTCTTCGTCTCGGCAAATCAAAGCGCCAACGGATACGGCTCGCCGTAGCCATGCACGTATCAAACTTCAGTACATGGGATAGCTCTAAAGAAGATTCCTTTGGTGATGAAGAGATCATAAATTTAGCGATGGCGCTTACACGTGACGAATCACCGTCCGTGCGCGACTGGGCGGTATTCCAGTTCAATAACGGGCTTGCCAACAACTCTACCGCGATACGCAAGGCCCTGCACGATCGAGTCAATGACGCAAATCTTGCCGTCAGACAAGAGGCCATAGAAGCCCTTACTGGGCGTGGCGAAACAAAGTATTACGCATTAATCAAACAAAAATTAAATCGCATCGATGTCGCTCCCGTGTGGATAGACGCCGCAAGCAAGTCGAGCTATAAGCCTTTCCGAGCCGATCTTGAAAAGCTACTTCTAAAACGACAAAAATCAGAGCTATATCAAGATGATGCATCAGTTGACGACATAAAAGAAGCTATTGCCGCCTTAAGCTAATCTCGCTGAACCAAAGAGTCGCCATCATCCAGCACACCCGCTAGCATGCGCTCCTTTATCAAAGTATTATAGATACATATGAGCCAACATAACGTAATCATTGAAAGACTCGCCACATATACCCATAAAGATGCAATAGGTATTGGGCAATTAATGCCATCCCTCTCACAGCGCATGAGCGACACACCTATAGCCGAAGAGCTTCTGACAGAGATCATCGCATCACCGTATCACGAGCAAATCGTCGCAAGGCTCAACGGTAAAATTGTTGGTGCCGCAACCCTCAGTATTATTATGGGGCCTGCCGTTGGCAAGCAAGCACGTCTCGAAGGCTTTGTCACTGACCCTGAAATTCGCGGACAAGGCATAGGAAGCAGCTTATGGGATGAGATACTGCGTTGGTGCAACGAGCACGGCGTCGATCTCGAATTTACATCCAGCCCAAGCCGCAAAGCCGCTCACAATTTTTATCTTGCTCGCGGCGCTAAAATCCGCGACACTACCGTGTTCCACGTACACCATGAATAGCCCGCTCAGTTGCCACATCCGGTCGTAGAGGTTACCATATATAAATGACCGAGGTGCTGTATCGACCGCCAAGCCCTGACCGTTCACCAGCTGAACAAGAAAACGACAAGACTGCGCTTGCTGCTCAAACTCCAGAAACACTGCGGGAGTCCAAGATACCGGCGATGTCTCCAGTACCACTTAGCGAACTACTCACGCGCAAAGAACAGCGACGACGCAGCCGCGAGGAACGCCGGGCAAAACCCGGATACACTCGCCGCAAGATTGGCGTTACAGCGCTCTGCCTTGCCACGTCACTTGGCCTTGCCTACGAAGGCTTTATGTTCGACCAAAACACACTCGCCAACATGGTGTGGGGAAGTGATAAAGCTGATTTTCATACGCTTTACGAGCACTCCGACGGCGGCATGACTCCAGAAACATACGTTTATGTCATTCCAGGCACCGGCATTAAAGACGCAACTCCTCGCGTTGCGACGCCCCTTATGCCATCATTTTCATCCATACCGAACGTCAAATACATGTCACTCAAAGAGGGCGCGCACCCACAAATTAATGACACCCATGTCGCGCTCGACCAAACAATTGATAAAGAAAACCCACCGGATCGCGTTATTTTTGAAGGCATGAGCGCCGGTGGTAAAGAGTCCCTCGACCTCGCCGCCTACATACGCGAAAAGTACCCGGAGATAGACATTTCGATCATTCTCAGCAGCTCGCCGTACGACCAAGACTCAGCCTATCAACTGCGTGGCTCAGACAACGTACTGCCTGTGATTGCTGATTTATCCGCCGAGCTCAACCTACGCGGTGGTCCAATAACACGCTTCTTCGGCGAAATGTATAACAAACGCAACCACTGTTGGGACGACGATGACATTTTCTTTAAACAATGCTACGAAACCGCCAAGCAGGTGGCACGCGGCAAACTAACCTCCGACTCTTCATCAACAGAACTGCTGGAATGGCAGGTCGAGTGGACACGCACGCTCTCGGCAGGTCGCAATATCGGCGCATTAAAAAATGAGGACGGCAAAGGACGTACATCAATTTTATATATCGAAACGACAAAAGATACGGTCGTCGACGACGAGCAGGCCATAGGCAAATACGAAGCTGATGCAGACAAAAATGACATTCCATTTGAAGTCATCGCAATTGACACGCCACACGCCAGTGAAAACGCAAATGCAAAAATTTACAATAAAAAAGTAATCAGTAAGTACTTGGCTGAAATCGATGACATCTACGCCCAAATCGATGAGCAAAATCTCGTCAATAAAGCGCTCGACAGCAAAATTGAGCCAAATCAAGTCTCAACATCACCAACCCCAAGTCGCATACCAAACATCGCGGCAAGGTAGCTACACAATGTATTCTTAAGCTTGCGCGTGTTAAAATAAGAAGCATGTCTAGAAAAATTAGTGAATTTGTGCGACCACAGGGCGCAGATCCATATCGGCCCCACACGACAGTGCAGCCTCGGCAGCCGCAACCTCAGCCAGCGCCTCAATTCACTACACCTCCACAGCCCGTACGTAGGCCTGTAGAGCAAAAACTCACCCCAACACCGCCTACACCCACTACAGTTCAAGGCGAATCATTACCTCCTGTTGATCTCGAATCACTCGATACACATCTTGAGCCATTGCCCGAAAAAAAGCAGCGCAAACGGCGTTTTCGGATTAAACTCACAAAAAAACGCGTCATCATTTCAATTATCATATTGTTGCTACTTATTGCCGGCGGCATCTTTGCCTACCTCAACTACACAGCATCAAAGGTTACAAACGGCGGTACACTTCTCGACCTTGTCGCGCCAGGAACTCCGCTTAAAACCGATAGCGAAGGCCGTACAAATATTCTGGTTTTCGGAACCTCACAAGATGATGCGGCACACCAAAATGCTGATGGCGGCGGTGGACTTTGGCTCTCAGACTCGATCATGCTTGTAAGCATCAATAAAAGCGCCAATACCGCAAAAATGGTCAGTATTCCGCGCGACCTATGGGTAAAACTTGATGAACAATGCTCGGTGGGGAATGAGTCAAAAATTAATGCTGTCTACGAATGTGCAGCAGGGCTCGTCAGCGAAGATCAATCACCGTCAGACTACGCCAAAAAGGACAAAGAAGGTGCGGCAGCGCTCATGAAGACAGTCACTTCTGTCACGGGTATTACCCCGCAGTACTACGCGCATGTTAACTATAATGTACTCAAGCAAGCAGTTGATGCAGTCGGAGGCGTGAGCGTCGATATTAAAGGTGATGGCGCAAGCGGCATCTATGACACCAATTTCGACTGGAACTGCCCAAATGGCAAGCCATACACCTGTAAAAACGTTTACTATCCAAAGGATGGCACCTACGAACTTGACGGCCAACATGCACTATACCTCGCGCGTGCCCGCGCCGACGCCGGTGCCTACTCGTACAAAGATTTTGGTCTTGCTCGTGGCGACTTCGACCGCCAGCTTAACCAGCAAAAAATCATGACGGCACTGAAAGAAAAGGCTCAGTCTGCCGGTGTTCTCTCAAACCCAGTTGCCGTCTTTAATCTGTTAAACGCACTTGGCAACAATATCACCACAAGCATCAGCACAGGCGAAATGAAAACCTTCCTCACGACGTTACAAAAGCTCAAACCTACCGATATCACAAGCGTTGACCTAAACGGTGATACGCCAGTAGTAAAAACCGGCTCATACGCAGGGCAAAGCATCGTACTCGCAACCAGCGGTATTTACGACTACACGAGCATGATCACGCTCATTGCTAAGCAGCTCTCGACTAATCCAGCCGTTGCCGAAGGCGCTAATATCGCTATTTATAATGGCGGCGAGACCTCAGGCGCAGCAGGTGCGTTGCAGACGAAGCTTGCCGCTGGCGGACTCAATATTACGACAACGGGCAACGCTGATCCGAGCGGTTCAAGCGCCTACACAATCTACGTCGCAAAGCCTGACTCATTCACAAAAACAGTCGACTATCTCACTAAGAACCTTGCAGATGCAACCGTCGTCCAAACTGCCGCGCCCGCGAGTGTACCTGCGAATGACGCCGACATCGTAATCGTAATCAATAAGTAATGAAATATACCTACCAAATACTCGGAACAACCACCGCCTACTGGGAATACAACTCCGATAAGCCTACCACGCTCATCCTCATTCACGGGTTCCGAGGTACCCACCATGGGTTACTCAAAATTGCCGAATTACTGCCAGAATATCGGCTGATCATTCCTGACCTGCCAGGTTTTGGGGTTAGCGAAGCGCTCGCAGGCGGTCACGGCATTGGCGATTACGTTGAGTGGCTATTTCAGTTCCGCCAGATTGTCGACCCGGGCACGTCGTCATATATCGTTGGCCACTCGTTTGGCTCAATCATCGTCAGCCACTACGCAAGCCTCCACCCATCAACCGTTACAAAACTCACAGTCATCAACCCGATCGGCGCTCCGGCGCTAGAAGGCGAGCAGCGATTCCTCACGCAACTTGCAATTCTATACTACTGGCTCGGGCGTAAGCTACCAGCACGCGCGGCACGCGCTTGGATTTCACTCAAGCCTATCACTAAAATCACAAGTATCACCATGCGTAAGACCAAAGATCGCCAGATACGTAAATTCATCGACGAGCAACACTACGCCCACTTCAGCTCATTCGCCAACCCAACTCAGCTTTCTCAAGCATTTAAAACATCAGTAAGTCACGATGTCAGCCAGGTCGCCGAGCATCTCACGATGCCGACGCTCATGATAGTAGGCGAGAAAGATGTCATTACGGCGCTTAATAAACAGCACGAGCTACACGCGAAAATCGATGGTGCCGAACTCGTCATCATCCCAGACGTCGGCCATCTCACGCACTACGAAACGCCGAGCCAAGTCGCATCTGCAATACGTAAATTCATTAAATAAATAAGAGCTACAATAAAACACCCGGCACACAGTCCGGGTGTTTTTCTTCAGGGAGACAGGCTAGTTCTAGCGTCCGTTTCGGCGACTAGCAACATAAGCCCCAGTCACACCCACAAGGGAACCTGCACCAATCACGCTCATGATACCATCGCTGATACCAGTGTGTGGAAGTTCGGTTGTTGTAGGAGGAGTGGTTGGCGTTTCTT